>Ga0233356_1000020_pt1 | contig 83094 bp, 55 predicted proteins | sample GEONSFMMS_FD_180700 | JGI IMG/M metagenome (GOLD analysis project Ga0233356, IMG submission 180700) | Soil microbial communities from Shasta-Trinity National Forest, California, United States - GEON-SFM-MS | ecosystem: Environmental > Terrestrial > Soil > Temperate forest > Bulk soil | place...
CCGCGTGGCCGCCTCCGCCCTGACCGCCCGCCCCTGCTTCCTGCGGCCGGTCGACGCTGCCATATGTCGAGCTCAGCGGCGGACTCGATATGCCGCCCTTCCCGATGTGGCTTCCTCCTGAACTGTCCCCGGGCAACGTCGCTCCCGGATAGGTCGTTTGACCTCCGTACCCACGTCCCGTCACATCGATCGCGCTGTCGCACGCGACGTAAAGCACCGCCGCGGTGACGTCAAGCGGAGAAACCGTGGTGCCGGATGTCGCCGGATGGACGACCGTGGCTCCGTTGAGCACCACCAGCCGCGCGAAGTGATGCGGGCCCGTGATTGTGAGCGTGCCGCCGGTGACGATGACTGTCTTGGCGTCGTACTGCGTGTCGCCGTCGAGGATGGTGGTGGTGGCGTTGATCGTCGTGCCGGTGATGATCGTGGCAGTGACTCGAATGTCGGTGACGTTGTTGCGGATCGTGGTGGCGACGACGCGGAGCGGCAGCGGCGTGCCGTCGCTGCCGGTCGGCAACTGCACTGTCGCTTCGTAGACGTTGTTGCCGATGGAGCTGGCGGCGACCGGCGTGGTGGAGTCGCCGATGTAGAAGACAACCGAGGTCACACCGTTGTCGGCTGTGGCCGGTGCCGCCGAGACGCGCAGCTTCGTGCTCAAGCCGCTCGGGAAGAGCGCGCCCGCGCTCGGGCAGATCCACGAGACGGCCGCGCCGTCCGGATCGAAGACCGGATGGATGTTGACCGTTTGCGGCGCGGAGCTGCCGGTGTTGTTGCTGTAGTCCTTAGCGGAGACGACAAGGTTTTGCGGAACCGTCTGCGTTCCGTCGACGGACGGAACCGGCGGATCGGCCTTCCAGCCGTTCGTCATCGAAGCATCGGGGACCATCGGGATCTGGACGCCGTTGCCGATGGTGGCCCACACCTGCGACACACCCACTTCAGCGTCGAGGACGACCGCGCGGATGGGAATGGTGATGGTGGAGCTGACGTCGAACGTGGCGCCGGGCGCCGGTGACGTGATCGTGACCGACGGCGGATTCGTATCGGCCAGAACGGTGACGGTCTTTGTCTGCGTCGTGGCGGCGCGGCCGGGGAAGTTGTCGCTGGCGGAGAGCTTGAGATCGATGCTGGTGCCGCCGGCAGTGGCCGGAGGAACGTCGATCGAGAATGCGCGAGCGGTCGTCGTCCCGGTGACGACGGGCGTCTGCTTCGTGATCGTCAAGCCGCTGGTGGTGGAGAGATCGAGCGTCGTGACGGCGATGTCGTCGGACGCGGCGCCGTCGATCGCGATCGTGTGGCCGGCATACGTCTGCAGCGAGGAAGGCGTCACGTCGAACGTGGTGATGGCCGGAGCGGTATTGGCGATGACGTTGAACGTCGTCACTGCCGTCTCGGCCGTGCGGCCGGCGCGGTCGGTGACGATCGCCTTCAGCGTGGCATTGCCGGTCGCGGCGGTTACGGCCACTCCGATCGTGGCGTTGGTCGGAGCGATCGTGTTGCTGTAGTCGAAGAGAACCGGCGATGGCGCGCCCGCGGAGAAGGCGAAGGCGATCCTGCCCACTCCGGCGATCGATGTGCCGTTCAGCGTGGTGGCGATCGATGCGCCCTGGATGACGTCGGCGCCGACTGCCGGCGTGGTGGTCATCGAAACGGCCGGGATGTCCGAAGGTTGCACGATGAGCGACGCTGCGTCGTGCGTGACTTTGGCGGCATCGGCGACGGTGTAGGCGTCGTCGAAGCGCACCAATGCACGTGAGGAGGCGGTGATGGCGTCGAACGTCAGCGCGCCGTTCGTGCTGCCGATCGGCGTGTAGCGAGTGAGATGCGAGGTTGCCGGGAAGCGGTCGTCGAACGAGGAGACGATCAGCTCGCCGAGCGTGGTGCCCGGACGCTGCAGGAACAATGTACCGGCCCCGCCGTCGAGCGCCGTACGGGTCTCGGAGCCGAGGTTTCGGCCGCCGCGCACCTGGAGGAGTGTGGCCAGATCGGTGATGTCGAAGCGGTCGTTGGCCGTGATCGCCATGCGTCCGCCGCCGGCGCCGGTGGAGTTGTTGTCCGAGCCTTCGTCATCGCCGCCGTTCGCAGTGATCCGCGAGGTCGGACCGGTTATGAGGACGCGCGAGGAGAGCAGCACGCTGCCGCCTGATCCCGCTCCCCAGCGGCTGACCGTTCCCGTTTCGCCGTCGGCGCGAACGGCGCCGGCGACGACAAAGCGCGATAGGTCGCCCGTGGCCGCGCTGCCGCGGAGCGCGATGGCGCCGCCGCCGTTGCCGCCAACTTGCGAGCCATTTGGTTGGCCCGCGCCGCCCGAACCGAAGTCGGTGGGCGTCTGGATGGAGCCATACGGAGTATTCGCCGCGCCGGTGAGCGACTCGCCGCCAGCACCGCCGTAGGACGCGGATGCGTCGATCGCACCATGCCCCGTAGTCGTATCCCCGAGCGTCATTCCTCGGTCGCTGCTGTTCGTCAGCGTTGCGTCTTCACTCGTGTGATGTCCGCCCAGGAATCCCTTGCCGCTCATGTCGACCGACGAGTCGGCATCAACAAAAAGGTGATCCTTGATGGTCAGGTCGAGCTTCACGCGGTCGGGATCGCCGACGTGACCGCCATTGAACACGATGAGGTTCTTCAGCGTGAGCGGAACCTTGAAGTAGACGTCCGTGCCGGTGCCGCTGACGACGATGGTGTGGCCGGTGTAGTGCGCGACGTCCGAAGCTTCGATGGACGCGTCGCCGGTGAGCATGGCGTCGCCGTTGGCCGTGTCGAACGCAACGGGATCGATGGAGATCGGCAGGACGACGTCGTGCTGCGGATCGGTATCGCTGACGGTTGCTGTGATGGTGAACGGCGTACCCGGGTCGGGCGTGGTGAAGTTCACTACCTGCTCGTAGATGTCGCCGCTGCTCGTCGGCGCGGTGAGCGTCTGCGTCGGGAAGGCGGAGCTCGCGAAGACGACCTTCTCGACTTTGATGTTGTCGACGGCGTGCACGCGCAACGTCAGCGCGATGGGAGTCTTCGCCGGCAGAGCCGCGAGGTCGAGCGGCGTGAGCCACTGTGCCACGGGGAAGGTGCCGTCGTTCACGCTCTGGAAGATCACGTCGGCGGAGACCGGCGTGGTGTTGCCGTGGAAGTCGTATGCCGTGGCCGCGATATGGATGCGGGTATCGGCGTTCTTGGCCACGATCAGGCCAGTGGCGCTGAACGTCCATGTGGCCGAGGCAGCGTCGTAACTGCCGGTCGTGATGTCGAGATCGTGGCCGTCGTAGTTGAGATGAACCTTCGCCACGCCGCTCTCGGCATCCTTCACCTTCACCACGATCGGGAAGGTGTTCGCGGCGCCGGGGACGAACTTGTAGACCGACTCCGCCTGCGGAGCGAGTGACACGATGACCGGCGGATTGGTGTCGACGAGAAGATTGACGTCTGTGCTCTTCGTGGAGGCCTGATTGTCGGAATCGGTGACGGTGACCGTGACGTGGAGCGGCGCACCTTCCTTGAGATCCTTGGGAGCGGTGACGCCGAAAGTGACCGGCGACGGCGACCATGCGGACGTCGTATCGGCACGTGTGGCGTGCTGATTGTTCGACGGCTGGAATGCGGTGTCGAGCAGCGGGTACGCGCTGCCGTCGGCGTGCTGGCCGGTGACGGCGAGGTTCAGCGACGCGAAGGTTCCTTCATCAACGAAGGTGACGTTTGCGTCGAAGTGACCGTTCAGGAAGACGTTCGCCGCGGACGTCGTCAGCGTCAGGTTTTGCGGCGGCTGATTTGGCGTGACATTCCAAGTGAAGGCGACGACGTCGCTGGTATTGAACGAGAGGTCGGTGGCGCTCGCCTTCAGCGTGACGGTGGTGACGTTCCGGGGAACGAGCAGGAGATACGTGTAATCAGGGCCGAGCCGCGTGCGCGCGACGGCGGTATCGGCGGTGCCGTCGGTGGTGAACCAGTCGACGTACTGGATGTCTTTCGAAGTGGTGGCCGTGCCATCGTCGACGACGGAGACTTTGACGGTGTACGTCGCGCCGGCGATGAGGGACACACCCGAAGCCACCGGCGAAATGATGGTGACCACGGGGCGGATCTTGTCGACGGACGAGTATTCGAAGACCTGCGCGGCCGTCTGCACATTCGGCGGAGTCTGCAGGTCTTTCGTGCCGGAGACGGTGATCCGATAGAACGACGACGGAACGATGGCCACGCCGGTCGGCGCGAGCAGGAGTAAGGAGGGATCGACGGTATCGAGGTTCAGCGCGACCGGGATGGTGTCGATGACGGCGCCGTTCGGCGCAACGAGCTTCTCGAGCTTGGCCACGCCGCCGTTGGCGGCCGTGTACGACGTCATGTCGATCGGCTTGTTGAACTTGAGCCGGAACGTCACGCCGTTCTCGATCGGAATAGCCGTCGACGGCGTGATGGCAGTAATCCTCGGCTCGGTGTAGTCGACGGTGGTGAAGCTCGCCCCGACGTCGGCCTTCATGTAGTTGCCGGTCGTATCGGAGATGCCGGTGGCGATTGCCAGGAACCGGTAAATGGTGTTGCTCCGCAGCGGAGCGGAAGGAGTGATCACCACCACCGGCTTGCCGTTGATGAACAGCTGCTGGAGAGTCGTGGCGACCGTCGTGGCGTTGTCGGTGGCGATGAGCTGGAAGGCACCGGCGCTGATCGAGCTGTCGGAGAGCTGCTCGCTGAAGGTGACTAGAATCTGGGCGTTCGGCGCCACGCTGTTGGCGTTGTTTGCGGGGAAGATCGAGACGACGGACGGCGGCGTGGCATCGAGCTTGACGCGCGTCATCAGCACGCTGCCGAGGGTGCCGTCGGCGATCGTTACATTCGGGAGCGAGGCTCCAATCGTCACTTCGTCCGGACCGAGGAAGGTCAGGGCGACGTGGGTGGAAGCGACAGGAAGGCCGTTGAAGATGTAGTGGCCGGTGGCGTCGGTTCGCGTCTCGAGGTGGATGGGGGCCGAAGCGCTGCTGGTGATGTCCGCGACGACGCGCGTCCCGACCGAGACGCCGCCAAACTCCGCGTCGACGAAGCCGTGAATCGAGGCCCGGCTGCCGAGTCTGACCGACAACACGAGCGGGGTGGAACTGCTGAGGAGTTTGCCGCTGGCGGCGGCGGAAAGGTTTTGTGAGGTGACGTAGACGCTGTAGTCCCCCAGCGGCATGTCGTTGAGCTGGGCCAGGCCGGACGCGTCGGTGTAGTAGTTCGTGCTGCGCGGTCCGCTGATGATGACGTACGCGTTGGGAATCAACAGAGGATCGTCGGCGGTGACCTGCACGCGAATCGAGCCGGTCGCGGTGAGCACCAGCGGCACGTCGACGTGCGTCGCGCCGGCCGGAATGTGACCGCCGGCCGTGAGCTTGCGCTCCTGGCCGCCGAACTCCGTGACCGCGATGTGATAGTCGCCGTTCGTGAGCATCTTCGGGAACGCTACGGGCCCGCCGGCGGCCTGCTGCTCGCGCGTGTAGGTGATGTAGTAGTTGCCTTCCGTCATCTTCACGCCGGCCAGAGGAACGAAGACGCCGCTGGAGTTGCCGTGGTCGTCCGGCAGATAGACGGAGACATTGACGGTGGCGGTCTTTTCCAGGTCGAGGCGGATGCCGCTCCGGTCGGGGAAGAGCTTGTCGATGAAGAGCGGTGTGGTGTTGTGGCCCTTCCGCGAGCTATCGATGTCGATGGCTTCGAGCGTGAAGGCGACTTCCGGAACGCCGTTGAAGACGAATGCGCCCGTACTGTCCGTCGTAACTTGCGCGCTGAACGTCGGAGAGGAGAGATAGACAGGGATGCCTTTGACGACGACGTCGGGGCTTTCGTCGCCATCGTAGACAGTTCCGGAGACGCGGCCGGTGAGGGTGAGGGCGACTTGGACCGACGCCGGCACGCCCGCGGTGAGCGCGATGCCGTCGACGCTGCCGGAGCGGCCGACGGATTTCGATGTGGCGCGAACGCCATACGTCTGTCCCGCCGGAAGCTCGTCGAAGACCACCACACCGTTCCCGTCCGTCGACCCGAAGTCGTACGCGCCCCTGCTATTGAGGAGGGTGACTTCGGCGTTCGGGACTTTGGCGTAAGCGTTACTGGAGTCGACGACGGAGATGGTAAGGGACGACGTCCCGACGCCGGCGGCGACGGTGATGACGACGTTCAATTTGTGGTCGAGCTCTCCGCTGATTTCCACCTGCGCGTCGCCGCGCCGCTCCTGGAACGTCGGAGATTCGGCGGTAATGCGGACGCCTCCGGAGAAGACGTTGTTGATGAAGAAGCCGCCGTCGGTGCCGGCCAGTTGCGGATCCGCCGGGGAGCCCCAGCTTCGGTACGGCCAGGAGAGCTCGCGGGCCCAGTAGCGCGCCTTCGGCATCGGAGCGCCGGCCGCGTCGACGATGTGGCCGCTGACGTTGGCCTGCTGGCGCATGACGATCACCAGCCCGTTGACCGGTCCTCCGCCGGTTGGCGTCCGGCCTTCGACGAAGCCTGTGCGGAAGATGCCGTCGACCGTCGCGTCCGCGATGATGCGGAAGCTTTGCGAACCGGCAGTGGCCGGAATCTCGAATGAGCCGTCAGGCCTGGCCTGGATGCCCTCGAGGTGAATGACGCTGCCATCGAAGGTGAGCGAGGCTCCGCCCACGGGCGTCTGTCCGTCGTAGTTGACGACGCGGCCGGTGATCTTGCCCATGGCCGCGAGTTTCAGATCGACCGACTTCACGTCCCCTTCGAAGCTGATGAACGTGTCGGTCTTTGCGTAGCCATCGGGATGTTCGATCGTCTCGGCCGAGGCCGCGCCGATCGGCACTTTGGTGATGGTGGAGTAGCCGGTGACCGGATCGGTCTCGACCGGCGGCCGCTCCTGCTGCGTTAGCGACTGATTGGCCATATCCCACATCAGGTAGGAGACGCCAACCGGGCCCGCGGAGGGAGCGTAACTCGGCGTGCAGGTCGGGTTTGTGTCGGGGCAGTGCTGCAGCGTGAGGATGTGGGCCTTGATCGTTCCCTGACCGGGAAGCCGCAGTTCGAGCAGAGGTTCCTGTCCGTCGAAGTCCGCGCGAATCGATCCATGCGCGGTCTGGTCGCCGTAAACCGGATCGCGGCCGGACGGAATGGCCCAGATGTCGGCTTTCATCGGCACCTTGACGTTTTCCAGCCAGTACGTGCCGTCGGGCTGCTCCGCGAACGGATAGTACGGAAAGCCGGGGAGAATCACCTGGTACGAGCGCACCCGTTCGCCCGTTGCCGCATAGATGCGTACGCGCAGTTTTGCGTAGCCTTGCGCCGTCTTCGTCCGCAGCGTGAACGGGACGTTGTTGGAGACTCCCGGATTGAGCGTGCCAGGCAAAAGGAGCACGCCTCCCCGCTTGGTATCGGGATCGAAGACGTTGACCTTCTTCCCTGCCAGGGCCACCGGGACGTCGAGCACGGTGTAGTGGCCCGACGCATTCGCGGTAACGGAGGACATGCCGGCAATCTGCACGACCGCATTCGGGACGAGCACTTCCTTCGAAGGATCGTTCGGCGAGGTCGGATCGTCGCGCTTCACGTCTCCTTCGACGGTGGCGTAACCCGCCTGATCCGCGGAGGTCGGCACATGAAGGACGAGCGTCTGTTCGAAGACGGTATCGGGCTTGAGGTCGAACTCCACTCCCGCGCTCTCCCGGGTGATGGAGAAATCGGCGGCGAGGATGGAGACGAGACCGGCCGGAACTTTGCCGAACTCGAAACGGCCGTTCACGTCGGCGAAGCCGTCGATGAGGCTGTAGCCCTGCGTGTAAACGCCGACGTGGGCACCCGGCACGACCAAGCCGTTGTCGGAGCGCTTGACCGTGACGCGCACGATGCCCAGGCCGGCCAGTTCGCGTTTCTGGATGACGAGATCCTGGGTGAGAACTTCGCCTGCCGTGCGCACCTGGTTGGTGGCGTAGGCGACGTTCCCTTTCGAGTCCTGCACGGCAAAGGTGAGCGTGCCCACCGGCAGATCGGTGATGGTGTAGTTGCCGTGAGCGTCGGTGAGAGCGCGGTGGAATTCGTTGTAGATCAGACTACCGATCGTCACCGGCGCGTTGGCGATGATCGTGCCGTCGCTGTAGCTGACGTGGCCCGTCGCAGTGCCGCGGCCGAGGAACTGCAGAACGACGCTCTGCACTTCCTTGTCAAACCGGATTACGCCGTCGAGGGACGCGCCTTTATTGTCGACGAGCGCCTTCAGCGAGTAGTTGCCGAAGATTGCGCGGTCGATATTCCGCGGAACGAACTCGAAGAGGAACGAGCCGTCCGGCTGCGTGATGTCGAACTGCATTGACTGGTTGGAGGTGAGCTGGACCAGCTGGTTCGGCACACCCGAACCGTCGCCGAGGAGGAGTCTGCCGATGACGATGCCGCCCGGCTCGTCGTTGTCGATACGGGGAACGATCGACGTCGACGTGTAGACGTGATCCGGCGCGATGGCATCCACGATCGGATCGATCGCCATCAGATAGCTGGCGTGCGTCGTCAGCGCATGATCGAAGCTGACGTTGATCATCCGTCCGTCGTCCTGTTGCGCGGCGCCCGGAATGACGATCGGCGCGTTCGGGTCGCTCGGATTGTTCTTCCGGGAGATCGGCGTCGCGCCGGGAATGGTCGTGGTCAGCTTGAAGAGGTTGCGCAGAGCGTCCTGGTCGGCGACGGTGACGGGACGGTTGAAGAGCAGCGTGACGATGTGTCCCGCGGGATCGAGGTGGAGATCCTGCGCGGCGTTGACGACCATCAGCTGCGTCTGAGGCACGGGGCTCGAAATCGGCGCCGGAACCGCTCCGGTGACGATGAGGTTCTGGTTGCCGCGGTCGATGACGAGCTTCACAGGCGATCCGGGCGTAGCGCCAGAGAGGTTGATGCTGTTGCGGATGAACGTGCCGTCCGTCGTGCCGGGATAGATGAGATCGAGGCTGAAGCTGGCGGCGGCGGGAGTGATCGAGAGCTCGATGCCCTCTTTCCATCGTCCGACCATGGCCAGCTCGCCCGTGTCGGTGGCCGAGGCGGCGTTGAAACGCGTCAGCTCACCGTAGATGAGCGTGCGCTTCGCGGTGTCCGGCGTCTCGGCGACACCGGTCATCGTCGTGCGCGACGTCGCGCCGGTAACGGTGATCGCGTACGGCCGGTCAGCGCCGGTGACGGCGGCGCCGTGCGCAAGCGCGAGGAAGTACGGCGTGCGGTGAGACGTGGCGGCCGCAAACGCGTCGACGAATGCTTTGACTGATTTTCCGTTCGCAACGGAAACGCGCTCGAGCTCGCGCACCATGGCCGCGCCCGACGTGCGTCCATCGGGATGGAGCATGCGCACTTGATCCCACTCGCGCATCTCCGAACTGCCGGTGGCGCGATCGAGCCGCTCCACATTGCCGAGAAGGTCGAGCGCGAGGTGAAACATCGGCTCGCTGTCTTCGTCTGCGTTGTCCGTCGCGGCCGCATGACGCGCAACGAAGATCCGCTCGCCGGCGCGCGTGATGTCCTGCGCCCGCTGGTAGACGTCGTTCTGAATCAGACGCGGATATTTGGAGATTTGTGCCGACAGCGGAGCCGTGGCCAGCGAATAGCCGATGCCGAGCAGCGGCATGTTGTCGTCGACCAGCGCCGAGTTGACGAACTGCGTGTAGTACGGAAGCACGAGCGTGGCCGGCGAAAGCGGCAGGTCGCCCGCCTGCACCTGCATCACCAGGGAGATCGACGCGGAGATGCCGTCCGGTGCATCGGCCGCGGCCGCGCTGAAGTGTCCGGTGATGTCGGGCGTGAGCCTGTACGGCACCGGGATCGTTTGTCCCGGCTGAAACGTCAGTAGCGTGACGGGGTTGTCGTTCAGGGTACGGCAAAGATGAAAGTTGAAGCCGTCCGAGCACTTTGGAATCGACTCCAGACTGATGCTGACCGACTGCGCCTGCGGAGACGTGTTGGTGATGAAGGCGAAGGCCGTGTAAGGCTCCCGCGCCCGCACATTCTGCGGATGAACGAAGTTGATCTGAAACCGCGGATCGCTGACGACGATCGTCGACGAGGTGTGGCCGTGCAGCAGTACGTCGGCCTGGTTCGGCGCCTTGTACGTGGCGTGAATGTCAATGTCGACCGCATGGGTGCCGCTGCGCAACGCTTCGAGACTCCAGTCCGCGGAGCCCTGGGCCATGGCCACGAGAAGAGTGGCGCCGTTCGCGTCGCGAATCGGGACCGGCTGGCCGATCGTTACCGGCGGATTCACCTTCGCCACGCGCAACCCCGTCGGGGTGGCGATCGTTGCCGACACCGAGTCGAGCACGATCTGCGAGCCTGCCGGCGCGTTGTTCGAAACGTTCAGGATGACTGCGAAAAACTGGTGCAGCACACCGAAACCGGTCGGGAGGATGATTCCCGCCGGGATCGACGGATGCCGGGTCTTATCGTGGGGATCCGGCGGATCCACCCCCTCCAGCCCGTTGTCCCCCGTCAGGTCCTCGAGGAGCGACATGCCGATGACTTTCGGTGGCTGGAAGCGCGGTGGCGGTCCGCTCGGCGACGGGCTCGGAAGATCGAACGTCGGTGGATCCGGCATCGACACCGGCTGGTGCGTCCGGCGGTCGATGATCACCGGATACGGCACCACGACCTGCTGGCCATTGATGGTGAAGACGAACGTATAGTCGTAGACGTCGTAATTGCGCGAGTCGATGGTGATGCCGCGCGCACGAAGATCGTCGGGCGTGAGCTGATGAATCGTGACCTGCGTGCCGAGGGTGCCGACGACGTGTACGACCGTGAATGTCGGCGTAGCGTATTGGACGAAAGCGCCTTTGCTGTCGACCAGGCGGATGTTGAGAACGGTGTAGTCGCCCTGCTCGTGCAGCGGCGGCAGCGTGAACTTCCCGCCGGGCCGCGTCGTCAGCAGGACCGGCGCATCGAGGCCGGGTCCGGTCAGATCGCCGGCCGCCGTCAAGCCGGTCTCCGGCACGTCCTCATTCATCTTCTTGCCGAATGTCGTCTGGATGACGGCGGGGATGTCGGCGCCCGTGTCGACGCTGGCCGGCACTTCGAGATTCGCGCCGTTGATCAACAGGTTCGCCGAATCGATCTGGCCCGCATTTCCGGCGGGCGCAACGAGCGCGGCAACGACAATGAAAACAGCGAAGGCCCGCCGCAACGTCATCACGGCCTCGGCGCGACGGGAATCGTGTCGGCTTCCTTCATCTCACGGGCGAACCGCACAATCGGCGACTCGACGCGCTTGGCGCCCGGCTCGATCAGCATCGCGCTCTGCGGCGGCAGGTCCGCGTCAAAGCGAAGGACAGAGGTCCGCAGCGTGACCGGTCCACCCTCGGCTTCCATGGTGATGGTCTGTTCCGATGGCAAACCGTAGCCTCCGGAATCATCGGTGGTCTTACTGGTGCTCAACGCGGCGATCTGCCGGCTCTTCACTGGCGGCGCCGCGACGCCGATGATTGCTTCATGCTCGGGGCGGTGCGCGTTGGGGTAGGACGATCCAATCAATGCCTCGACCGCGGCGCGCGAGAGCGATACGGAACGATCGACGCCGACGGTCACTTTCGTGCGCGGCAGGTCGACGTCAAACGAATCGACGGAACGCCCTCCCGTGCTGCTCTTCAATCCGGCCGCGGTGACCTTCGGCGTGCCGGCGGCCATCTGCGACGCGGCTTTCGGCTGCGCATTCGCGATCTCGTCAAAGCGCGTGATCGAGTACGTGCCCTTGGCGTGATCGATCTCCGTGAGCGTCTGCGCGTCATAGTCGAGAATCGCGACCCGATCTCCCGCGACCGTGACGATGCGGTTGCCGTAGCAGTACTGCTCGACGTTCTTGGCCGCCCTGGCGAACGGATCACCGATCCGCTTCACCAGGTGCAGCGGCTTCGGAAACAGGGCAGTCGCCGCTGAGGACGGCAATGCCACCGCGAGCAACAACAGCGCAGTCTTCTTCACTTGGGTCTCTCTCTCCCGGGACGGACAATCCCGGACGACTTTGTGTGGGAGCGCGGACTCTACACGTCCGGATCGCATCCCACAACGTCATTTCGTGCCAGTGACGCGGCGACCTGTGCCAAAAAAAGGAGATGAACCGAAAACTACTTCAGGAGGTTGCGGCGCATCTGCTCGACGGAACTAAATCCTGCCAGATATGCGGCCTCTTTTTTCGACCGTCCCATCGCCATCAGCCGCTTGGCGTGCCGCGTCCGCAGCCGGCGCAAAAATGCCGAGGGTGTTTCGCTGATGCGTCCACCCCACACGCGGTAGAACGACCGCCGCGACGGCCACTCCCGGGCGAGAGCGCTCATCGGTGGTACCTCCGTCTGGCTGGCAAGGGCCTCGAGTTGACGCCGCAGTTTGCGTGGAAGTGTGGCCAGCGGGCAGCCGATCTCGTCGAGCGCGCCGATGAGATCGGGGCCGAATGTTTCGTCCGACACCTGCGCCTCGCGCCAGCGGTCGAGCTCCACCAGCGACGAGAAGCCGACGACGTTCCCACGTCCGCTGCGGGCCAATTCCCGCACCAGTTCCGGCGCTCCGATGATGATGATGCTCCGCATGTGGCCCTTGGACACGCTCGATCCCCGAAATCAAACCACCAGCATTCGCGGCGCGCAGTCCACCGCTGCCCGGAGAGTGACGCGCTGAAACGTTTTCACTCCCCTGCGGCGCAAGAGGCCTGATTACCGATCATGCGTTTCATTGAAGTACGAACGTCACCCGGATTTCGTCACGGGGCCGCTCCGAGGAGGAAGTCCTCGCGCGCGCGTCCCGAAAGCGGCGACAGTGGTGCTCAGGCGGGCAAGTGAAGCGCGAGGTGGTGCGTCAACGAAAACGCCGACCTCACGGTCGGCGCTAAGTTGTTGGTTTCATCTGGAGCCGTTGAGCGGATTTGAACCGCTGACCTGCTGATTACGAATCAGCTGCTCTACCAACTGAGCTACAACGGCGACCGGGATGCGGCCCTGAAGAACACGGGGGTCCGTGATTCTATTCACGGTGGTGTCAGGTGTCGAGGGGATAGACTCCGCCGCCGATCGAATATGACGAATTCGCGCTCGGAACGGCTGCTCGCGATGGCCATCGCCGCGGTGACGCTGGCGATGCGGGCAGTCGCCTTTTTTCACTACCGCTTCGACTCCGATGAGCCGCAGCACCTGCACGTGGCGTGGGGATGGACGGCGGGTCTGCTGCAGTATCGCGATGTCTTCGACAATCACGCGCCGCTCTTTCACATGGCCGCGGCGCCGCTGCTGCGCATTCTCGGCGAGCGGCCGGACATCCTCCTCTACATGCGCGCGCCGATGCTCGTGCTCTGGGTCATCGTCAGCGTTGTGACGTTCGCGATCGCGCGGCGGCTGTATGACGTTCGGATCGCGATGTGGTCCGTGCTGCTGCTGAATGTGCTTCCGCCATTCTTCCTGAAATCGATCGAGTTCCGCACCGACAATCTCTGGAACACGTTCTGGATGGTGGCCGTGGCAGTGCTCGTGCTGTCGCGCCGCTCCACCGCCGCGTTCTTCGTGGCCGGCCTGCTCCTCGGCGGCGCGCTCGGCGTTTCGCTGAAGACGACGCTCCTGCTCATCACGCTCGCAGGCGCCAGCATCGTGACGTACGCGATGCGTGAAGAGCGCGCCGGCATCCGGGCACGAGACGTCGTCGCATTCGCCGCGGGCTTCGTCATCGTGCCTTCGATCATCACCTGGTACTTCGTCTCGCTCGGCGCGTGGAGCAATTTCGTCGACTGCGCCTTCCACTTCAACAAGCTGGTCGCCGCCACGCGCTCGCCGATCATGGTCTGGACTCCGCGGCTGCTCTTCGTGCCGCTGATGATCGTGGTGCTGCGGATTGCCTGGCGGCGTCGGCGGAGCACGACGAATGCGCGTTTCTTTTTTGCCGTGGCCACGGCCATTTTCTTCGTCACGCTGTGCGGATTCTGGATCCTGATCTCGCCGCGCGACTTTCTGCCCTTCCTGCCGTTCGCGTCGATGTTCGCGGTCGCCGCGCTGATGCGCCGTCCGCACTTCGAGAGAAACGTAGCCGTGCTGTCGGTTGTATGCCTGATCGGCGTCGGCTACTACGCGCAGTGGCTGACCAATCGCACGCGCGAGTTCATCACGATGGAACGGCAGGTGCTGAACCTCAGCCGGCCCGGCGAGCCGGTGATGGATTACAAGGGCGAGACCATCTATCGCCGCAGGCCGTACTACTTCATTCTCGAATTCATCACCCGCAACGCCATCGTGCGCGGCCTCATCCCCGATACGGTCGCCGAGGATCTCGTGCGCGCGGGATGTCATGTGGCGCAGGCGGATGGATCGCAATGGCCGGACCGCGCGCGCGGATTCATGGCCGCGAACTTCCTCAACCTCGGACGCTTTCGCACTTCGGGGCAGTGGGTCACGCCGGACGGCTCGTTCAGCATCGCCATCCCCGGCGATTACGTCATCCTGAATCAGCGCGGCCAAGCCGGCGGCACTCTCGACGGAACGCCGTACCGCGGCTCGCGCCCGCTGGCCGCGGGTGTGCACACCTTCACCGGCGGGACGGCGGGTGAACGGCTGGCCTGCCTCTGGGCTCCCGCGTTCGCGCGCGGCTTCTCGCCGTTCCACCTGCGCGACCTCGACTTCTGATGGACCTCAACCGCACGCTCGTCATCGCGCCGCATCCGGATGATGAATCGATCGCCACCGGCGGCCTGCTGCAGCGCGCGATCGCGGCCGGCGGCGAGGTGCGCGTCATCGTCGTTACCGACGGCGACAACAATCCGTGGCCGGTGCGCTATCTGAAAAAGAAAGTACGTATCAATGATGCCGACCGCGCCGAATGGGGAGCGCTGCGCCGCGAAGAATCGCGACGAGCGCTGGCGATGCTCGGCGTCCCGCCCACTGCTTCGATCTTTCTCGGTTATCCCGATCGTCTGCTGACGACCATGGCACGACACGCCGACCTGCGCGTTCGCGACGCCATCGCCGCCGCGATCGAAGCCTTTGCGCCGTCGCTGCTCGTGATCCCCTCGGCATTCGATCTCCATCCCGATCACCGCGCCATCGGTTGGTTTGCGCATGACCTCGCGAAGGGATGCGACATCGTCACGTACGTCATTCACGGACATCCGCCACAGGACCGTCTTTCCTTTCGCCTCGAACTGAATGCCGAGGAGGCGGCGCGGAAACGGGCGGCAATCGAGTGTCATCAGTCGCAACTCGTATTGAGCCGAACGCGATTTTTGTCGTACGCGCGTCCGGTCGAGGAGTTCTTCCATCCCGAGTTCGAAATCGCGAGGCTCGATTCGCGCCTGCACGATTGGAGTTGCGCGATGAAACACGCCGCGCGCGTAGTGACGCGGCGGGGATGCACGTAACCCGTCGGCGAAGCCGACGTAACGACGCCGGTAGGCGTCACGGACGGTAGCCGGTGGTCCGAGCGAAGCGAGCGACCACCGGTTCACGATCGCGCGTTGGTATCCGACCCCGGCAGGGGTCACGGAGAAGTGTCACGCCGATTGGTATTTGATACGCGACCCCCATCCGGGGTCGAACTCTCAGCCGCACGTCTTTTCCGGTGGTCTCGCGCTTCGCGCGCGACCACCGGCTACCGTACGAGACGCCATCCGACGTCGGGGATTTGCGACGAGCCGCGAGCACCAGAAATGTCGCCGCGCCTACGTGTACAGACCGCCGCTCACGTTCAACACAGTTCCCGTGATGTAGCCCGCTTGTTCCGAGGCGAGGAACGCGACCGCGTAGGCGACGTCGTCGGGGGTGCCGAGGCGGTGGAGGGCGATGCGGCTTTCGAGAGTTTTGCGGGCGTCGTCCGTCATCGCGTCGGTCATCGCGGTCTGGATGAAACCTGGCGCGATGGCATTGACGGTGACGTTGCGCGATCCGATTTCGAGCGCGAGCGATTTCGTGAAGCCGATGAGCGCGGCCTTCGACGCCGCGTAATTCACTTGGCCGGGATTGCCGGAGAGGCCGACGATCGAGGAGATGTTGATCACGCGTCCCCATCGCGTGCGGATCATCTTCTTCACCACTTCCTGCGTGATGTGAAACGCGGAGTCGAGATTGGTGCGCAGGACGCTCGTCCACGCCTCCGGCTTCATGCGGATGAAGAGATCGTCGTCGGTGATGCCGGCATTGTTGACGAGGATGTCGATCGGCTGCTCTTCGATGAGCGCCTTGATGCGGTCGCGAACGTCGTCGCTGGTGATGTCGAGTTGCACGGCGCGCGCGGTGCCGCCGGCATCATTGATCAATGCCGCGACGCGCTCGACCTGCTCGAGATTGCGCGCCGCGCAGAGGACCAGCGCGCCGGTGCCGGCCAGGCGCTGCGCGATCGCTTCACCGATCCCGCGCGAGGCGCCGGTGACGAGGGCGGTACGGCCGGTGAGATCGATCTTCATGGTTTCCCCTTCTCGGGTATGTCACAAGCACAGACAAGAGTGTCTGTGCTTGTGACTCCGCGCGGCTGTCGATAGTCGCAGCACTGAAAATCAACCTGAGAATTTCTCAATCGATGGGACATCGGACACATTGATCAACTCGACCGAGGAGTCGATGCGCTTGATCAGTCCCGTCAGCACGCTGCCCGGTCCGATCTCGACGAAACGGCGCACGCCCATCGCGATCATCTTCTGCACCGACTCCACCCAACGCACGGGCGACGCGACCTGGCGAACGAGCGCATTGCGCACCGCGGTAGCCGTGCCGATCGGCGAGGCGTCGACGTTGGAGACAAGCGACATCCAGAGATTTTTGAAGTTCGCATCCTCGAGCAGCGGCCGCAGCCGCTCCTCGGCAGGCTTCATCAGCTCGCAATGGAACGGCGCGGAGACGGGCAATGGCAACGCGCGGCGAACGCCGTGCGCTTTGGCGACGACGATGGCACGGTCGATGGCCGTTTTCGTTCCGGCGATGACGATCTGTCCCGGCGCATTGATGTTCGCAACCGAAAGCACATCGCCCTCGGCTGCTTCTTCGCAGATCGCGCGCGCTTCGTCGGCCGAGGGGCCGATCAGCGCGGCCATTCCGCCGGTGCCGGCGGGGACAGCGTCCTGCATGAAACGGCCGCGCATCCGCACAATCTGTGCGGCCTCGGCCGGCGTCAATCCGCCGACGCTGACGATCGCGCTGTACTCGCCGAGGGAGTGGCCGGCCACGACATCGCGGCGGGTGGCACCGCGTTCTTCGAGCACCGCATGAATCGCGGACGAGACAGCGAGGATGGCCGGCTGCGTGTTCTCGGTGAGCTTCAGTTGCTCGTCGGGACCGTCGAAGCAGAGTTGCGAGATCGAGAATCCGAGCGCGGCGTCGATGTCATCGAAAACGCGGCGCGCGGCGGGAAAGGCGGCGGCGACGTCCTTGCCCATGCCCGAGTACTGGCTCCCCTGCCCCGGAAAAACGAACGCGGTGTCGTGCTCCATCGGCGCGGAATCATACACGGCTACAATCCGCGCGAATGACGTCCGACGCGCGCGCCAAACTCGTCCGCCAACTGAAAGGAGCGTACTCGGGGGAGCTGGCCGCGGGCTACGCGTACCGCGGTCACTGGCACAGCGTGCGGCCCGGTCCCGACCGCGAACGCATCAAGCAGATCGAAGCGGAAGAATGGCATCACCGCGAATTGGTCGGCGGACTGCTGCGGCAACTCGGCGGGAAGCCGAACCGCATCCGCGAAGTGATCTTCTGGTGCATCGGCCGCGCGATCGGCGCCTTCTGCCTCGTCGGCGGCTGGTTCGCGCCGATGTATGGCGCGGGACGGCTCGAGCGCGGCAACATCGTCGAGTACGAAGAAGCGGCGATTTTCGCGCGCGATTGCGGGCACGAAGAAATGATCGAGTGCATCCTGACGATGGCCGAGGTGGAGTGGGAGCACGAGTTCTTCTTCCGCAGCAAGGTTACGGATCACTGGATGCTGCGCGTGCTCAAAGTGTGGCCCGCGCCGCCGCCAAAGGCGACGATTCGGGAGCGCTTCTTGTCATCCTGAGCCGACTGATCACTTCTTCGCCGGCGCCTCCCCCTTCACACCCGCCCAAGCCGCGAGTGCCGCATCAGCCCTGGGCTTGAGTTGGGCCCAGCTCGCGCGGGCATCGGTGGTTGGGGCGGCGTCGGCGCTGTCGATCGCACCGGCCAGTTTGGCCAGCGCCTGATTGATGAAGCGGAGCGAGGATTCGGGTGGCGGCGGGGCGGTGAACTCGTCGCCGGCGATCGTGCCCGACACTGTCGTGGCGCGGCTTTTCTGCGCCTCGGTGATGTCGGTGCGTTTGACGAAGACGCCGGCTTCGGCAAGTGCGGCGGAGATCGACGCGCGCGTTTGTTCGACTTCGCGGGCGAGGGCGAACTGTTCGGCGTATGCCGCCGCGGGAAGGTTGACGCGTGGATCGGGTGCGACGGTCAGCGGCTGCGTGAATTTCTGGCCGTTCACGGTCAGCACGACTTTGTAATTGCCGGGCGGAGCCCAGATGCCGTCGGCGAACAGACCACCGCCGCCACCGCCGCGGCGTCCGCCGACGCCGGCGGGCGCGGGATAGTGCAGCGTCCAGACGAAGCGGTGCATGCCGGGGGTCGCGGCGATCGTCGACGGCGTCGTGAACCATTCCGGGGCGGTGCCGAGTTTCTTCAGATCCATCGCCGGCGGCACGTCGGTGCTGCTGTAGCGGCGCACGAGTGCGTCATTCGCGTCGAGGATTTCGATCGTCACTGGCTGCGTCGTCGCGTTGCGGATCACATAATCGATGTAGGCGCCGAACGGCGGATTGGGCGACATCGGCTCGTCCTTCGGCATCGGCGAGCCGGTGAATCCGGCGGGACGTTCGCGGACGGCCACGGCCGGCTTGAAAAGGAAATCGCCGGCGGGCACGTCCTGCCGCAGCGGCGTCACGTTGTCGATGGCCCAGAACGCGCGGCCGTGCGTGGCGATGACAACGTCGTCGCCGTGGATGTCGATGTCGCGCACCGAGGTCGTGGGGAGGTTGAGCTGGAGCGGCTGCCAGTGATCGCCGTCGTCGAGCGACACATATACGCCGCGCTCCGTGCCGGCGTAGAGCATGCCTCGGCGCACCGGATCTTCGCGGACGACGTTCACTGTCTCGTTGATGCCGTTCGACGCGAGCTGCCACGACTTGCCGCCGTCGTGCGTGCGATACACGTACGCTTTGAAATCGTCGAGGCGGTGGCGATCGACGGCCGCGTACGCGGTCTCGGCGTCGAAATGCGAGGCATCGATGACGCCGACTTTCGACCACGCCGTCAGCGCCGCCGGAGTCACGTTCTGCCAATGCGCCCCTTCGTCGTGCGTGCGCCAGATCTGGCCGTCGTCGGTGCCGGCCCAGATGTCGTGATCGATCATGCGCGACGGAGCGATCGCGTAGATCACACCCTGGCGCGGTCCGGGCTGCGCTTTGTCGGCGGCAGTAATCGGATCGAGATTCGAAGGAACGGGAGGATTCTCGCGCGTCAGATCGGGACTGATCACCGTCCAATGCTTCCCGCCATCGTCGGTGCGGAACATCCGCTGATTCGAGAAATAGAGGACACGCGGATCGCGCGGCGAAAACACCAGCGGCAGCGTCCAGGTGCGGCGGTCGTTGCCGGGATACGCGATCGTCGGATCGATCGACTGCGTCTGTTGCGTGCGCGTGTCAAGGCGATCGACGCGGCCGCCATAAATAATGTCCGGGTCCTTCGGATCGGGCGCGAGATTGTCGCTCTCGCCGCCGGCCGTCGTCTCGCGAAACTCCATCAGCGTGACGCCGTCGATCGTGCCGGTGCGGCTCGGAATGCGCGCCGCACCGGAGTCCTGCTGCGCGCCGTAAACCCAGTAGGGAAAACGGTTGTCGGTGATGACGTGGTAGAACTGGCCGGTCGGCTGATTGAACCAACTGCTCCACGTGCGTCCGCCGTTAACGGAGATCACCGTGCCCTGATCGACGCCGAGAATGCGGCGCTCGGGATGGTCGGGATCGATCCAGAGCTGGTGATAGTCGTCGCCGCCCGGTGCGCCTTTGATCGGCGCGAAGTTCTTCCCGCCGTCGGTGGAGCGATAGACGTTAACGTTGATCGAGTAGACGGTGTCGGCATCCCTCGGCTCGACGGCCACCTCGCCGAAATACCAGCCGCGCGACCAGATGCGGGAGTCGCTGCTCGTGCGCATCCAACTCGCTCCGCCGTCGTCGCTGCGATACATGCCGCCGTCGCCGACCGCGTCGACGATGGCATAGACGCGTTGCGGATTCGACGGTGCTACGGCGATACCGATGCGTCCCGGCTTTGCGGGAAAGCCGTGGCCGCTGATCTCGGTCCAGTGATCGCCGCCATCGTCCGATTTAAACAGACCGCTCCCCGATCCGTTCGACGGCGGATAGACGCTCCACGGCGTCCGCCGCGTCTGCCACAGCGACGCGTAGAGAACCCCGGGGGTGCCTGGTTCGAAGGCGATGTCGATCGCGCCGGTGTCGCTGTCGTTGTTGCGCGAAAGGACGCGCTGCCAGGTCGCGCCGCCGTCCTTCGAACGGAAGACGCCGCGCTCCGCATTCGGACCATACGGATGCCCGAGGGCCGCGACATAAACAATGTCCGGATTCGTCGGGTGGACGACGATGCGGGCGATCTGCTGCGAGTCCGTCAATCCGATGTGCGACCACGTCTTGCCGCCATCCGTCGACTTGTACATCCCGTTGCCCTGCGCGATGTCGGAGCGCATGTCGGCCTCGCCGCTGCCGACGTAGATCACGCGCGGATTCGACGGCGCCACCGCAATCGCGCCAATCGATCCGATCGGCTGATCGTCGAAGATCGGCAGCCACGTGCGTCCGGCGTCCTTCGTTTCCCACACGCCGCCGTTCACGCTGCCGAAGTAGAAGTGCTCCGCCTCGCCGGGAACACCAGTCACCGCCAGGACGCGTCCCGCGCGGAAGGGCCCGAGGAGCCGCCAATGGAGATCGCGGAAGAGAGTTGAATCGACCGCGAAGGAATTCGCGGCGACGAGCGAAAGGGCAAGGCAGCGCAAGAGCAATCGCATGGGCGCGAATGATAGCCGGTGGACGGGTCACGCGGTTTCGCGGTTGCCAGGGATTGCCACAATACGGGAATGATGTAACGCTGCTAGTCCTGCCTTCACTATAGAGACAAATCCTCCGCAATGCAGCCGTTTGGGCGACTGTCGTACCAATTGCGGGAAGTCATCCGGAGGGAGGACATGGTTCGAATCCACCCACGAGCAGCATTCGCGCTCTTCGCGTTCCTCGCCGTACTGGCGCTGGCAGCGCCTTCCGCGATAGCACAGGTAACGATCAATCCCGTTCTCAACCCCAGTTCGCTCACGTTTGTGGCCGGCTCGAGCGGCCATTTCGTGGCCACCACCACGCAGAAGACTATTCCGGTGAATCTTCCGATCATCTTCATTAACGCGGGCTCGCCGGCGGGGGTCACGATCACGCCGCCGCAGGCGCAGATCACAAGAACGACCCTCGCGGCCGGCGTGCCGTTCACTGTTACCTCTACGACTCCCGGCACATACCTCATCCCCATCAGCTTTCAAGTGAGCTTCTTTCCGCAGGAAATCGCCGTCCTCACGGTGAACGTCACGCCACGAACCACCCCGGTCATCGACACCATCGCACCGCCGTCCATCGTTGTCCCAAGCCTCTCCACCACGTTGCGCGTCAGCGGCAGGGGCTTCGCGCCGGGGGGCGTGGTCTTCTCGCGCTCGCCCGGCGTCGTCGTCGAGCGGACGACTGTTATTGGCCCGACGCTGGCGGAGATCGTCGTTCGCGTGCTCTCCGGCACGCCGCCCGGCGCGCTCCGCCTCGGCTTCCGCAACCCCGACGGCGGCACGAGCGAAGTCGACGGAATCCTCCTCGTTTTTCCCCGAGGGGCGATCGGCGCGCCGCTAAGTGTGAATACTGCGACGATCCTTTTCCCGGTCGAGGGAACGATCGTCTCCAACAGTGACGGTATCTATCCGCGCGCGCTCCTCGGAATGAGCGGAAGCGGAGCGGTCGCCGGCTCCTGGGCTGTCGACGGCGTGCCGTTCGACCGTTTCACCGCAATCACCCATGCTGGCGCACCACTCGAGATCCGTTCCCGCGTTCCGATTCCTCCCACACCGTGGGGCCGGCACCGACTCTCGCTCATCATCGACTCGCCGAAACTGGATCAGGCGCCATCGATCGCATTCGTATCATCGGCGACGAGCGCCACACGACTGACGATCTACGAGCCGGCGGAGCGCGCCGTGATCGAAGGCGTTCCGCGAGTGCGATGGACGCTCATCCCCGGAGCGAGCGCCTACGAGGTCGAGATTACCCGCCTGGCTGATAAGGGGCGCCCGCCCGGCAGCCGCCGCTTCCGCACCACCGAAACCTCGTGGATGCCAAAGGATCCCGGCAGCGGCACGATGCAGTTGCGCGTGCGCGCGATTTTTCAGGGCGACACGCGCGGCGAACCGACCGAGTGGCGAACCTTCGTCCTTCTTCCAGCCAGGGTGTCGCTGCACATCGACGGCGCGGACGATCGCCGCGTGGCCTGGAGCGGTGGCTCCCTCGGAATGATCTATCGCGTCGAGTTCGTCCGCGGTGAATCCCGCTGCTTCAGCGCGTTGTCATTCTCGTCTCCCTATCGCATGGCGGCATCGATCGAATGGCGCAACTGCGACGCGGTCCGCGTTGACGCGTTCAGCCCCTCAGGCACGCTTCTCGGCAAGAGCCAGTTGGTAACGCTGGGAAAAACCTTTGCTCCACCGATTGCGCTCGTGGCCGGGCGAGATCCTGCCGACGTCATCGAACGTCTGCCGCGCGCCGGTGCGATCTCCAGTGGATTGCTTTCCGTTGCGGCGCGCTGGCGTACCGGGGCACAGGAGAACAGCGCGCTTCTTGTCGACGGCACCGACGTCACCGCGGTGGCGACGCGCCAGTCGCGCGCGATCGTCTACAACGCGCTGCGGCCACTTGCCGCCGGCAAGCATGTCGCGGCGCTCGCGTCCGCCGGCGCACTTGACGAATGGACGTTCAGCGTCAACGACGATCAGACTCCCTCAACACCCGCGGCTACCAGCCCGGCGGCGTACGTCCTCAGACCATCTGCGACGGGTGTAGTGCAACGCGCGGATCCTGCCGCCGATCAGTTCGCGGGAAACGTTTCGCTCTCGGCCCAGGGGGCCGCTGGCGACGCCGCCTCCGGCAACGACATGCAGATGACCGGCGATCTCGTGTTTGCCAGCCTCGATCCAAATCATCTGGCGCAGGCATCACCAAACTGGGTTGTTCAAGGCCGCAGGCGGTACGGTCGGATGTGGGGGTCAGCGCGCGCCGGCTTTACCACTCCTGATTTCACCGAAGGCGCGGAGTTCCTCACGTCCGGGACGGCTCGTACCAGCCTCGTGGTTCGTGCCGGCTCAGCCCTGGGAACCCTCAATTACTACCAGGTGGTGGATCCGCGGGTTCACGGCGTGGTCTCCGGAACTACGGAGAACTTCGGAGTTCAGGGCGCGGCGTTCGCGACGCCGGACAGCAAACTGTACGTCATCCGACTGATCGCGCTACGCATGCAGGAACCGGCAAACCTTGCTCTGAACACGACCGCAATCACCACCCGGACCTTCGGCATCTTCGGACGCTACGACTTCGGGGTGAAAGGCCTGGTCACCGCCGAGGCGGCGCACGCAAGCGTGAGACCACAAGCCGGAAGCGCGCAGGTCTCGCGCAGCGGCGACGCAGTCCGGCTCACCGCGAACGGCGTCTTTGCAGGCACGACGTACAGCGCAGACGTCCGCACCGTCGACTCGAATTACGTCACTCCCGGCAACCGCGGTCTGGTCTACGGAACGAACGAGCAATTCGTTCTCGGCCGGTCGATGGGGATGAACATCTTCAGCCTCACGATCGGCCGACTGGAGAAAAGCAGGGAAACGAATTCGTCTCTGCGGCACAACACTACAGACACCATCAAGCTCGGCGTAACGACCACATTCAACCCGCTTATCTCGCTGGTTGCCGGGTTGGGCGTCGACACCGATCACGCCGACGCGCTCGCGAGCTCGTTCCTCCCAGCCACAAGCCGCAGGACCTCCACCGCAGCCGCAACGCTGTCCGAGACGGTCTCAAAGCTCAATGTGTCCGAGGCGCTTGCCTGGACCCGCACCGACGAATACAAAAACTCTCAGGCAAACAACGACGTTACTTCGATGACGGTAAACGTCAACGGTGCACCGGTCACGAATGTCGTTCTCATCAGTTCCGCCGGGCTCACAAGGACGAACGCGTCGCCCGCCTTCGGAACCACTGACATCTGGTCACTTTCCCTCACGCCCTCGATCGCTTTCCCGGCGCTCGGTCTTTCCGTGTCACCGAGCATCACGCTCGGCCGCACCACGAACGACGTGGCGATGTCGAACGATCGCACCGAAACGCTCGGATCGATCGTGCAATGGTCGCCGCTCTGGTTGTCATCACTCGTGTCAGGCCAGATCTCCGCGATAACAACTCATACGGCAGCCGCGACGAAGCCCGGCACGCGAACGAGCGTGTACACGGCCGCCGTCACGCTGCATCTCAACAAGACAAGAGGCCTCCCGACCTTCGCCGGGCCGCCGCCGCTTCCGGGCACACAACCACCCGCCCCACCTGCGGATGCGAGCAGCGCCTCGAAGGAGGTCAGTGCGATGAAATAAGACGTTGCGGGAGAAAAGGAAACTATTGTTTGCAAGCCCATCGTCAATGAAGACGGTTCCCGCTTGGCGGGAACAAACACAAAGGAGATTCAAAATGAAGAACATACAAAACATTAAACGACTGCTGTTGTTTGCCGCCATACTCGCGATTTGCGGCGGTTGGACAAAGGACGCGTTCGCTCAGGCGCATTGTTTCTGTCTACTCTCGTGCGTCGACCTGACAAACCAAAAGAGCTCTTCGATGGTCGTCAAGGACTATGGCGCGTTAGCAACCTATACCGGCCTGACCCAGCAGAGCGACGCCAATCAGACCGCATGCAACACGCTGTGCACGACTAAAGCCGCTCCCGACACCGGGTCACAAGCGGTGGCGAACGCCGCGTGCGCCATCCACTGCCCGAACGGTTCAATCGTCAGGGCTTGGAGCAAAGTCGGCACCAAGGAGTACAAATCTGCCCAGTTGATCGGCACGCTTCACAATACGCCACAGGTCACAGCCACGACTTGCAAGTGCCCGACGAGCTGGACGTGCAATGGCTGCTCGCCGCAAGTGGCCGGCGGCGTAACGACCGACGGCAAGTGCAAGAAGGTGGCCTGCCAGGCAAACACCATCCCTCCCTATCCCCCGGACGGCACACCCATTGGCTCGTGGGGCTTCTCGTGGGGCAACGCATTCATCGCATGGGGCACCACCGCCAACGGAGGTGCGCCGGTGTGCAAAACTACCGTGATCTCACCGGCAGTCTGTAAGTTTTAAGAGTTCCGTCTACTCGAAAACTCCAGGAGGGCATCCCCTCAAAGAGGGTGCTCTCCTTTAGGAAACATTCACCAGGAGGAGATCAATGAGAATCAGCCGCGCTTTAGCCGTCATGACGATTACCATTATGACCTGCACCGCTGTACAGGCGAAAGACATCACGCCCGACGAGCTCAGGAAAGCTCTCGAAAAGAACCCCGGCATACTCATCGATGCGATCAAGGCCAACAAGAAGGCGATTCTTGACGTCATCAACCAGGCCGCACAAGAGGATCAAGCCCGCGTACAGAAGGAGGCCGAGGAGGCTGAGAAGAAGGCCTACGAGGAGGCATTTAAGAATCCGCTCAAACCCGCGATCGACGACAAAACCCGTATCCGCGGTGAAAAGAAAGCCAAGTACACTCTGGTCGAGTATGCGGACTTCCAGTGCCCCTACTGCGCGGCTGGCTACCAGAACGTAGCCGAGCTGAGTAAGAAGCACGGCAACGAAATTCGCTTCATCTTCAAGAACCTGCCTCTTCCCTCCCATCCCCAGTCGATGGCGGCGGCCCGGTGGCTCGAAGCGGTGGCACTCCAGTCGCCCGAGAAGGCATGGAAGTTCCACGACATCCTCTTCGAGAACCAGGACAAACTCGGCACCGGCTTCTTCAAGAAGACCGCGAACGACCTCGGCCTTGACGCGGAACGGTGCGAGAGGGAAGCCGATAGCCAGCCGGTGAAAGACCGTATCGCCGCGGACATGGCCGAAGCCAGTAAATTCGGCTTCAATGGCACCCCCGCGTTCCTGCTCAACGGCATCCCCGTGAATGGCGCCTATCCCGTCGAGTACTTCGAGGACATCATCAGGAAACTCGATGGCACCAAGACCGACCAGAGCGCGAAGGAGTCCGGCAGGTGACGACGGCGGCCGGAAGGTCCGGCCGTCGCGAATCGACGAGGTATTCGGCATCGGCCGGCGGGCTTGTGCCGCCCCCCAACCCGGCAACCGTTCTGACAACCCTCGCCGCCTCGTAACCGCGAGACCGGGCGACCCCGTGTATAACGTCGCCCATGAAACTGCGCTACGCCTTCGCCGCCGTCCTTTTGCTCATGCCGTTCGCCGCCTTCGCCGACGATCCGCCGGCCACGAATCCGTTCTTCGAGAAGAGTCCGCTCCCGTTCGAGGCGCCGCCGTTCGATCGGATCAAGGACAGCGATTACCAGCCGGCCATCGAGGAAGGGATGACGCGCGAGCTGGCGGAGATCCAGACCATCGCCAACAATCCCGACGCGCCGACGTTCGCGAACACGATCGAGGCGATGGAGAAAACGGGCGCGTTGCTGCGGCGCGTGCAGCGCGTGTTCGGCGGGATGACGCAATCGAACACCAATCCGACGCTGCAGAAGATTCAGTCTGCCGTCGCGCCGAAGCAGGCCGCGCACCGCGACGCCATCAACCTCGATCCGAAACTCTTCGCGCGCATCAAATCGCTCTACGACCGGCGCACCACGCTCGGCCTCGATGCCGAGCAGAAGTTTCTCGTGGAGCGTTACTACAAGAACTTCGTCCGCTCCGGCGCGCAACTCAACGAGACCGACAAGACCGCGCTGCGGGCGCTGAATCAGGAGCAGTCGAAGCTCACCACCCAATTCCGCGATCGCGTCCTTGCCGATACCAACGCCTCTGCCATCGTCATCGAGGACAAGTCGCTGCTCGACGGTCTGCCGGAATCCGACATCGCCGCTGCCGCCGAACGCGCCAAAGGCCGCGGCATGGAAGGCAAGTGGCTGCTCACGCTGCAGAACACGACCCAGCAGCCGCCGCAGACCTATCTGAAAAATCGCGACCTCCGCAAGCGGCTCTACGAGGCATCGATCGCGCGCGGCAATCACGGCGGCGACAACGACACCAAGGCCATCATCACCCGCCTCGCGCAGCTCCGCGCCCAGCGCGCCAAGCTCCTCGGCTTTCCGACTTACGCCGACTACAACCTCGCGGACGAAATGTCGAAGACGCCCGCGAGCGCGATCAAGCTGATGACCGACATGGTCCCCGCCGCGACAGCGAAAGCGCGCGCCGAGGCGGCGATGATGCAAAAGCTGATTGCTGCGCAGAACGGCGGCTTCACGCTCCAGCCGTACGACTGGCAGTTCTACGCGGAGCAGGTGCGCAAGAACGAATTCGATCTCGATGAAGGTCAGGTCCGGCCGTATTTCGAGATCGACAACGTCCTGCAGAACGGCGTTTTCTACGCGGCCACGAAGCTGTATGGCATCACGTTCAAGGAGCGGCACGACATCCCCGTCTATCAGCCGGATGTGCGCGTCTTCGACGTCATCGACTCCGACGGCAAGCCGCTGGCGCTTTTCTACATCGACTTTTTCTCGCGTCCGAACAAGGCCGGCGGCGCCTGGACCAGCAGCTTCGTCGGCCAGAGCAAACTCCTCGGCACGAAGCCGGTGGTGACGAACACGGAGAACTTCACGAAGCCCGTCGCCGGCCAACCTGCTCTTTTGACGTTCACGGAAGTGACTACGATGTTCCACGAGTTCGGCCACGCGCTGCACGGGATGTTCTCGAATGTGAAGTACCCGTCGTTCGGCGGCTCGGCCGTCCCGCGCGATTTCGTCGAGTTCCCGTCGCAGTTCAACGAGCACTGGGCGATGGAGCCGACCGTCTTCGCGAACTACGCGAAGGATTACAAAACGGGATCTCCGATGCCGAAGGAGCTCGTGGCGAAGTTGAAGAAGTCCGGCACGTTCAATCAGGGTTTCGCGACCACCGAATACCTCGGCGCGGCGCTGCTGGACATGGCCTGGCACACCATTCCATCCGATGCGCCACTGCTCGACGCGAATGCGTTCGAGGCGGAGTCGCTGAAGCGCTACAACATCTCTCTCGATCAGGTCCCGCCGCGCTACAAATCGACGTACTTTTCGCACATCTGGGGCGGCGGCTACGCGGCCGGCTATTACGCCTATCTCTGGAGCGAAGTGCTCGACGACGACGCCTACTACTGGTTCAAAGAAAACGGCGGCATGACCCGCGCAAACGGGGACAAGTTCCGCAAGATGATCCTCTCGCGCGGCGGCACCGAAGATCCGGCGGCGATGTACCGCGCGTTCCGCGGACGCGATCCGAAGGTGGAGCCGTTGCTGGAGGAAAGAGGGCTCACGGGGAAGTAGGGCGTCATTTCCAAAGCACAGACAAGAGTGTCTGTGCCACACCATCCCTCTTTTTCTTGCACCGGCACTCGCATCTTGCAGCACTGATGTGGCACAGACACTCTTGTCTGTGCTTTGGACTTCGCGCTGAATGAAAATCATCGCCATCTGCGGCAGCCTTCGCGCGCAATCGTCAAATCTCGCGTTGCTGCGGGCGGCGACGAACATCACAACCGAGGTTCAGATCTATGAGGGATTGGCGGACCTCCCTCACTTCAATCCCGATGACGATGCCGAAGGCGCGACTCCGCCGGCCGCGGTTGCCGAGCTGCGGAAGATGCTCGTGGAGGCGGACGGCATCCTCATCTCCTCCCCTGAATACGCGCATGGCGTTCCTGGCTCACTCAAGAACGCGCTCGATTGGCTCGTTTCGGACGGCGCGCTGGTCGACAAACCGGTCGCGCTGATCAATGCCTCGCCCGTCGGCGGAGAGTTCGCGAGAGACTCGCTCGTCGAGACGCTGATGACGATGAACTGGCGGGTCACGGGGACGTGGTCGGCGCCGAAGAAAGTGCGCGATGAGAACGTCGATGACGAGGTAGTGGCTGTGATCCGCGAGGCTCTGGAATCGCTGGTTTCAACGACGGGATGACGCCGCCCACCTCCCGTGTTGCGCATCGTCATGAAAACGACGCATACGACCATTTTCTCGGCAGCGATCGTCCTGGCTGCCTTCGCAATGCAGGCTAAGACCACCACCACGGCCCGGCAGAATCCGCTGTTCAAGGCCAGCACGCTGCCGTTCCACGCGCCGCCGTTCGACAAGATCAAGACCGGCGACTACAAGCCGGCCATCGAGGCGGGGATGAAGCAGCAGCTCGCGGAGATCAAGGCCATCGCGGATCAGAAGGCCGCGCCGACGTTCGCCAACACGATCGAGGCGATGGAGAAATCGGGAGCGTTGCTGACGCGCGTCTCCAAGATCTTCTTCGCTCTGACGGGGTCGAATACCAACGACACGTTCCAGAAGATCGAGGCCGAGGAGTCGCCAAAGCTGGCGGCGCACAACGACGCCATCTACATGAATCCGAAGCTGTACGCGCGCGTGAAGGCGCTGTACGACAAGCGCGCCAGCAGCGGACTCGATGCCGAGTCGCAGTACCTCATCGAGCGCTACTACAAATTCTTCGTCCGCGCCGGCGCGCAGCTCAATGCAGCAGATCAGAAGACATTGCGCGCGCTCAATCAGGAAGAGTCGACGCTGACGACGAAGTTCCGCGAGCACGTGCTCGCCGACACCGCCGCCGCAGCCATCGTCGTCGACACGAAAGAGGAGCTGGCGGGATTGCCGGACTCCGACATCGCCGCCGCGGCCGACGCTGCCAAAGAAAAGAAACTGACCGGCAAGTACGTCCTCACACTGCAGAACACGACGCAGCAGCCGGCCCTCACCTATTTGCAAAACCGCGCGTTGCGCGAGCGTCTGTTCAACGCGTCGATTCAGCGCGGCAATCACGGCGGCCTGAACGACACCAAGGCGATCGCCACCCGCCTCGCGCAGCTCCGCGCCGACAAGGCCAAGCTCCTCGGCTATCCGACCTACGCCGCGTTCTCGCTCGACGATCAGATGGCCTCGACGCCCGAGAACGCCATCAAGCTGCTGACCGGACTCGTTCCCGCATCGACGGCCAAAGCGCGTTCCGAAGTGGCGAAGATGCAGGCCATCATCGACGCGGAAAAGGGCGGCTTCCAGCTCGGACCGCAGGATTGGGAGCTCTACTCCGAGAAGGTCCGCAAGGCCGAGTACGACCTCGACGAGGCGCAGGTGCGGCCGTACTTCGAGCTCGACAACGTTCTGAAGAACGGCGTCTTCTACGCCGCGAATCAGCTTTACGGCCTCACGTTCAAAGAGCGCCACGACATTCCGGTCTATCAGCCGGACGTGCGCGTGTTCGAGGTCTTCGACGCCGACGGCAAATCGATGGCGCTCTACTACGGCGACTACTTCTCGCGTCCGAACAAGAGCGGCGGGGCGTGGATGGACAGCTTCGTCGATCAGTCCGGCCTCATCGGCACGAAGCCGGCGGTCTTCAACGTAACTAATTTCCAGAAACCCGCGCCCGGCCAGCCGGCGCTGCTGACGTTCGACAACGTCACCACGATCTTCCACGAGTTCGGGCATGCGCTGCACGGCATGCTCTCGAACGTGAAGTACCCGACGCTGGCCGGCACGAATGTGCCGCGCGATTTCGTCGAGTTCCCCTCGCAGTTCAATGAGCATTGGTCGCTGGAGCCGAAGGTCTTCGCGAACTACGCGAAGCACTATCAAACGGGCGCTCCGATGCCGCAGTCGCTCGTCGACCGCATCAAGAAGTCGCGCACGTTCAATCAGGGCTACGCCACGACCGAGTACCTAGCCGCGGCTCTGCTGGACATGGCCTGGCACACGCAGGCGCCGGGCACCGGGCAGCGCGACGTCAACGTCTTCGAGCCCGAGGCGCTGAAGGGCTTCAACATCGCCATGGCCGAAGTTCCGCCGCGCTACCACACGACCTACTTCTCGCACATCTGGGGCGGCGGTTACGCGGCCGGCTACTACGCGTATCTGTGGTCGGAACTGATCGACGACGATGCGTTCTACTGGTTCAAGGAGAACGGCGGGATGACGCGCGCGAACGGCCAGCGCTTCCGCGACATGATCCTCTCGCGGGGCGGCACGATGGACGAGGCGGCGCTGTACCGCGCCTTCCGCGGCCGCGACCCGATCGTCGAGCCGCTGCTGCTCGAGCGCGGATTGAAAGAAGAACCGGGCAAGTAAAAAGAAGAGTGAAGGGTGAAGAGTGAAAACTCGGAACTCCTTTCACCCTTCACTCTTCACCCTTCACTCTTCGTTTAACATGCGCGGCCATGCGCAAGACCGTCATCGCGTTCATCGCCATCGCCGCCGTCACCGCCATCCTGCAGGCGCAGGAACTGCCCGCGGAGATGCGGGCCAGCATCGATAAAGCCGCCGCAGATACACTCGCCAAAACCGGCGCGCCGAGCGCCTCGGTGGCAGTGGTCCGCGACGGCAAAATCGTTTACGAGCATGCCTACGGACTGGCGAATCTCGAGACGAAGATGCCGGCGTCGCCACAGATGCGTTACTCGATCGGCTCGATCAGCAAGCAATTCACCGCCGCGGCGCTCTTGATGCTGGCCGAGGAGGGGAAACTCTCGCTCGACGACAAGGTGATCCGTTGGCTGCCCGACCTCACGCGCGCCGGCGACGTGACCATCCGCCAGATTCTTTCGATGACGTCCGGTTACCAGGATTTCTGGCCGCAGGATTACGTGATGCCGATGATGATGCAGCCGGTGACGGCGCCGGAGATCGCGGCCGGATGGGCGAAGAAGCCGCTCGATTTCGACCCCGGTGCGAAATGGCAGTACAGCAACACGAACTACGTCATCGCCGGCATGATCGCGGAGAAAGTGGCCGGCATGCCGCTGCTGGATTACCTGCAGAAGCGCGTCTTCGTCCCGCTGCACATGACCACCGTCTCCAACACCGACGCCGCGCCCCTCGGCCCCGAAGATCCGATGCGTTATCTGCGTTACGCGCTCGGACCGCTGCGTCCTGCGCCGAAGGAAGGCCGCGGCTGGATGTTCGCCGCCGGTGAGCTGGCCATGACCGCGCACGACCTGGCGCTGTGGGACATTTCGATGATCGATCAGACCATCCTGAAGCCGTCGTCGTATCGCACGATGGAGACCGAGGTGGAGCTGAACAACGGCGTCGGCTCCCGCTACGGCCTCGGCGTCAGTATCGGCGTGAGCGACGGCCGCCGCGTGATCTCCCATGGCGGCGAAGTCTCCGGCTTCACTGCCCGCAACGAGGTCTATCCCGACGATCACGTGGCCATCGTCGTCCTGACGAACATGGACGCGACCAGCGCCTCGGAACAGATCGCCGGCGGCATCGCAAAGACGATCTTCGCGTCAACCGATCCCGCCACGCCGAAAACGACAGAGCAGATGCGCAAGATTTTCGATGAGCTGCAAAAGGGCCGCATCGATCGCGCGCAGTTCACATCAAACGCAAATGCGTACTTCGACGAGCAGGCCATCAAAGATTTCGCCGCGAGCCTGGCGCCCCTCGGCACACCGCAGGAGTTCGTGCAATCCGGCCAATCCCTTCGCGGAGGGATGACGTTGCGGAGGTATCGGATCAAGTTCCCAACGAAGACGCTGCGCCTCACCACCTTCATCATGCCGGACGGAAAAATCGAGCAGTACCAGATCGCGGCAGCGGAGTAGAAGAGATCACCACAGAGACACAAAGAGCACAGAGAAAGCTCTCTCTGTGTCCTTTGTGTCTCTGTGGTGAAAAGGTGTTACGTCGGCCGTGCTTCCTCGGCTTCCGCCCAAATCTCGACGCGATGCCGTTCGTTGAGGAAGATCGATCCGACGATGAACGTCATCAGCGCGACGCCCACCACCCAATACAGGCCGGCGTAGATGTTGTGGTACTTCGCCACGAGCAGGCTCGCGATCAGAGGCAGGGTGCCGCCGAACCAGCCGTTGCCGAGGTGGTAGGGCAGCGAGAACGAGGTGTAGCGAATCTTGGCCGGGAACGATTCGATCAGGAACGCGGCGATCGGACCATAGACCATCGTCACGTAGATCACCTGGATGAAGACGAGGCCGATCAGGATCGCCATGTTCGGATTCTTCGGGTCGCCGGCGTGATCCTTCATCACGTGATAGATCGGGAGATAGGTCAGCGCGGCGATGAGATTGCCGGCCATCATGATCTTCAGGCGTCCGATGCGGTCGGAGAGCGCGCCGAAGATGACGAAGAACGGCATCGCCAGCAGCAGCGCCACGGCCACGATGATGCTCGCTTTCCCGAGTTCGATCTTCAGAACCGTCTGCAGAAATGACAGCGCATAGAACTGGCCCGTGTACCAGACGATGCCCTGTCCGGCGGTCGCGCCGAAGAGGACGAGCAGGACGATGCGCAGGTTGGCCCAATTGCCGAAGCTCTCGCGCAACGGCGCGATCGACGCCTTCCCCTGCGCCTTGATCGAAGCGAAGAGCGGCGACTCCTTCAACGTCATGCGAATCCAGAGCGAGATCATGACTAGCACGATCGAGAGAAGGAACGGCACGCGCCAGCCCCATGCTTTGAAATCGGCGTCGCTCATCATCTTCTTCACGGCGAGGATCACGCCGAGGGAGACGAAGAGGCCGAGTGTAGCCGTGACCTGGATGAAGCTCGTGTAGTAGCCGCGCTTGTTGTCGGGCACGTGCTCAGCGACGTAAACCGCAGCGCCGCCGTACTCGCCGCCGAGGGCGAGACCTTGCAGTAGCCGAAGCAGCAGCAGGATCGATGGAGCGAGTAATCCGACTGACGCGTAGGTCGGCAGCAATCCGATCACGAATGTCGACAGGCCCATGATCGTCAGCGTCACGAGGAATGCGTACTTGCGGCCGATCAGATCGCCGACACGGCCGAAGACGATCGCGCCGAACGGGCGGACCACGAAGCCCGTCGCGAAGAGCGCCCAGGTCTGGATCAGCGCCCACGCCGGCTGGTCCTTGGGGAACATGAGCTGCGACATGATCACGGCCAGGCTGCCGAAGATGTAGAAGTCGTACCACTCGATCATCGTGCCGAGACCCGAGGCGAAAATGATCTTGCCGATGGGGTAGCCCGATCGCTCGTTCGTCATCCGTGCTCTCCTTTTGCAGCGGAGTATAAGCAGGAGGGCCGCATGGCCGACGAAACCTGTATCGATCTCATCTTCCGCAACGCCCGCACGCACAACGCGTGGCTCGACAAGCCGGTCAGCGACGACACGCTGCGCCAGCTCTACGACACGATGAAGTGGGGGCCGACCAGCGCGAATGCGAATCCGGCGCGCTTCGTCTTCCTGCGCACGAAGCAGGCGAAGGAAAGGTTGCGGCCGTCCCTCGCGCCGGGCAATGTCGAGAAAACGATGGCCGCGCCGGTGGTGGTGATCGTCGCGTACGATCTGAAGTTCTACGAAAAACTGCCGCGCCTCTTTCCACATGGACCGTCGATGCGCGATCTCTTCGCGCAGAACCCACAGCTAGTGGAGATGACCGCGCAGCGCAATTCGTCGCTCCAGGGCGCGTACCTTCTCATCGCCGCGCGCGGCCTCGGACTCGATTGCGGTCCGCTGTCAGGCTTCGACAACGCGAAGCTGGACATGGAGTTCTTTGACGCCGGCCGCGAGTGCGAAAGTTGCGATCAGGAGTTCTTCCCCGAGGGCCACGTCAAATCGAACTTCCTCATCAACCTCGGCCACGGCGATCCGTCGAAACTCTTTCCGCGCAATCCGCGGCTGACGTTCGAGGAGGCGTGCACATTGTTGTGAATCCAAAGAGAACGAATCCGCAGATGCCGCAGATGTACGCAGATTACGCCCGCGACGACAGCACCGAATCGCCGGAGCCGATCACTTGCGATTGTTCGATCACCGGCAGCGTCACCGTGAACCTCGCGCCTTTGCCTAGGCCTTCGGATTCGGCGCGGATGTCGCCGTGGTGGAGGTCGATGATGTGGCGGGCGATGGCGAGACCGAGGCCGAGGCCGCTGCGTTTGGCGGAGGCGTCGGCCTGGCGCAGGCGCTCGAACACGTGCGGAAGGAACGACGGCTCGATCCCTTCGCCCTCGTCGCGGACGCTGATCTGCAGCTTGTGATCGACGCGTTCCAGGCGCAGATCGACCTGCTTGCCGGGCGGCGTGAACTTGATCGCGTTCGAGAGGATGTTGCCGATCACCTGCTGCAATCGCGTGGCGTCGGCGTCGACGACGTCGTCGGGCGGACGGACGACATCCGAGGTCAGGCGCACGCCGCGCTCCGCCGCGTCGGGACGTGCGTTCGATACCGCCGCGTCGACGATGTCGGAGAGATGCGTCGGGCGCAGCTCGACCTGGAACTTGCCGAGGATGATGCGGGAGACGTCGAGCATGTCGTCGATGAGGCGTTTCTGCAGTTGCGCGCTGTTCTCGATCATGTGCAGCGCCTCGCGCAGCTCCTCCGGGGAGTAGTCGCCGGAGCGGAGGAATTGCACCCATCCGAGGATCGATGTCATCGGTGTGCGCAGCTCGTGGGAGAGCGTGGCCAGGAAGTTGTCTTTGGCGCGGTTCTGCGCCTCGGCCTCGCGATAGCGCCGCTCATTCTCGGCGGCGGCCGCGGCCGCGCGCTTTTCGGTGACGTCGCGAAATGTGATCACGGAACCGATCGTGTGGTCTTCCTCGTCGTGCATCGGCGAGGCGCAGAACTCGACCGGGAAACTGGCGCCGTCGTCGCGGAAAAACGTGTCCGCCATCTCGTCGCGCACGCGTTCGCCGTGCAGCGCGACGTTGAGCAAGCAGTGGCGGATGTCGCACGTAGCGACGCCGGGGAACGACGGATGAAGCAGCGGATGAACCTCGTGGCCGATGACATCCGAAACATTCCGGCCGATCATCCGCGCCGCAGCCGGATTCACGAACGTCGCTTCGCCTTCGAGGTTCACACCGAACACACCCTCGACCGCCGCATTGAGGATCAACTCATTCTGCCGGCTGAGGCGCGCCAGCTCCTGCGCCTGGCGCGTGATGGCCTGCGTCTTCCGGAACAGCTCGACGAACACGTTGACCTTGTAGCGGAGGATCTCCGGCTGGTACGGCTTGAAGATGTAATCGACGGCGCCGAGCTCGTAGCCGCGGAAGACGTGCGTCTCGCTGCGGCTGAGGGCCGTCAGGAAAATGATGGGCGTGCCGCGCGACTTGTCGCGTTCGCGAACGAGGGTCGCCGTTTCGAAGCCGTCGAGGTCGGGCATCTGGACATCGAGAAGGATGACGGCAAACTCGCGTTCGAGCAGCGCCCGCAACGCGCCGCGTCCCGACTCCGCGCGCACGAGGTTCACATCCATATCGGCCAGGATCGATTCGAGCGCGAGCAGATTGCTGGTCTGGTCGTCGACCAGAAGGATGTTCACCTTCTCTTCGGCGATGGCAGTCATGAGCGGCTCACGGTGGGATGGCAGACCTCGGTCAGGAATGGGGCAATGGCTTCCAGACGCAAGATTCGATCCACCCGCACAGCCTCGATCGTGGCCCGCGGCATGGCCGGCGCCTCGGCGGAATCGGGATGCTGCGCGATGACCATTCCACCGCGCGCTTTGATGCGCGCCGCGCCGCGCGAGCCGTCGTCATTCGCGCCGGTGAGGACGATCGCGACGACGCGATCTCGGTACGCGTCGGCGGCCGATTCGAATAGCACGTCGATCGACGGCCGCGAGTAGCGCACGGCGTCGTCGACCGAAAGGTTCAGCTCTCCGCGCGCACCGTTGCGCTCAACGAGGAGGTGGTAGTCGGCCGGCGCGAGATAGACGTGGCCCGGCTGGATCCACTGCTTGTCCTCCGCATCGACGACTCGCAGATCGGTCTGCCGCCGGAAGTAGGCCGGGAGTCCTTCATTCGATTTCTTGTGGCGATGCTGCGCCACCGCGATCGGCACGCAGAAGTCGCGCGTGAGATTGCTGAGGATGACCTGCAGCGCGTTCATGCCGCCGAGGGAGCAGCCGATCACGATGAGCTCGGGGCTGTGATCGCGAGACGTCGTAGCCAGGCGGTTTCGCCCCTCGGTGACCGGAGACCAGTTGCGCCGGCGTTCGAGCGTCGTCACCGAATCCTCCGGTACAGCCGCTCCTCGGCGTCGATCTCGTCGTAGTTCTCAGACACATTCGTGTAGCGGATCGTCTCCTTCTTGCCGAGGCCGAGGATGCCGAACATCTCCATGCTGTTGAGGAAAAGATCCTGCACGCGCTCCTGGAGACGGTTGTTGAAGTAGATCAGGACGTTCCGGCAGAAGATGACGTTGAAGTGATTGAACGACGCGTCGGTGACCAGATTGTGCTGCGCGAAGACGACGTTCTCGCGCAGCGACGGACGAAACATCGCGTAGTCGTAGCGCGCCGTGTAGTAGCCGGAGAACGTGCCGTTGCCGCCGGCGGCGATGTAGTTAGCGGTGTTCTCCTGCATCGTGTTCAGCGGAAAGATTCCGTCCTTCGCGCGCTGCAGCACGGCCTCGTTGATGTCGGTCGCGTAGATCCGGCAGCGGTCGTACAGCCCTTCCTCCTGCAGCAGGATGGCCATCGAGTAGACCTCTTCGCCCGTCGAACAGCCGGCGTGCCAGATGCGGACGAAGGGATACGTGCGCAGCAGCGGGACCACCTTTTGACGAAACGAGAGGTAGAAGGACGGGTCGCGGAACATGGCCGTCGTGTTGATGGAGAGGTCGAGCAGCAGCCGCTCCATGCACGAGGAGTCGTGCAGCACTTTGTCCTGCAGCGCGGAGATGGTGGTCAGCCCCTCGGCGTAGACGCGCTTCCAGAGACGGCGGCGAAGCGATGGGAGCGAGTAATCGCGGAAGTCGAATCCGTAGTGCCGGTAGATCCCCTCGGTGAGAAGATGCACCTCGACCCCTTCGAGATCGCTCTTTTCCTGCTCCTCAGCTTCCGCAAGTGCCCGCGTGACCACGTTCCCCTTGCTAAGAGCAAACGGCATGCTCAACCATGGGTAGGGAAAGTTCCCTTCAGCTACACTCCCAAGGAGAAGAGATCGGTAGTTTCCCGGACATCCTCGGGTGTCCTGTCATCCACTCAACAAAAAGGAGCCAAACCATGCCCGATTGGTTGATCGAGATCGTCTCCGTCACTCCCACCACCGCAGCGTTCCAACCGGCGACCCAGGAGGTGTTGGTCGGCGACAACATCACCTGGACGAACCGGACCGATGACCCGCATCAGCCCGTGCCGGTGAGTCCGAAACCGCCGTCGTGGCCGGCGTCGTTCGGGGTCGATCCCGTTCCACCCGACCAGTCGTCGAATCCGACGTATTCGGTGGTGGCGCCGGTTCAGATTGATCCCAATACGGGACAGCCGGTCCTGGTCAACGGCAAGACCGTTCCGGTATACGGCCCGGCCACGTACCAGTGCAAGAACCACCCGAACGAAACCGGCACATTCAACATCCTCAAAGTACCTCCGACATTCTGACCGGCCGCGATGAAAAGGAGCCAATGTATGTCACCACGTGACCTCACATCCCCACGCCGCAGCGGCATCCGAGGATTTGTCCTGGCGGCGGCCGCGATCGCCATTCTGATCGCGCCGATCGCGGCGAACGCCCAGTCGTTCATCAAATGTCCGCCGTTCGGTCAGCCGCTGCTCAAAGTCAAGGAAATCGACAGAAACGCCACGACCAAGAAGCTGGACGGCGTCATGGAAGTAACGGATCAGGACCGCATCGTCTGGTTTCCCAGCATCAACGGGAGTCCCGAGTACTGCGCGGTCCAGCACCTCCGTTACTTCGATGGCTACAAGACGGGAGACAGTGCGCCGGCGCCCGCCAAAGGACCGCAGGAGCCGATGCCCGGCCCGACGCTTCGCGCGCGGGTCGGCGATCTCGTCCAGCTCAGCTTTTTCAACGAGATCAACCTGACCAATTTCCCCAGCAGTCAGTACTTCGACCGGGACGGCTGCGACGAGACGGCTGGCATCTATCCGAGCAACAAGCCGGCCGGCGCGATCGACGACAAGTATCCCAACTGCTTCCACGGTTCGAGCACGGCCAACGTCCATTTCCACGGCACGCACACGAACCCGGGCAGCACGGGCGACAACGTCCTGCTCCAGATCCGGCCGACGCCGCGCGTGAAGGGAAAGCCGGTCGTCGACAAAGATACGTTCAAAGAGTCGTTCCACAAATTCTTCGAGGACTGCTCTGTCAACCTGGCCGCGAAGCCGAGCTACTGGCCGACGCACTACGAGAAGCAAATGCCCAAGTACTACCGGGACAAGCAGGAAGAACTGCTGAAAAAGCACGACGAGGGACTCAAGGAAGACCAGAAACTGTGGCCGCCCAACCAGCAAGCGATCGACGCGCTGCAGTGGCCGCAGTACTACATCGGCGCATATCCGATCTGCTACCAGCTTCCCGAGTATCCCGAGGGAGAGACACCGGCCATTCCGCCGGATCCGCGAGCGGCCGATCCGAAGATCCTGCAGATGGGCCAGGCGCCGGGCACGATGTGGTACCACATGCACAAGCACGGCTCGACGACTCTGAACGTGAACAACACGCTCATCGGCGCCTACATCATCGAAGGCAAGTACGACGACCAGCTCATGGATTTCTACAAGACCACCGCCACTGACAAGAACTGGTGGGACCTGGACGAGAAGAAGAAGTACGACAAGAACGTGAAGGTGATGGTCATCCAGCAGGTCAGCGTCACACCGAACCTGGAGCGCGCCGCCGGGCAGGGAAGACCACTCTTCTCCGTGAACGGCCGCCGCCAACCGGTCGTGACCATGCACCCGGGCGAAGTGCAGCTCTGGCGCATCGTCAATGGTCCCGCGCGCAGCGGCGCGTACATCGTCCCTCCAGCCCCCACCGCCACCTCCCTGCAGTGGGTGCAGATCGCGCAGGACGGCGTGCAGTTCAATCCGAAGAACTATTTCCCGCCCGCGGCCGGCGCCGCCAGCCAGCCGTTCATGATGTCGGCCGGCAACCGCGTCGATCTTCTGGTCCGCGTTCCGCCGGGTGCCACCGGTTCGTTCAACGTACAGGTCTACGACGTCGTCAAGGCCACCGAGCTGCCCACGGCGAACCAGGCCCAACCGAAAGCCCCTGAGACTCTCATCACGGTGAATGTCGTCTCCGAGCCCGGCAAGGATCCCGATCCGCCCATGCCGTTTATCAGCACCGCCAAGTTCCCGACGATGCCCCCGTTCCTACCCGACAGCATTCCGGATAGCACGATCTTCGATCGGAAAGAGCTGACGTTCAACAGCACGACCCGCGGCACCGGCGCGAATCACACCATCAACGGCCATAAGTTCGGCGACAAGGTCGATCAGATCATGCTCCTCAACACGAACGAGGAGTGGACGATCATCAACACCACCGCCGACACTCTCGATAAGACCAAACGGGCCCAGCCGGGCGCGATCATGCATCCCTTCCACATTCACATCAATCCGTTCCAGGTCATCGAGGTTTTCGATCCGTGGAATCCGGTCTACGTTTACACCGCCGCGGAGTCGAAGCCGGGAACGAATTGCTACCTCAACCCCGACGACAAGTCGACGTGGCATCCCTGCGACCTGACGAAGCTCTCGCCGCCCTTTGTGTGGTGGGACGTCTTCGGCATGCCCGGCGGAATCAAGGTTCCGAACTCTGCCGGCGCGACGGTCACCATCCCAGGCTACTTCCGCTTCCGCAGCCGCTTCTCCGACTATCCCGGCCAATACGTGCTGCACTGTCACATCCTCGCGCACGAGGACCGCGGCATGATGCAGTTGATCGAGGTAATCCCGAACACGACAGTCCTCAAGCACCACTAGCCGTTCATCCCTCAATCCACAGCCCGCGCTCGAAAGGGCGCGGGCTTTTTCATCTCACGCGAAGGAGTTGCCAATGGCAGCAGCAAAGTCCGCGGGCCTCTCATCGATCGAGAACATCGTCGTGGTCATGCTCGAGAATCGTTCGTTCGATCACATGCTCGGCTATCTGTATTCAGCCAGCGGCAACAAGTCCCCCCTCGGGCAGCCATTCGACGGACTGACCGGGAAGGAATCGAATCCGGACAGCAAGGGGAAGGCGGTTCCCGTCTCGCCGATCAAGGCCACCGATCCCCATCCGTACCTCATGCCGGGCAGCGATCCGGGCGAAGGGTTCCTGAACACGAACTCGCAGCTCTTCGGCACCACGCAGCCGAAGCCGGGCGCCGTGGCCACGAATCAGGGCTTCGTCACGAACTTCGACTACACGCTCGGATGGCAATCGAAGGACCCGAGCTGGTCGAAGGACATCCTTCCCGGCACGGTGGCCGCGGACATCATGAAGATGTATACGCCGGAGCTGCTGCCGGTCCTCTCGGCGCTGGCGCGCGGCTACGCCGTCTCCGACCGCTATTTCTCCTCGGCGCCAACCGAAACACTGCCCAACCGCGCCTTCGTGCAAATGGCCACATCGCAGGGACATCTCGACGATCACACGAAATCGTACACGGCGCCGAGCATTTATCCCGAACTGGAGAAAGCCGGCGCCACCTGGTCGATCTACGGCTACGACGATCCGCCGTTGACGCCCGCGGACATCGAGGACATCAAGAACGCGCCGAAGAGCCACTTCGGCCTCTACAAGGATTTCGCCGCGGCGGTCAGCAGCGGCAAGCTGGCGAACTACACGTTCCTCGAGCCGCAGTGGTCCGCGGCGGGCAACAGCCAGCATCCGAACTACGACGTTGCCCTCGGCGAACAGTTCATTTTGCAGGTCTACCGCACGCTCTACAACTCGAAGGTGTGGACGAAGACGCTGCTCATCATCACCTACGACGAGCACGGCGGCTTCTACGACCACGTGGTGCCGCCCGCGAATGCCACGCCACCCGACAACTCCGTCGGCGAGTTCGGCTTCGACTTCAAACGCTTCGGCGTCCGCGTCCCGGCGGTCTTCGTCTCGCCGTTCATCGCAGCCGGCACCGTCCTCCGTCCGCCCGCCGGCGTTCCCTTCGATCACACGTCGATCCTGGCCACGCTCGAGAAGCGATGGAAACTGAAGCCGCTCACCAAACGCGACGCCGCAGCGCCCGATCTCAGCGCCGTCCTGACGCTTTCAAAGGCACGCACCGACGATCCACTAGCCAAAGTGAAGGCGCCCTCCAGCACCCCAACCCATGCCCCCGCCGGAACCGGCGGCCCCGATCACCTCGAACAGGTCTACGCCGACTCCGTCTCCCGCCTCCCCATCCCCGACGAAAAAGGCCACGCCCATCCCCAGGAAGTCGACCACTTCGCATCCGGCAAGGAAGCGATGGCCTGGGCGCACAAACGCTACGCGGAGTTCAATAAGAGGAAGAAGAAGTAGGGGCTGCCTTTCGTTAATCTGCGTCATCTGCGTCATCTGCGGATTACGTTTTGTCCGCAGATGTACGCAGATCAGAGATACAGCCAAACCCTCAGTAGCGAGATCAGCTGCTGTGCGTCGATTGGCTTGGTAATGTAGTCGCTGGCTCCGGCTTCCATACATTTTTCGCGGTCGCCTTTCATTGCTTTCGCGGTGAGGGCGATCATCGGCAGGTTCTTGTACTCGTCCATGGCGCGGATGCGGCGCATCGCTTCGTAGCCGTCCATCTCCGGCATCATCACGTCCATCAGGACCACGTCGATGTCGGGATTGCCGCGGAGCTGCTCGATGCCGTCGGCGCCGCTTTCTGCGTACAGCACGTTCATCTTGTGGCGTTCCAGCAGCGACGTCAGCGCGTAGATGTTGCGCATGTCGTCGTCGACGATCAGCGCCTTCTTGCCGGCCAGCACCGGATCGGATTCGTGCAACTGCTCGAGAATCTGCCGCTTCTGTTCGGGCAGGTTCGCTTCGACGCGGTGGAGGAAGAGCGCCGTCTCGTCGAGCAGCCGCTCCGGCGAGCGCGCGTCCTTCACGATGATGGCCTCGGCCATCCGCTTCAGTTCCGTCTCTTCCTTCTTGGTCAGCTCCCGGCCCGTGTAGACCACGATCGGGATGTCATCGACGCCGAGCTCATTGCGCATGCGGCTGATGAACTCGAAGCCGTTCATATCGGGAAGGCCGAGGTCGAGGACCATGCAGTCGAAGCGGCGGTCGCGCAGGATTTGCAGCGCCTCTTCGCCGCTGGCGGCCGAGGTGATGTCGACGTCGCCGTCGCCGCCGATCAGCTCCGCGATCGCGGAGCGCTGCTGCTCGTTGTCCTCGATGATCAGCAGAGACTTGTTCGGACGGTCGACGAAGCCCTTGATCTTCGCGAAGGCCTCGTCGAGCGCCTCCTTCGTAACCGGCTTCTGGACCTGCGCGAACGCACCGAGCTTCAGCCCGCGCGCCGTCTCGTCGTCGCCGGAAATGATGTGTACCGGGATGTGGCGCGTCGACTTGTCGTGCTTCAGACGATCGAGAACCGTCCATCCTTCCATGTCGGGCAGCGCGATATCGAGAGTGATCGCGTCGGGGCGATAGCGTTTCGCCAGTTGCAGACCGGTCTCGCCGCGCGTGGCTACTACGCCCTTGAATCCCTTGTCGTGGGCCATGTCGAGCAGGATGCTGGCGAAGGTCACATCATCCTCGACGATCAGCACGAGCCGGTCGCCCTCGGCGATCGAATCGCGATCATCAGGAACCTGCTCCTCGACGATGAGCTGCGTGTCTTCGATGTGGCTCTCGTCCTCGCGGCGCGTGCGGCGAGTTTCGAACTGCGTCACCTCTGCTTGTGTATCGGAATCGTCGGCGCGCCGCAGCGCGATGGCCGCCTCCATCGGTGTCTCCAGCGTCGAGCCGTTGCGATCCTCATCGCGGCGGCGTGTCGGTGCCACATAGCTCTGCGGCAGGAAGAGCGTGAACGACGAACCGCTGCCTTCCTCGCTCGTCACGCGAATCTCGCCGCCGAGGAGGCGGGCAATCTCGCGGCTGATCGAGAGGCCGAGGCCGGTGCCGCCGAACTTGCGCGTCGTGCTCGCGTCGGCCTGCTGGAACGCCTCGAAAATGATTCGCTGCTTCTCGTCCGGGATGCCGATTCCGGTATCCGAAACGCTGAACGCGATCACCGACGACGCGCGCTCCAGGGTTTCGTGGCCCGGAGTCCAACCTTCGCCGACGGTCGCGGCACGCAGTGTCACGCCGCCATGCTCCGTGAACTTGAACGCATTGCCGAGCAGATTTTTCAGCACCTGCTGCAAGCGTGTCGCGTCCGTGTGAATCGTGCGAGGCAGGCTCGCGTCGAGCTCGATGTTGAAGTCGAGGCGCTTGTCGTTCCCCACCTGGCGGAAGGTCTTGTCCATCGACTCGGCCAGCTCCGTGAACGGCAGATCGCCGAGGGAGATGGTCATCATGCCCGACTCGATCTTCGACAGATCGAGGATGTCGTTGATGAGCGTGAGCAGATCCTGGCCGGACGAATGGATCGTCCGCGCGAAGTCGACCTGCTTGCCGGAGAGGTTGTTGTCCGGATTTTCCGCGAGCAGCTTGGCCAGGATCAGCAGCGAATTCAGCGGCGTGCGCAGCTCGTGGGACATGTTCGCCAGGAACTCGCTCTTGTACTTCGAGGTCAGCGCCAGTTGCCGCGCCTTCTCTTCGAGTTGCCGCTTGGCGTTCTCGACCTCGCGATTCTTCCGCTCCACCTCTTCGTTCTGTGTCTGCAGCAAGCGGGCTTTCTCTTCCAGCTCCTCGTTCGTCTGCTGCAACTCTTCCTGCTGCGTCTTCAGCAACTCTTCCGACGCCTGCAGCGACTTCGCCTGCTGCTCGAGCCGCTTGTTGGTTTCCGTCAGCTCTTCCTGCTGCGCCTGCAGCTCCTCGGCGAGCGACTGCGACTGCGTCAGCAACTCTTCCGTCCGCATGTTCGCCTGGATCGTGTTGAGGACGACGCCGATCGATTCCGTGAGTTGGTCGAGCAGTGAAACGTAGGTGTCGCTGAACTTTGTGAACGAGGCCAGCTCCATCACCGCCAGCACCGCGCCTTCGAAGACGATCGGCAGCACCACGATCTGCAGCGGCTTCGCTTCGCCGAGGCCGGAGTTGATGGTGATGTAGTCCTCGGGGGCGTTCTGCAGCAGGATGCGCTGCTTCTCGAACGCCGCCTGGCCGACGATGCCCTCGCCGATATGGAACTGCTTGCTGAGGTGCTTGCGATCCTTGTAGGCGTAGGTCGCGGCGAGCTTCAGGATCGGCTCGCCGCCACCGTTCGTATCCATCACGTAGAAGACGCCGTGCTTCGCGCCGACCACAGGTGCCAGTTCGGAGAGGATGAGCTGCGACACATTGGTCAGGTTCTTCTGCCCCTGCATCATGCGTGTGAACTTGGCCAGATTCGTCTTCAGCCAATCCTGCTCGTTGTTACGCAGCGTCGTCTCACGCAGCGAGCGGATCATCTCGTTGACGTTGTCCTTCAGCGCGGCCACTTCGCCCTGCGCCTCGACAGTGATCGAGCGCGTCAGATCGCCCTTCGTCACGGCCGTGGCAACGTCGGCGATGGCGCGCACCTGCGTGGTCAGATTCGCGGCGAGCTGATTGACGTTGTCCGTCAGATCGCGCCAGGTCCCCGAGGCTCCGGGCACGTTCGCGCGGCCGCCGAGTTTTCCTTCCACGCCGACTTCGCGTGCCACCGTAGTGACCTGATCGGCGAACGTGGCCAGCGTGTCGATCATGTTGTTGATCGTGTCGCCGAGCTCCGCGATCTCGCCGCGCGCCTCGACGGTCAGCTTCTGTTTCAGCACGCCGTTAGCGACCGCCGTCACGACCTTGGCGATTCCGCGCACTTGGTTTGTCAGGTTCGCGGCCATCATGTTCACGTTGTCGGTGAGGTCCTTCCACGTGCCGGCCACGCCCTTCACCTCGGCCTGGCCGCCCAGCTTCCCTTCCGTGCCGACCTCGCGCGCCACGCGCGTGACCTCGGCCGCGAACGAGTTGAGCTGATCGACCATCGTGTTGATCGTGTTCTTCAACTCCAGGATCTCGCCCTTGACGTCGACGGTGATCTTTTTGGAGAGATCGCCCATGGCCACGGCCGTGGTCACCTGCGCGATATTGCGGACCTGATTGGTCAGGTTGGAGGCCATGAAATTGACGTTGTCGGTGAGGTCCTTCCACGTCCCGGCCACGCCGCGCACCTGCGCCTGGCCCCCGAGCTTTCCTTCCGTGCCGACCTCGCGCGCCACGCGCGTGACCTCGGCCGCGAACGAGTTGAGCTGATCGACCATCGTATTGATCGTGTTCTTCAACTCCAGGATCTCGCCCTTGACGTCGACCGTGATCTTTTTCGACAGATCGCCCATGGCCACGGCCGTCGTGACGTCGGCGATGTTGCGCACCTGCGCCGTGAGATTGCCGGCCATCGAGTTGACCGAGTCGGTCAAGTCCTTCCAGGTGCCGGCCACGCCCTTCACCTGCGCCTGCCCGCCGAGCTTCCCTTCCGTGCCGACCTCGCGCGCCACGCGCGTGACCTCCGCCGCGAAGGAGTTGAGCTGATCGACCATCGTGTTGATCGTGTTCTTCAGCTCCAGCACCTCGCCGCGGACGGCGACCGTGATCTTCTTCGACAGATCGCCGTTCGCGACCGCCGTCGTCACCTGCGCGATGTTGCGGACCTGATTGGTCAGATTCGACGCCATCGAGTTGACGGAGTCGGTCAGATCCTTCCACGTGCCCGAAACGCCGCGGACGTCCGCCTGGCCGCCGAGCTTCCCTTCCGTTCCGACTTCGCGCGCCACGCGCGTGACCTCGGCCGCGAACGAGCGGAGCTGATCGACCATCGTATTGATCGTGTTCTTCAGCTCGAGGATTTCGCCGCGCACATCGACGGTGATCTTCTTGGTCAGATCGCCGAGTGCGACGGCCGTGGTGACCTCGGCGATGTTGCGCACCTGCGCGGTGAGGTTCGACGCCATCGAGTTGACCGAGTCGGTCAAATCCTTCCAGGTGCCGGCCACGCCCTGCACCATGGCCTGCCCGCCGAGCTTCCCTTCCGTGCCGACCTCGCGCGCCACGCGCGTGACCTCGGAGGCGAATGCGCGAAGCTGATCGACCATCGTGTTGATCGTGTTCTTCAGCTCCAGAATCTCGCCCTTGACCTCGACCGTGATCTTCTTCGACAGATCGCCGTTCGCCACCGCCGTGGTGACGTCCGCGATGTTGCGCACCTGGCCCGTGAGATTCGAGGCCATGTAATTGACCGAATCGGTGAGGTCCTTCCACGTGCCCGCAACGCCGCGCACTTCCGCCTGCCCGCCGAGCATCCCCTCGGTACCGACTTCGCGCGCCACGCGCGTAACCTCGGAGGCGAACGCCGAGAGCTGATCGACCATCGTGTTGATGGTCTCCTTCAGCTCCAGAATCTCGCCCTGCGCTTCCGCAGTGATCTTCCGCGACAGATCGCCGTTCGCAACGGCGGTCGTGACGTCGGCGATGTTGCGCACCTGCGCGGTGAGGTTCGACGCCATCATGTTGACGTTGTCGGTGAGGTCCTTCCACGTCCCGGCCACGCCCTTCACTTCCGCCTGGCCGCCGAGCTTCCCTTCCGTACCGACCTCGCGGGCCACACGCGTGACCTCGGATGCGAACGAGTTGAGCTGATCGACCATCGTGTTGATGGTGTTCTTCAGCTCCAGGATCTCGCCGCGGACATCGACCGTGATCTTCTTCGACAGATCGCCGTTCGCGACGGCGGTCGTCACGTCGGCGATATTGCGCACCTGCGCCGTCAGGTTGCCGGCCATCGAGTTGACTGAATCGGTCAAATCCTTCCAAGTGCCGGCGACACCAGGCACTTCGGCCTGTCCACCGAGACGCCCTTCCGTGCCGACCTCGCGCGCCACTCGCGTCACCTCGGAGGCAAACGACGAAAGCTGATCGACCATCGTGTTGATGGTTTCCTTGATCTGCAAAATCTCGCCGCGCACCTCGACCGTGATCTTGCGCGTCAGATCGCCGCTGGCGATCGCGCTGGCGACGCCGGAAACGTCGCGGAGCTGCACCGTCAGATTGCCGGCCATGGCGTTGACGGAGTCGGTCAAGTCCTTCCACGTGCCGGCAACGCCGCGCACTTCCGCCTGTACGCCGAGCTTCCCTTCACTGCCGACCTCGCGCGCCACGCGCGTGACCTCGGAGGCAAACGAATTGAGCTGGTCGACCATCGTATTGATGGTGTTTTTCAGCTCGAGAATCTCGCCGCGAACATCGACGGTGATCTTCTTCGACAAATCGCCGTTCGCGACCGCGGTCGTAACGTCGGCGATGTTACGCACCTGCGCCGTGAGATTACCCGCCATGGCATTGACGGAGTCAGTGAGGTCTTTCCACGTGCCCGCGACGCCAGGCACTTCCGCCTGCCCGCCGAGCTGCCCTTCCGTTCCGACTTCTCGCGCCACGCGCGTGACCTCGGAGGCAAACGAGCGAAGCTGATCGACCATCGTGTTGATCGTGTTCTTCAGCTCCAGGATTTCGCCGAGCGCTTCCGCGGTGATCTTCTTCGACAGATCGCCGTTCGCGACCGCGGTCGTGACCTCGGCGATGTTGCGCACCTGCGAGGTCAGATTCGCGGCCATGTAATTGACCGAGTCTGTCAAGTCTTTCCACGTACCGGAGACTCCCTTGACATCGGCCTGCCCGCCGAGTTTGCCCTCGGTGCCGACCTCGCGCGCCACGCGCGTGACCTCGGACGCGAACGAGCGAAGCTGATCGACCATCGTATTGATGGTCTCTTTCAGTTCGAGGATTTCGCCGCGCGCGTCGACCGTGATCTGTTTCGAGAGATCGCCGTTCGCGACGGCGGTGGTCACCGCGGCGATGTTGCGAACCTGATTGGTCAGGTTCGCGGCCATGTAGTTGACCGAGTCCGTGAGATCGCGCCACGTGCCCGAAACGCCCTGCACGTCGGCCTGTCCGCCCAGTTTTCCTTCGCTGCCAACTTCGCGCGCAACTCGTGTGACCTCAGAGGCAAACGAGCGAAGCTGATCGACCATCGTATTGATCGTGTTCTTCAGTTCGAGGATTTCGCCGCGCACTTCGACGGTGATTTTTTTCGAGAGATCGCCAGTCGCCACGGCTGTCGTGACCTCCGCGATGTTGCGCACCTGCGCCGTCAGATTGCCGGCCATCGAGTTGACCGATTCGGTGAGGTCCTTCCACGTTCCGGCGACGCCCTTCACGTCCGCCTGGCCGCCCAGCTTCCCTTCCGTGCCGACCTCGCGCGCCACGCGCGTGACCTCGGAGGCGAACGACGCCAGCTGCGTGACCATCGTATTCACGGTCTTCGCCGTGCGGAGGAACTCTCCCTTCAGTGGACGTCCATCGAACTCGATGGCCATCGTCCGCGACAGGTCGCCGCGCGCCACGGCGCCGATGACGCGTGAGATTTCGTTCGTCGGCTGCACCAGATCGCTGACGAGCGAGTTCACCGACTCGGCGATGACAGCCCATTCGCCGCCGGCCGCCGGGACCTGTGCTCTTTGAGTGAGCTTCCCTTCCTTGCCAACGACATTCGCGATGCGCTCGACTTCATCGGCCGTCTTCTGGCTGAGGTCGAGGATGTCGTTCAGCGTGTCGGAAATCTTGCCGGCCGTCCCGGTGAACTCCACCGGCATGCGCGCCTTGAAATCGCCCTTCTTCATCGCCGTGAGCGTCCGCAACAGCAGCCGCTCGAAATCCTTCGGCGAAATCTCGCTCGCTTTATCGATGCCGATCCCGGTCGTCATGACGCGCTCGTCCTCCGAAAAAACAGGAAACCTCAGTTGTGCTGAAACGTGGTCAGGCTGGAAGCTGGCCCTGCTAATCGGGACCGAAATGCAGAATCCAGACCACAGATGAGGGCGGTTTCAGAGGGAAGGAGGGAGGCGAATTTGCGGTCTCGCGGGCGAACTCACCGCGAGACCGCGATCTCGAAGAAAAGCTACGCCGCGATTTTCGCGGCTTTCGCCACGAGCTCATCGCGAATCATGCGAAAAGCCCGGGCATCCGACTCGCCCGTCTCCGGATCGAGGAAGTAGGCGACGTCGTTGCGGTAACTCTCGCCCTCGGGATTCTCGCCGTTCCACTCCAGCACCGCCCACTGGATGAGGGGATTGAAGATGTTGTGGTCCCAGCCGAAGGCCGCGTGCTTCTTGCTGTAGGCCTCAGATTTCCCCAGCTTCACGTCGGACTCATTTGCGCCGTTGTCCATCCGGGTTTTGTAGGCGGCGAACGCCTTCGCGTCGTGCTCGGCGGTTTCTTCGTTCACGAAATAGGCGACGTCGCGGCGCGGCGGAAGCGCCTGCGGTCCCCCGAACTTCTGTCCGACGCTGGAACACTTCACGACCAGCCACTGAATGACCGGGCGCCCGATCTTGTGATCCCACTCCAATGCTACGTAGGGCATATCCGTCTCCTTCTTGATGTGTGCTCGGCCTCTCCGTCGCACGTGCAGAAGAAGCACGAGGGTGTAGGTGTTTATTTCCTGATTGAATGACGGACTCTGCGGTTATTTTAAGGAATAGATGGAGCCACCACCCGTTTAAAGGACTTCACTAATGAATGACGCACTCGACTGCCAGGATCAACGCCGCTCCCGTCTTCTTGACGCCATGCCAGCCATCGCATGGTCGGCGGACGCAGAAACGTTCCGCTTCAACTACGTCAATCCGGCGGCGGAAACGCTCCTCGGCTATCCCGTCTCACGCTGGCTCAACGAGCCTCACTTCTGGGCCGAACACCTTCATCCCGAGGACCGGCACGTGCCCATGCTCTGCCACAACGAGACGGTGGCCGGCCGGAACCACGAGCTCGTCTACCGCATCATCGCCGCCGACGGCCGCACGGTCTGGCTCCGCGACTACGTCAACGTTCACAAAGTCGACGGAGTGCCGGTCGAGCTGTTCGGCGTCATGGTCGACATCACGCGCGAGCGCGAGGCCGAAGAGGCTTCGTTGGCGGACCGCGAAAACTTCCGGCGGATGGTCGAACTGTCGCCGGACTGCATCGGAGTGCAAGTCGATGACACCTTCGTCTACGTCAATCAGGCCTTCGTCCAACTTCTCGGGGCAACCAGCGAAGAGGAGATCGTCGGCCGGAACGTCTTGAACTTCGTCGATCCCGAGTCGCATGACAAGGTGCGCGAGCGGCTGGTGCAGCTCCGCGCTGGACAGAGCGTGCCGTACATCCGCCAGGCGTTCCGCCGCGCCGACGGCTCGCCTCTCGATGTCGAGGTCGCCGCGCTTCCACTGCGCTACGGAAACCGGGATGCGGTACAGGTCATCGCGCGCGACATCACCGAACAAGTACGGGCCAGGCAGGCTCTCGAAGAATCCGAGCAGCGATACCGCGAGCTCGTCGAAGACGTCACCGAAATCCTCTTCACGGTCGACCGCGACGGGCGGTTTGTCTCACTCAATCGCAGCTTCGAGCGCAGCACCGGCTACCGGATCGAGGAGTGGATCGGCCGTCCGTTCGCGGAACTGTTCATGCCGCATTCGGTGTCCGCTGCCGTCAATGACTTCGAGCAGGCGCTGGCGGGTCACGAACGAATCATCCACGAGTACGCTCTCCTTGCGCAGTCGGGAGCGGTGGTCACGGTGGAAGTTTCATGGCAGCCTCGCTATGTGGAAGGCGTCGTGACCGGCACGATCGGCATGGCTCGCGACGTCACGGAGCACCGCAACATCGCCCGCAAACTCGAAGAGGCGAAGCGGATGAGCAGCCTGGGACAGGTGGCAGCCTCGCTCGCTCATGAATTCAACAATGTGCTCATGGGCATCCAGCCGTTCGTGGAAGTCATCGGGCGCACCAATCCGATCACACCAACCGTCCGCGATTCCCTGGGACACATCACGCGTGCCATCGGCCGCGGCAAGCGCGCCTCGCAGGAAATCCTTCGTTTCGTCAATCCGAAAGAGCCCCAACTCTCCGTCATTGACGCATTGGTCTGGTTACCGTCGGTACTCGGACAATTGGTGGCGGCGCTTCCTTCTTCGATCGCGCTCAGCAGCTCGATGGATACGGAAGTGCGATTCATCCGCGGCGACCGCGAACATCTCGAGCAGATCATCACTAATCTTGTTTTCAACGCGCGCGATGCGATCGACGGTGCGGGCACCATCCAGGTCGACGTCGCGTCGGCCTGCTCGCCGGGAAGCAGCGGTACGGAAGCGAAGTTCGTTCATATCTCCGTGTCCGACGACGGCCCCGGCATCGCGCCGGCCATCCTCGACCGCATCTTTGAGCCGCTCTTCACCACCAAGCGCAACGGCACCGGGCTCGGTCTGGCCATCGCACGGCGCCTGATTGAAGGCCACGGCGGAATGCTCACTGCCGAAAACCGTCCCGAAGGCGGATCCGCGTTTCATCTGCTGGTCCCGGCAGCCGAGGCACCGGCGGCCTCTACGCAGCCGCTCGCATGGGCAACGCCCGGGGTCACGCGCATCCTGCTCGTCGAAGACGACCTTTCGGTCGGGACAGGTTTGGAAGAGCTCCTGAACTCGGAGGGCTACGAGGCGACCTGGGTGAAAGCCGCGGGAGACGCATGCGCCGCGGCGCGGCTCACGCGCCCGCAGGTAGCGATCATCGATGTGAATCTTCCGGACGGCAACGGAGTCGATCTCATTCCGATGCTTCGTGCGGAGCACGCCGATCTTCCCATTATCTTTTCCACGGGTCACGTGGAGCTGAATCTCTCCAACGAAAAAAATCGAATCGTCTCGCTGATGAAACCATACGAAATCAGCGACCTCTTACTCGCCATCAGTACGGTCACCGCGCCGGCGGTGCGATTGGCGGCTCTTCCTTCTTCATCGGCAGCTTGAAGCCGATGTAAGTGCCGGAGCTGATGCCCATCAGCGCCAGCATTGTCGCGCTGAACTCGGGCATGGTCAGGTCCCACAGCACGGACGTCAGGAAGATCCCGCCGAGGACGAGGGTCCAGACCACGACCTGCAATCGGTCGAGGGCGACGACACCGCGATCGTCGGAGATGAGATCGCGCATGAATGCCTCGCTGGCGCGCGGGCCGCTGTTCGAATTCGACGGGATCGCGACTGCCGCCAACGCGGTGGCGGCGCTGATTCCGACCAGGCCGAGCAGCGACGGCGCGATGGAGTCGACTTCGCCCGTAACCAGCCAGATGAAGACGTAGCCAACCACGAGCAGGAAGAACCACCACGCCATCTGCACGCGGGCCAGGCTGTACGGCTGGTAGACGCCATCGACCGACGGCCCATCCCGCAGCATGTCGCTGCGCCGTGCATAAATCACGAGCGCGACGGCGACGACGAGGAGCAACGCCAGCCAGGTCATCGTCCAGTAGTCGACATACATCTTCTTCAGCCGCAGCGACATGTTCGCACCAGCCGCGCGCGGCAGCGGCCGGTCGCCGGCAATGCCGACGCTGAGGCGCATGGTGGCGTCCGGATCGAAAAGCGGGTCGTACAGAAACTGACTCCAGATGTGTTTGTTCTTCGCGTTCCGATCGAGCACGAAGGTGAGAGTCCCGCTTTCGATATCGATCCCCGACGGCTCAACGCCGGTATCGAGCCCCTCGATGTACAGCGTAATGGTCTGCTGCTGCGCCTCGGCGTCGTGCACCAGCGCATCGAGATGACAAACGGAGACGACCACCCAGTCGCCGAGGTACACCTGCCGCGGATCGGCGTTGACGCCGGCCGCGCCGGCGACCGCGGTCCCCGCTCCGCACGGCGCGCTATGCAGCAGCTTGCGCGCGGCGCCGAGTTGATCGGCCTCGTGGCGTTCGGTACACGCGGTCAGCGCGACGAGGAGCAGGAGCAGGCCAGTAGATCGAATCCGCATGCGCGAATTGTAGAGCCGGGTCTCAGTGTGATCGACTCACTTTTTCCACCACAAAGATACAAAGATCACAAAGAGTCTTTCTCTGTGTCCTTTGTGTCTTTGTGGTGGAAGGCTTTTGAACGCGTCGAACGGAACCCGAATTGTAAATCTCGCCTTCATGAAAACTTCACAACTCCCCGTACGATGAGCGGATGCGGCGCATCCTCATCGTCGATGACGATCCGAAAGTCTGCGAGACGCTCGATCGCTATCTGTCGCACGCCGGATATGCCACCGCGTCCGCGCTCGACGGTGCGAAGGCGCTGGAGTTGGTGCAGACCTTCGCGCCGGATCTCGTCGTCCTCGACCTGATGCTGCCGCGCGTCGGCGGACTGGAAGTCTGCCGCATGCTGCACGAGACCTCGGCCATCCCGATCATCATGCTGACGGCGAAAACGACCGAGCACGACAAGCTGACCGGCCTCTCGCTCGGCGCGGACGACTATCTGACCAAGCCGTTCAGTCCGCGCGAACTGGTCGCACGCGTCGAGGCGGTGCTGCGCCGCAGCGGGACAACGGAGAAAACGCCGCGCGTAATCGCCGGCGCGTTGACGATCGATCCCGAGCGTTGCGAGGTCACCGTCGATGGCGCGCCCGTCACGCTCACCGCGACCGAACTGCGCCTGTTGCTGGCGATGGCGCGCGCGCCCGGCCGCGTCTTCCGCCGCGACGAGCTGGCCCGCCTGGCCCTCGGCGACGACTTCGAAGGCCTCGAGCGCACGGTCGACGCGCACATCAAGAACCTGCGCCGCAAAGTCGGCGCGGAGATGATCACCACCGTCTTCGGCATAGGCTACAAAGTGGTGGCGTGATGCGCATCGTCACTACATTGCGCGGCCGCCTCATCGCCATGGTCGCGGCGCTCGTCGCGGTCACCCTCGGAACCGTGGCGATCATCTCCACGCGCGTCGCGCATTACGAGATTCGCAAATTCGACGTCGAAGTACACGCCGGCCGGCGTCCGCTGATGCCGAATGCAATCGCCGATTACTACCGCGCGCATCAGTCGTGGGCGGGTGTGGAGCCGGCAATCGAAGCGATGGCGCGCGCGGCAGGATCGGACATCGCTCTCTTCGACGAACACAAACATCTGGCAGCGGCCTCGAAGGCGCTTCGCGGCGCGGCGCTCGATCTCGGACCGGATGGAACGCTCACGATCACCCGCGCAATCGCCGGCGGCCGGACGCGTGAGCTGATCCGCGGACCGCAGATGATCGTGCGCGATGCAAACGGCGGCATCTCAGGATCAATCTTCATCCTCCCGCCGCACAACGACGCGCTGCCGGCGCCGACCGGCTCCCTCGACCGCTCGTTCTTCTGGACGTTCCTCGGCGCAACCCTCTTCGGCATCCTCATGGCGATCGCCATCGCCCGTTGGATCAGCGTCCCCGTCGAACGTCTCACCGCGGCGGCGCGGCGGATGGAGTCGGGCGACCTGGCCGTTCGCGTCGAGCCGGCCGGCGGCGCGGAGCTGGCCGAGCTGGCGCGCGGCTTCAACGCCATGGCCGCCGCGCTCGACCGCAACGAGGAGCAGCGCAAGCGGATGGTCAGCGACGTCGCTCACGAGTTGCGCGCGCCGCTGACGAACATCCGCTGCGAGCTGGAGTCGATGCAGGACGGGCTCACCGCGCCAACGCCGGAGCGGATCGCCTCGCTGCACGAGGAAACGATGCACCTCGCGCATCTCGTCGATGACCTACAGGACCTCGCGTTGGCCGAGGCAGGGAGGCTCGAGATCGACGCCCAGCCGGTGGCGGTGGCCGCGCTGGCGAAACGCGCCGCCGCAGGCATGGAGATGCGAGCGCGCGAACGCGGCGTCGCGATCGTTGCCGAAGGCGACGATGACATGGTCGTTCTGGCCGACGCACATCGCGCGGTACAGATCCTGACGAACCTGCTCGCGAATGCCGTCGCGCATATGGAGAAGCCCGGCGAAGTCCGCATCACCTGGGAGCGAACGGGAAACGAAGCGATCATCCGCGTCATCGACAGCGGCGTCGGCATCCAGGCAGACGAACTGCCGCACATCTTCGAGCGCTTCTACCGCGTCGACGTCTCCCGATCCCGCTCCACCGGCGGCGCCGGCCTCGGCCTCTCCATCGTTCGCCAACTCGTCGCCGCCCACGGCGGGCGGGTGTGGGCGAAAAGTGCGGTGGGGGTGGGATCAACGGTCTCGTTCACGCTGCCTGCCTGGGAAACTCACCACACCTGAGAAGGTGTGGCACAGACACCCTTGTCTGTGCTGGTGAGGCTCGGGATGGCTGCGAACAATCAGCAGCTCGTGCGAAGTCGCTGCTTTACAAGGTCAGCAACTGCACCTTGCCAAAGCACAGAACAAGAGTGTCTGTGTCACACAACTTCATCATCGCTTCACAACTGCCGCGTACGTTGTGTCCGGAGGCAATCATGAAGACACTCATCTGCACACTGGCGTTGCTGATCGCATCGACGCTAACAGCACAACAAACACCGATCGATCAAATCACCGCCGCCGTCGACAAAGCCGCGGCCGAGGACAAATTCTCGGGCGTCGTGCTCGTCGCCAAGGACGGCACGCCGCTGCTGTCACGCGCGTGGGGCATGGCCGATCCCGTCAAAGGCATCGCCAACCGCCCGGACACGAAATTCAACCTCGGCTCGATCAACAAGATCTTCACGCACGTCGCCATCGGGCAACTCGCCGCGGCCGGCAAGCTGTCGCTAACGGACACCATCGCCAAACATCTGCCCGATCTGCAGGTCCCGTCGGCCGACAAGATCACCATCGAGCAACTGCTCCAGCATCGTTCGGGACTGGGCGACATCTTCGGACCGAAGTTCATGACCTCGCACGCATCGATCCGGAAGTTATCGGACTACGTGCCGCTCTTCGCGGGAGCGCCGCTCCAATTCGAGCCCGGCACCGATCAGAAGTATTCGAACGCCGGCTTCGTCGTCCTCGGGCTGATTATCGAAAAGTTGTCAGGCCAGAGCTACTACGACTACATCCGCGATCACATCACCAAGCCCGCCGGCATGACCGACACTGCGTCATACGCGGTCGATGACGACGTCCCGAACCGCGCCATCGGCCTCACGAAGCGCGGACCTGACGGTCCGCTGCCGGCGCGGCAGAGCAACATCAATACGCTGCCCGCTCGCGGCAGTTCGGCCGGCGGCGGCTATTCGACCGCCGCCGATCTGCTCCGCTTCTCGCAGGCGCTGCTCGCCGACAAGCTGCTGCCGAAGCGGTGGACCGATTGGATGTTCACCGGCAAGTTCGACGCGACCGGTCACCGCAACATCGGTGTCGCCGGCGGCTCGCCGGGAGTGAACGCCGTTCTCGAGATCGAGCCGCCGTACACCGTCATCGTCATGTCGAACTTCGATCCACCGGCGGCGATGGAAGTCGGCGCCGAGGCGCGGAAAATCCTGGGAATCGGCGGAGCGGAACGCCGGCAGCGGCGTGGTCCCGAGGGTCCGGGCGAGGTGATGATCCACGGCAAGGTGCAGCTTCCGATGGAGCTCACCCGCCACGTGCCCGTCATCGAGGCGAAAGTCAACGGCAAAGGCCCGTTCCGCTTCCAGGTGGACACCGGCTACGGCGGCATGCTCGAGGTCACGCCCGCCGTCGCGCAGACGCTGTCGCTGCCGGTGATCGGCGAGTCGATCGGCGGCGATCCCAGCGGCAAAAATCAAAAGACCGTGCGTCTCTTCAGCGCAGAATCAGTCGACGTCGGCGACGCGCATTTCGGCCAGGTCGAAGTCAGCGAAGGCGGTCCGCACTTCGAAGGAATCGACGGCGTCATCGGCCTGCAGCTCTTCAATGGTCTGATCGTCACGTTCGACTATCCCAACAGCCGCTTCAACGTCGACGGCGGTGCGCTTCCCGCTGCTGATGGCGCGAAGATCCTGACCTATCGCGTCGAACACGGCGTTCCCAACATCGACATCGACGTGGCCGGCCAGAAGGTGAAGACCGACATCGACAGCGGCAGTCCCGCGCTCCTGTCGATGCCACTGTCGCTCGCCAAGTCACTGCCGCTCGCGAGCGAGCCGCAGGTCGTCGGCCACGGACGGACCGTCGGCAACGAGTTCGACATTTACTCCGCGCCGATGAAAGGCGAAGCACACGTCGGCGCGATCACGCTCACCGACCCGCGCGTCGATTTCGTCGATCTCTTCCCCAACGCCAACCTCGGCTTCCGCTTTCTGAAGGATTACGTGGTCACGTTCGATCCCACCAATCACCGGGTGCGGTTTGTGAAACCATAAGCAAGCGAGCGCCGGCGGCCGATCCGCCGGCGCTCCACACTCATAACCCTGCGCACCATCCGCAAGCAATACACCGCGCTTCGCGACGACATCGGCGAGCTGCATACGTGGCGGCCGTTGCCGAACGATGAGATTCAGCAGATCGATCCGTTCCTCTTTCTCAATCATCACGGGCCGCAGGTGTATTCGCCGGGGAATCGCGGGCTGCCCTTCGGACCGCATCCGCATCGCGGGTTCGAGACGGTCACGTTCATCGTCGAAGGATCGCTGACGCATCGCGATACGGGCGGACATGAGAGCGTCATCGAGACCGGCGGCGTGCAGTGGATGACGGCCGGGCGCGGTCTCGAACACGAGGAAGTTTCGCCGCCGGAGTTCCTCGAACGCGGCGGACCGCTGGAAATCCTGCAGCTCTGGATCAATCTGCCGGCACGTTTGAAATTCACGGAGCCGCGCTATGTCGGCTTGCAGAAGGATGAGATTGCGTCATTCGAAAACGGCGGCGTCACCGTCAATCTGATCTCCGGCGATTGGAGCGGACATCGCGGTCCGATCGAGTCGCTGACGGATGTACACATGACGACCGTCGCGCTCAACGCAGGAAGCCGCGTCGTCCTGCCGGCGCCGCGCGGACGGAACGTCTTCTTCTACATCGTCCGAGGGAAGCTGACGAGTGGCGAGGCGTTCCATCTAATCGATTGGAATGATGACGGCGACGAAATCGAGGTCGAAGCGATTGACGACGCCTTCATCCTCTTCGGTCACGCCAAACCGTACGGCGAGCCGGTCGTCGCGCATGGGCCGTTCGTGATGAACACGCGTGAAGAAATCATGCAGGCGATTCGTGACTATCAGATGGGAAAGTTCAGCGCGTGATTACCGAAGCGCGTTGGCGACCACGCCGCCGACCTGCTTGAGGAAGGCCGAGGTCGAGAGCCAGCTCTGGTCCGGGTAATAGGCGAAGACGGGGCTGCCGCCCCGGATCGTGTCGATGATCTGCTGCGAGATCTCCGGGCGCACGGCCGGGCATCCCCAACTGCGGCCGAGGCGGCCGAGAACCTTGACGGCTTCCTGGCTTACATACGACGCGCCGTGCATGACGATGGCGCGGTCCCACGCCATATCGTTCACGCCCTCTTCGAGTCCGCGCAGGCGCAGCGAATAGCCGTTGCCGCCGTTGTACGTATCGGCCGTCACGAAGAGGCCGAGGCTCGTAGCGAGACTGCCCGGGCTGTTGGAGAAAAAGTTGGCGATGTTATCGCCGCTGCCTTTGCCGTGTGCGACCAGCTCGCGGAAGAGAAGTTTGTGCGCGGCGAGGTCGAAGATAAACAGCCGCGGCTGCGACGACGGCAGCGAGTAATCGATGACCGTCAGCAGATTGCGCTTCGGGACGAGCCCGCTGTCCTCGGCGCGCGTAGCGGCGGTGAGGGCCAGCTTGAGAACGTCCGGACGCAGACCGGGAGCCTGCGTCACGAGGGACGTGATCTCGGCATCGGATGAGTTCGCCGCGCGCATCGGCACAGCAAACGCGAGGGTTACGGCGATCGATAGGAGCAGTCGCTTCATTGGGGTACCGGTGTTGGACTTGGACGCGGATGATAACAAATAACCGTCGAGAGTATTGCGCGATGTGGTCTACCTCATGCACTGCGCGAGATCGTGCGAACTGCCGCGCTTCTGCTCGCAATCACCCTCGCCGCGACGGCGCACGCGGACGTATTCCGCGTTCTCGACGACGACCGCGACGCCGCCCAGGCGCGCGTCGACATCATCCAGCAGGCGCAGAAGGAGATCGCTGCTGTCTACTTCCTCGCACACAACGACCGCATCACGATCACCGCGCTGGCGCTTCTGCGCGATGCGAAGCGGCGCGGCGTCGGCAACGTGCGGCTGATCGTCGACGCGAATTTTCAGCACATCCCGCGCGCCGTGCTCGCCCATCTGCGAGATGAAGGCGTCGAAGTTCGCGTCTATCACGCCATCACGTTCCGCCATCCGAGCTGGTTCTTTCATCGGATGCACGAGAAGGTCGTCGTGATCGACGGCGAGCGCTACATCGCCGGCGGACGCAATCTCGCCGAGGAGTATTTCGGACTCCGCAAACGCAACTTCGTCGATCGCGATGTCTACATCGACGGTCCCTCGGCCGCACAAGCGCAGAAGCATTTCGAAGATCTCTGGAACAGCAGCGACGTCAGCGATCTGCGCGTGCGCGTGTCGGAAAATGACAAGGTGAAAGCGGCGCGGCTCCTCGATGACGCCGCGCAAGGCAAAGCGCTCGAGGGATTCATCGCGCTGAACACCGGCCGCAATTGGTCCGAGGGGCAGACGAACGCGCAGGCGGTGCGGTTCCTCCACGATCCCGTCGTTGGACAGTCCGGCGATCGCGTCGCGGATCAATTGGCGGATGTAATCGAAACCGCGAAGAGCGAAATCGTGATCGAGTCGCCGTACCTCGTCCCATCGGGATCGATGCTCACGCTGCTCGAGAAAAAGCTGCACGAAGGCGTCCGCGTACGCATCGTCACAAACTCGCTGCGCTCGTGCGACGGCGCGCTTCCCTTCGCCGGCTACATCAAATACCGGCGGCGCATGGTCCGCGACGGCATCGACCTGCGCGAGTACCGCGGCCCCGACACGCTGCACGCGAAGACGCTGGTGATCGACGGAAAGACGATGCTGGTCGGCTCATACAACATCGACCCGCGCTCGGCGAATCTGAACACCGAGGTGATGTGCGTGGCCGAGGACGAAACGCTGGCGCGCCAACTCCTCGCGTCGATCGATCAGCACATCAGTCACGCCTGGACAGTCGGCGCACGAGAGCGTCGCCCGAGCGCGCCGCGCGCATGGCGGCTTCGCGCATGGGCCGCAAGGCTGGTGCTGCCATTGCTCGAAGGACAGTTGTAAGAAACCTTTTCACCACAAAGACACAGAGGACACAAAGAAAGGCTTTGTGCTCTTTGTGTCTTTGTGGTGAAAACGGTTTTGACTACTGTGTGCGTACGCGCATGGCCGGATCGCCGAAGAGGATGAACGTGCGGCGGATGTCGGGCGTGAAGGAGCTCTTCTGCGCGGCGACGACGGCGTCGCCGAGGCGGATGTCACCGCCGGCGAGGAGCGCGTGGAGGAGGGCTTCGTCGGCCGGGAGCTGCGCGTCGGGGCTGGTCAGTGCCGACGACGCCCACACCGCGACCGCTCCGTTCGGCGCGCGCTGAAAGGCCTCGGCAAGACTCTCGGTGAAGAGGTCGTGGAAGTATCCGTTGAGACATGTCATGGCGATGACGATCGGAGGGCGGCTACTGCCGGCAAGACTGGCTACGTCGCCGCGGTCGAAGAACGAAACGTTGCTCCAGATTTCGACCGAGCCATGTCCGATGTAATTGACGAGCAGCGCGTCGTTGAAGCCAGCGATCAGTTGCTGCCGTGCTGATGCCGCGCCGCTCGCCGAGGCATTGATGTCGACGACGTCGAATCCGGGCGGAATGCTGTCTTCGAGAGCGACGCTGTTCGCATGAAAGTCGAGCGCCGCATCGGCGTCGCTGACGAGCACGATCTTGCGCGACGGCGACTGGGCATTCGTTTCGTAGGAAACGATCTTCGCGACCTCGGCCACGACGTCGTCCGCAACACGCGCGGAGAGCCGGCCGATCGGGATGTCTGGCGCGCCATCGTCGTCGAAGTCGGTAAACCAGGTGTCGGAAGCAGTCAGGAGCAAGTCGGACATCACCAGTTTCGTCGGCACGAAGTCGAAATCGCCGAGGCCGAGGTAGACGCGCTCGTCGAAGCTGGCATCGCCGACCAGGAGCACGTAACGCGGCGGCTTCTGCCAGTGTCTTGCGTTGGCCAGAAATGAGCGAATGGCCTGCGGGTCTTTCGCGCCGTAGTTGAATTCATCGTAGACGTCGTCGATCTTCGCGACGATGACGCTGAGGCCCTGCGACTGACGCAATTTCACCAGCGGATCGAGCGCAGCGACGAAGGATGGATAGCTGATGATGACCACGTCCGCGCCCGCCGCCATGGAGAGTGACGACGGCTCGTTGCGGACCAGCGACGCCGCGTGCGCGAGTTTCGATGACGCGATCGCGATGACCGTGCGCGGCCCGTTGGCCGGCGCGATGAATGTGACCTCACCGTTCTCGGCATGCAGCGGCACGATGCGGATCGGCGTGCGTTCGTCGCTGATGTCGACGATCTGGATGTCGTTCGAACTAAACCCGGAGATCGACGTCTGCGCGCCGCCGTCGACGACCGCGAGCAGCCGATCGTCGTCAGCAACCAGCGTGTGCGGAAAGGTGATCGCGACGGAGACAACGACGCTTGCATCAGCGTCGCCGTTCAACGCGGCGAGGGAGATGGTGTTGTCGCCCTCGGCAAGCAGTGAGGTGGGAACATCGAAGCTGGCCGAGCCGCGCGACAACGCCGCGAAGGTCATTTCGCCGATGCGCTGACCATTGAGCGATACGGCCACGCGATGTTCAGCTTCAGAACCAACATCGCTAGATCCCAGCAGATCGACCGTGACGGTGGCCTTCGGCGTCTCGCGATCAAGATGGCGAACTTGCAGCGTCTGCGTCGTCGGCGTCGACGGGTCGGTCGATACCAGCGGCCCGACAAAGTTGTCCGAGGTCGCGTCGGCTGCGAATGTGATGAAAAACACTTTCTCGCGCCGTTCCGCGGTGGCCAGGAAACTCGTACGCGCGCTCACCGGCGCGCTTTCCAGCGATGGGGAGCTCATTCGCAAGCTTGTGCCGCTTGCGGCGACGAGCCAGTAGATCCGCGTGGCCGTCGACGCGGTGTCGAGAGCGCGGCCGTAGAAGAGGAGGGCGTCGCCGTCGACGGAGATCGGTACTTCCAGACCGTCGGCGAAGAGATGAAGCGTTTGCAGATCGGCGGCCGCATCGAGACCCGCGGCCACGAGCTCGCCGCGCGTCACGCGGTACAGACCGTCCGAGGCCACGCCGATTTTGATGGCATCGGACGCCGCAAGCTCCTTCTGCTTCTTCATCGCATCGGCGAAGGGAACGATGGCGCGGCGGCGATCGCCGTTCGTGGCCGTGTCCAACGTCACGGGATGCAGCCGGGTACGGACGACAACGCCATCGCGCTGACCGGGATCGGCAAACGTCTGCGAGACGTTCATTCGCGGATCGATGCTTCCAAGCCGCGGCGAAAACGGTCCGTGCCAGACGCCGTGGCCGAACAGATCGACGTCTTCGATCCACCACGCTTTGGCCGTCTTCGCGCGCGGATCGCTGTCGATCCAGCGATAGGTGTTGCCCGCCGGCAGTGACGCGCCCGCCACCATGAAGGCAGCACCGGCGATGAGTCCGCGCGAAGCCGGCACGCGGTTGCCGTGGCCATCGTCGCGCGCGATGCGGAAGCCGAGGTTCTGCACCTCGCGCGCGGTCGACCACTCCAGGAGAGTGCGGCCGGCATCACGCGTGGCGACGGCGTCGAGGTGATCGACGGCAGTCACTGCAAACGTCGACGCGAAGAAATCCTCGGCGATCGTCTGCGCGGCCACATTGCTCTGCATGCCGAGGGCGACGAAGCCCGCCGCGGCGACCGTGTTGTCCGCGCTGGACGCGACCGTGACGCCGTTGACATCGACGGACTTCGACGCGTTCTTCAGCGAAAAGACGATGCTGATCTGGCTGTTGAGCGTGATGGCAACAGTGGCCGTCGCAATCGTGGTGGGCGCACCGCCGTTCCATCGCGTAATCGTGAGGTTGTTCGCCCCGGTCGATACGAGCCGCACGGAGTACGCCTGCAGGAGAGTGACCGAGGCGCGGCCGTAGAGGTCGATGAAGTTGTTGGCACTCGCGTTGGTAAAAGTAGCCGTAACCCCGATCACGACTTCGGCGGCGGGAGCGATGGTGCCGTTGGTGTAGACGTTCCAGTCGGTTGCGCCGACGTTTCGCGCGTTGTCGGCCGCCGCATTGATGATGATGCCGTTGGCGCCCGTTTGCCGCGTCCATGCGCCCCCGGTATCCGGCGTGTGCGCTTCCAGCATCGTGTTCGCGGCAACGGTGAAATGGTCTTGCACAAACGTGGTCTGAGCAGCCGCCGGCAGAGCCGTGGCTAGCGCGGCCGCGCAGAGAACAGCCGATGCGAGACGACGAAGCATGATTTATTTGGAGTGCAACCCGTCCAAGTGTCGGTCCGATTCCGGCGATTGGACGTGCCGCAGCTCACAACTTAATGCCTGGGAGCGCGGGCGGCCCGTCCGCCGTCGAGCAGGATGCTGCCAAGTATGGCGGGCGAGACGCTCGCGCTCCCAGCGAACACTGATAAAGCTACCGCCGTCATTCGAATGCAAAACCCAATCCGTACGGCGTGTTCTAATTACGGCCAATGTACGAACACCACACCGATCGCCTCCTCACCCGCGTCGAATTTGTACGGCGGGTGGCCGGCCATTTCGGCTACTCGATCCTGGCATGCGCGATCGCGTTGTGCGCCGGGGTTGTTGGATATCACGTCATCGCCGGCCTGACCTGGGTCGATTCGCTGCTCAACGCCTCGATGATCCTCGGCGGCATGGGGCCCGTCGATCCGCTAAAGACCGACGGCGCAAAAATCTTCGCGTCGTCCTACGCGCTCTTCTCCGGACTCGTCTTCATCGGAGTCCTCGGCCTGCTGCTCGCGCCCTTCATCCATCGCGTGATGCACAAGCTGCACATGGATTACAAGGACGACTCGCAGTAGTGGCGCTGACCGCGACGATGTACCGTTTCGCGATCCAACTCTCGGACGTCGATCGCGGCGTCTACGAGACGTTCGAGCTTCCTGTTGCGCGGCAGCCCTCGGAGACCGCCGAATACATGCTGACGCGCGTCCTCGCCTATTGCCTCGAATACACGGAAGGAATCGCGCTCACCGAGGGGGTGGCGTCGGGCGACGAGCCGGCGGTGCTGGTGCGCGATCTCACGGGCCGCATCACCGCCTGGATCGAAGTGGGCGCGCCGGACGCCGACCGCCTGCATCGCGGCAGCAAGCTGGCGGGCCGCGCCGCCGTCTACACCCATCGCGATCCGGCCATGGTCCTCAATCAGCTCGCCGGAAAAAAGATTCACGGCGGCGACGAGATTCGCATTTACACCTTTGGACGCGGCTTCATCGAACGCGTCGCCGAAATCGTGCCCCGCCGCGCGTCACTCTCGCTCACCATCACCGAACGACAGCTCTACCTCGACGTCGATGACCAGTCGTTCTCGACGACGGTCGAGGAGCGGAGGGTGGCATGAGCTACTGCGACATCGCGCCCGGCCATCCGTTTCACGGGCCGTATCACGATGAGGAGTACGGCTTCCCGATCGCGGACGACAACGCTCTCTTCGAGCGGCTCGTCCTCGAAATCAATCAAGCCGGCCTGTCATGGCTGACGATCCTGAAGAAGCGCGACAACTTCCGCGCCGCGTTCGCCGGCTTCGACATCGATCGCGTGGCGCGCTTCACCGACAAACGCCGCGAACGTCTCCTCGATGACGCCGGCATCATCCGCAATCGCCTCAAGATCCACGCCGCGATCGAGAACGCGCGACGCATCGTCAAACTCCGCAAATCGCACGGTGGGTTCGCCGCATGGCTCGATGCGAATCACCCGCGCTCTAAAGACGAATGGGTGCGCCTGTTCAAGAAAACCTTCGTCTTCACCGGCGGCGAGATCACGAGCTCCTTCCTCCTGAGCTGCGGCTACCTCCCCGGCGCACACGATGAGTGGTGCCCGGTGTTCGCGAAAATCGCGAAGCTTGGACCGGCGTGGATGCGATCAAGCCCGTCGGCGAAGCCGGCGTAAGAACCGTACGCCGGAGGCTCCGCCGTCGTCCTTTGAAGGAGTCACTCCGACGATGACGCGGAAGACGGTCGCTTCCGAATAACAATCGACCGGGCCGCACAACTCGTTCGTCCCTCATTCCTTCGCGTTGCAGGAAACTGTGACCACACCTCCGCGCAAACGCGGCGCACGATCTGCTCTTGGGTCCGCCGGAGGATTCAATCATGCGCAGATTTTCAGTGGTCATCGTCATCTGCATTCTTGCAGCCGGTTGTGCAACACAGTACCGCTCCAGCGACGCGAGCATCACGGGCGGATTCAGCGAAACGCAGCTTGCCCCGGATACATGGCGCGTGCTCGTCGAGGGAAACAGTTTCACGAGCCGCCATCACGCCGAGCAGTTCCTCATGCGCCGCTGCGCGGAGCTCGCGCTCGAGCAGGGGAAGCGTTACTTCGTCCTCGGCGATCACGACGCCTGGATGAACGTGCGGCGCACGCACTCGGGGGTTGCAGCGTGGCCGATCAATCGCGCCGAGGTGACCGTGGTGTCGGAGCGCGACCGGGATACGTTCGATGCCGTCGACATCATCGAACGGACCAACGCCGCAGCCGGAGGCAGACTCTCGTCGAAAGCTCGCCACACGTTCGAATCGTTCAAAGACACTCTCTCCTGACACAACGATCCTCGTGCGGCGTTTGGGCCGCACGGGGATTCCACGGCGGCCCGAACTGCGGTAACTTCAACCGCACATCCGCAACTCAGGAGGTCGCCCATGGGCCGCTCACTTTTCGCGAAACTGCATCGCCGTTTTGGACGCCGCATCGGCGGGGACGAGCGCAGGCAACGCGCGGCTGCACATTACGAGCGGCTTCGCGAAGCGATGCCGGTCGGACTTGTCGGCGCGCCGCAGCGGATCGCATCCACCTCTCCGCGCGTGGCCATCCTCGGCGCGGGATTCGCCGGGACCAGCGCGGCGTGGTTCGCGGCGCGGGCCGGATTCGCCGTCACGCTCATCGAGCCGCGGGTGGTGGGTGGGCGGGTGTCGTCGACGCATACGCTGATTCCTGGACGCATCCTCGAAGCCGGCGCGGAGTTGATCGGCACGAATCATCCGCTCTGGCTTGCCCTCGGCGCACACTTCGGATTCGCCATGAGCGTCGTCTCCTCGGAGGACAACTACGCGGCAGCGGGGTTGGAGATGCCGCTCATTCTCGATGGCCGGCATCTCTCGCCGTCCGAGCAGAAAGCGTTGCACCACGAGATGGACGAAGTCTTCCAGCTCTGGGGCGAGGAGTCGAAGATCGTCCGCAATCCGTGGATGCCGTGGACGACGGAGGGCGCCCCGGCGCTCGATGCGCAATCGGTGGCGGCGAAGATTCCGGCGAAGACCGGCGACCTGGCGCGCAAGGCCATCCTGCTCGAGTTCGAGCTCGACAACTGCATTCCGACCGCGGAGCAGAGCTGGCTCGGCGCGCTGGCGCAGCTCGCGGCCGGCGGCGGCTACGCCTTCTTCGAGGAGACGGAAGTCTTCCGCTGCTCGGCCGGCAATCAGGCGCTGGGCCGCCGGCTAGCCGCCGGTCTCGATCTGAATCAGGGCCGCGCCACGAACATCCACACCGGCAACCGAATCTTCATCGACATGGAAGGCGGCGCGAAGGATGGTCCGTACGATTACGTGGTCGTGGCCGTTCCGAGCGTGGCCATGGAGAAAATCACCATCGACGGCAAGCCGTTTCCGTATCGCGCCATCGCTCACGGACCGGCCGTCAAGTATCTCTCCGCGGTTGAGCGCCGCTTCTGGATTTCGGAAGGCGTCGCGCCCAGCGGCATGTCCGATCAACTCGGGATGATGTGGGAAGGGACCGACAACCAGATGGACACCGCGCCGTTCGACGTCAGCGTGTTCGCCGGTGGCCGGCCGGCGCAGCACGCCATCGACGCCGGCGGCGGTCCGTCGTACTTCGCACCGCGGCTGACCGCGCTGCTGCCGCACTACAAGGCCACGCACGCCGAGTTCGAGAACTGGCCGAAACGCATCGGGATGGGCTACTCGTGTCCCGCGCGCGGCGAGGTGACGACGAGGCAGAAGGCGTACGTAGACCTCATCGCCGGCCGCATCGCCGTCGCCGGGGAGCACACGTCGCCCGGCTGGTTCGGCTTCATGGAAGGGGCGCTCGAATCCGGCCTCGTGGCGATGGCGCGCATCGCCACGAATGCAGGGATGCGCCTCTCGCCGGAGTACGGCAAGTTCAAGGCCGTATAGACGATGATCATCCGCATCGCCAGGCCGTCCGACGCCGCGACGCTCGCCGCGATCTCGCTGAAGACGTTTGTCGATACGTTTGCGCCGCATAACACCGCCGCGGATATGGATTCGTACACGAGCGTCGCGTTCGGCGAGGCCAAGCAGCGGCGCGAGCTCGAGACGGAAGGCGTCGTCACGCTCCTCGGCGAAGTGGACGGCGACGCGATTGCGTACGCGCAGATTCGAAACACGCCGAGCGCACCGCATGGCGACGTTGAGATTGCCCGTTTCTACGTCGACCAGCCGCATCACGGCCGCGGCTTTGCGCAGATGTTGATGGAAGCCGTCGACGTGCACGCCCGCGCGCTCGGCGGGACACGGCTCTGGCTCGGCGTGTGGGAGCACAACCTCCGCGCCATCGCCTTCTACCGCAAGCGCGGCTTCGTGCAATGCGGCGCGCAGCCCTTCCTCCTCGGCACCGATTTACAGACCGACTGGATCATGAACCGGACGTTGTGATGGTAGTCGCCATCATTCTCGCCGCCGGCTTTTCCACGCGACTCGGCACGCCGAAGCAGGACATCGTCTTCAAAGGAGAAACACTGGTTCAACGCGCGGAGCGATTGGCCCGCGCTGTCGCAGACGATGTCATCGTCGTCACGCCGCAGCTCAATCCTGATGCCGCGGAAGGGATTGCATCGTCGATACGCGTCGGCGTTCGTCTCGCCGGCGACAATGCGCGAATCCTGATCATGCTCTGCGACCAGCCGCTGATTACGATTGAGCATCTGCGCGAGCTCGTGGCGATCGTCGCCCCGATCGTCGCCACCGGCTACGCGGGCATCGCCGGAGTTCCCGCCGTCTTCGCGCCGGAGTTTGCGTCCGAACTGCTCGCGCTCCGCGGCGATCGCGGCGCGCGCGTCGTCATCGAAGCGCATCGTGGCGTGACGCGCGTCGTTCCGTTCGAAGACGCCGCGGTCGACATCGATAATGCGGACGATCTCCGCAAACTGAACGGCTGATATCACCACAGAGACACAGAGATCACAGAGGTGTTCTCTGTGTCCTCTGTGTCCTCTGTGTCTCTGTGGTTAAACGCTTTTTCGGCTCACAGCAACTTATCGATCGTGATCGGAAGGTCGCGCACGCGTTTCCCGGTCGCGTTGTAGACCGCGTTCGCGATCGCCGGCGCGACGCCGATGATGCCGATCTCGCCGATACCTTTTACGCCGATCGGATTCACGTGCGGGTCGTCCTCCTCGACCATGATGATGTCGATCGGCGGGATGTCCGCGTTCACCGGCAGAAGGTATTCGCCGAGGTTGACGTTCGTGAACGATCCGACGCGCGTGTCGAGGCGGGTCTGTTCCAGCAGCGCGCAGCCGATGCCCTGCACGATGCCGCCGTAGTACTGGCTGTGCGCCGTCTTGGCGTTGAGAATGCGGCCGCCGCCGAACGCGCTCACGATGCGGCGCAGGCGAACGATGCCGAGGTCCGCATCGACCGCGACCTCGGCGAATTGCGCGCCGAACGAGTGCGACGCGTACTTCGCCTCCTCGGGATCGGGCTTCGCGTCGATCTGCGCTTCGACCGTCGTCAGATAGTGACGATGCAGCAGCGCGGCGTACGTGTCGCCGGCGGCGAGCTCCTGGCCGCCGTTCAACTCCACCAGCTTGCGCTTCAACTCGTTCGCGAGTTGATAAACGGCAGTGCCGACCGTCGCCGCGGTCAGCGATCCCGCAGAGATCGGCGCTTGCGGCAGCTTCGTGTCGCCGTACTCGAAGCGAACCGTTTCAAAGGGCACGCCGAGCGTCTCCGCTGCGACCTGCTGCATGACCGTGGCCGTGCCCATCCCCATCTCGTGCGTACCGCAAGAGATGACGACGTTGCCGGACGCGTCGATGCGGCCGCGCGCCGAAGCGGGCGCGCGATGTGCGGGATACGTCGCGCTGGCCATGCCCACGCCGACGAGCCACCGGCCGTCGCGTATCGATCGCGGCACCGAATTGCGCCGCGACCATCCGATGCGTTCGGCGGCCTGCTGGTAACACTGCCGCAGCGACTTGCTCGACCACGGCTTGTGCTCGACCGGATCGTCTTCCGCGTAATTCGCCAGCCGTAGCGCGATCGGATCCATCTTCAGCGTTTCGGCCAGTTCGTCCATCGCCGACTCGATCGCGAACATCCCCACGTTCTCGCCCGGCGCGCGCATGTACGTGCCGCTGGCGACGTTCAGCTCCACGACTTTGTTCGCCGCGCGAATGTTCGGGCAGGCGTAGATCGTCCGCGCCGGCCGCGTGAAACGCTCGTTGTAGTCGGAAACGTTGTTGCCCTGGCTGACGCCTTCGTGGATGAATGACACGAGCTTGCCGTCCGAGGCCGCACCGAGGGCCACGCGCTGTTCGGTGGCGGGACGATGGCCATTCGTGAAGAAGAGTTGCTTGCGCGGCAGCCAGAGCTTCACCGGACGTTTGAGCTGGTACGTCGCGAAGGCCGCCGCGAATACATGCGGCCACGTCGATCCTTTGCTGCCGAATGCGCCGCCGACGAACGGCGACATGACCTCGATGTTTTCTTTCGGGATGCCGAATGCCCTCGCCATCGTGGTGCGCACGGCGAAGATGTTCTGCGACGAATCGTGCAGCGTGAGCCGGTTGCCTTCCCACGACGCGACGAGCGAATGCGCCTCCATCGGATTGTGATGCTGGTATGGCGTTCGATAGGTCTGATCGATTTTCACCGGCGCGGACGCGAATGCGGTGTCCGCGTCACCAACATGAATCGGAGGCGCCTGCTGCGATCCCTTGTCCGTCGCCTCGGCGCGATGATCGAGCAGGTCGGTCTTGGCGGGAGTCTCGTCGTATGTGACGCGCACGAGATTCGCCACATGCGTGGCCTGCTCGAGCGTCTCCGCGACGACGACCGCAATCTGCTGGCCGAGGTAGTGGATCGTGGCGTCGGCGAACGGCAGGAGATGAGGCTCGGCGTAATTGCCGGAGTCGGGAGGCGGACCGCCGGACTGCTGGCCGCCTGTCGGCTGCGCAGGAGGCTGATTCACCCGCGGCACGTTGAGATACGTGATCACCGCGAGCACGCCCGGCGACTTTTTCGCAGCGGCGTCGTCGATCGATTTGATGCGGCCCGATGGAATCGTCGCGCTGACAACGACAGCGTGCACGAGACCTTTCGCGTTGTTCTCCGCCGCGTAACGCGCCGCGCCGGTCACTTTCACGCGCGCGTCGACGCGATCGCGCGGCTTGCCGATCATTGGGAGATTCACGGGGAGACTCACGCTGCACCTCCGGCCAGATCGGTGAGCGCGCGGACGAGCGTCCGCCTGGCCAGCTCGATCTTGAAATGGTTTTGACCGTGGCTGTGTGCGTCGTTCATCGCTTCGTCAGCCGCACGGCGGAAAGCGGGGTTCAACGCCTGTTGACCCGTCAGCGCTGCCTCGGCGGCTTTCGCTCGCCACGGCTTCGTGCCGATTCCGCCGAGAGCCACGCGCGCGGATCGAATCACGCCGCCTTCGATGTCGAGTCCGACCGCCGCCGACGCCAGCGCGAATTCGTACGAGGCGCGGTCGCGTACTTTCAGGTACGACGAACGACGCGCGTGCGGCGCATCCGGGATGAAGACGGACGTGATCAACTCGCCATGCTTCAACTCATGCTCGATCTGCGGCGTGCTGCCGGGCAGCAAATGAAAATCGACGGCAGCGACATGCCGCTCGCCGTTGGGACCGCGCAGCGCGATGACGCCGTCGAGCGCGGCCACGGCCACTGCGAAATCGGAGGGATGCGTGGCGATGCAGTGCTCGGACGTGCCGAGGATCGCGTGCATGCGATTGTCGCCCTCGATGGCCGAACAGCCGCTGCCCGGATTGCGCTTGTTGCACGGCGTCCAGATCAGTTCGCGGAAGTATGGGCAGCGCGTCCGCTGCATCAGGTTGCCGCCGATTGACGCGGCGTTGCGCAGCTGCGGCGATGCACTGGCCAGCAGCGCCTGCGAAATCGCCGGCGCGTGCTGGCGCACGAGCGCGTTCGCGGCTACGTCGCTCATCCGGGCCAGCGCGCCGATGCGAATGCCGCCTTTCACCGCCTCGATCGTCGCCAGCGGCAACGCGTTGATGTCGACAAGCCGCGCCGGACGCTCGACTTCGCACTTCATGAGATCGATGAGGTTCGTGCCGCCGGCCACGAACTTGGCTTGCGGTTTCGCGCCCGAGGTCAGCGCGTGGGAAACGTCCGTTGCGCGCGAGTACTCAAACCGGTGCATTCGCGCCTCCGTTCTTCGCCGCTTCCTTCACTGCTTCAACGATGCCGCCGTATGCGCCACAGCGGCAGATGTTGCCGCTCATCCATTCGCGGATTTCATCGTCGCTTCCGGCGTGTCCTTCCTTCAGCAGCGCCACGGCCGAGCAGATCTGGCCGGGCGTGCAGTAACCGCATTGAAAGCCGTCGTTGCGGATGAACGCGGCCTGCACCGGATGCAACCGGCCGTTCGCCGCCAAGCCTTCGATCGTGGTGATCTTCTGGCCTCCGTGCATCACCGCCAGCGTCAGGCAGGAGTTGTAGCGGCGGCCGTCGATCAGCACCGTGCAGGCGCCGCACGCTCCCTGATCGCAACCTTTCTTCGTTCCGGTGAGGTCGAGGTGCTCGCGCAAGGCGTCGAGCAGTGTCGTGCGCGGATCGAGCCGCAGCTCATGCCGCGTTCCGTTGACGGTGAGCGCGACCGGAATGGCATACGGATCGACCTTCGGCGCCGTTTCCGCGCCGTCGGCTGCACTGCCGAGGATCGGACTGACGACGATGGCGGCAGCAGCAGCAGCCGACCCGAGGACGAACGAGCGCCGCGAGGGATCGTCCGGTTGATCGTCATCCTCGGGCGGGGTGTAGCAAGGCGGAAGGGTCATGAATCCTCCGCGGCGACGGCGTGCAGTAGACACGCCAACCGTTGGCGTCCTCAGCCCTTTTTCTCGCGAGCCCGTGTCCGGGCCGCCTTCTTGGCCGCGGCCGATCGCGACGATGCGCTGCGCTTCTTCGCCGCCGTCCGCGCCTGACGCGACAGCGCCTTCTTCGACGCCGCCGAATGCCCTTCACGCTTCAGCGCCTTCTCCGCCGCGCGCGAGCGCTTCGCGGACGGCTTGCGCTTCTCTTTTCCTTCCTTCAGCGCCAGCGCCGCGCTGTGCCGCGTCTTCGCGCTGGCTTTCCCCTTCGCGGGCGGCTTCAGATCCACGCCTGCGCGACGCGCCTTAGAAAGGCCGATGGCGATGGCCTGCTTCGTCGACCGCGCCCCGTGCTTCCCTTCGCGAATGTGCTCGATCTCTTCGCGCACGAACTCGCCGGCCTGCGTCGACGGCGCCTTCCCTTCGCGCTTGTCCTCTTCCGCCCGCTCCAACGTTTCCTTCTCCGGCATGGCCTCTCCTAATGGCGCTTGAAGAACTGGACAGCCCGCTCATGCGCTTGCGCCGCGTCGCGCGTCTTGAACGTGCCGAGGTTGCGGCGCTTGCCGGTGGCGGGATTCTTCTTCCGCGAGTACAGCCGGTATTCGCCCGACTTCAGTTTCCTGATCATGACGAAGACGGTGTGCAAAGTGCGTGTCTGAACCTACCGCGCGGACACACGAAACGTGTACGAGCTCAGTGGCTCCTGCCGCTCGCCGGTAATGCCGTACACCACGAGCCGATACGTGCCGGGCTTCAGGGAATCGCGCGGGACGAGGATGACGAATGAGCCGTTCGCGGTGCGTGGCACCGGCTTACCGCTCCAGACCGTCTGTGGCGGATTCATAGCAGTGATCTCCGCGCGAAGTTTGTCCGCCGCGAGTTCCGTCCCCAACACCGGCACAAGAAGGTACGACTCTCCATTCGAGGTCAACGTGGTTGGTTGTCCTTCGACGCCGCGCCGCCCGTCCGGATAAAGCTCCTGCTGCTCCCATACCGCCTGCGGCTTCTTCAGTTCCGTCTGCGCGCGCCAGAGCAGCGCGCCGAAGACGACGGCCAGCGCCGCGGCGATCGTGCCGAATGCGCGCCAGAACTGCAGACCGCGGTCCGGCCGCTGACGGCGCTTCTGCAGCGCGTTCCAGTGCCGCGCGAATTCATGATCGGAGAGGTAATCCGGATGATCCGGCTCTGCTCCTTCCGGGAATGGTGCGGTCAAAGTCCGCACGAGCTCCGGATACGCGATGAGCCGCTCGCGGATGCGCGCTTCCTCATCCGGCGCCAGTTCGCCGCGCGTATATGCCAGCACTTCCTCGGCAGTCGGAGGCTCGGCGATCGAAAGGCGATCGTCGGCCATGAGATCTCGATTGGCAGCGGACAACTCTGATTGCGTAGTCATTCTTCGTCCTCCGGGAGCGCGTTGGCATCTCCCAGCCGTGCGCGAAGGATCTTTTTCGCATCGCGCAGCCGCGACTTGACCGCGTCCACAGTGATCCTCAGAAACTTCGCGATCTCGTCATATGTAAATTCGTTGAGCCACAACTGCATGCACTCGCGGCTGCCCGTTGGAAGCCCGGCGATTGCATCGCGAAGACGCTTGCTGCGCAGAACCGCCTCCTCGCGCTGCGCGTAATCGGGCTCCGCGGGTGCCGCCGGTTCCGGAATGGCGTTCCGGTCGTGAATGTCGACCGTTTCCGCACCGCGCTTGGCCGTCTTTTGCGACCGAATCCTGTTGTACGCGACGTTGCGGGCAATCGTCTCGAGATACGCCCACTCCGCATCGCCGCGATATTCGTCCATCGCCTCCAGAAACCGAAAAAACGCGTCCTGTGTCAGCTCCTCGGCGTCTTCCTCGGTCACACGGAAGGACAGCGCGTAAAACCGAACCATCCGTTTGTAATACTTCCGGTAAAGAGACTGGAACCGGTCGTCGTTGGTCATCGCTCGATCTCGTCTCCGCGAACCGCGTATCTTATGGGAGCCTTGAAACGACTCCTGGTCATCGCGTTCGCACTCTGCGCAGCCACATGCAGAAGAGACACGGAAAGTACGGATGTGTGGCTTCGTCCCGCCGATCTGAAGCCGACGTCGTCGTCCTGGCAACCGAGCGCGATCCCGCCGGAATGCGACGATGTCATCCCCAGCAGCGCCGAGGCAGCGCGAATGCTGCGAGCACAGCCCATTTGCATTGATGCCGCCGTCGCCGCGCTGGAACGCTTCGCCCGCACAGATCCGGCTGCCTTGAGCGATCTCGCGGCCGGATACGCGCTTCGCGCACAGCGTGAGGACCGCCCGTCCGATCTCTTGAACGCTTTGGATGCCGGGCAGCACGCGGTAGCCGCATTGCCGCGATCCACGGTCGCGCGATTCAATCTCGCTGTGATTGAGGAAAGCATCGGCCTTACCGATGACGCACTGGATTCCTGGAATCAATATCTGAAGATCGGCGAATCAACGCGAACAACCGAAGCCCGCGACCATCTCAACCGGCTCCAGAGCTTCGATCCTACGGAACAGTGGGCGAAGAATCGGACGCAACTCGCAATCGCTCTTCGCGCGCACGATCGAGCCTCGGTGACCAGACTCATTACTCCTTTTCCGTCGTCCTCGGAAAAATATCTGGAGGAGGAACTGCTGCGGCCCGAACACATTGACGAAGCGAAAATGCTCGCTTCGGAATTGACGCGCATCACAAATGATCGATTTTTTGTCGATGTCGTCGAGGCGATGGAGCGCTACCCCAAGGAGCTCCAGGAAGCACATCTGGCCTTCGCTGATGCGCGTAACGCAGATCGGGCATTGGCCGAGAGCCAACCCCAATACGAGAAAGCGGCGCAGCTGTTCGAACGCGGCGGAAGTCCGCTCAGCCTTCTCGCGCGCCTCGGCTACGCCGTCACCGTATCGCGCGAGAAGCCGGATGGCTACGCGCGGGCAACGGCATTGCTCGAGCCGATCGATCGTGAAGCGCGGACCCACGGCTATCGGCACCTGCTCGCACGTATCGGCGCCACGCGAGCCAATTTCCTCGTGTTCCAAAGCCGTTATGTCGAATCGCTTGCGGAGTCGCAGGACGCGCTCGCGGAATACGAGCGGGACGGCGATGTCGAGGCCGTATCGGACACTCACATGCGGCGAATCGGTGTGTTGCGGCGGACCGGCCTCAATGATCTTGCATGGCGCGAAGCAATGCAGGCAGTGCAGACATCGTCGCATCTGGTCGAGACGCGCGGCCGCCATTCTCTACTATGGTGAACTGGCGCAGACCGCGGCCGCGTTCGGGCACGTGCCGATCGCACTGCTCTACCAGAACACGGCTGTCCGGCTGATCCAACGAGCGATTCAGAACACACCTCCGGAGCAAGTTGACGCGATCAAAGGACTCATCGCGCAGCTTTCACCGGTCCTGCGGTCACGCGCGACGATCGAGCTGCAGCTCGATCAAGCGAACATAGCCGCAGTTGATCTGAACGATGCGATACGCCTCGGCTTGAAAAACGTTTCCCCCAACGAAAGGCGTATTTTTCAGGCGCGTATTCAGGAGGTGCAGGGTCAGGCATTCCTCCGAATCAACCCCACCGGTGCCGTCGCCGCATTCACCGCTGCGTTACAGCAGGCCAGCACAGAGTCGCGGACGTATCGCGCGTTACTGCTCGCGCAGCGGGCGGACGCGCAGCGGCGGGCCGGCAGGCCTGACGCCGCGGAAAAAGATTTGCGCGCGGCGCTCGATGAGCTACAGGCGGAGCAGCTCTACATGCTCAAGCACCGCAAGCGGGGCGAAGCCGAAGCCTTGTGGAGCTCGTATTTTTCGCGGTTCGGGGAGGCGTATCAAACGCTGATTCGACAACTTGTCGATAGCGGGCGTACCGCGGATGCCTTCGATTACGCGGAGAAAGCACGCGCATTCGAGCCGCTGTACCTGGTTTCGGAAATGGTTCCGAATGACTTCGACGGCAAGACTAAAAATCTCGCGGAAATTCAGCAAACGCTGCCTCCCGGCACACAGCTCATCGAATACTCCGTGCTACCAGACCAGACGATCGTCTGGCTCGTCTCGCGGGAGAGCTTCTCCGTCATCCGCCTCCCGGCCGGAAAGGCCGTCATCGAGCGCCATGCCTCGGAACTGCAACGCGCAGCGGGCGCGCGCAATCACACGGATTTCGAAACCAAGCTGTATGCGCTCTACGACGTGCTCATGGCGAAGCCGCTGGCGGCGATGGGCGCGAAGGCGCAGCGGCTGGTCATCGTGCCCGACGGCCCGATGCACGGTTTGCCCTTTGCTGCACTGCACGATCCGAACACGAACCGGTACCTCATCGAAGACGTGCCCATCGAGATCGCCGGCAGCGCGAATTTGTATCTCGTGTCGCTGACCCGCGATCAGACATTGCAATCAGCCGCGGCGCCTTCCGTGCTTCTGGTCGGTGATCCGGCCTTCAATGGAAACCTCCCTTTTGCGCAAGGATTGCTGCCTCTTCCTCACGCGCGCAGTGAGTGCGAAAAGATTTCCGCGCTCTATGGGCCGCGCGTGCAGATGCTGCTGGATCGCGACGCCACGATTCCGCGCTTTCTGGAGCAGGCGCGGATAAGCGCAATCATTCACGTCGCCGCGCACAGCATCGTAAATGAACAGGCTCCGTCGCGCTCCTACATCCTGCTGGCGCCGGCGCCGAATGAGCCCGGCCCGCTGGACGCGCAGGCGCTCCTCACTCGGCTCTCGCTCGATCACACCCGTCTTGTAGTGCTGTCGACGTGCAGCAGCGCCGGCGGTCTTCCGATCGGCGCGGAAGGCGTCGCGCCGTTCGTGCGTCCGCTCATCGGAGCCGGTGTTCCGGCAGTCATCGGCACACTGTGGAACGTCGAAGACGCCACAGCGGAGGATCTCCTCGTGTCATTTCATCGTCACTATCGAGAAGGCAATGACGCGGCGGTTGCGCTGCAACTCGCACAAATCGGTCTTCTTAGCAAAACAAACAACAACCCCGGTCTCAGGCCGGTATTCGCGTGGGCTCCGTTTCAGGTGATCGGCCATGCCTCCTCACCATTCGCGCCCGCGCCGCAACACAAGGAGAAATCACCGTGAACAGCTTCATCCTCAAATTGTTCTTTACGGGCCTCATGGCCTTCGTCCCCAGCCAGGACGGCAAAGAAGTGACCGTCCTCCTCCTCAACGTCCACCACGACTATCAATCCTCTGACGGAACCGCGCTCGCCCATCACAAACCGCTGTTGATTGCGCGTGCCGGCGATTGCAGCGGTCAGTGCCCGAAGCGCGACGCGGACATCGCACAATTCATCTACGCCGACAAATCCGAGAGCGAAGCGCTCGATTCGCTGGAAGCGGCTGTCGCCGGCGGCGGCGCATGGGAGCTGGCGAATTCCGAGCTCTCCATTCGGAAGGGAAATCCGAACGATCCCGACCTGCCCGCGCTGAACATCGTCAAGAACGTCCGCACTGGGATCATCCCCACCACATCCGCCGAGCGCGAGGATTTCGGATGGGTGGCCGACATGCAGGAGATCGCGCCGTCCGGCTACGCCTTCAACACCGATCTACTCGACTCGCCTCCCCCGGGACTCGTCGCCGCGCGCCTGCACCTGCGCAGTGGCAAGGTCTTCACGTACCGCGTGGCGCGCATCGGCAGCAATGTCACGCCTGTGCACTTTCAGCGGCTCGACGGCACCGGTGACGCCTCGCCATACTCGCAGGCCATCGCCTCCTGGGTAGGCGCCGAGATCGAGATCTCCGGCGAGAATGTCGAGATTGTCGAAGAGAAGTTCGACGGCGGCAGCGGACGTTCGATGTCGTTGTCGCCCGACGCAAACGGCAACGTCGAAGTCGCGGTCCTCAATCTTCCCCCGTTCGTTCCGCCGTCGTCGCCGTTCGCCGGCACGCCCGATCCAGGCAAGCATTTTGAGATGTACTCCGAAGTCGCGCAGACGCCGCCGGCGCAATCGGCGCGTCTCGTCCCGAAAGCGGGCGCCGCACCCGGCGCGCCTGAGTACGCGGAAGTCGACTGGCAGAGCATCCATCCGCAGACAGCGCTCTGGTCCGGCCTCCTCAACGCCATTCGGCTGAACATCGGCCGCACCGTCTACGAAGAAGTTCTCTGCCCTCCCTTCCGTCCGTGATTCACAGAACGGCTCGCCGCGATCGCTGCGGCGAGCCGTTTCTTTTCGCCCGAGGAGGATGCAATGACGATCCGATGCCTGATGATCCTCGCCCTGCTCGCCGCGATGTGCGAATCGCGTCCGCATCCGTCGAGCAATCACGTGGCCGCCGCGAACGTCTTCACCGACCGTTTCAAGCATTCGCGCTTTGCCGGGTGGAACGTCCGCGCCAGCGCGCGCGGACGCGACTGCGACGTCCTGCTCGTTGAGACTGACCTGGTCATGGAGGATTCCATGGTCGAAGCCATGCACTACGGCGCCGGCGCGTACGGCGTCGTCGACGGCGGCGTACAGCGCTTCTGCCGCGACCGCTCCTTTCGCGGCGTCGCCTACAAAGACTCGTCGGGGCGCATCTGGGCTTACGGCAACGTCAGCGCGCAGGACGCCGCGACGCTGCCGCGCTGTGACTGACACAGATCGACAACGGCAACTCTTTCGAGTTTCCCTCCGACGTCCATTGCGTGGCCGTGCTCGCGTCGCGATTCTTGTGCGCCTGCAGCCACGCCAGCACGTGCGACTCGACGTACGAATGCAGCGCGTCCACCGTGATGAACCCCGACGTGTTCGCATGCGCACCGCAGCGCAGACCTTCGATGACCGTCGCCGTGAAGACGCCGTTGCGCCTCTCCTCATCGTCGTACGCGTAGCCGCCTCCGGGCGCGGCGGAGAAAACGACCTGGCCGGTGATCTTGCTGAATGCACGTACGAAGGCAGCCACCGATCGCGGGTCGACGTCGCCGCTGCGCCGGTCCTTCATGAGCCGCTCGCGGCAGGCGTCGATGAAAATGAGCGACCGCGCCACGCCATTGCGCGAGATGGTCTCGCGGATCTCGGCGTCGGTGAGCGCCGTCCGGTGGTAGTGCCCGAGCATGGAGCTGGCCGTCAGCAGGTACTGCGTCCCCTCATCGCTCACGCCGTGAGTCGCGAAGGCAACGATGAGGATTCCGTTCGAAGCAACGGATCGCGATTGCGATTCGAGCACGTCAAGAATGTCCTCGGTCGTCGCGTTGTGAGGCGTCGCTCCCGCCGCGAGCAGCTTCCTCAGTTTCCTGCGACTCCGTCTTCTGCGGTTGTCCCGAAAGCGCAAGAACGACCCGCTTCGGATCGACGAGCGCTGGACGCTGCTCCATCGTCAGCTCGTATGCCAGATCAACGGCGTCATCGACTGCGTAGGGAACAGTGGCCAGGGTCTTGTCCCACGGAAAAATCGCGAATGCCGACGAACAGCGCCGCCGATTTCTTCGGATCGATCTTCTTCGCCTGCTGCACCTCGTCCCACCGTCCCACCCCGGCGCCGGCACTCGCGCACACCAACGCCACAAAAACGCAGAACAGTTGTCTCATGATGTGTCCCTCTCTGATGAGGTAGACACAATCCGGGTCAAAACGTGTCATTCGCTCCGATGAAAATTTTCGCGAGGCTGTTCGCCGCCTGCGCGATGCTTGCCGCCTGCCTGCATGTCGATGCCGCACCGCATCGCCGCGCGCTTCTCGTCGGCATCAACGACTACATCGCCTCCACGCTCGCCGCGCATCCGCAGACCGCTCCCGCGCCGGGCCGCGACTGGCCGAACCTCGCCGGTGCCGTTAACGACGTCAACACCATGCGCGAGATGCTCGTCGCGCTGTACGGGTTCGACCGGAACGACATCGTCACGCTCACCGATCAGGCGGCGACGCGCGAGGCCATCCTCGGCACGATCGAGCAGCAGCTCGTGAATGCGGCGGCGAAGGACGACGTCATCCTCTTCTACTTCGCCGGCCACGGATCGCAGGTGCGCAATTCGCTCTCCGAGGAGCGAGACAAACTGGATGAATCGCTCGTCCCCGCCGACTCGCGCGGCGGTGCCGCCGACATCCGCGACAAAGAGCTGCGCATGCTCTTCAACCGCATCCTCGATCGCGGCGCGCGGCTCACGGTCATCCTCGACAACTGCCATAGCAGCTCCGGCGCACGCGGCCTCGGCACCAGCGCGCGCCCGCGCGGCGTCAAGCCCGACCTCCGCGACGTCGCCGACGGCGTCACCGTCCCGCGTCCCGAATCCCGAGGCGCGCTCGTGCTTGCAGCGACGGAGGATGTCGATACGGCGTGGGAGACGCGCGATGCCGAGGGGAAGTTTCACGGCGCGTTCTCCTGGGCCTGGATGCGATCGATGCGCGACTCCGCCACCGGCGAGCCAGCCATGGAGACGTTTCTGCGCGCGCAGGCGCGGATGCGCGCCGAAACTCCGTATCAACAGCCGACGATCGCGGGCACCCTCGAGACGCGCATGGCGCCGTTCCTCGGCGCGCGCACAGACCGACGCGATGATCGCATCGTCGTCGCCGTCCAGAAAGTGCGAGGCGACGGCACGATCATCATCGAAGGCGGTTGGGCGAATGGGTTATCCGTCGGGACGGAGCTACGCGCATCCGCCGCTCGCCTGACGGTCACCGCGCTTCGAGGCGTGACTGAATGCGAGGCTCGCCAGCAGTCCGGCGCGATGCCGCAAGCCGGCGCGCTCCTCGAAGTGATCGCATGGGCCGCGCCGCCAGTGCGTCCGCTCCGCATCTGGACGCCGCGGTCGCCGCACACGATGAGAGACATCGCCGCAATGGCGCGATCGCTGTCGTCCGAGGCCGCGCAACACGGCGTGCGATGGATCACCGATCCGATCGACGTCACGCCGTCGCACCTGCTGCGATGGAGCGGCAGCGAATGGGAACTACTCAGCGACGCCAACACCGAGCACCTCGGACAAAACGCAGCGGCACTCGCGGCCATGGCGCGGCTGTCGCCCGGATCGACGCTCTTCGTGCAATTCCCCGCACCCGGCGCACTCGTCGACGGTATCGCCGCCGAGGGCGTCGAGGAAGCGACGACCGCCGAGGAAGCGGATTACGTCCTGGCCGGCCGCTTCACCGGACACCATCTCTCCTACGCCTGGCTGCGCCCCTCGGTGAAAAAATCCGACCGCCGCAAAACCGGTCTGCCGCTGCGGACTGCTTGGATCGTGGAACGAAAAAACAACGGCCGCCTGCGCGACACCGCTCCAACACTCCACGCCGCGCTGCTAACGCTTCGAAGAATCCACGGATGGCAACTTATCGAATCGCCGCCGTCGGACCGTTTCCCCTATCAACTGGCCGCCCGCCGCGCCCGCGACGGCGTACTCGTCACCGACGGCGGCGCCATCATCGGCGGCGAAAAATACGAGATCGTCCTGCGCGTCCTTTCGCAGCCGCTGCCGGCGCACATCCCGAAGCGCTACGTCTACGCCTTCGTCATCGACACCAATGGAAAGAGCACGCTCCTCTTCCCGCCTCCAAGCGCCGGTTCCGTCGAGAACCAACTCCAACCTAACGACACCGAAATCGCCCTCGGCGAACCAAGCGCATTCGGCCCCAGCCCACCGTACGGAGTCGACACGTACTTTCTCCTGACCACCGAAGAGCCACTCCCCAATCCCTCCGTACTCGAATGGGATGGCGTCCGCGCCCCCGAGGCGCTCACGCAACTCGAACAACTCCTCCTGCAACTTACCCGCGCGATCGGAGCCGCAGTGCCAACGAAGTGGTCGATCATCAAGACCACGCTCGAATCGCTCGCGCCCCACGCCAAAGCAGTGCGATGACGCGCCTCGGCGCAGCATTCGCGGCCGGAACGCTGGCGTCTCGCCGGCTTCCATGAGAAGGCCCACGTCAGTCAAGTGCGCCGCCGTGAGCGGCGCCACCACTTCCGAAGCTTCGTCGTGACCCTGCTTCCATTCGCACTCTGAGTGAGCGTCTGTT
>Ga0233356_1000021_pt1 | contig 81255 bp, 69 predicted proteins | sample GEONSFMMS_FD_180700 | JGI IMG/M metagenome (GOLD analysis project Ga0233356, IMG submission 180700) | Soil microbial communities from Shasta-Trinity National Forest, California, United States - GEON-SFM-MS | ecosystem: Environmental > Terrestrial > Soil > Temperate forest > Bulk soil | place...
TCAAGGTAGGACCGCGGCCGCGGCGTGACGATTGTGCGAAGGGCAGCAACCATTACACGTTCGTATAGGAGAGGAAGCGGCGGTAAGATCGCCACCATGCGCGCGCTCAGGCGTCCCGCCGCGTCGTTCCTGCTCGGCTGCGTCGCGCTGGCGGTGCTGACGTTCGTCTGCCTGAAACTGCACCTCAGCGCGCCCGTTCTCTTCCTGCTGGTGGTGGTCTTCGTGGCTCTCGACGGCAGCTTCGTCGCGGCGGCGTGCGTGTCGCTCGTGGCCGCCCTGTTTCTTCAAACCTTTTTTGCATCGCCGATCTTTTCCCTCCACGGCGCCGACTCGCGGCACGCATTGCGCTTCCTGCTCTGGCTCGTCACCGCGTTCGTCATCAGCCGTCTCGTCATTCGGGCTCGTCGCCGGGAACAAAACCTCAAGCTCGTCATGGACGCCATGCCGGCGCTCGTCGTGGTCGGCTCGTCGGAAGCGGCCGGTGACGTCTACTGCAATCAGCGGTTCGTCGATTACACCGGAATCTCATCAGCGAATTTGCGCGGCGAAGGCTTCCAGAGCGTCCTTCATCCGGACGACCAGCTCTGGTACGAATCGGAATGGCAGAGGGCCGTGAGCGAGGGGCAGCCGATCACGAGAGAAGTCCGGCTGCGGGATCGAACCGGTGACTATCGGCTGTTTCTTCATCACCTGTTTCCGATGCGCGACGCGTCCGGACGCACACAATGGTGCACGACGTCCATTGACATCGAAGACCGTAAACGAGACGAAGAGACCTTGCGCCACGCGCGAGAGGATCTCGCTCGTGTCACTCGTGTGACGACGATGGGCGAGCTCGCGGCCTCGATCGCGCACGAGGTCAATCAACCCCTCGCCGCGATCGTCACCAACGCAAACGCGTCGCTGCGGTGGCTCGCTGCAGACCCGCCCAATCTCGAAGAGGTCCGTGAGGCAACGGTTCGCATCATTGCCGACGGCAATCGGGCCAGCGACGTCGTCGGTCGCATCCGGACGCTGCTCTCCAAAAAGGAGACGCAGAAACAACTGCTGGAAGTCGACGATGTGATCGGGGACGTCGTGGCCTTGACGAAGAGCGAAGCGCACCGGAACGGCACTTCGGTGCAGCTGGAGCTCGCCGCCGCTCCTGCCGTCGTGCTGGCCGACCGCGTGCAGCTCCAGCAGGTCCTCTTGAATCTCATGCTCAACGGCATCGACGCAATGCACGATGTGACCGGGTCGCGAACGCTGACGATTCAGTCGCGGCCGCATCAAGGCAAGGGTGTCCTGGTGGCAGTCCGTGACTCGGGAGTCGGGATTCCGGCCGAACACCTGCCTCACATCTTCGATGCGTTTTACACGACCAAGAATGGCGGACTGGGAATGGGTTTGGCGATCGGCCGCTCCATCATCGAGGCGCATGGCGGCCGCATCTGGGCAACCTCGGAGCAGGGGCAAGAGACGACGTTCCAATTCACATTGCCGGCGGGAGCTGACGCATCATGACCATCGAAGGGCCGATCGTTTTCGTGGTGGATGACGATCCGTCGATGCGGCCGGCGATGGAGAGTCTGATCCGGTCGATCGGCCTGCGCGTCCGGTCCTTCGCCTCGGCGCACGACTTCCTCGATTTCCAACGGCCCGACGCGCCCGCGTGCCTGGTGCTCGACGTGCGCCTGCCCGGACTCAGCGGGCTTGATCTTCAACACGAGCTGGCGTCCGCTGGAAACTCAATTCCCATCATCTTCATCACCGGTCACGGCGACATTCCCATGTCGGTTCAGGCCATGAAGAGTGGCGCGATCGATTTCCTGCCGAAACCCTTCCGCGACCAGCAGCTCCTCGATGCCATTCAGCTGGCGATTCAGAAAGATGCGGCCGCACGGAGCGAGCAGGCGGAGCGCGCGGAACTGCGTGGTCTTCATGATTCACTCACGCCGCGAGAGCGCGAAGTGATGGCCCTCGTCGTCACGGGCCTGCTCAACAAACAGGTGGCGGAGAAGCTGGGCACGAGCGAGATCACCATCAAAGTCCACCGAGGGCGGGTCATGAACAAGATGAGAGCGGGTTCACTGGCCGAACTGGTGAAGGCCGCCGTCAGCCTCGGCATCCTCCAAGCCCACCGCTGAGTCGTACCCGCTCTATACCCACGTATAGCTACCCGGCACGCCCGGCGCGAATTACCTTGGATCTCGTCATGGGTGAAGCTTCCGTCATTGCTGTTGTGGACGACGATGAATCGGTTCGGATGGCGGTGGCCAGCCTGCTGCGCTCCGTCGGATTCGTTGTGCTGCGCTTCGCCTCCGCGGAGGAGTTTCTGAAGCGGAGCGATCTGCAGTCGATCGCGTGCCTGATCCTCGATGTGCGGATGCCGGGCATGGACGGCCTGCAATTGCAAAAGCATCTGCGCGCGGAGGGTTGGCTCTTTCCAACCATTTTCCTTACGGCCCACGGCGATGATCGCGGACGAGCTCAGGCGATCGCCGGCGGTGCCATGGCGTTCCTTCCCAAACCATTCGATGCAGACGTACTGCTCAGCGCAGTGAAATCTGCGTTCGACTAGGAGATATGAGCGATGGCGAAGATTGGATTCCTGGGGCTAGGCGAGATGGGCACACCGATGGCCACACGCCTGCGGCGCGCCGGCCATGAACTGACGGTCTGGAATCGCAGCGCGGAGCGCACCGTGCCCCTCGCGAACGAGGGCGCCGCCGTCGCGTCTTCGCCGGCGAAGGCCGCGGACGGCGCCGACTTCGTCATCACGATGCTGGCGACGCCGGAGGCGCTCGAGCAGGTTCTGTTCGGGAGCGATGGAGTGGCAACCGGCCTCTCGCCAGGTCAGATCCTCATCGACATGTCGACCGTGGGTCCCGATGAGGTCCGCTCCGCCGCGGGTCGATTGCCGGAGGGAACGACCCTCGTCGATGCACCCGTTCGTGGCAGCGTGCCTCAGGCCACGTCGGGAAGCCTCGAAGTCTTCGTCGGCGCGACCGACGCGAACTACGACCGGGTGCGGCCGATCCTCGAGCTCCTCGGCACGGTACGGCACACGGGCGGGCCCGGATCGGGAGCCGCGATGAAGCTCGTGGCCAACCTCGTCCTGGGCGCGGCGGTCGTGACTCTCGGGGAAGCTCTCGCTCTTGGAGACTCTCTCGATCTCGAACGCGACCTCGTGCTCGATGCCCTCGCCGACTCGCCCATCGGGCCGATCGTGAAAGCGAAGAGAGCGAATGTCGAGTCGGGCGACTTCACGCCTTCCTTCAAACTGCGGCACGCCGCGAAGGATTTGAGACTCGTCACCGAAGCCGCAGCAGCCCGGCGCCGTGAGCTCAAGCAGGCCAACGCGAATCGTGCATGGCTGGATGACGCCGCAAGTCGCGGCGCGGCCGACCTCGACTTCTCCGTAGTCGTGTCGACCATTCGCGGAGAGAAATCATGAGCGTCTCAACCTACGACAGCGTTCCTTTCACGAACGATCCCTATCGAACGGCTCCCGATCGCTATCGCAATTTCGACTATCGCCGTGTGGGACGCTCGGGATTGCAGTTGCCGCCGATCTCGCTGGGCTTCTGGTACAACTTCGGCGACGACCGGCCGTTCGCGACGCAACGCGAGATCGTCCGTTACGCGTTCGACCGCGGCATTACGCACTTCGACCTCGCCAACAATTACGGTCCGCCCTATGGCGCCGCCGAAGAGAACTTCGGACGGGTCATGCGCAAGGACCTCCACCCATACCGCGATGAGCTGGTCATCTCCTCAAAAGCCGGCTGGGATATGTGGCCCGGCCCTTATGGACAATTGGGATCGCGCAAGTATTTACTGGCCAGTCTTGATGCATCGTTGCGGCGGTTGGGCCTCGACTACGTAGACATCTTCTACTCGCACCGCTTCGACTCTGAGACTCCGCTGGAAGAGACGATCGGAGCATTGGACACCGCGGTGCGACAAGGGAAAGCGCGCTATGCAGGTGTGTCGTCGTATTCCGCGGAGCACACGCGAGAGGCCTCGTCGATTGCGCGCAGGCTCGGCACGCCTCTGATCATCCATCAACCGTCGTACTCGCTGCTGAATCGCTGGATCGAGGGCGGATTGACCGATGTCCTGGCCGAAACCGGAATGGGAGCCATCGCCTTCACCGCCCTCGCGCAAGGTCTGCTCACAGACAAGTATCTCGACGGCAAGCGCGACGTTCATCGCGCAACAACTCGCCCGACGTTCAACGACTCCATTCTCACCGAGGCGACGTTGGCGCGCGTAAGAGGCCTGAATGAGATCGCGAAGGAGCGCGGCCAGACCCTGGCGCAAATGGCGCTCGTGTGGGTGCTCCGCGATCCACGCATCGCCTCGACGCTCGTGGGCACGTCGAGCGTGTCGCAGCTGGCGGAGAATCTGGCAGCGCTGGATCAACCCGATTTCACCGCCGAGGAGCTGGCAATGATCGACCGCTACGCCGTCGACTCGGGGATCGACCTGTGGAGGTCGTCCTCCGACCTGTGAGATACGAGGTCATTGCTCCCGCAGCGTTACGACTGCTCCATTGTTAATCCGGTGGTCGGAGGTTCGAGTCCTCCCGGCACGTTGAGATCTATCGTCGCCTCACGTCAGAAAGCTGGCCGATGGTAATCTCCCATCTCAAGGAGAGAGAGATCCATGCGTAAATACATCCTTCCAGCGATAGCTCTGCTCGTACTCGTGACTGCTCTGCCCGTCATGGCCGCCGACGAGGAAGACACCACGACCTCGATCTTGAAGTCAGCCGGCGTGAAAGGGGGAGAGGTCGCCGCCAAGCTGCTTGCGGGCCTGCTGTATGACACCTCGTGCGTGAACCGGAACAATGACCAGTTCACCGGCTACGTCTGTACGATTCTCGGCAGTGTGAGCGGCCGCACCGAGGACAAGTGGAAGCAGGAGGTCACCAACCAGCTCAAGGAGATCAACTCAAAGGTCGACACGCTCACCGTCGGACAGAGGGAGATTCAGAGGTCGCTGGCGGAGATGAAGACGGACCTGAACAATAAGTTCAACACCGTCGCGCAGAACGTGGTGGCCGTACAGCATCTGGTCAAGATCGAAGGGCTATGGGAGAAGTATCAGGCGCAGTTCGACAAGATCGATCAGGACGTGAGCCGCGACTCGATGCTCAGCTTCGCGAAGGAGATCGTCGCCGAGAAGCCGCACACGATGCTTGCCGAACTGAACGCCGTGCTCACGCAGGGAATCCCGGCAACGGGCGGCCAGCCGCTCGTCCGCTATCCACTGTCCGAATGGCGCATCGCTCACTCAACCGGAATGGGATACGAGCCGAAGATGATGGAGGCATACGACTACGCGGAAAAGCGGTTCGTCGACTTCCGCATGCGCGAGGCAGAAGGCCTACGCGATGTATCTCTGGGCGGCGAACGTGCTGGAGACGCAATGCAACCTGCACCCCGCTCAGTGCACGCAGCCGCCCCGCTCGACGAAGGATTTCAAGGACGATTGGAACCGCTACACACTGCAGCAGGCGGCCGCGTTCAACTCCGCAGTCGACTGGTTCCTGCTCTCCTACAGCCCCTACCGCATGACCATCAGTCCAAACTTTCTCTCCGCGGACAGGTCGGCCGACGTCATGCAACGCGCCAACTACCTGACCTCCACCCTGCTCGGTAACGGAGAGGGACTCTGGGGACGAGTGATCTCGACGGGCAACGTCTGGGACGGCTCGCTGCAAGTCGCGTGCGGCGGATCGCCGCAGACGCTCATGCCGGTCCTGAAGTACGCCGCGCCCGCCGCGGGCAGCGGCGTTTTGATCATCGGCCCGGACAGCGGTCCGATCGACTGGTGGGTATCGAGGAGCGGCAACGCGGTCTACGACGAAGTGCACTTTGCGGCGGACTGGCAGAACTACATCTACAGCATCCCCGTGGCAAAAGCAGGGCCGTGCAGCGTGTCGCCAAACCTGCCGAAAGGCGGCGTGCTGCCTTGGGTGCAGGCGGACAGAAAGGTCGTCGAGATCAGCGGGACGGAGAAGCCGTTCGCATTCGGCAGCTTCATCGCCATCCAGCATGCGGGCGGCACCTATGCGCTCGTGAGCGGCGACTGGGGCGGCATGACGGCGCCGTACTTCAACAAAGAGGGCGCCGGAGAGCTCGTGACGCAGGACGACCACTGGATCATCGAGGCCAATCGTGCGGGCGGTCCGCGCATCGGTCTCTACCGGAAGGGGCGCGCGGAATACAGCGTGCGCCTCAGCCGGCTTTCCAGTCGCGTACACCTGGTGAGCAAGATCGCGCTCAGCACTTCGAAAGAGATCCGCTTCCCCGAAGATTCGCGAGTGAAGCTCAACTTCTTCCCCGGCAACTGCGACCGTGAGCTTTGCAACGGGCTTGGCAGCAGCTCGATTCTGGCATACGACATCGAGAACAACGACACCGAGGCGAAGAAGGGAACGCTCGACGCGAAAGCCACGGTCGCTTTCGTCGATGCGAGCATCGCAGATCTGCAGAGCGGTCCCGGCCTGACGGTGGACGGTTCCTATGGAAAGACGGGAGACCACAAGACGCTGAACGTCACCGGCGCTCAATCGGCGCTCATGCTGTTGGATCCTCGGAAGCGCTACCGCATGACGTACGCCATCAACTTCGATCTGTGGACCGAGGGACGCGGTACGAACGCGAGCGACTTCTGGTATCGCGCGCTGGTGGCGCCGGCGTCGATGTACCTGACGAAAGGCAATTGACGCTCTCGACTGCAACTTGTTAATCCGGTGGTCGGAGGTTCGAGTCCTCCGCCACAGCCAGCGGCGAACGCGCCGCGTCGATCGGATGTCTGCCGCGGATCGTTCCCTGTAGTAGTCTCTGCCCTCCTCGCCCTTGCCCTGCAGAGAGTAAGGATGCCGCGGGAAATCTGCTGAATGAGTCTCGACTCCATGACCCCGCGCGCCGGTGGGCCGCCTGCTGCCGTTCATCCCGAGGGCGAGGTCCGCGATCGGGAGCGATTGAGGGTGAGCCTCCTGATCGGGCTGTGCTGCCTGCTGGTCTACAACGCCAACCTGCGGTCGATCACTGCCGGCGACACCTACCCGGCGCGCTACCTGCCGTTTGCGATCCTGCAGTACCACACCATCTTTCTCGATCCGGTCGCGAAGGTCGCCGCTCAGGGGCGAGGCGATGGGGCGTTCTGGATGGTGCATCGGCCGGACGGCCACATCATCTCGATGTATCCCGTGGTCGCGCCGGCGCTCATCGCGCCGCTCTACCTTCCGGCGGTCGGTTACCTGCATCTTCGGGGTTGGACCGATGCGCGGCTGGATCGCCTCGCCATCGTCATGGAGAAGCTCTCGGCTTCGTTCCTGGCAGCGCTCTCAGCCTCGCTCCTTTATGTGCTGCTGCGGCGGCGGACGACGGCGCCGGCCGCGCTGCTGCTCACTCTCGCGTATGCCTTCGGCACCACCACCTGGGTGATCAGCAGCCAGGCGTTGTGGCAACAAGGGATGGCGGAAGTCCTGGTGATCGGTGCACTCCTGTTCCTCACGGCGCCGTGCACCGTGCCGCGGACGCTTGCGGCGGGGTTGCTGCTCGGTCTCGTCGCCGGCAACCGGCCGCCCGATGTCATCCTCGCGATGGTGCTCGGGGCCTACGGACTCTTCTGGGCGGGCCGGCGCCGGGCTCCGCTGCTCGCTGCTGCGGCGGCGCTGCCGATGCTTCTGGTGATGCTCTACAACCTCCACGCCGCCGGAAACGTCGGTGGCGGCTATGGGCTGCTCGGCAAGGCCAGCTTCTTCGACCATCCCCTGCTTCCCGGGGTGGGCGGAGTGCTGGTCAGTCCGACGCGGGGGCTGCTCGTCTTCTCACCGTTTCTGCTCTTCCTGCTGCTGGTCTGGCGGCACCTGCCGGGGAGCCGCGAAGAGCGGCGTCTCACGCTGGCGATGAGCATTGGTGTCGTCATGGAAATCCTGCTCTACGCCAAGGCCGACTGGCGGGGTGGCCTCTCCTGGGGACCGCGCTATATGACCGACCTCCTGCCGCTCCTCATCTGGATGCTGGTGCCGGTGGTTGCTGCGCTGCGCGGCGCGGGACGGGTGTGCTTCATGCTCGCGGTGGGCGTGGCCATCGCCATCGAAGCCATCGGCGCCTTCGCGTACGCCGGCTCGGTTGACCTCCCGATCTACGCCGCCGACCACGGCTGGGATATTCATGATATGCGGGCCGCGTGGCACTGGCGGAACGCGCCCTTCATCACGTCCTTGAGGCACGGCTTCGCGCCGGCGGAGTTGCTGGTGGCGATGCGCGGGAGTTTTGACGCCATCGAGAGTGACGGGCGCAAGGCGACCGTCGTCGCGGCCGGACAGAACGCCTCCGCCACCGGCTGGGCTCTTGACGGCAACGCGACGCCCGGGCAAGTGGCGGTCACGATCGACGGTCGGAAGACCATCGTCTCCGGCGTATTTTTCGACCGGCCCGACGTTCGCCGTATGTTGAACACGGGGAATGCTGCCGGTTGGCGCATCCCGCTCGACACGGCCAGCCTCGCTCCCGGCGAGCACCATCTGACCCTCTTCGCCTGGGCCGCCGGCAAGGAGGATGGGCATTACCTGGAGGAGCGGACGCTGACCGTATGGCCGCCATCGGCGGCGGGCGGCACCGCCCCGCTAGCCGTAGTCGAGCGCAAAGGCGCCCTGGACCTCGACGAGGATTTCAGGACGGCTGCAGCGCGACTTCGCGAGCACCAGCAAGCGCAGGGTTACTGGCTTACCGCCTACACGTCTGCGGCGCGCTTTCAGGAGCCGCATGCGGAAATGAACACGTTTCTGACAGCTCTCCTCGTCGATCTGCTCGATCCTCTGGCTGCCACCAGTGGTCTCGAAGAGAACCTGCAGCGCGCTCGACGGCACCTTACCAGCCAGATCGAGCCGGGTGGATTGGTCCGTTACCACGGCCTGCCCGACGCTCCCGGAATTGGTAGCCTGGGGTGTGTCATCACGCCGGATACTGACAACACGGCTCTCGCTTGGCGGATCGCTCCCGCTCCCGACCGCGGTCGTTTGACGGCCGCACTGGCGACCATCGGCCGGTATCGAACCAGCGACGGCCTCTACCGCACGTGGCTCGCGGCACGAAAGGACTACCAGTGCCTCGATCCGGGCAGCGATCCGAATCCTGCCGACATCGCCATCCAGATGCACCTGCTGATGCTGCTGTCCGAAGTGCGGCCGCCGGCAGGCCGTGCGCTTTGTGAAGCGCTTCGCCCCCTCGCCGGCGACGATCGGATCTGGGTCTACTATCGAAAGACGCCGCTGATTCCGATCCTGCGCCTGCCCGACCTCCGCCGCGCAGGCTGCGCGCTGGAGCTCCCCGAGTCACGAATGCGCACGGACGTTCCTGACCAGCAGATCTGGGTGTCCGTCGTCCGGATGCTGGCGGGAAAGATGACGCCCCGAGACTTAGCTCCCGACGCGACACTCATCCGGGCAGTGCTGCGCGAGCTTGCCCGTGACGACTTCGCTCTCATCCGAACGAATCCGCCGCTCCTCTATCATAACGACCTCACCGCGACGGTCTCTCGGTATTACTGGTCCGAGGATGCCGGCTACGCGCTCTGGCTAAGGCTCTATAGCCAATATGAACATCCCCGTGATCTCCGTCTCAACGGCTAAAGCGTCTCCGCATCGCTATCTTTCCTGCCTGCGCCCGCAGGACATCCTCGTGCTCCAGGGCCCGCCCATGCTCGGCGCGGCGTTCTCCATCCGCCATCCCGGAGTGCATGACCTCGCTCCTCTGGCGATTCTCATGGCTGCCAACGTTTTCCTGGTGGCGCACATCTTCATGCTCAACGACTGGTCCGGTCTGACTACCGATCTCGCCGACCCGAACAAAGCGGCCCGCGTCTTCACGGCCAGAGGCGTCGGCCGAAGGGAGATGGGAGGAGTGACGGCCGGTCTCCTGATCCTCAGCCTTCTACTTTTCAGCCGGCTTGGTTCCGTCACGCTCGGCCTGTCGCTTGCGATTGCCGCGCTGAGCGCCTTCTACTCCCTGCCCCGATTCAACTGGAAAGGCAGACCGCTTCTCAACTCGGCGGCGCATCTGGCCGGCGGCATCCTGCATTTCCTCCTCGGCTACTCCCTTGGAAGTGCCATCGACGGTCGTGGCGTCGCCATCGCCTCTTTCTTCGCGCTGATCTTCGCCGCCGGCCACCTGACACAGGAGATCCGCGACCATGAGGGTGACGGCGTCAATGCGATCAGGACCAACGCGGTAGTCTTCGGCCGGCGCCGCACGTTCGCAGCGAGTCTGGTCCTTTTCACGTTGGCCCACGTCCTCCTGCTCCTGCTGGCCCTCGAGGGGATTCTTCCGCGCCCGCTCGCGGCCACCGTCGCCTTCTATCCCATTCAACTTTACTGGTCGCTCGAGACTCTCCGCGAAGGCCTCACGTACGCGGGCGTCAGCCGTCTGCAGTCACGGTATCGCGTGCTGTACGCCGTCATCGGTCTGGCGATGGTGGCAGCGCTTTGCGGGCTCTGTTGTTAACTGCGTTGGTCGCTGGTTCGAGTCCGGCCGTCACAGCCAGGTTCCTTTCAGAGACTCGGCGTCAGTGCGGAAGACTCTCGTACAGAATCGAAAGATCCAGCGTTGCCCCCGAGGCGAGATTCACGACGCCTTTCCGTACGTCGAGATACTCCCAGTTTTCTGATGATGGGATGCGGCGATAGATCTCGATGCGGGAGTCCTGGCTGACGAGGACATACTCCTGCAACGACGGGAGGAGTTGATAGTTTCGCCACTTGCTTCCCCGATCGACTTCCTCGGTCGATGGTGAGAGGACTTCGACGAGCAGCGTGGGATTGGTGATCGTCGTGCCACTGCGGTCGGCGGCGTCGAGCTCGATCGGCCCGCAAACCATAGAGACATCCGGGTACGTGGCTCTGCCGGTGGCAAGAACACGGATTCGCATATCCGACTGAAAAGCAGTACACCCAGGAGGGCGCGTATTCTCGATGGCCGCACTGATCCTCGACGCGAGTGCGCTGTGTCTCGGCGATCCGCCCGCCATCGCGAAGATCTCCCCTTCTTCGAACTCATGCTTCAGTTCACTGTTGACTTCGTATGCGAGGTATTCCTCGTAGGTGTAATGGTGACGCGCGTGAGGCAAAGATGTGGTCATCGTGAGACTCAGGATATTCGAACGCCAGCAGACTTGTTAATCCGGTGGTCGTAGGTTCGAGTTCTCCCGCCACAGCCAGGCGATGTTCCGCGTAGCATTCCCGCGAATGAGCATTCTCATCGGCACGCAGGGGTGGAACTACAAGGCGTGGGTGGGGCCGTTCTATCCGCCCGGGACGCGCGCTTCCGAGTTTCTTCGGACGTACGCTCGCGCGTTCCGCGCCGTCGAGGTCGACTCCACGTTCTACGCCATTCCCGACGCACGCGTGGTGCGCGCATGGTCTGAGCGCACGCCGCCGGAGTTCACCTTCGCGCTCAAGATGCCGAAGGAAGTTACGCACGAGCGCCGGCTGCGCGATGCGGACGACGTTGTGCGCGGCTTCCTCGACCGCGCCCGCCAGCTCGGGCCGAAGCTCGGGCCGATCCTGATGCAGATGGGTCCCGACTTCGGGCCTGACGAGCTGCCGGCAATCGAGAAGTTCCTTCCAAACCTTCCCGACGACCTGCGCTTCGCCATCGAACTTCGCCAGGGCCGATGGATGCGCCCCGATGTGCTGCCGCACCTGCTGGAGGTTCTGGCGCGTCACGGTATCGCGCTCGCACTCAGCGACGGTCGGTGGATCCCGCGCGAGACGATGCTGGAGCTGGTAGAGCGCGCGACCGCGGACTTTCTCTATGTGCGCTGGATGGGACCGGACCGCGAGATCACCGACTACTCGCGCGTGCAGTTCGACCGTTCCGAAGAGATGCGGGCGTGGTCTGTGGCGCTGAAATCTGCCGCGAATGCGAGGGATGTGTTTGGCTTCTTCAACAATCACTTCGCCGGCCACAGCCCGGCCAGCGCGCGTGAGCTGCAACGCCTCCTCGGGCAGCAGCCCGTCGACCCGGAGACGCTGCGCGGGCAGAGATCGCTGTTCTGATCGCGGGATTACAGGCTTCCAGATTCGCACGCGAGAGTTACTCGGACCGAGAAACGATCGCCGCCGCGTACTGCCAACACCTCGCGCTCTTCTACGCCGAGGAGCGCTGGCCCGAATCGCCATTCTGGAAACGTCACCACACCCTCCGCCGCTCCGCGAACTCCGCGTGAACCGTTCTCTTTCAACGTTACTTAGTGATGAAACCGCCGCGCGAACAGCGCCCAGTCGATGAAAATCGCGAACTGGTTCGCGGTCTCGGAACGCGGCTTTTCTCCTCGAATAGGCGGACGAAGCCGGCCGACCTGCGGCGCGTAGCGGATGTTCACGCGCATGTTCAGAATGGTGGGCGAGGTGATGTGCAGGGAGGGCTGCACCATAAGATCGCTCCAGTGTCCGGCGTTCACCGACCCGACGGCAACGGCGGTGTCAAATGACCAGTAGCCGGCGGAGAATCGCGGTGCGCGCTGCAAAAAAGTCACGCGCTGTTCCGCGAATTCGGTTTCGGGATGGCTGACGTCGCGGACTCCGGACCGTCCGACGTAAACGAGGGACGTGATCATCGGGAAGCGGCCGAGACGCCAGGGGATATCGCCCTCGAAACCGAATTCGTGCTCGTGGCGGCTGGCGAAAGTAAACTGGCCATTGACAGGCGCCGCCTGCCGGTACTGGGCAAAGGTAAATGTCGCTTCCATGCGAATGATGGACGGCGAACCATGCGGACCAACCGCGAGGTAGCGCGCCAGCTGAAGGGTATTTTTGTTCTGAGGTGTGGCCGCGCTGGTGTTGGATCGGAGCGCGGGATGGTCCGACCCGAACCCTTCCCGATTCAGCTGCGTAACCTTCCAGTTGGCCTGCCACGGCCCGCGGTAGTAGCTGGTGGCGAGATGGACGAACGAGGCGCCGGAATCCGTCACCCGCAGCACGTCGACATAGTTGGCGACGCCGCCCGCCATGAGCCGTGAAACGAGGAAGGGATCGCAGGGACAGTTGATCCGTCCGTGAGGCGCCGCCACCGCGCCGAATATCCGCGGGTCGACGAAGTCGTCGATGTCGTAGATATCGAGCTCTTGCGCCTGCAGCGCCGCGCATACCATCGCGGACAAGATAAAAGCGAGAGGTAGCGGGATTCTCATTTACGTACGCGTAGGGTAACGTCGACGTCGGCGGCCTTACCTGCGGCTGCGTTGAGCGATGTGCCGCCACGAATTGTTGCGCCGGAGATTTTTGCGGCGTCGATCAGCGACGGTTTGTATTCCTTTTTGTCCCTGAGAAGATCCACATTGACTTCGAACTCAAAAGAGGCTGCCTCCCGGCGCAACCCAAGACGAATCGACTCTCCTTCGATCACGCCTGTAATGACCGCGCCGCGGGGCGCGAGGTACGTTTCCGTGCATTGATTGCCCCCTTCAGTCATCGACAGTTTTCGCGTCACGTCAATGGTGGCGAATGGGGCGACGATCTCAACGTCAACAGGCTGGAGCGATAATGGCTGCAGCTTGAATGAGGCCACACAGCCGCTCCCGGCGGGCCGGTATGCGACGCCGCGAACACATCCCGTCGATGCTGTAGTAGCCACGAATTGAGTTGCGGGATCGAAGGGTGCGGGGTGAAAGTCTGAGCGATACGTGGTGCTGCCCGGCTTCATTTCGCTGGCGGTCACCTCGTAGTGATCGACCAGCTTGCCGTTCTGATCAAAGACGCGTACCCGCGCTGCTCCATCCAGTGCTCTGGGAAAAACCAGCTCTGTGTAGTTGGCAGTGTGCTTTACCGGTTTTCCGTTGACGGCGTCAGCGCAGGGTCCCTGTGCGGCGCCTCGCAGTGCGGCGAAAGCGATGATGGCAAGTGCAATTCCGATTTTCATCGTCCCTCCGGAATGTCCGAGCGAGCCTTTATGAAAGACTTCACATCCGTTAGTGGTACCGAATCGCTCACAGGCTTATTCTTGCCGTTCGACTCATCGACGACTCCGTGGATGGCGACTTTCTTATCGCCGTACTCGGCCCAAAAACGCTGCTCGTTAACGTCGAACGCCGGATTGATCCCGGTGATGTCGAATTTCAAAATCACGGCGTTCACCTTCCCCGGTGGAATACGCCTCTGTTCGTCGGGTGAAACGAGCGTCAAGTCGCCGAATTGGAGGAGACCCGCCTTCTCCAATTCGCTGTCTTCCAGCCGAAGCGTGAATTTGCTATGGATGTCCGACGGTTCCTTCCCACTGTTCTCGACGCGTATCGCCAATAGCGCGGGCTCATTCTTCGGGCTGCCGACAATCTTCACCGTTGTCCGCGACTGCTGAGCGAAAATGTCGTGGACGGCGGGTACAACGCGAGTGGAGAGAAAAACGATCACCGCGCCGGCTGCCCCCAATACCCACTTCCACGTCTCGAATCGCCATCGCCAGCATGAATCGCACCTCTCCGCCCCTTGCGGCAGTTCTTTGCCACACTTCGGACAGGTGCGGGCGACCGGGCAGGCCTCCGCGGGGGCGATAGCGCTCATGGCTGGAAGGAACGAGAGTACCTTAAATCAGGAAATGCGGCGAATGTTTGTTGTCGTCAAGTTATTGCCGCCATCCATCTGGTTTCCCCCAAAAGGCTGGCAAGCTGCGGTCGGACGCGAGCACGTCGCTCTCCCGGGAACCCCGCTCGCTCAGAAGCCGTGGATCGTTCCGATCCCCGGCACCACAAAGGTGCACCGACTCGAAGAGAACCTCCGCGGCGCGTCGGTCGAGCTCACGCCCGACGATCTGCGCGAGATCGAGAGCGCCGCCGCAACCCATGACAGCGTGTTGACCTTGTGAGAGCAGAGATCGTTCAAATGGCGGTTCTGCGCCGCCGCAATCTCTTCACACGTGAAACGGCGGATGGGTGGAGCGGGTGACGGTTCGTCTGGGATAATGGTCGTGACATTATTCCTCCTATCAATAATCACGTAGTGAGTGAACTGTCCAGACCGTTTCACCGGACTCCATTTGTTTTCTTGATGTGGCGCGTTACGATGACCGCATGCGTTCTCCACGCGTAGGCAAACCGAAGTCGGCATCGTCCGCGAGCTCGTCTCTCTCCCGAAAACTGCCGCGGCTTGCCCTCCCGCCCTCCGCGGCCGCGGCGATGGGCGCGCGTCCCAGGCCCGCTATTGGGAAGCCGACGCTGCGCGATCCTGTTAGCGCGAATCGCAATGGACGGAAGTGACGATCAGGAACAGCATCCCGCGATCCGCGGCCTGAAGACCGTCTGCCGTTGCAACAACATCAAGTACCGAACGATCGAGCGCGCCATCCGCCGCGGGGCGTGCACGCTCAGTCAGATCGCCGCGTGCACCACGGCCACGACCGGACATTGCGGCGGGAGTTGTACGCCCGAGGTGCAGGAGATGCTGGATGAGCACGCGCCGAAGACGGTGCTGGCGCAGCCGCCTCCGAAGCCGGCCGCGTCCGCGGACGCGTGGTGGGTGCGCAACAAATGATGCCGACCGTTGCCGGCGGCTCCGGGCTGCCGATGATTCCGCCGACGGGCATGGCCATCGCCGCGCTCACGGTCATGCTCTGGCTGATCTGGAGCGACACCATCCGCACCGCGCGCACGCCGGCGGTGCTTCACGCGGTGCGCATCGCCCTGTTCGTGATCGTGGCCGGCATCCTCGTGCTGAATCGGGTTCGCTATCCGTTCCTCTTCTCATCGACGGCGACGACGCTCGTTGTCGTCGTCGCGCTGGTGGGAGCGGGTGGTGCCGCGTACTTCGCGCGGCGGATGGTGCGGCGGGCTTAAAAGCAGGGTCCGGTGAAGATCGACTGGCGTAGGTGAAGGTAGTCGACAGAACTAAGAGAGAGATCGCAGGCCCATCGACTCGTCCGGTCCATCATTCCGCTCGGCAAGGTGGCCAACCCTCACCAGACCCTGAGGCGCACTATACGGCATTCCGTACGGAAGTTCAACCTTCCTGAGTTATGACACGGATAGGTTGCCACCCGTGTGGATGCGAGCGCGGCCATAACGATCGTTACGGCAGGATGTTGCAGCATTGGCTCCCCGCTATACTCGCCCGCTGTGAAAACCAGCCTCGTCACGCTGTTCCAGGCCCTCGCCGATCCGACGCGGCTGCGCCTCCTGAACCTGATGGCGGCGGGCGAGGTCTGCGTCTGCTACTTCGTCGAGGTTTTCGATGAGCCGCAGCCGAAGATTTCGCGGCATCTCGCCTACCTCCGCCGCGCGGGACTGGTCACCGCCCGCCGCGACGGCAAGTGGATGCACTACAGCCTGACGATGCCCGCCGATCCGGCGGTTGCCGAGGTGTTGCGGAAGGTGCTGGAGGTGTCGGCGAAGGAGCGCGTCATGCAGAGCGACCGCATGGCGCTCGAGCGCGTCTGCTGCGCGGCGAAGTTGCCGGCATCGCTGCAGAACGCGCCGAAGCCGGAGCTGGCGAGGGCGCGGACTTCCTGATGCTGTCGGCGATCCTCATCGCCATCGCGGCGTTCTTCGCCGGCGCGATTTCGGCCGTGGCCGGTTTCGGTATCGGCAGCATCCTCACACCGCTCCTCGGCATGACCATCGGCGTGAAACTCGCCGTAGCCGCAGCCGCCATTCCTCACTTCATCGGCAACGCGCTGCGGCTCTGGACGTTGCGCGACCGCGTCGACAAGCAGGTGCTGAAAACCTTCGGCGTGATGAGCGGTGCCGGCGCGCTTGTCGGCGCGCTGCTGCACGCGATGGCGGCGACGCAGGCTCTGAAGGTGGTCTTCGCGATCGTGCTGATCATCGTGGGATGTTTTGGCGTGACGGGATGGAGCGATCACCTCCGCTTCGGCCGCCGCGGCGCATGGGTTGCCGGCGGGGTCTCCGGACTACTTGGCGGATTGGTCGGAAACCAGGGCGGCATCCGCGCCGCGGCCATGCTGGCGCTGGATGTTCGCAAAGAGGTGTTCGTGGCTACCGCGGTGGCGATCGCGCTGATCGTCGACGGCGCGCGGCTGCCGGTCTACGCCTTCAGCACCGGCCGCGAGCTGCTGACGGTCTGGCCGCTCATCGCCGGCGCCAGCGCCGCCGTCATCCTCGGTACGTTCTTCGGAAAGACACTTCTCGGACGGGTTCCGGAGAACGTGTTCCGGCGGCTGGTCGCCGCGCTGTTGATCGCGCTGGGGATTGCGATGTTGGTTTCCCGGTAAAAAAGGCATTTTCACCACAGAGACACAAAGATCACAAAGAGGTCCTCTGTGGCCTTTGTGTCTCTGTGGTTGAATGGTTATTGATGCGTGCTCGATGCCTCATGTTCCTCGTCCTCTTCGCATCCGCCGCGCACGCTGCGACGTTCATCGTTCCCTCGGATCGTGCGCTGGTCACGGCTTCGAACGCGATCGTCGTCGCGACGGCGGGAACGTCGCACGGACGATGGGCGCCGGGCGGATGGATCGAGACCGTGACGGAGCTGCGCGTCGAGGAGGCGATCAAAGGTCCGGTCGCGGCGGGGGAGAGCATTCACGTCACCGAGTTGGGCGGGATGGTGGGCGGCATCGGCTACATCGTCGCCGGAAGCCCGAGGTATGTCGAAGGGCAGCGCGTGCTGCTGTTTCTGGAGACGAATGATCGCGGCGAGTGGGTGGCGAAGAACATGGCCGTCGGCAAGTTCGATCATGCCGAGGATGCGCGCGGGCGGCGGCTGTTAGTACGGGATGCCAGTGAGATCGTTGGTTGGGAGACTGACGGCGCCGTGCATCGCGAGCCGGTGCGGATGGAGGATGGCTTCCTCAACTTCGTACGCGCTATGGCGCAAGGCCGCGACGCCGGCGCCGGCTACATCGTTCACGATCCGCAGCCGGTGCGGCGCATCGCCGCTGAGTCGACCGCGCAGGCGTTTGCGCCAAGCTCCTATTTGCTGCAGGGTGGGGGAGGACTCGGTATCCGATGGGCCAGCTTCCCGAACGCCGTCGTTTTTCTCAGCCACGGCACGCAGCCGGGCGCGCTGAACGGCGGGCTTACCTCGATTCAGCGCGCGCTGGCGGCGTGGACCAACGACGCCGGATCGAACATCGTCTACAGCTACGGCGGGACGACTGCGATCGCCCAAACGGGAAACTCGGATGGTGTCAACACGATTCAGTTCAACGATCCGGCCGGCGAGATTCCGGGATCGTTTTCTCCGACCGGCGGCGCGACGCTGGCCGTCGGCGGCGCTTGGTATGGCACCGCGAAGCACTCCGCGCACGGCGAGCAGTACTTCACCATCGGCGAGGCTGACCTGGTCGTGCAGGACGGCATCAGCGGCGCTGGCTTGACCGGCAACGGCTTCGATCACGTCCTCACGCACGAGCTGGGACACACGCTCGGCCTGCGCCACTCCGACAAGACTCCGAACGATTCCGCGCCATGCACAGCACCGCTCGACTGCGCCGACTTCGCAATCATGAAGTCGAGCGTCGCCTTCAATTCCGATCCGATCGGATCCGCGTTGCAGGCGTGGGACATCGCCGCCATCGATGCCGTCTACGGTTCCGGCGTGGTCGGGCCACCGCCGTGCAATCCGCCGAAGATCGCTACGGCGCCGCAGACCGTCAACGTCGGCACGACGTCGGTGACCTTCACCGTGACCGCCACCGGCGACGCGCCGCTCCGCTACCAGTGGTTCGCCGGAAGCTCCGGCAACACCGCCGCTCCGATCAGCAACGCCACGACGCCGTCGCTCACCGTCAAGCCGGCCGTGACCAGCGCGTACTGGGTGCGCATCACGAACGATTGCGATCCTCCGGCCGACAGCGGGACGGTCTTCGCGATCGTCGACAACTGTCCGCCGGTGACCATCGACTCGCAATCGGACGACGCCACGATCCTCGAGGGGAGATCGGCGACGCTGACCGCCGCCGCCAGCGGCGGAACGATTTCGTATCAGTGGTACGCGGGAACAAGCGGCGTGACGTCGTCGCCGATCAACAGTGCGAACAGCAGCAGCTTGACGGTGACGCCCTCAACAACCTCGGCCTACTGGCTGCGCGCATCGAACAGTTGCGGATCGTCGATCGACAGCAAGACGATCACGATCACCGTCCTGCCGTGCGCGGCGCCGAAGATCGTCGTGCAGCCGCCCAGCGCGAACATCGTCTCGAACTTCGGGACTTCGCTTTTCGCCATGGTGACCGGCACGCAGCCGATCACCTATCAATGGTACGAAGGGACGTTCCCCGACACGTCCCACCCCGCCACCTCCGGCACCTCAGCGACGCTGAACGTGCCGTCGCTGGTCACATCGACGTCGTATTGGCTGCACGTGTCGAGCGAATGCGGCGCCGCCGACAGCAACACGGCGCGCCTGACGGTGGTGCAATCGTGCGCGACACCGACCATCGTCTCGCAGCCGCAGAACCAGAACGTGTTGTCCGGATCGAACGTGATCGTTTCCGCGGTCGTTCTCGGAGCATCCCTCTCGTTCCAGTGGTACCAGGGCCCCTACCTCGACTTCACGCACCCGATCGGCGGAAACGCGCCGTCGGTTTTCGCCCCCTCGATCAACGCGACGTCGCAGTTCTGGGTGCGCGTCGGCGGACCGTGCGGAAGCGTGGACAGCAGCGTGGCGACGGTGACGGTGGCTACGTCGCCGCGAAGGCGGGCAGTGGGGCGATAGCTGTCATCCAGAACCGTAATGTGGCGCCCGTTTCGTGCGAAGCACTTTGGAGTGCGGTGGCAAGGCCACCGCTTTGGGAGGGCGGTGGAGTCGCGACGACACGCAGCGTGTGATGCGTGCGACGTCTGCGCGAGCGTCACCGTCCCCCTCCCTCCCAAAGCGGTGGCTCGGTCGCCACCGCACTCCAAAGCTTCGCGAAATGTGCCGCGAGTCGCGCAATCATCAAAGGCAGCGACACCTTCCAGAATGACAGCGATTCAACATTCCCCCTCTCCCGCCAGTACACTCCGCGCCCAATGTCTTTCCTGCTGTACATCGCGGTGGCGCTCCTGCTGCTGTGGATCGCGCACCGCGCGTTGATGCCGCTGTCGCGCGCGGCGGCCCTCGTGCTGATCCTGTTGCCGATGTGCGTCACCGGCAAAGCGCTGCTGACCGGCGGCGTATTCGGTCCGGTCGATCTGCCGTACTTCACCGAGCCGCTGCGCGACATGCGCGTGCCGCTCGGCGTGGCCAAGCCGCACAACGGCATGCTGTCCGATCTTTACGCGCAGATGATCCCGTGGCGGAAAGCGGTGCAGTTCGCGATTTCGCACGGACGCTGGCCGCTTTGGAATCCGTTCATCCTCTCCGGTACGCAACTGGCCGCGGCGGCGCAGCCGGCGGCGTATTCGCCGTTCACGCTGATCGCCTGCCTGCTGCCGGTGGCGCACAGCATCACCTTCTCCGCGGCCATGACGTTCTTTCTGGCGGGACTGGGCGCGTTCCTCTTCGCGCGCGAGCTCGGCTGCCGTGAATCGGTCGCGTTGTCCGCCGCGGCAGGATGGATGTACGCGGGCGGCATGGCCTTCTTCGTCCTCTGGTCGCTCGGGAGCTCGTGGGCGTTCCTGCCGCTGGTGCTCTTCGCAACGCGCCGCTGCGTTCACGCGCCGGGAATCCGCTCAGCGGCGATCCTGATGACGGTACTGACGCTCTTGCTGCTGGCCGGACATCCGGAAACCGCGTTTCATATCGTCTTCTGCGGCGCGCTGTACGGTCTCGTCGAGCTCCTGGCCATCCGGCGAAACGTTGCACGCGTCCTCGGCGCCGCCGCGGCGGCCGGGATCATCGCGCTGATGCTGTCCGCGATCTATCTCATGCCGATGTTCGAGGCGGCGCCGCAGACGATGGAGCAGCAGTTCCGCATGGGCGGCTACCGCGATGTGCCGCGCGGCGTGGCGTTCGGTGAGAGTGCGGCGCGCATCCTCACCGACTTTTTCCCGCACCTGCATCACCGCTGGTGGATGCGCAAGGTCCCGCACTGGGTGCCGCTCGAGACCTCCGCCGCCGGCAGCATCATCGTGGCGCTGGCGGTCTACGCCCTTTTCCGTGTGCGGCGTCCGGGCGGCAGAAACTTCGAAGCGGAAACGGTGGAGGAGCCTTGGGCAACCCACGCTGCGGGCCGTGCCCGCTTTTTTGGTGCGCTGGCGCTTTTCGGAATCCTCTGCGGCGCGGCCTGGTCGCCGCTCGCGGCGCTGATGCAGAAGCTCCCGCTGTTCGACATCGCCCTCAACGAGCGCTTCACATTCGCCGCCGCCTTCTCGCTGGTCATTCTGGCCGCCCTCGGCCTCGAGCACGCCATCGCCACGCGCGACAAAGCCCTCGGCTACGCGCTCGCCGCCGCCACGATCCTCTTTGCCGCGGGCGCGTTCACGATCGACCGCTTGCACGTGATGGAAGACAAGCTCCCCGAGTGGGGCATCTACACGCTCTTCGGCGAGCTGGCCTGCCTCGGACTCGCGGCCGCGGCCGTGCTCGCGCTGAAAAATCGCGGCAACGCGATTGCGGTCATCATCCTCCTGCTCATCACCGCGCAGCGCTGGCTGGCCGGATACGACATCTACCCGACGCTGCCCGCGTTTGCGGCGTACCCGCCCGTTCCGATCCTGCGCTCGCTGCCGCGCGAAACCGGCCAGCCGTATCGCATCGTCGGCCGCGCGCATGCGCTCGTGCCGGGAACGAGTGCGCTCTACGAGTTGGAAGACGTTCGCGGATACGAGGCCATGACCTTCTCGCGTTACGTGGCCACGTACGAGGCCTGGTGTACGCACCAGCCGGTGTGGTTCAACCGCGTCGACGATCTGACCAAACCCTTCCTCTCCATGCTCAACGTCCGCTACGCCATCGCCTCGGACAACATCCCCGCGCCCAACGGCTGGCGGCGCGTGGCCGCGCAGCGCGGCGCGGAACTGCTGGAGAACACGCGCGTTTTTCCGCGCGCCTTCATGCCGTCGCGCGTCGTCTTCGGGACGCCGTTCGACGGCATCATCAAGGCCATGACCGCCGCGTCCGACTTCCACGAGCGCGCCTGGATCGAGGCGCCGCTCACCGCCGGCGAACGCGCCAACGACGGTGGCACCGTGGCCGCGGTGACGCGCGACGGCGGCGATCTGCTCATCGATACCGCCACCGCCGCCGGCGCCTGGGTGGTCATCACCGAGCCGGCCTGGGACGGATGGCGCATCTACATCGACGACCGCCGCGTCGAGCATTTCTACGCGAACGCGGCCTTCATCGGCGTCTACGTTCCATCCGGAGGCCACCGCATCCGCCTGACCTTCCTGCCGAAGAGCTTCGTGCAGGGCCGGGCCATCTCCCTCTCGACACTGGCCCTCCTCCTCGGCGGCGTCATGGCCGCGAAAATCCGCCGCCGTGTAACGCCGGCGTGACCGGCGACACAATTGGTGGAGCGGTAGGCCGTACAATTCCGGAACCCCATTCACAGAGAGAGACCCCTTGATGCGAATCCCCGTTCGGTTATTGATCGTTTGCTTTCTCGCGGCGGCGACGTCGCTGCAAGCCATCACGTACATCGTTCCGAACGACCGCGATCTGGTGAAGCGTGCGGAGGCGATCGTGATCGCGACGGCGGTGGAGTCGCATTCGGAACTGCGGGATGGCGGACGCGTCGTAACGGTGGCGACGCTGCGTGTCGAGCGTCTTCTGAAGGGATCAGTCTCGGAGTCGGTTCAACTGGTGGAACTTGGCGGCGCTGTGGGAAACCGCATGACGTTCGTCCCCGGAGCGCCTCGGTACGACGACGGAAAGCGCTACCTAGTCTTTCTGCACACCAACAACGTCGGCGAGTGGATGACGTTCGGCTTCGGGCTTGGAAAGTTCGAGTTCGTTTCGGATCTGCGCGGCCGCGAGTTGTTGACGCGCGGCGAACCCGAAGAGAAAATTTTCGGTCTCGACGAGGCTGACGGTTCGCTGCACGTTGAAAAATTGCGCGGAGGACCGGAGTTTCTGACATTTATCGAAAGCCGAATCGCCTCCGACGCTCCGGCCCGTGAAACGTACTTTGTCAGTCCATCGGACGTCGTCCTTGCAACGTTCCCCGAGTTTCGCGCTCGAGCTGAGAGATTCATCCCAATCGCGCAGTCGACGCGGCCTTCTTATTTGCTGTCGGGCAACTATCGCTGGCAGAGTCCGTCCGCCCCGTTTCTGCACTGTTGTAACGCGCAAACCGGCGGAGCAGGCCTCGACGGGCCGAGTGCGTCCTCCGCAGCGATGGCCGCGTGGAACAGCGTTTCAGGTGCAGGCATCAACTACACATTGACGGGTCCAGAGCCGAATCAGGCCCAGGTTCCAAACGGCCTTGCCGGCGCTCCTGACGGGAAAAACGACATCATTTTCAATGACCGGCACGGTATTGTGGGCGCCAGCGGTGCCGTCGCGGTCGGCGGGATTTCTAACAACGGTCCTTCGTACTCACTCGGCGATGGCTTTACGTACTTCGCCACGACCGAGGTGGATATCGAAACGGGAAGCAACCTTCCTTCCTTTGTCGATCAGAGCCTGTACACGCAGCTCCTCACCCACGAACTGGGACACACTCTCGGATTTCGTCACGCGAACGGATCGGCTAATCCGCTCAGTCCTCAAAATAATGACGGCGGCTGTCAATCGCCCTCTCCTTGTGCAGCAATCGGGCAGGCGATCATGGCTTCGTCGATCAACAAGCCCAACAACATCGGAAGCCTTGGCCAGTGGGACCTCGACGCCGCGCAGACCGTCTACGGCAGCGGTCCTGTTTGTACGCCGCCGTCGATCGGAACGCAGCCTGGCGATGTGACGATTACCGCGGGCCAATCGACTACGTTGTCCGTTGGCGCGACGGGAACTAGCCTCACGTATCAGTGGTACATCGGCACGTCCGGCAACACGGGGACGCCCGCGCCAAACGGGACGAGTAATCAGTTGTTCGTCTCGCCGAGCACGACGACCTCCTATTGGGTGAAAGTCAGCGCCTGCACCACGTCGGTCAATAGCCGTGCCGCAACGGTCACAGTGAACTGTGCGCCGCCGTCCGCTCCCACGCCTCTTGCCTCGCCGTCTTCGATTTCTTCCGGCCAATCGAGCTTCCTCTCCGTCTCACCCACCGGCAGCGGACCATTCACCTACCAGTGGTACGCCGGTAATTCCGGCGACACATCGAACCAGATCACCGGCGCTACGAGCTCCTCGACGAGCGTCAGTCCGGCCGTGACCACCAGCTATTGGGTCAAAGTCACGGGCCAGTGCGCGCCGGCATCGAACAGTCCGGCCACGACCGTCACCGTCGCTTGCACGCCGATTCCATTCGGAGGCGTGAGCGCGCAGCCGTCGACGATCAATGTGGGGCAGTCGTCCACGATTTCCGTCACCACCAGCGGCAGCGGGCCGTTCACGTTCCAGTGGTATCGCGGCAGCCTTGGCGATGCCTCGAATCCGATCTTCGCCGCGACCGGCAGCAGCACGGTCGTCTCGCCGGCGACGAACACCTCGTACTGGGTTCACGTCACCGTGCCGTGCGGTTCGCAGGACGGCAGCGTCACGGTCTTCGTGAACGTGCCTTGCACGCAGTCCTCGATCACCACCAACCCGAACTCTCCGACGATCACTCCGGGCGGCTCGGCCACGCTCACCGTCATCGCCGCCGGAAGCGCCCCAATTTCCTACCAGTGGTACACCGGCACGTCGGGCAACACGGCGGCTCCGATTCTCAATGCCACCAACGCCTCCGTCACGGTATCGCCGGCTGCCACGACGTCGTATTGGGTTCGCGTGTCGAACAGTTGCAACACGATCGGCAACAACAGCACCACGGCCGTCGTGACGGTTTCCGCGAGCTGCCCCGCGCCGGCGATCACGACGCAGCCCGCGGGAGTTTCCGCTCCCATCGGAACCGCCGCCACATTGAATGTCATCGCGACCGTCACCGGAACCACCATTCATTACCAGTGGTACAAGGGCGCGAAGGGCGACATCTCGACGAAAGTCGGCACCGACTCGCCCACGTTGATCACGGGCGCTGTCGGTATCACCGCGAGTTACTGGGTTCGCCTCACCTCGGCCTGCAACAACCTGAGCTTCACCGACAGCAACGCCGCCATCGTCACCGCCATCGCGCCGCCGAGGGGACGCGCGGTTAAACATTAAGAGTGAAGGGTGAAGAGTGAAAAAGTAAAGAAGGATGAAGAGTGAAGGCGTGTTTTTCGCCTTTCTTTCACTCTTCACCCTTCACCCTTCACTCTTCACCCTTTTAAATACTGTCCAACTGCTTCTTCATCGATGCCACCACGTTGTCGTTCCGTTGCTCGGTCGGCAGCGACTCGGCGTAGTGGATCGCTTCCTCGATCGTCTTCCGCGCTGACGCCTTGTCGCCTTTGGCGAGATACGTGGCGGCGCGGCTGCGGTAGATGCCGATCTTGCGCGGGCCGTAGGCGAGTTTCAGAGCGCGGTCGGATGCGGCGATAGCGTCGTCGAAACGTCCTGCGGCTCGGTAGGCGGAGATGAGGCGCGCGGGCGGGTTGTAGTCCTTGGGCAGATCGCGCTCGGATTGCTCGAGCATGGCGATGGCCTTCTCCGGCTGCTTGAGTCCGAGGTAGACGGTGAGTCGATGGGAATCGTAAACGGCGCGCTGATCGGGAGTCTTCGCTTTCGCCGCTTCGCGTTCCAGGAACGCGGCCCACTCCTCCCGGAGTTTGTGTGCCGAGGAGTCGTCTTTGGCCTGGTCGCGGGCATCGACGAGGGATTCGTAAAGTCCGGAGCGGTCGTCGGCGGACATGGCGATCTTGTCGGCCGCGGCGAGCGTTTCGCGCGTCGCTTTCTCCAGTCCTGCCGTCAGTTCGGAACGGTTCCACGATTTCGCATCGAGGTCGGTCGCGCAGGAGAGTCCGGTGGCAGCGACATTGACCGCGGATCCTGTTCCGCGAACACGCGGATAAAGCGCCAGAGCGCGCTCGGCGCATTGCTGCGGATTCTGACTTTGCAGCAGCGCGAACACGAGCGATTCCGAGGCCCGTCCAATCCGCCGCCATCCTTTCGGCGCCGCGGCGATTGCTTCATCAAACGCTTTCGCGGCCTCGGCCTGCTTCCCCTGACCGGCCAGCGCGTCGGCGCGGACCAGGAGCGTGTCGGCCTTCGAATGCGATCCGCGGAACGCGTTCTGTCCGTCGTCGAGCAGCTTGCGGATTTGCGGAACGGTGCCGCCGCCGGCGTAGCGAAAGACCACTTTGTCTTTCGGATCGAGGATGAGCAGCGTCGGCCAGACGCTGATCGGATGCGCTTTCAGGAAGGCGGTGTTCTTTGCGTCCTCAGTGTCGATCGAGAGCCAGACAAACTGTCCGGCGTACCGCTCGAGGGATTTGTCCGTGAAGACATAAGCCCTCATCGAGCGGCAGGTGTGTCACCAAGGCGCCCACGCCTCGACGAAGACCGGGAGGTCCGCCGATTTCGCGCGGGCGATCGCCTTGGTGTAGTCGTTCTTGATCCACGGCAGGACTTCCTTCGCCTGAGCCGCGGACGCAATGAGCAGGAGCGATGCGAGCAGGAGTCGTTTCATGCGTGCAGTTTATCCTGACAGCGCCAGCGTCAGGATCTACGGTTCGCCCGCGCTGCCTATCATTTTGGTCACAATCCTGCCGGTATCACCGGAGATCCTGACGCTACGCGCCAGGATGGAGACTTTTTAGCACCTTGTCCCGATACTCCTTCGCCTTCGCCACTGCCGCCGGCACATCCACCGTCAGCACCTTGCGATCGCGCATGAGCACCTTGCCGTCGCAGATCGTCGTGACGACAGAACTTCCGGATGCGGCGTAGACGATCGCCGACTCGACCGCATACACGGGCTGCGTCTTCGGCTGCTGCAGGTCGATCACGATCACGTCGGCGCGCTTGCCGGATTCGAGCGTGCCGATGCGGTCTTCCATGCCGAGGGCGCGGGCGCCGCCGAGCGTGGCCATTTCGAGGACGTCGCGGGCGCTGAGCGCTTTCGGATCGCCGCGGGTGATCTTCTGCAGACGCGCCGCGCTGGCGGCTTCTTCGACCATGTCCAGATTGTTGTTCGAGCCGGCCGGACCGTCGGTGCCGAGGCCGAGGGCGACGTTCGCGCGGCGCATGTCGACGACCGGAGCGACGCCGGAGGCCAGCATCATGTTGCTCTCCGGACAATGCGCGACGCCGACGCGTTTCGCAGCCAGCATCTTGATGTCGTCCGGTGTCAGCCAGATGCCGTGCGCGGCCACGACGTCGTGGCCGAGGAAGCCGATGGAGTCGAGATAGGCGGCGGGGGAGAGGGCGGCGGTGTTGTCCTTGATCTGCGCCGCTTCGTTCTTCGTTTCCGCGACGTGGATGAGGATCGGCGCGTGCAGCTCAGTGGCTAGCGCGCGGACCTGCTCGAGGTGCGCGCGCGAGACCGTGTACGGCGCATGCGGCGCGAGCGCGGGCGTGATCAGCCGGTCGCCGTGCCAGCGCTTGACGAAGTCGCGGACGTAGGCGACGGCGGCGTCCCACGTTTTGTTGTCGGGAGCGGGGAAGTCGATCATCGTTTCGCCAAGCACGCCGCGCAGCCCGGCCTTCTTTGCCTCGGACGCGATATCGCTTTCGAAGTAGTACATGTCCGTGAACGTAGTCGTGCCGGACGCGATCATCTCCGCTGCCGCCAGCCGCGTTCCCCACCTCACGAAATCGCGATCAACGTTCTTCGCCTCGGCCGGAAAGATGAAGTGTTGCAGCCAGTCCATGAGATCGCGGTCATCAGCGATACCGCGGAAGAGCGTCATCGGCACATGCGTGTGCGCGTTGACGAATCCCGGAAGGATGGCCATGCCGCGCGCGTGAATCGTCTCCGCGCCGGCGAATCGTTTGGCGATGTCGGCGGACTTGCCGACATCGACGATGTCGCCCTTGTCGATGGCCACGGCGCCATCGTCGATGTTCGGTCCGGCCATGGTGATGACTGTGCCGCCGGTGATGACGATGTCTACGCGCCGTGGAGCGGCGTGGGCGATGACGGCGAACAGAGTGAGCAGGAGTGCGGAGAACAGACGTCGATACATGGCCACGAACCTTAGCGGAATCGGATGCGCGCGTACAATTTCGGCGTGCGAAAGCCGATGATCATTCGCGACGCGTCGTACCAGGACTTCGTGGATGCGCCCGAAATCATGATCGCTGAGAAGGAGAACCGATTGCGGTCTTTATCTGCGTAATCTGTGTAATCTGCGGATTTGTCCTCTCGTACGAGCGACAAAGCTCGCTCGGCGCAAACCTGATTAATCCGCAGATGGACGCAGATTTACGCAGATGGACAACGGATCGCAGTCTTGTCTTACGATCGCGGGCATGGCAGCCAGGGTACGGAGCCGTTCCTCGAGGCTGAGATCGACCTCGCATCGATCTGGGGTCCCGACGAGCTGTAATTCCGCGACGATGAGCAACCAAGGGCGGAATCTCACGTAGGCTAACCCAGCCTGTCCCCGGAACGTCACACCGGAGCTTCGGGCACTTTCCATTTCACTGCTATAGTTATCAGCGACACTTATGGCGTTATTGCTGCCCGCGTCGCAGTCAGCCGTAACCATCGCGATCGGCGTGGCAGGGGATGATCATGGAAACCAACTGGCAGCGGCTGAGGAGCTTTCGTGACCGGGCCGGCGACGCTGGCCGCGGTCGTGGAAAACGCGGAAAGCCGGCCGCCGCAATGAACCGGCTGAACATTCTCATCGTCGACGATCAGCCCATCAATCTTCAGCTCCTCCGCGCGGAGCTCGAGGCCGAGGGCCATAACGTTATCGAGGCCTCGAACGGCACGGAAGGCCTGGCCGTTCTCGACCGCCAGCAGGTCGACGTCATCATTTCCGACATCCTGATGCCGGTGATGGACGGCTACCGTTTCTGCTATGAAGTGCGGCGGAGTGAGCGGCATCGCGGCATCCCGTTCGTCGTCTATACGAGCACCTACCTCTCACCTTCCGACGAGAAGCAGAGCCTCGACCTCGGCGCCGATCGTTACCTCCGCAAGCCGGCATCCGTCGAGCAGATCAAGCAGACGATCGTAGACGTTCTGGCCACTCCCCGCCGCCAGCCGACGGCGGTCATCGATTCGACCGACGTTCTCAAGGAGTACAACGCCGGCCTCGTCACCAAGCTCGAAAAGAAAAACGTCGAGCTGTCCAGCGCGATGAGTTTGCTCACACTCCAGACCACCGCTCTCGAAACGACCGCGGACGCGATACTCATCACCGACGCCGACGGAGTCATTCTCTGGATCAACGCCGCGTTCACGAGCGAAACCGGCTACGCGCCTGATGAGGTGATCGGCCAGACGCCGCGAATCCTCAAATCGGGCCTGCAGGACGAAGCGTTCTATCGCCGGTTCTGGGAGACCATACGCGGCGGCCTCACGTTCCGCGGCGAATTCATCAACCGCCGCAAGGATGGAACCGTCTACTACGACGAACACACCGTTACGCCCGTGAGCGCAGAAGACGGCACGATCACGCACTTCGTCGGCGTGATGCACGACATCACGGAACGGAGGCAATCGGAGGAGCAGCTCCGGGAGGCTCACGCGCAGCTCCGTCAGTTACTCGATCACAGTCCGGCCGTCCTCTACGCACTGCGTGTGGAGGGAGAAAGAATCGTTCCTCGCTTCGCCAGCGAGAACATCACGCATCTTCTGGGCTTCGACAGCGCGGACGCGCTCACGTACGAGTGGTGGTTGGGTCATCTTCACGACGAGGACCGCCAGCGCGCTTCCGAAAGCATTGCGCACACTCTGACAAATGGCAGCAGCTGCAATGAGTACCGCTTGCGTCATAAAGACGGACACTATCTATGGGTCGAAGACCGGCAGCGGCTCGTCCGCGACGAACAAGGAGCACCTGCCGAGATCGCCGGCGTGTGGACCGACATCACCGACCGCAAACGCGCCGAGGACGAGCTGCACGAGACAGAGCGCCGCTTCCGCGAGATGCTCGACAACCTCGAGCTGATCTCGATCATGCTCGATCAGGAAGCGCGGGTCGTCTACTGCAACGACTACTTCCTGCGGATGACCGGCTGGTCGCGCGAGGAGGTCATCGGCGCCGATTGGTTTCAGCGATTCCTTCCTCCGGACACCGCCGGCGAGATGCGCGAAGCGTTCCTGACGCTCCTCAAAGACGAAAAACAAGTCCTGCATCACACGAATGAGATCCTTACTCGTTCCGGCGAGCGGCGGCTCATCCAGTGGAACAACTCGCTCCTTTACTCGGCCTCGGGGGAAGTGATCGGCGTGGCCAGCATCGCCGAGGACATCACCGACCGCGCCCAACTCGAGAAGCAGCTTTTTCGCGCGCAACGGCTGGAGAGCCTCGGCACACTGGCCGGAGGCATCGCGCACGATCTCAACAACGTCCTCCTGCCGATTCTGATGGGCGTCACGCTGCTGAAGCGCTTCGGTCCGAACGAAGCGAGCCTGCAGGCCATCGACAACATCGAACGCAGCGTGAAGCGCGGCAGCGAATTGGTCAAGCAGGTGCTGCTCTTCGCCCGCGGCGGCCAGACCTCGCGTGAGCCGGTGCGGCTCGGCGACGTCGTGCGCGAGATCCAGGCCATCATCACCAGCACCTTCCCCAAAGACATCACGCTCGAAACCGCCATCGCCAAGGACGTCCATGCCGTTACCGGAGACGCGACGCAGTTGACGCAGGTGCTGCTCAACCTTTGCGTGAACGCGCGCGACGCCATGCCTCATGGCGGTCACATCCTGATCTCCGCGCGGAACCACGTAATGAGCGATACCGAAGCGGTGCTGCATGGGGCGATCGTCGGAGGCGCCTACACCGTGCTCGAAGTGGCCGATACCGGCGAAGGGATGTCGAAGGAGATCGTCGATCGCATCTTCGATCCCTTTTTTACAACGAAGGAAGTCGGGAGCGGTACGGGCCTCGGTCTATCGACCGTCCAGGGAATCGTCAGCAACCACGGGGGATTCGTCTCGGTTTCGAGCACGGCCGCCGAGGGAAGCACGTTCACCGTTTACCTTCCCGCGCGCCGCCCACAGGTGGAGGTGGCCACGCTGCCGGCCGATACCTCTCCTCCGCCGCAGGGAAATGGTGAGCTGATCCTGATCGTCGACGATGATGCTTCGGTCCTCAGCATCACGCAGCAAACGCTCGAAGAGTTCGGCTACCGGGTAGTCACAGCCGAAGGGGGCGCCCAAGCCATCGGCATCTTCTCGCGGCAGCACGACGATATTGCGCTCGTCCTCACCGACATGGCCATGCCGTTGATCGACGGTTTTGCGTTGATCGCGGCTCTCAACAGGATTGGCAGTGACGTTCGCGTCATCGCCACCACCGGCAATCCATCCGCCGCGGCGATGACGAAAATCGCCAGGAGCGGCGTTGCCCAGATCCTCATCAAACCGTACACGGCCGACCACCTGTTGCGGAGGATTGCGGACGTCCTCGCGGAACCGGAGGCGGGTCAAACCGGCCGCCGGCGGTAGGGCGGCCGCCGAATTACTCCAAATATCTGCGGTGCAAATTCGCCGAATTGAAGTTTTGCCGCATCATGCCCGCGGAGATTCAATCCGCCGGACGTTTGCGTTCAATGATTTAGATCGATTTCCACAGCGGCACCCCTGTTGAATGACGTTCAGGCGCGTCTGTCACTCATGCGCCGATCCTTTCTCGCGAACCTCGTGATCCTCGCCGTGACGGTGGCGATTGTGGCCGGTGCCTTCGCATCGTTCCAGCGCAAACGCTCCTCTTTCGAGCGGATCGACTTCACCTTCACGCGCGACAGCGGCGTGATCGTCGTGAAAACCGTCGACTCCGGCAGCGGCGCCGAAGCGAGCGGACTGCGTCCCGGCGATCAGATCTGGCTCATCGGCGACACGCCGTCCACTGAAATCGAAGGGCTGCAGAAAACGCTGCGCCGCATCGGCCAGAAAGTGCCGCTGGTCATCGCACGTCAGGGCAAGACCTTCAAACTCGACTACCTCGTCCCCGAACTGAAGATCGACTACGCCTACCTCATCCTCAGCTTCATCGGATTTCTCTACCTCGCCATCGGCATCTTCACCCTCTTCCGAGGAGGGCGGACGGAATCGACGCTCTTCTTTTTCATCACGCTGCTGTCGTTTACCGTCTATGTCTACACGCCGGCCGGCGACATCGACGCAACCTACAAGCTGCTGCAGCTCGTCGAAGAATTCGCGACGATTCTGCTGCCGCCGCTGACGCTCAACTTCTTCCTTGTCTTCCCGCGGCCGATCGTTCGATACCAGCGGCTCATCGCGGCGATGTACATCCCGCCGGCGCTCCTCGCGGCCTGGGATCTCGACCTGCTCGTCCTCGGCAACCGTCTCGCGATCGCCGCGCCGTACCGGTCGCTCCTGCTCATCCAGCATTGGGAGTTGGTCCACTTCGCTATCTACTTCACGCTGGCCGTGGTCGCGCTGGCGTACACGTATCGCACCGCCGCCGCGGTCGGAAAAAAACAGATCAAGTGGATTTACCTCGGCATGGCGCTCGGCTTCGTGCCGTTCATGCTCATGTACCTCGTGCCGTACCTCGTCAGCGGCTCGGTCAAGCCGATTTACGCGACGATCTCGATCCTGCCGCTGGCCCTGATCCCGCTCGCCTTCGCCGTCTCCATCCTCAAATACAAACTGTGGGACGTCGAAGTCGTCATCAAGGAGATCCTGGCGTACTCGGTCACCTTCATCTTCGGCATGATCGCCTTCTCGACGATCAATCTGATCCTCACGCATGTGATCGAAGAGCGTTCCGCGCTGGAGCGCAGCTTCCTCGCCTTCACCTCGGGATTGCTCATCGCCGGCGTACTGATTCCGGTCAAGGGACGGATCGAGTCGGTCATCGAGATGTTCGTCTACCGCGACAGCTACAAGCACCGGCGCGCGATCGCCGAGTTCGCGCAGGAGCTGGCGACATTTCACGACGTCCACGAGCTGATCTCGATGATGCGCGAACGCCTCCGCGACGCGCTCGGCCTGCAGCGGATGAATCTCTTCACGCGCGAAGGCGCATCGCTGGTCATCTACGACGCCGAGTCGGAAATCCCGCGGCGCGCCACGATTGTGGAGTTCGGCGCGATGCCGTCCGAGGGACCGCTCGTTCTCACCGATCCTCGGCTGCCGGAGAGCAGCGAGCTGCCGTGGCTCCTGCTGCGCGCCGGGTATCGCTATCTCTTCCCGCTCCGCAACCGCGGCGAGCTGCAGGGCCTCCTGCTCCTCGGCACGAAACGCAACGAGGAGCCGCTCTCCCGCGATGACCTGCACCTCGTCGAATCGCTCTGCGCGCCGGTCGCTCTCGCGATCGAAAACTCGCGCCTCTACGGCCGCCTGCGCCGCCAGCTCGAAGAGATCCGCGCGCTCAAGGAGTACAACGAGAACATCATCGAGTCGTCGTCGTCGGCCATCGCCGTCGTCGCATTCGACGGCACGGTGCTCACCGCCAACCACGCGTTTTGGGAGCTCCTCGGCGGCGTTGGTCCGAGCGAGGTAATCGACGAGCCGATCGCCACGCTCTTCCCGCCGTACGACGAAATGCGCCGCACCAAGGCGCGCTCGATCACCACGAACTTCGTAAACCGCAACGGCGAGGAAAAGGAAGTCACCATCACCGCCAGCCCGCTCAACGCCGAAGAGCCGGACGGCGCGCGCGTGCTCGTCATCGGCGACATCACCGAGCGCGTTCGCCTCGAGCGCGAGCTCCAGGACAAGGAGCGCCTCGCATCCCTCGGCCTTCTCGCCGCCGGCGTCGCGCACGAGGTCAACACCCCGCTCACCGGCATTTCGTCCTACGCCCAACTGTTACTGGCCGACACGCAGCCGGACGATCCCAAATACCGGCTCCTCAAGAAGATGGAAGCGCAATCGTTCCGAGCCTCACACCTGGTCAACAACCTGCTCGATCTCATCGCCAACCGTCCGCGCTCGCGCGAGATCGTGAACATCCCCGCGCTCATCGACGCCACCGTCAATCTGCACGAAGACCTCTTCAAGCCGAAGAACATTCACGTGCATGTCGCGCCGATGTCCGATGCCGAGGTGCAGGGAAACTTTCATGACCTGCAGCAGGTGTTGACGAACATCCTGCTGAACGCCCGCGACGCCGTCACCGACGGCGGCAACATCTGGATCACCGCGGAAGAGAATGGTCCGAACCTGATCATCAAGATCAAGGACGACGGCAAAGGCATCGCGCCCGACATGATCGGCCGCATCTTCGAGCCGCTCGTCACGACGAAACGCGGCCAGGGCGGAACAGGCCTCGGCCTGGCGATCACGCGCCGCATCTTGCACGCGTCGGACGGCGAAGTGTCGGTTGAGAGCACGCCCGGCCTCGGAGCCGAGTTCACCATTACGTTGCCTCGGCAGCGCATCGCCACCACGCAGGATGTGGAGACGGAGTCGGTCGCTCCGAATTGATGATGATGCGGATTCTCATAGTCGACGACGAAGAAGTGCTCCGCGACGTGCTCGATGCCGTCCTGCGCCGCGAAGGCTTCGAAGTGGTCATGGCCGCGAGCGGCGAGGAAGCGCTGGCCGTTCTCGACGAAGACGACAACATCGACCTGGTCATCCTCGACATCATGCTGCCCGGCATCAGCGGCATCGATACGCTTCGGGCGCTGCGCATTTCGAATCCATCGCTGCCGGTCATCATCATCACTGCCTTCTCCTCGATCGACGGCGCCATCGAGGCGATGAAGCACGGCGCGTTTCACTACATCCCCAAGCCGTTCAAAAACGAGGAAGTCATTCTCACCGTCAACAAGGCGCTCGAGCAGCGGCGCCTCTCGCGCGAGAACGAGCGCCTCAAAGCCGAGCTGTCGGAGAAGTACGCATACGCGAACATCATCGGCAAGTCGGAGCCGATGCGGAAGGTCTACGACCTGATCCGCCTCGCCGCGCCGTCGCGCTCGAACATCCTCGTCACCGGCGAATCCGGCACCGGCAAGGAGCTGGTCGCGAAAGCGATCCATCACGCCAGCCCGCGCGCGCGCAACGCATTCGTCACCGTCAACTCCGGTTCGCTGCCGCCCGAGCTTCTCGAATCATCGCTCTTCGGCCACATGAAGGGATCGTTCACCGGCGCGATCGCCACGAAGCGCGGTCTGTTTGAAGTCGCCGACGGCGGTTCGATCTTCCTCGACGAGATCGGCAATATCAATCTCGAGACGCAGGCCAAGCTCCTTCGCGTCATCCAGGAAAAAGAGTTCATGCGCCTCGGTTCCGTCGACACCATCAAAGTCGACGTCCGCATCATCGCCGCGACAAACGCGGACCTCACCAAGCTGATGGCGGAGAACCGCTTCCGCGAAGATCTCTACTACCGCCTCAACGTCATCACCATCCCGCTGCCGCCGCTGCGCCGCCGCCGCGAAGACGTCGCGCTTCTCGTTGCGCACTTCCTCGACAAATATGCGGAGGAGAACAAGCGCAAGGTGAAAGAGGTGACGCCCGACGCGATGCGCATCCTGCTCGATCACCCGTGGCCCGGCAACGTGCGCGAACTGGAAAACACGATCGAGCGCGCCGTCGTCCTCTGCACCAGCGACCGCATCGGCATCGACCTGCTCCCCGATTACCTCCGCTTCCCGCAGCAGACCGACCAGCCGGCGATGATCGTTCCGTCCGAGGGGCTCTCGCTCAAGGATGCGGTCTCGCGCTACGAACGCGGCATGATCCTGCAGTCGCTGGAGATGGCGAACAACGTCCAGAAAAAAGCAGCCGAACTGCTCCAGCTCAAGCCCTCCACGCTCAACGAGATGATGAAACGCCTCGGCATCCACACGAAGTCGAATGCGAACGTCGAAGAGGAAGTCGGTGTTGAGTAGTTCATGACCGACATTCGCGACTCCATCCTTTCCGCAATCGGTAACACGCCCGTAGTGCGGCTGCGCAAACTCGTTGACGACGGCAGCGCGGACGTCATCGTCAAGCTCGAGTTCTACAACCCGACTGGCTCCTACAAAGACCGCATGGCGCTGGCGATGATCGAAGGCGCCGAACGCCGCGGCACGCTGCGGCCGGGCATGCGCGTCATCGAGTACACCGGCGGCAGCACCGGCTCATCGCTCGCGCTGGTCTGCTCCGTCAAAGGCTATCCATTCATCGCGCTGTCGTCCGACGCCTGGTCCGAAGAAAAGCTGCGCACGATGCGCGCGTTCGGCGCCGAGGTGCGCGTCTTTCCGAGCGAAGGCGGCAAGGTCACGCCGGGTCTCATCCAGACGCTGAAAGCCGAGGCGGAACGGCTGGCCGCGGAGCCGGGAACGTTCTACGCGAACCAGTTCAACAACCGCGACGCCATCGAAGGCTATCGCGGCATCGGAACGGAGTTGCTCGCGCAGGCCGGACCAATCTCGGTCTTCTGCGGCGGAGTCGGAACCGCCGGAATGCTCGCCGGCGTCTCGCAAGCCTTGAAGCCGGGCGGAACTCGCATCATCGCCCTCGAACCCGACACATCGCCCGTCCTCACCGCCGGCCGCGGCGGACCACACCGCGTGGAAGGCATGGGCGTTGGCTTCGTCCCGCCGCACCTGACTCGCGACGTCTACGACGAAGCCCGCGCGATCAACGAAGCCGAGGCCCGCGCGATGGCGCGAAGGCTCGCACGCGAAGAAGGCATTTTCGGCGGCGTGTCGACGGGACTGAATGTCGTCGCAGCGTTGCAACTCGCTTGCGAGCTCGGACCGGGACACACCGTCGCGACAGTCGCAGTCGACACTGGATTGAAATATCTCGCCGGCGATCTCTTCGAAGCGTAAAAACTCATTTCGCGCGGAGCGCTTTGGAGTGCGCGTGGCAGAGCCACCGCTTTGGGAGGCGGAGGAATCGTGACGGATAAACTCCGGCGATTGAATCCAAGCGCGCGTGCAAGGCGACGCGGATTCAATCGCCGGCTTCTATCAGTCACCATTCCCCCCGCCCTCCCAAAGCGGTGGCTTTGCCACGCGCACTCCAAAGTGCTGCGCACGAAAGCGAATCTATACTTCCCCTCCATGAAAAAGTTCGCCGTCCTCATCCTGCTCGCCGCATCCGCGTTCGCGGCGCCGCCGAAAGCGGCTTCGCCGAAACCGGGCACCGATCAATTCGCGATCGAGTCGACCGTGCTCGCGGTTTACAACGTCATCTCCGGACCGGCCGGACGCCGCGATTGGGATCGCTTCGAAGCGCTCTTCGCGCCCGGCGCGCGGCTGGTCTCGACGAAGCGCGGCGAGGACGGCGTCATCACCGCGAATGTCAGGACGCCGAAGGAGTTCGCGACGACGGCCGGCGCGTACTTCGCCGACCACGGCTTCTTCGAACATCCCGTGAACACGCACATCGACCTCTTCGCCGACATCGTGCACGTCTTCACGACGTACGAGTCGCGTCACGCGTCGTCGGATGACAAACCATTCGCGCGCGGCATCAATAGTTTTCAACTCGTGCGCAGCGGTGATGACTGGAAAGTGCTGACGATTTTCTGGGAAGAGGAAGACGCGGCGCATCCCATTCCTGCCCAATATCTGCCGAAGCGATGAGCCTCGCGGTCGCGCAGCTTTCCGCGCGGCGCGGCACGCGCCAGGTGCTGACCGACGTCTCGTTCACCGCGCGCCCGGCCGAAATCCTCGGCGTGATCGGTCCCAACGGCGCGGGCAAGACGACGCTCTTCGAATGCGTGGCCGGTCTCCTTCCGTTCGACAGCGGCACCGTCGACAACGATCTGCTCTTCTACGTTCCTGACGCCATCCGCCCGTGGCCGGATCAAACGGTGCGCTGGACGCTGGAGTTGACGTCGCGCATGTTCGACACGCGGCTCGACGAAACGTTGCTTCACGATCTCGATCTCGTCGCGCTGCAGCATGCGACGGTCAAATCGCTCTCGAAAGGCGAAGCGAAGCGGCTTGATATCGCCATCGGCCTCGCGGTCCCGCGAACGGTTTTATTACTCGACGAACCGTTTGATGGTCTCGATCTCCGTCAAACGCGCCAGGTGATGGATGTCCTTCGCCGCGACGCCGCGAATGGCCGCACGCTCGTCCTTTCCATCCACCAGCTCAGCGACGCCGCGCGTGCGTGCGATCGATTTCTTCTGCTCGATCATGGGAGATCTGTGGCCGAGGGGACGCTCGATGAGTTGACGGCTGCGACAAAAGCGAACGGGCTCGAGGAGGTCTTCCTTGCGCTTACGTGACCTCGTGCGCAAGGAGTTCGCCGAACTGGCGGCGAGCCGCGCGTTCTGGCTGTTGCTGCTGATCGTCGGACTGCTGACGGGCCAAAGCTTCATCACGGCGATGAATGCGTACGCCGAGGCCAGCGGGATCGGCGGCGGCCCGGCGGCGCTGGCGCAGGGACTGTCGCCGCTCGACGGCATCCTCACGCCGACGCTCGGCGCGTACGACCTCGCCATCACGCTGCTCTTGCCCTTCGTCGTCATTCGTCTGATCGCCTCGGAGAAATCGTCCGACGCGCTGAAGCTGATGCTGCAATGGCCGGCATCGATCGAACGGCAGATCGCGGCGAAAGTCATCGCCCTCATCGGCACATGGATCGTGTCGCTGGTGCCGTTCTTCATCGCCCTCGGTTTGTGGCGCGGCTACGGCGGACATCTCCACGCTGCGGAAGTGCTCAATCTCCTGGCCGGCTACACGCTGCGATTTCTGCTGACGGCAGCAATCGCGATGGCCGCGGCGTCGCTGATGTCCGGTGCCGCGAACGCGGCCATTGTCGTCCTCGCCTTCACCATCGGCACATGGGCGCTCGACTTCATCGCCGCCGGCCGTGGCGGGATATTGCAGACGCTGGCCTCATTCACGCCGACGGCAACGCTGCGCGGCTTCGAGCGCGGCCTTCTTCGCATCGACGTGGTGCTGGTCATGCTGATCCTTTCGCTTTTCGGATTCGCCCTCGCCGCGAACTGGCTTTACCTCGGCCGCAACATCCGCGCGCGCCTCGCAGGAACAAGCGTGCTGCTGATTCTCGCGACGCTAGCGATCGGCCTCGTGTTGATGCTGGTCGGGTTCAGTTTCGACGTCTCCGAGAATCGCCGCAATTCGTTTTCGACCTCGGACGAACGCGTTCTGTCGTCGATCGATGCGCCGCTCACGATCACCGTCTTCCTCTCTTCCGAAGATCCGCGAATGATGGATTTCGAGAACAACGTGCTGCTCAAGTTGCGCCGATCGATGCCGGAGGTCAATGTCATCTACCCGCTCGCCGGCCGCTCCGGCCTCTTCGAAAATGACGCGCGCTACGGCTTGATCGACTACCGCCTCGGCGTGAAAACAGCAATGAGCCGTTCGACCACCGAGGAGATCGTGCTCGACACGATCTACGACCTGGCAGGCGTGCGCGCGCCAGCGCGCGAGGCGTCCACGTACAGCGGATACCCGCTCGCGAAGCGGGCGGGCGGGGCGGGGTGGGTGTTCTACGGACTCTGGCCGACGGCGGTGGGCGCTGTCATCCTGAGCCGCCGAAAAATCCTCGGACCACGAGGCTCGCTTTCAATCCGTGAGTGATCGCGACGTTTGATGCCTGCGCGACTCCAGGCACATTTCGCGAAGCTTTGGAGTGCGGTGGCGACCGAGCCACCGCTTTGGGAGGGAGGAGGACGGCGCACATCGCGAAGACCTGGCGAGCATCACGCTGCGGAGTCGTCACGATTCCACCGCCCTCCCAAAGCGGTGGCCCTGCCACCGCACTCCAAAGTGCTGCGCACGAAACGGGCGCGAATTTCTTCACACCCTCTCAGGATGACAGGCGATGACAGCGTTAGCGCGTCACAACGTACTTATCGAACTGACTCACGCTGTCCGTCTTCGACCACACGCCCACTTTCCCCGACACCGGCTCGGCGAGCGTGTATTCGAGCAGCGGCTTGTCGTCGAGGAAACCGTGCAACGCGGTTCCGGCCACGGCGATCTTCATCGTGTGCCATTCGCCGAGGGGGATGTGGACGTTCTCGGAGCCCTTCTTCACGAAGCTGCGCTTGCCGCTTTTGAACGTCCAGAGCACGAGGTTGTCCTCTTTGCCGTTGAAACGGACCGTTAGGTAATCACCGTTCGGTTTCAGATTGAACAGGATGCCCGCGCATTGATCGAGCTGACCGGCCAGCAGCCGGAAGCGGATCGAGATCTCGCCGTCGTGGAAGTCGTCGACATCCTTCGCCACGGCGTACGGGAAGTACGCGTACGCCTTCACGCTGTCGATGAACTCCTCGTGCTTCGCGCCGTAGATCGTGCGCGCCTTTGCGGCGAGGCCGGCGGACGGCTGCCCTTTGATCCATTGCCGTCCGTCGACCTGCAGGACGTGATCGCTGGTGACGTTCCAGTCGCCGACGATGGCCAGAAAATGCGACGGCGGAACGGAGACGTTTGCTGCCGCGGCCAGCGACAGAATTGCGATTGCGAGAAGAGCAGCTTTCATTTCAACCTCACGCAGAAAGATTTTCGGAGATCATCGCACGCATGACCAGCCTCATTCCGCCGTACGGCGGCGTTCTCGTCGACCTCTTCGAACCTGCCGCATCGCTTCCCGAACTTCTCGCAACCGCTGCCACACTTCCGACGGTGCAACTGTCTGAGCGCTCGCGCTGCGATCTCGAGCTCCTCGCCACCGGCGGTTTTTCTCCGCTCGACCGATTCCTCGGGCGCGCCGATTACGAGCGCGTCGTGGCGAAAATGCGGCTCGCCGGCGGAACGCTCTTCCCGATTCCGATCACGCTTCCCGTCGCCGACGATGCGCCGGTCGCGATCGGGAAGGACGTCGTACTACGCGGACCGCACGCTGAGATCCTCGCAGTCATGACGGTCGACGAAATCTACGAATGGAATCGCGATGAAGCGGCCATCAACGTCTTCGGAACGCGCGACACCAAGCATCCGCTCGTCGCCGAGATGGCGAGCTGGGGCCGGCGCAACATCAGCGGTCCGCTGCAAGTGATCAGCACCGGCACGCCGTGGGACTTCCGTGATCTGCGGCGCACGCCCGCCGAGGTGCGCGAAGCGCTGGATGCGTTTGGACGCGGCAACGTGGTCGCGTTCCAGACGCGCAACCCGATGCATCGCGCTCACGAAGAGCTGGTGCGGCGCGCTATCGACGCGGTCGACGGCGTCCTGCTGCTGCATCCGTCTGTCGGCATGACCAAACCCGGCGACGTCGATCACTACACGCGCGTTCGCACCTATCGCGCGCTGGCGGAAAAACACTTCCCGCCCGGCCGCGTCCTGTTGTCGCTGCTGCCGCTGGCGATGCGCATGGCCGGTCCGCGCGAGGCGCTCTGGCACGCCATCATCCGCCGGAACTTCGGCGCGAATCACTTCATCGTGGGACGCGATCACGCCAGCCCCGGCACCGGTTTCTATGGTCCATACGATGCACAAGAATTGGTCGCCAAACATGAAGCCGAAATCGGGATGACGATGATCCCGTTCCGCGAGCTGGTCTACATCGCGAGCGAGGATCGTTACGAGGAAGCGTCGAATGTCCCTGACGGCGCGGAGACGCGCTCCATCTCCGGTACGCAAGTGCGCGACGATTTCCTCGGCGCCGGACGTCCGCTGCCGGAATGGTTCACGCGTCCCGAGGTCGCGGCGATCCTGGCGGAGAGCCACCCGCCGAAATATCGCCAGGGCTTCTGTATCTGGTTCACGGGCCTCAGCGGCGCCGGCAAATCGACGACCGCGGAGATCGTGGTCAGCCGCCTCCTCGAGCACGGCCGCCAGGTCACGCTCCTCGACGGCGACGTGGTCCGCACGCATCTCTCCAAAGGTCTCGGCTTCAGCAAAGAAGACCGCGACGCCAACATTCTCCGCATCGGCTTCGTCGCGGCGGAAATCGTCCGTCACTGCGGCGCCGTCGTCTGCGCGGCCGTCAGTCCCTACCGCGCCACGCGCGACGCGGTGCGCGAAATGGTCGGCCCGTCCAACTTCATCGAAGTCTTCGTCGATACGCCGCTGGATGTCTGCGAGGCGCGTGACACGAAGGGCATGTACGCGCAAGCGCGGCGTGGGGCCATCAAGAACTTCACGGGGATCGACGATCCGTACGAATCGCCTGCGTCGCCGGAGTTGATCCTCGATACGACTTCGGTGAGTGCTGAGGAGAATGCGGGTCGCATCGTGGCGATACTTTCCGGACGCGGGCTCATCCGCTGAGCTTTTTTCACGCGGAGACGCGGAGGCGCGGAGTGGGGTAGCGTTATGGGTATGAATAAGCGCAAGTTGGGATCGCAGGGGTTGGTCGTTTCTGCCGAGGGCCTCGGATGCATGGGGATGAGCCAGTCGTATGGGCCGGCGGATGAGCAGGAGTCGCTGGCGACCATCGATCGGGCGCTGGAACTTGGGATCGACTTCTTCGACACGGCCGAGGTTTATGGGCCATATATCAATGAGGAGCTCGTGGGGCGTGCGTTGCGTGGGAAGCGCGACAAGGTAGTCATCGCTACGAAGTTCGGGTTCAAGATCGAGGACGGCAAGCCGGCGGGGTTGGACAGCAAGCATGTCCGTCGCGCGGTCGAAGGATCGCTGACGCGGCTCGGGACGGATCACATCGATCTGCTCTATCAGCATCGCGTCGATCCCGATGTGCCGATCGAGGAAGTCGTCGGCGCGATGGCGGAGCTCGTGGCCGAGGGGAAGGTTCGCTTCCTCGGGCTTTCCGAGGCGGGCGAGCAGACCATCCGGCGCGCGCACGCGGTGCATCCGATCACGGCGCTGCAGAGCGAGTATTCGTTATGGGAGCGCAATCTCGAGCCGCGCATCATCCCGCTACTGCGCGAGCTCGGCATCGGACTCGTTCCCTTCAGTCCCCTCGGTCGCGGATTTCTGGCGGGCAGCGTCAAGCGCGCCGAGGAGTATCCCGAAGGCGATTTCCGCCGCAACGATCCGCGGTTTCAGGGGGAGAACTTCGACGCGAACATGCGCACAGCGTCGATCGTGCGCGAGATCGGGGCGAAGCACGACGCGACGCCGGCGACGATTGCGCTCGCGTGGCTGCTGCACAAAGGCGACGACATCGTTCCGATTCCCGGCACGAAGCGGCGGAAGTATCTCGAGGAGAACGCCGCTGCCGCGTCGATTGCGTTGAGCGCGGAGGAAATGGCCACTCTTGATGATGCGCTGCGTCCCGAGGCCATTGCCGGACCGCGCTACAGCGCGGGCAACCAGCGTTGGATCGATCGTTAGGCGACGCAATCGTAGGCCGTATTCATCGACTCGGAAGGCTTCGCCGTTTCGTTCACCGACGACTCGCGAAAGCATTCACCGCATAACAAACGGCCGCCGACGCGGACGACGCCGCCGAGGTGAAAGCATGACTCGCAGCGCAGTAGCGTTGGCCGGCGCGAGGCGGAGAGAAGCGGAAGGGGAAAGCTGGCTGGTCTGCCCATGGTGAGGTCTCCAATTGGAAAAATGGGCGGCGGCTACGCGCCGCCGCCCCGATCGAGGAGGATGAACAATCAGAAAGCGACGGTCGATGTAACGACGCCCGTGCTGCTGATTGCGACGAGGTTCCGGGTGGCCGTGCCGCCCGTGGTTGTAGCCGGGATGATGACGACGGCATAGGTGCCGCCGCTGAACGGCGTGAGGTCTTCGACGCGGCCGGTGATGCTCAGCGTCCACGCCTGCGCGCCGTTCGAAACGTTGAGCGCCGTCAGGCCGGTGGTCGGCGTCGAGGCTCCGGACACGGTCGTGTCGGTGACTTCGATGACCTGCGCGCCCGACAGCTCGACCTCGGTGCGCGGCGAGGGAAGCGTCGCGCTCCACGCAATCGCTCCGTTGCGGATGGCGATGACTTCGGCGACCGGAGTGGCGGTCGTGCTGCTGGCCGCGGCGCGCTTGACGATCACGGTGCCGTCTGCAGCGACGCTGAGATGGCCGTCGCCTTCGATGCCGCGTCCACCGGGTCCGCCGCCTGGACCACCATGGTCATTCGCGACGGCGAACGTCGCGATCATCAAAAGTGTGAGAACTGCGATACCTGTTTTCTTCATGGGTAAGTCTCCTTTTCGGGGAGGGACTAACCCAAGCGCGGTGCCACGCGTTTGCAGGGTAGAACGCGCGATTTTCGAGTCAGGATGACGCGGTGTTTGACTCTGGATGGGGCGCGATGACGCGGATGGTTAGCGTAATTTTGCGAAGCTTTGGAGTGCGCGTGGCAGAGCCACCGCTTTGGGAGGGCGGAGGAAAGGTGACTATGCCGCAGCTTGTGAAAAGGTCGCGGTCCATCGCGTTTCCCCCGCCCTCCCAAAGCGGTGGCTCTGCCACGCGCACTCCAAAGCTTCGCGAAATGTGCCTGGTGTCGCGCACGCATCGGCGGTCAGCGTTCAAGCAACGCGATCTCTTTTTTCAACACCAACTGCAGCTCTGCGAGCCGGCGCTCGTCGAGGTATTCCTTCGCCATTTCGGCGAAGAGCAGTTCGACTCCGGCGCGGTGTCGCCGAAAAAGTGCGGCGGGCGGCGTCAGGCCTTGCGCGCGCAATGCGTTGATCAGCGCGAGTGCCGCCGAGTCGGACGGAAGCCGTTGCGGCAGATCGGCGAGCGATGCCGCATCGATGTCGGTATGATGCCCGCCGAGAATCCGCCGCCGCGTGCGGTTCTTCGACGCGATCGTTTCGACGATTCTGCTCCTCGCCTCGGGTAAGAAGTAGATCGCGCGAACGGAATCGCGCGTCTGCCCGATGCGGTGCGCGCGTCCGTTGCGTTGATCGAGCTTCACCGGATTCCAGGGGATGTCGTAGTGCACGACCACGCCCGCGCGCTGCAGATTCAATCCCTCCGACGCGAGATCGGTCGCGACGACGCGGTCGATCGTGCCGTGGCGAAAGGCGTCGATCGCGCCGGTGCCATCGCGCGCCGTGGCGAGTCCGCAGCGGAGCCGCCGCGCCAGCGATCGCGCGGTGGCCGCGGCACCGGTGAAGATGAGCGTCGGTTCGCCGTCCAACACGGATTCGAGTAGCGCGGCCTTCGTGTCATCAACGTGTTCGATAATCGACCGGATGCAAGTCAGGCGAGACATCTCCTCGCGAACGGCGCTCGCGTCGAAGCCGTCCGCTGGAGCGATCAAATCCCAGAACAGGATTTGCTGAAACGCATCCGCATCCTCCTCGGCCGCGAATGCGTTGCGATAGTCGCGGCGCGAAAGTGCGCGGCCGCTTTCGATCACGCGCTCGTAGAAGCGAAGCTGGCGTCGCGCTGATTCGAGTAGCGCGGCCGGGCTCGACTCCAAACGCCGCCACAGAAACTGGCGCAGCAGCGGCGCGCTCGTGCTGAGCGGGAATTGCAGCGCGTCGATCGGAACGGCGGCGATGGGATGGCGGATCACACGCCGTTCGAGTGAGCCGAAACGCAACTCGGGCGGGAGCACGTCGCGTTCGCGGCGGATGACCAGCTCGCGCACAATGACGTCGAGCGCGGGTCCCTCGCGGACGGCGAAGGCATCGTCGATCGATGCGACGCCGCAGAGCCGGAGCGCGTCGTCGGCGGCGATGAGGGAGACGAGTGCGAGGAGATCGTCGGCCCCATTGCAGATCGGCGTTGCGGTCACGAGCAGCAGTCTCGATCCGACCGAACGGCGCGCCAGTGCGCACCATCGCTGCGTGCGGCGGTTGCGGAAGGCATGCGCCTCGTCGACGACGATGAAGCGATCGCCCTCGCCGAGCAATGGATCGCCGGCCAGGGAATCGTGCGTGATGATCTTCGCGTCGATGCCGAAGTCGCCGAGCGTGTCGCGCCACTGCGACACGAGCGACGCGGGGACGACGATCTCGACGCAACTTCCGCGGCACTGCAACTCGGCGGCGACGCGCGCGGCGACGTACGACTTGCCGAGGCCGACGTCGTCGGCGAGGATCGCGCCGCCGTGGCGGGCGATGAGTGCCAGCGCGCGGCTCACCGCGTCGCGCTGGTGCGGCGCCAGGTCAGGCATCGCCGTTGAAGCCGAGGCGTGTGCGGAGGAATGAGGCCAGCCGCGCGTGCTCGGCGGGCGAGACGCCGTAGAGTGCTGCTACGGCGAGATCGATTTCATCGCCGGCTCGATCGGGATTCCGCCTTGCGCGGCGGGCCGCGCGTAGCAGTCGCGTCCACGAATCGCTCGATGGCGCGACCTTCGGCAGCGGAAGGCGCGCCACCGTCCGGCCGAAGTAGCGGAAGTAGAAATCCTTGGCGCGCTCGGCGATGGCGATCGTCAACACATTGACGATCGTTGAATTGAGCAGCGCCGCCAGCACATGCGCTTCTTCGATCGTTGCTGCGTCGAGCGAATACAACGTCTGGTTCGGGACGAGCGGGATGCTGCGTTCGCCGAGGCGGATGGAGTCTTCGAGGACGGCGGCGCAGAAGCCGCGGGAGAGATCCTTCCAGACCACTTTGATACCGACGTGCTCGGGACGAACGTATTTCAAGCGAAGCGTTTCGATGTCGACACCGCGCGCTTCCGCGAAACGCTCCACCCAGCGCGGCGGTTTGCGCCAGCCGCCGGCGGGCGGCCAGAGCATCCACGGCGGATCGGCGATTTTCCAGCGGCGCACGTCGCGTCCGCGCACGCAACGGCAGACGGAGGTCAGCGGGATGTGCAGGCCGTCTGTCGTCTCGACGGCATTCGCGCGAACGCGCTTCACGTCGAGAAAGAAGGCATCGTTGTCGCCGGTCTTCACGCCCATGATCGGAACGCGGCTGAGCGTTTCGGCGAGCGGCGAATGTGTGGCGTGAATGCGGGCGACGATCGCGTGCACGTCCGGCGGCAGCAGCGACCACTCCGTTCCGCCGAGCGTCAGCGCGGCGTTCGGGAGCGCGAACGATTCGCCGGCCGAAGTGATGGAGATCGCTGATGGCGGCGGAGTTCCGTTGCGGTGCGCGAGCGTGATGCCGAGCGGAAACGTGTCAGCGTCGAAGTGGCGATGCGCGTCGGATGACCAGTCGTCGAGCGCGATGATGTTCGCTTTGGACATCGCGTGCGAACGTAGTCCCGCGGCGTAGCCGGCGTTGAGCAGCTTCGACGGAACCAGAAGCGACATCACGCCGCCCGGCGCGGCCAGCGACAGCGAGCGCTCGACGAAGACGATGGAGAGATCGGGCTGATGGAAGGCCGCGCCGCGCGCACCGTCGTTGCGAAAAAGGGCGAAGCGTTCCGTGTACATGCGCTTGTCGCGCGGATCGATGCGGCTGTTGCGCACCCACGGCGGATTGCCGACCACGACGTCGAATCCGCCGCCGGCCATGACGTGCGCGAAATGAACGTCGAACGAAAAGAAGCCAATCTCGCCGTCTTCGATGCGCTCGAGCGTGCGGCGGTTGGCCATGATTCGCTCGCGCAGCTCGCGGCAGCGCTCGATGTTGACTTCGCGCAGGCGGCCGAAGAGATCGTGCTGCGGCGCGCAGAGCACCTCCTGTTCGTGCTCATCGAGATCGATCGCTTTCGCCAGCAGCTCGCTGGCCAGGCGGCCGTCGTTGGCGCGGATAAGGCGTGACACCAGCGCGCGCTCGCGATGCGGCGCGTTGCGGTAGCGCGCGATCAGGTCGGCCTGCGCGCGTAACGCGTACACCCATTCGCGATAAACATCCCCTCGGTTGTCGCCAAGAAAATCGGTGGGGCTGAGAAGCGAATTGCCCTGGAGGATGTTGCGGTCGAGGTTCGGCAGCGGCTGGACGTCGTTCGCGTCGTCGTCCGCCTGCGACACGATGGCCAACCAGAGCCGCAGTTCGCAGAGGCGGACGGCTTCCGGTTTCAGATCGACGCCGTAGAGCGAGCGTTCGACGGTGCGGCGGCGGAGATCGGGCGGCGGTTCAGGATTCAGCGCGGCGGTGAGCTTCTCAACCACTCGTAAGGCGGACAGAAGAAACGCTCCCGATCCGCAAGCGGGATCGAGAATCGTGATGACGTCGAGCCGTTCGGCAAGCGACTTTGCATTGCGCACGCAAGCCGGCTCGCCGCGAAGGATGCGTTCGAGATCGGCGCGCGTCGATTCATCGCCGTCGCTCAGCCACGCCACGATGGCGCGCGCGGCGAGGACGTCGACGATCGCGCGCGGCGTGTAGAAGCTGCCGGTGCTGAGCCGCTCGTCGGTATTCATCAGCGACTCGAAGACCTTGCCGAGCATCTCCGGATCGATGTGCGCGCCGGCGGCGTCCGATTCGTCGATGGAGAAGGCGAAGCGCTCGAAGACTTCCTCGATGACGCGTTGCAACAGCTCGTCCGGCAGCTCGAGATCGGGGTTGCGCTCTTCGAATGCCGAGGGCTCGAAGAGACCGCCGTTGAGGTAGGGGATCTTGCCGAGTTGGCGGGCGATGGCGTCGCGCTCACGCGTTGGCGTGTTGAGGCAACCGAAGAAAAGCGGGTTCAGTAGAGTCGCGTAAACATCGTGGCCAATGCGATCGACGAGGAATCGCCGTTCGCCGTTGAGCCAGCCCTTCTGCTGGATGAAGTAAAGGAAGAGCAGCCGCGATAGGAGCAGCAGCGCCTGACCGTCCGCGGAATCCTTCGGCTCCCAGGTCGCGACGCGAATCGCTTTCGAGACGTCGCCGACCGCACGGCGGAAGCGCTCGAAGAACTGGCGCGTGAGCGATTCGCGGTCGAGGGCGCGGTCGAAGATGCGCGCCGGATCGCTTCCGTTAGCCAGGAGGTTCAGGCGATCGAGCGCGTGCGCGGTTGGATGATCGAGATCGACGTCGAGACGGCGCGGCTCGCGGCGGGCGGAGAGGTCGTGAACCGTCAGCCGCCGCGACGTCACGCCGATTGCGACCGGCTTGACCAGCGCGTTGTACGACGCCAGTGATCGCAGAAAGGCGGTGATCGCGTCCGGCTCCGGCAACGCATCGCCGCTGATGACATAGAGATCGAGCTGCGGCGTGCGCGACGCCACCTGCAGAGACACTTCGCCATTCCATGAGATCTCGATTCCGGCGCGCCGCCAGTCGGCGGCGGCGATCGTGATCGGCGCGATGTCGTATCCGAGGTGGCGGAGAAGAGTGAAGACGTCGCAGTCGCGCAGGTGCGCGGCGGTGATCACGCACCACCTCGGGATACACTGCGCGCGCCGACATGCCGATACGCTGGGCGTACCTCAAGCGCGTGCTCGCGGGCGCGATCTTCGGCCTCTACATCGCCAACCTTCTCTACTTTCTCAATCCGCAGATCGACATCACGCCCGGGCGCCTGGCAACCGTAACGATCGTCTACGGCCTGATCTGCGGTCTGCTTTTCGGATCGGTGTTGTGGCTGCTGCGCGCGCTCCGCGTACGCCTCTTCGGGAAACCGGAAACGCACGGCGGCTTCCGGCCACACGGCTTCGGCTTCGTCGTCCTGGCCGCATTCCTCGCAGCGGCGATTTACTGGATGCACCTGGAGGTGTTCCGGATCTACCTGCCGGTCGGCGCGATCCGGGTGCTTTCGAAAGCGACGAACCTGATCACCGCCACCGCGTTCGTGCTGCTGCTGATCTGGTTCGCCGAGCGCAACGCGGACCGGAGAACGTCGCGCATTCTTTTCGTCGTGGGCGTCGTAGTGATCGCGGTGTCGTCCTTCTTCCTGTACCAGCGCCGCGACCGCTATCGCACGGAGACGCACGCGGTCGTCGTTGCCGACATCGGAACGGTTGCGGGAAAACGCCCAGTGATCGTCGTCGGCATCCGCAATCTGCCGTACGACTGGATCCTGACGCTGGCTGGCGAAGGGTCGCTGCCGTTCTTCGATCAGGCGCGGACGCGCGGCTATCTCACGAGGCTGGAGCCGTTCCCGACGATGAGCCCGAAGTCGATCTGGGCGTCCGTCGCTACCGGCAAACTCCCGTTCCGCCACGGCGTCACCGGACGACTCGGATACTCGACGCCGCTCAACCGTGCCGGCGAACGCTTTCTCATCGTGCCGGGCGGCGTTGGGTTCAAAGCGTGGGGATTGATCCCTCCGGTGACTCGGATTTCGACGCCGCTTCCCGCCGGACTCTCGCTCCCGCTCTGGACGCTCTTCGAACGCGTCGGCCTGCACGCGACGGTGATCGGCTGGCCGTGGTCGGAGCCGATCGGCGCGTCGCGGCTCGTCACCGACCGCTACTTCGACAATGCGCCGCGCAACGCGATGGAGGCGATTCCGCCGCAGTTCGCCGCCGAAATCGCGAAGCTCGAAACGACTCCGCCCGATTCGGAGACGCAGCGATTCAACGGCACCGGCACGGCGCGGCAGCGCATCGTGAACGGCCTCGCTGCCGATCTGACCTCGATGGCCATCCTGCGCACGTCCGCGCCGTCGTTCCCGCTCACCGTCTGCACGCTGGGTGGACTCGAGCAAGCCCAGCGCGCCATCCACATCTTCAGCGACGACCTGCCGGCGCGTTCGAATGTGAAAGGACTCGTGCTGCGCGCGTACGCGGAGCAGCTCGACCGCATGCTGGCGTCGCTGGCCCGCGACTATCCCGATCACATGATCGTGGTCGTCTCGCCGTCCGGCCCCGTGCCGCCGCAGCTTCCGACTACGCCCTACGCGTTGTTGCGCGACTTCATCGACCCCGCCGATCCGAGCGCCGACGACGGCTTCGTGATCGTGTATGGGAAAGGTGTCGTGCACAGTGACAAGCCACGCTCCGCACAGGCTGTCGACGTCGTGCCGACTGTGCTCTACATCGCCGGACTGCCGGTGGGCCGCGACATGGATGGCAGCGTCCTCTCCGAGGCGTTTTCCGAGGAGCTGCTGCGATCGAATCCGCTGTCGCTCGTGCAGACCTACGAGGCGCAGCAACTGGTCGTGAGGCGAAGCGGGACGTAGTTCGGGCACAGGTTCTCCTTTCGGGTGTGGGGAGTGGGGAGTGGGGGGGGGCGGGTGGTTCGCGGGTGAGTCGATTAGTGGACTAGCGGATTCGGGCGCTGCCTGCGAACTGCTGCTACTAATCCACTAATCGACTAATCCACTGCCTCCCAAGACGGCCGCCCCGCTTGCGCGAGGCGGCCTGGGGGAGGGACGGCGCCTTACGACGCCGCGGGGGAGGGCGATTTCTTCGACGACTTCCGCGTGCTCTTCGTGTGTACCTTCGCCGAGAGCGTGGTCTTGCCTTCGACGGTCACGTACGCGGCCAGGCGTTCGAACGACTTTTCTCCGAAGCCCTTGACCTGCATCAGGTCCGAGGTCTTCTTGAAGTTGCCGTGCTCCTTGCGGTAGTCGAGGATGCGCTGCGCGGCCTTGGCGCCGACGCGGGGAAGCATGGCCAGCTGCGCGGCATCCGCGGTGTTGAGGTTGACGATTCCGCCGATCGGCGTGGCCGCAACCGGCTGCGAATCGGCCGCCATGGCGGCGCTGGAAATGGTGGCGATGAGAATTACCGACAGGACGATGAGGTGGGACTTCCGCATGGTCTTCTTCTCCTTTTGGTTTGTTGTTTTTTCTTCAGTTGATCGATGACGCGTTTCGGTTTTGGCTGTTTCCCACACGAGGACCGTTGATCCTCTGCATCAGTTGGAATTTGCTCTCTCCGTTAGCACCACCTCCTTTCGGGGACCGGTAGTGCGATCGAACGGCCAGCGTGCCGAAAGAGGTAAGTCGCTGAAGGAGAGCGACTTACGTCAAAACGCAGACCTGCGACGCGTCAAGAATGACGCTGAAACGCAAGTGTTTTTGACAGGCGGGAGCGGCGGGGGCGGAACGACGGCAATCCGTTATGGACGCACGAGGCGTTTCCGCACTTCGCGATCGCTGCAACTGCCCGACGGGATGTCGCGGCGTGACTGTTTCAGCGCCGCGGCCAGGCGGTCGAGGTCTTCCTGCTTACCGCGGAACTTCAGCGTTTCCTTCGCGTCGCTGATCCACCATTCCTGATCGCCGCGGAGCAGCGAACCGCCCATTGCCAGAATGCCTGGTTTGGACGTGCACTGAACGGCGACGTCCGCAAGAGGGATGGGCTGTTCATCGACCGAGACACTGTTCGGACCGACGCAAACGTTCGACGGCACCCAGGCAGGGCCTTCGTTGCCGGTCGTATAGAACTTCACGTTCGCGCAGATGTTGTCGCCGGACCCAGGAGGCGCGGGAGGTGCGGGTATCGGCGGTGCGATACGCGGCGCCGGCGATGGTGGAACGGCATCGCCCTTTATCAGCATGGCGCGGATCACCGCGTCCGGCACGTGGGCGTTCTTGAGCGCAATCAACGAATCGGTAGTCGTGTCAAAGGAAGCTTCCGAGCGCTCGATCTTCAGGACGATGACATCTGTGCCGAGTCCGGCGCCGACCATCCGCACGACCGCAGCGTTGTCCAGCACTTCGAATGCGGACAGCGGCAGGGCCAGGAAGAGTAGAACCGTCATCAGTCGCATGGACACGCGCATCCTATGCCGTCGCAGCCGCCGTCTGTATCACGTCAAGCAGAACCGTACGCGGGCCGATGCGGGCGGTGTATCCGCGCCATGTGACCGTATCGTCGAAGTACGGGACGAACTGCACGCCGAACTGCAGAACGTCCAGCAGCGGCACGTGCGAAAGTGCGACGCGTGTTCCGGTCGCGCGCGCGAGAGCCGCCACCTGCAACAGCCGCAAGGTGAGTATGGCAAGGGCCAGCAGCGGAGCCGAGGTCACGCCCGCGAGAATGCCCGCCACCGCGGCGAGGATCGCCACAGGCAGAGGGAAGACCAGTAGTTCCGCGGCGTAGCAGTTCTTCGACATCGCGTAACGGATTTTGTTCCAGCGGATCTGACGGCTAAGCGCGCGCAAGAGTGCGATCGATGACGACGTTGCGCACGACTTCCGGCGACAACGCCACGCGGTAGCCCGCCGCCTGAATCGCCAGCCCGATGGCCTGATCTTCGGCGAGCACCGACGTGAAGGCCTTGAAGCCGCCGATGGCGCGCAGCGCGTCGCGCGTGACAGCCATCGACTTGCCCACGACGCACGGCACACCGGCGAACGCGGCCACGACGTTTCCGGGGATGACGAAGCTGAGCAAGTGCAACGACTCGATCTTTGCGCCGAGGGACGCGGCGCCGTCACCGGTGAAGAGATTGGAGACGCAACCGACGGCCGGATCGCCGAACGCGTTCAGCGTCCGTGCGATGTCGTCGGATTCGACGCGCACGTTGGAGTCGGAGATCACGATCACGTCGCCGCGCGCTTCGCGCTCGGCCGCCACGAGCCGAGCCACTTTCCGGTTTGTCGTCTCCAGACGCGGATCGCCGCCGATGACCAGCCGGAATGGTGCCTCGGGATACGCACGGCGAACGCGGTCGAGCACTTCAAGAGCGGGGTCGTTGGCGTGCGCGACGCTGCAGATCACCTCGTAGTCGATCCCGCGCAAGGCCGCGAACGACTCCAGGTTGCGCTGCAGGTCGTCATCGAGTCCGCATAGCGGCTTCAGGATCGAAACGAAAGGCGCCGTTCCGGCCGAAGCGGCCAGCGGGGAAGATGCCGTCCGGCGCATGCCGTCGCCGCCTCCGGAAGAGAACGGTGAGTACGGTCTGAAGCGTCGTGGTCACTGCCGCGGCCGCGGCGAGAAACACCAGGATGATGTAGGTGTAGATCATGATGAGGTCTCCTCATGCAGTAGCGAACGCCGGGAGATCCGGCGCGAGCATCGGAAGCGGTGCGGCAGTAGGCCGCGGTTCCAGGCGCGTTACGGCGAGGCCGGAGCCGCGGCGAAGGGCGGCCAGGACCGCGTCAACGTTTTTTTCGCACGGGGGCACGAGCGTCTTCCACGCCCAGAGATGTTCCGGACGATGGAAATCGCTGTTTCCGACATAGGGCAGGCGTGCACGGCCGACCTGGGGGAAGAGGTCCCAGCGGCAGGCCACCTCCCACAGATCGATGTGCTCCTTGACCTCGGCGCGCTGCTTCCAGAGATAAAAGGTGTTTGCGAACCACTCCGACTGTTCATTCGGATGACACGCCACGACGAGTGCCCCGGAGCGGCGGGCGCGCACGAGCATCTCCTCAACGCTGCCCTCGGCGGAGATGAATTCGTCGCTGCCGATGGCCAGAACGTGCGCGGAGTTGCTATGCCGCAGGCGGTTCTGTGTCAGCTCACAACCCGCGATCACCACCATCCGGTATTGATCCCAGGCCCGCCGGGCCTCCCGTTCGATCTCCGCACGATAGGCCAGAAAGGTTTCCGCGGTGATCGAGAAGCCCATGCGATGCGTGAACTTGCCGATCATGTTGTCGCGGTTCACGACATGATCCGTGATGGCGATGATGTCGTGGCCCGTTCTGCCGAAGAGATCGACGATTTCGGGAATCGACAGTTTGCCGTCGGACCAGGTCGAGTGAATGTGCAGGTCTGCGAGTAGCATCACGCCCTCCTTCGCACGCCTATCGTCGCAAGCCGCCCGCCGAAGCGCTCTCGCGGCGCGTAAATCCGGCGTTAAATGGCTGTTCGATTCTGAAGAAAGGCAGCGCCGAGGCGGCGAAACGTTTCCACCGACGGCCGAGGAGTACGAAGCATCGTCGTCCGGTCGACCGCGTAGAGACCGAACTTCGGACCGAAACCGTCCAGCCACTCATAATTGTCGAGGAGCGACCAGTGGAAGTAGCCGTGCACCGGGACGCCCGCGCGCGCGATGGCATCGACATGCGTCTCGAGAAAGGACGGCCGAAGACGATCGCCGGCATCGGCCAGGCCGTTCTCCGTCACCACGAGCGGAAATCCCGCGCTGGCCGCTTCCTGCAGTAGTGCCGGAAAAGCCTCGGGGATGATCTCCCATCCGTTGTCGGTCAGTCCGGCTCCTGCCGCGTCGCGATAGGCAAACTCGCCGATGAAACGCGTCGTGCCGGGACAGCGCATGTGCAGGCGCGAATAGAAGTTCACACCGAACACGTCGAGCGATCGTGGCAGGTCATCACGCCGCCCGCGGATCCTCGTCGCCGGAGGAAGGATGAAATCCCAGCGGCCTGTGGCGAAGGCTTCGATGAGCGGCCGGTTGTAGCAACGATGCGCCACGCCGGCCAGAAACGAATCGAGGAAACGCGTCTTCCGTTCCGGCGCAAAGGCCATCATGTTGTGGGCGATCCCGATGGCCGCATGCGGCACGCGTTCCCGAATCGCCGCCGCGGCCGCGGCGTGCGCGGCGAGGAGATGGTCAAAGACGCGCCGCAACGAACCCGCGTCCGAAATACCGGGCGGGATCTGTCCGTCGAACCAGCCGGCGAGCAGAAAGACGAGCGGCTCATTGAGCGGGATCCAGAAACGCACGCGATCACCGATGGCATCGGCAACACGCGCGGCGAAACGCGCAAAGCGATGGACGGAAGCCGGCGATGTCCACGGCGTGCGGCTGTGGAACCATCTCGGATGCGTGTAGTGAAAGAGCGTGAGGCACGGCTCCAGTCCGATCGCGATCAGATGATCCGCGAGCCTTCGGTAGCGCGCGAGCGCATCGCCGTCGAAATGTCCATCGCGCGGCTCGACCCGGCTCCACGAAACGGAGAAGCGGAACGAGTTCGCTCCCGCGTCCCGCGCCAGCATGGCGTCTGCCTCATAGCGGTCCCACGCACCGACAGCGGTGCCGCAGGCTTCGCCGCGCGTACGCCCGCTCTTCTCCCAATCCGTCCAATCGCACGCATCGTCGCCTTCCACCTGGTAGTGCGATACCGCGGTTCCCCACAAACGCGGGCGATCGGCAAACGGAAAGCGAACCGGAGTGCTCCGCACGCTGGTGTGTGTAGCCGCCGGGCGCCGCGAAGCGAGCGCGCAGCGGGTGAATTCGGCGTAAAGACTTCCGGCGCGACGCACGCCTGGCCAGCCCGCGAGCGCCAGCGCTCCGGATCGGAGGGTGCCGACCCATGCCACTGTCCCACTTGGTGACACTCCATGCTTAGGTCCGCGCGCGGAGGCGCGCATGACAGTCCAGCCCCGCGCTTTGCGTGGGGTAACAGGGCGTGGACGAGGGTTTGCGGCGGCGGAGGCGGCCGCAACAAGGCCGCGCGATCGCACTGTTTGCGCGTGAATGTGGTGGCCGCCTCCGCGGCCACGGATCACGCGACGGCTCTGATCCCGCGCAGAGCGCGGGGCTGTATTGTCGAAGCGCGCCTCCGCGCGGGACGTGTAACCCCCGCGCGCTCCGCCTCCGCGCACTCCGCGTGACCCACTTCACTCCGAATTTACATCCCGTGCATTCGCACTTGGGACGCGATCCGTACCCTGCCGGACATGAAACTGAAGTCGCTCTTGATCCTCGTGTCGATTGCCCTCGCCGCATGCCAGCCAAGCGAGACAAAAACGTCGTCGGCCGCGTTCGCGAGTACCGGTCCGATGACCATCAACGGTGCCGGCGCGACCTTCCCCTATCCGATTTACTCGAAGTGGTTCGACGAGTACCAGAAGGCGCATCCCGATGTGCGCATCAACTACCAGTCGATCGGATCCGGCGGCGGCATCAAGCAGCTTTCGGCGCAGACCGTTTTCTTCGGCGCCAGCGACGGACCGATGACCGACGCGCAGTTGCAGGCCGCTCCGGGCGCCATCCTGCACTTCCCGACGGTCCTGGGCGGCGTCGTTCCGGTCTACAACGTGACCGGTGTGACGCAGGCGCTTCGATTCAATGGCTCCGTTCTCGCCGACATCTACCTCGGCAAGATCACGAAGTGGAACGATGCCGCGATCGTCGCGCTCAATCCCGGCGTGAAGCTGCCGGCCGACGACATCGCCGTCGTCCATCGTTCCGACGGCTCGGGCACGACCTACATCTTCTGCGACTTCCTCTCAAAGGTTTCGCCGGACTACAAGCAGAAGGTCGGCGTGTCTACCTCGGTCAACTGGCCGGCTGGCGTCGGCGCGAAGGGCAATGAAGGCGTTTCCGGACTCGTGCGCCAGACGCCCGGCGCGATCGGTTACGTCGAGCTGATTTACGCGCTGCAGAACAAAATGTCGTACGGTTCCGTGCAGAACAAGGCCGGCCAGTTCGTCACCGCGTCGCTCGACTCCGTGACCGCGGCCGCGGCCGGCGCGGCAATGCCGGACGACTTCCGCGTCTCGATCACGAACGCCGACGGCGCGGCCGCGTATCCGATCGCATCGTTCACGTGGCTGCTTCTTTACGAGCATCCGAAGGACGCCGCGCGCGGAAAGGCCATGGTCGACTTCCTCAAGTGGGCGCTCACCGACGGCCAGAGATTCGCGCCGTCGCTCGGCTATGCGCCGCTGCCGCAGCCCGTCGTCGCGAAAGAAATGCAGGCGCTCGCGAAGATTCAATGAGACGTTCCTCCGACGATCGCAAGTTCCGGCTGAGCACGGGCGCCTTCGCGGCGCTCGTGCTGTTGATCGTGATTGGCATCGGCTTCGAGCTGACGCGGCAATCAATGTTGTCGATCACCAAGTTCGGCCTGAAGTTCTGGACGACGTCGACGTGGGATCCGGTATCCGGCGACTTCGGCGCGCTCCCCTTCATCTGGGGGACGCTCTACTCGGCGATCCTGGCGCTCCTGATCGCCACGCCGATCGCGCTCGGCATCGCCATCTTCATCTCCGAGCTTTCGCCGCGCGTCCTGCGCCAACCGCTGGCGTACCTCACCGAACTGCTGGCCGCGATCCCATCGATCGTCTACGGACTCTGGGGAATCTTCGTGCTCGTCCCAATCGTGCGCAAAGTCGAAATCGCGATGGGCGCGAAGCCGGCCCTCGGCGTCGGCATGCTTTCCGCGGCGTTGATTCTCGCGGTGATGGTGATTCCGTTCAGCTCCTCCGTGGCGCGCGAGATCCTGAAGAACGTCCCTTCCACGCAGCGCGAAGCCGCCTATGCGCTCGGCGCGACGCGATGGGAAGCGATCAAAGTCGCCATCGGCTTCGGCAAGAGCGGAATCATCGGCGCGGTCATGCTCGGCTTCGGCCGCGCCCTCGGCGAAACAATCGCCGTGACGATGGTCATCGGCAACTCGCCGCAGATTTCGGCATCGCTGTTCAAGCCGCAGTACACGATGGCCGCGGTCATCGCCAACGAATTCACCGAGGCTGCGGATGAGCTGTATCTGCACGCGTTGATCGAGATTGGATTGCTTCTCTTCATCATCACCGTGGCCGTGAACATGATCTCGCGGCTGCTGATCTGGTCGATGAAGCGCCGGGTGACGGCTCCGATCATTGCGCCGATCCTCGAGGAGGCCGTGGCATGACCGCCAACCTCCGCCGGCGCAAGCTCTTCTCACACTTCTTCGAAATCCTCTGCGGTCTTGCCGTCGTCATCGCCCTCATCCCGCTGGCGATGATCCTCTTCTACGTGATCAAGGAAGGCGCGGGCGCGCTGAACTGGGACTTCTTCACGAAGATGCCGAAGCCGGTTGGGGAGACCGGCGGCGGGATGGCCAACGCCATCGTCGGGACGCTGATCCTGATCAGTATCGGCGCGCTCTTTGCGGTGCCGGTGGGCGGCATTTGCGGAGTCCATCTGGCTGAATATCCATCGACGAAGTTCTCGTCCGTGGTCCGCTTTGCCGCTGACGTTCTGAACGGAGTGCCGTCGATCGTCGTCGGCATCTTCGCCTACGGCCTCCTGGTCATGCCGGTCAAGCGTTTCAGCGCCATTGCCGGTGGCGTCGCTCTCGGGCTGCTGATGATTCCGATCGTCGTCCGGACCACGGAAGAGTTGCTGCGGCTCGTTCCCGGAGGTCTTCGCGAAGGCGCTCTTGCCCTCGGCGCCAGGCGCAGCCGTGCCGTCTTCGGCGTGATCGTTCCGGCGGCGCTCCCCGGAATCCTGACCGGCATCCTCGTCGCGATCGCGCGCGTGGCCGGTGAGACGGCGCCGTTGCTTTTCACCGCACTCGGCAACCGCTTCTGGTCGACCAGCCTTACGCAGCCGATCTCGTCGCTGACGATGCAGGTTTACGCCTACGCCAACTCGCCGTACGACGACTGGCACCGGCAAGCCTGGGCCGGCGCGTTTCTGCTGGTGATGATCATTCTCACGCTGTCGATCGCCGCGCGGCTGGCCGTGCGCCGCCTCGAAAGGATGAACCGCCCGTGATTACTCTTGTCCTTGAACCGGAGCCGAAAGCCGCAACTTCGCAGGCAGCAACCTCGATGAATGACGACACCAAAATCTCCGTCCGCGATTTCGATTTCTTCTACGGCGCCGCCAAAGTCCTGCATGGAATCTCGCTGGACATTCCGGCGCGCAAAGTCACGGCGCTCATCGGACCGTCGGGCTGCGGCAAGTCCACGTTCATCCGTTCCATCAACCGGATGAACGACATCATCCCCGAGGCCAGGGCCAGCGGGACGATCGCCATCGACGGGCGCGACGTGTATCGCGGCGACACGGACGTCGTCGAGCTGCGCCGCCGCGTGGGCATGGTCTTCCAGAAATCGAATCCCTTCCCGAAATCGATCTACGACAACGTCGCCTACGGCCTCCGCATCGGCGGAATGCGCAACAAGCGGCAGCTCGACGACATCATCGAACGCTCGCTCACGCGTGCCGCGCTCTGGCACGAAGTGAAGGATCGCCTGCAGGCCAGCGCCCTCGCGCTGTCCGGCGGCCAACAGCAACGCCTCTGCATCGCCCGCGCGCTGGCCGTCGATCCCGAAATCCTGCTGATGGACGAGCCGGCCTCGGCGCTCGATCCGATCGCGACGTCGAAAATCGAAGAGCTGATCTACGAGCTCAAAGACAACTACACGATCGTGATCGTCACGCACAACATGCAGCAGGCCGCGCGCGTCAGCGACCGCACCGCCTTCTTCATGCTCGGCCGCGTCGTCGAATACGCCGAGACCAACGCGATTTTCATGAACCCGAAAGAAAAGATGACCGAAGATTACGTGACCGGGAGATTCGGATGACGGTTCCGCGCCATTTCGACAAAGACATAGAGGAGTTGAACCACCTCCTTCTGCGCATGGGAGCGATGGTGGAGGACGCCATGGCCCGCTCGATCCGGGCGTTGCTCGAGCGCGACACGGTACTGGCCAATGAGGTCATCGCCCGCGACGACGAGATCGACCGGATGGAGATCGTCATCGATCAGAAGACCATCGAGCTGATCGCCAAGATGCAGCCGACGGCGAATGACCTCCGCTTCGTCGCCACCATCATGAAGATCACGCCCGAACTGGAGCGGATCGCCGACCTTGCCCAGGACGTCTGCGAGCGCGCCATCGAACTGAATCGCGAGCCGATGCTCAAGCCGGTCTCCGATCTGCCGCGCCTCGCGCACGACGCGCAGGCCATGGTGCGCGACGCGCTCGATGCCTTCGTCCGCGGAGACGCCGCCCTGGCCCGGAAGGTCATCGCCCAGGACGACAACGTCGACGCGCTCACCGAAAGCTCCTTCCGCAATCTGCTCACCTACATGCTCGAAGACGCGCGCAACATCTCCTCCGCGATCCGCCTCACCTTCATCGGCAAGTACTTCGAGCGGATGGCCGACGGCGCCACGAACATCTGCGAGATGGTGGTCTATCTCGTCGAAGGAAAGATGATCAAGCACACGGCCCTGGCCGCGGCGGACGAATGACGAAGATCGCCCTGATCGAAGACGATGCCGACATCGCCTTCACCGTTCGCCTGAACCTCGAGCGCGAGAACTATCGCGTGACGGTTTACGCCGACGGCCATGAAGGCCTGGTGGCCGTGCAGGGCGGCGGCTTCGATTTCGTGATCCTCGATCTCAATCTTCCCGACGTCGATGGCCTCACCATCTGCCGCGAGCTGCGCCGCGATCCGGTCACGACCTCGATCCCCATCCTCATGCTCACCGCGCGCGGCTCCGAGCGCGACCGCATCACCGGCCTCGAGCTCGGCGCCGACGATTACCTGACCAAGCCCTTTGCCATCCGCGAGCTGACCGCGCGCGTCGCCGCGATCCTGCGCCGCACGCAGAAACCTTCGACCGACGTCTCCGGCTACGACGACGGCGAACTGCGCATCGACGAAAAGGCCTTCCGCGTCTATCACCTCGGCAACGAGGTAAAGCTCGCAAAGAAGGAACTGGAACTGCTGCTGCTTCTCGTTCGCAACCGCGGTTCGGTCGTATCGCGCGACCGGATTTTGTCCGAGGTCTGGCAGATGAGCGACGACGTAGAGACGAGGACCGTCGATGCCCACATCCGCAACCTCCGGAAGAAGATCGGCACCGAGCGGATTACGACGGTGGTCGGGTTTGGGTACCGATACGATCCGCCGCTGTCATCGTGAGAGGCCGTGAAGAAAGTGAACCGTAGTCATCGCGGTGTTTGATGCTTTGCGCGACTCGCGGCACATTTCGCGAAGCTTTGGAGTGCGGTAGCGATCGAGCTACCGCTTTGGGAGGGCGGGGGAAGGTGAATATCGCGAGAACTGAGCAAGCATCACACGCTGCGGGTCGTCACGATTCCACCACCCTCCCAAAGCGGTGGCCTTGCCACCGCACTCCAAAGTGCTGCGCCACGAAACTGGCGCTACGGTTCCTCAGAATGACAGCCACAACACCATGATCCCCCTCACCCTCATCGCAATCCTCGCCATCGCAATCGCGATCCTCTTCGCACTCCTCTGGACGCGCACCCGCGCCGACATCCGCCGCCTCTCCGATCGCCTCGGTCGTCCCGACGGCGAGGCCTCCGCGTCGCTCGACGTCGACTCCTTCGGCGCGGTCGACGAGATCGCCTCGCGCTTCTACCGCTCACGAATCGACTTGTCCCGCCAGCTCTCGTCGGCCGAGTTTCAGAATGCGCTGCTGCAACAGATCATGAACGGCATGGGCGAAGGCGTCCTGGCCATCGACCGCCAGCGCCGCGTCGTCCTCGCCAACCGCCGCTTCGCCGAAATGTTCACTCTGCAGCCGGGCTTCGTCGGCCAGCCGCTGGCCAGCATCCTTCGCAACCAATCCATTCTTTCCGGACTTGATGAGGCGCTCGCCGATCGTGCCGACTCCGCCAGCCGATTCTCCATCCGCAGCGGCATCGAGGAGCGCAAGATCGAGATGCGCGCCTTCCCGCTCCCGTCGCACGACCTCGCCGCCGTCGCTCTCTTCATCGACGTCACCCACGTCGAGCGCCTCGAAGAGCTCCGCCGCGAATTCATCGCTGACTTCTCCCACGAAGTCCGCACTCCGTTGGCCGCGCTGAAGTCCGCCGTCGAAACCTTCGATCACGATCGCGGCCTGCTCACCGACGAGCAGGACGGACAGCTCCGCCGCATCATGTCCCGCCAGCTCGCCCGCCTCGAACGTCTCGCGCAAGACCTTTCCGAGCTCAGTCACATCGAAGCCGGCGATCTCAGTCTCGAGCGGACCGACATCGACCTGCGCCGCCTCCTCGAAGATCTCTGCGAAGACTTCCGCGACCGGGCCTCGGCAAAAAAACTCCGCTTCGTCATCACCGGCGAAGTCGCCCACGTCCACGGCGACGCCATGCGCCTCCAGCAAGCCTTCGCCAACCTCCTCGACAACGCCATCAAATACGGCGGCGAAGACGCCTCGATCGACATCGACATCTCCGCCACCTCCGACCGAGGCATCGTCCGCATCACGGATCACGGCGAAGGGATCCCCCCCGAGGAACGCGACCGAATCTTCCGCCGCTTCTACCGCATCGACAAAAGCCGCTCCCAGGAAATCGCCGGCACCGGCCTCGGCCTAGCCATCACCAAGCACCTAATCCTCCAACACCGCGGCAACATCGAAGTAGAGGGCGTGCCGGGCGGGGGGGCGAGGTTCGTGGTGACGTTGCCGAGGTGATTCGCTACAATCCCTCCTTCGGCGGCAACCAGCGCCTAACCTCCTGAGACCTTTCCCAGCGAAGGTCCGATGCGGAGGCAAAGGGGGACGGACCCTCGGGTTGGGTACTTGCGGACCTTCGTTCGAGGGCTTCGCTGCTGGGGGCGGATGCTCGCGAACTGAACGAAGGAGATTTCGCGATGACTCAGCAGAAAGATTTCAAGCGCGTCGTTCGTGCGCGCATGCAGAAGACGGGCGAGTCGTACACTACGGCCCGGCTTCATCTCGTTAAAAAAGAACAAGCTCCGGCTCCCGACTACGCGGCGTTGGCAGGACTCAGCGATGAGTCGGTGAAGAAAGCTACCGGCCGCACATGGACGAAGTGGGTGGCGCTGCTCGACAAAGCCGATGCGAAGAAGATGTCGCATCCCGCGCTGACGAAGCACATCCGCGAGGCGTACGACACGCCGTCGTGGTGGACGCAGATGGTGGCGGTCGGCTACGAGCGCATTCGCGGCCTGCGCGCGCAGGGGCAGCAGCGCAGCGGCGACTGGTCGATCAGCAAGAGCAAGACGGTCGGTGTTCCGCTGGCGAAGCTGTACGCCGCGTTCAACGCGCGCGGCCGCGCTAAATGGCTGCCCGGCGTGAAGCTCACCGTGCGCGGCGCGACGCCGAACAAATCGATGCGTCTTCGTTGGGAAGACGGCTCGCCGATCGATGTCGGCTTCATGTCGAAAGGCGACGTGAAGAGCCAGGTCGCGCTCGAGCATCGCAAGCTGGCTTCGAAAGCCGAGGCCGATCGCATCCGCGCATTCTGGACGGAGCGACTCAACGCGCTCGCGGCGATGCTGAAACCGTAGTGAGTTGATGTGGTGCCGCTTTCGGGCGGCACTACATCACCGTCCCTCTTCGGCCGCCAGGTCGACGATGATCCCGCGTTCGACATAGATCGGACGGATGTACTCGGCCAGCATCGGCCGTTTCACCGCCAGCCAGAGCGCGCCGGCCAGGCAGAAGAGCGCGCCGTAGAAGATCGTTTTCTCGGACCCGATGCGGTCCGCGACGATGCCGGCGAGCAGGCTGCCGATCGGCTGCATGCCCATGATGGCCACGCTGTAGAACGCCATCACCCGTCCGCGCAGGTTCTCGTCGACGACCGTCTGCAGGATCGTGTTCGCCGATGCCGCCTGCAGCATCATTCCGGCGCCGATGATCGGAAGGATCACCACCGAAAGCCAGAGTGAGCGCGAGAACGAGAACGCGATGAGGCCGACGCTCAGGCCGATCGATGCGGCGACGATCACTTTGCCGAGGCCGACGACGGTGTGGCGCGAGGCCAGGTAGAGCGTGCCGGCCAGCGCGCCGATTCCGGACGCCGTCATCAGGATGCCCAACGTGTGCGGGCCGCCGTGCAGCACCTTCGAGGCGATGACCGGCATCAGCGTCGCGTACGGCATCCCGGCCAGACCGGCCAGCGCTACGATCAGCAGCAACGCGCGCACGGGAGGGAAGCGCGACACGTAGGTCCATCCCGTGCGCAGCTCTTCGAGCATGCGCGTGTCGATGTCGGCTCTTTGTGTGCGAGTCCGGCGCATGGCCAGCAGCGACCCGATCACAGCGAGGTACGAAATCGCGTCGGCTCCGAAGCACCACCCTTCGCCCAGCGTGGCGATGAGGATGCCGCCGACCGATGGCCCGATGATGCGCGAGGCGTTGATCATCGAGGAGTTCAGCGCGATCGCGTTCGGCAGGTCGTCGCGGTCCTCCACCATCTCCACGACGAAGGACTGCCGCGCCGGCGTGTCGAACGAGTTGATCACCCCTTGCACCAACTGCAGCACAATCACCTCGGCCACCGTGATGACGTTCATCAGCGCCAGCACTGCCAGCGCCGCCGACTGCAGCGCCGAAAGAATCTGCGTGATGACGAGGATGCGGTGCCGATCCCACCGGTCGACCAGCACGCCCGCGAACGGCGAGAGGATCAGCATCGGGATCTGCCCCGCGAATCCGACGATGCCGAGGAGGAGTTCCGAGCCGGTGAGACGATAGACGAGCCAGCTCGTAGCGATGCGCGTGATCCACGATCCGACGAGCGAGATCGATTGCCCGCCGAAGAAGAGGCGGTAGTTGCGGTGGCGCAGCGCGCGGGTGATACGGCTCAAGCGATCCCTAGACGCAAGTCACGTTCCCGGGCGGGCACGGCGAGACTTCCGACCGCGCGGATTCTCGGCTAGAATCCGCCGCCTCAGCGGAAATTTTGACGCGCCACTCGCGTTAGTTTCCGTACCTTCCCGAGGACGTTCGTTGGACATGGGGCCGTAGCTCAATTGGGAGAGCGCCTGAATGGCATTCAGGAGGTCGACGGTTCGATCCCGTTCGGCTCCACCAACTCGAACCATTTCCGAACAAGCCGGGCGGTCTTCGGCGTGCGCAGCAGCCGGTCTTCGACGATGCGAGTCAGCAGAAAGTCGCGTGGCGGCGGACGCCATCGCAATAGTGTCCCCGATCGAACGCGACGGCAGCCTCAGCGAACGCTGCACACATCGATGCGTTCCAGCCAGCGAGGAAGTTTTCATCGCGTCGGCCACACGCGTTACGACCTGACTTGCCCGTCATGCAAGTGCGGTTACTGCGAGGACGCAGGTTCTGGTGCCGTCGGAAGTAGTTCGTGACTGTGAGCACCGGCAAGTGTCCGTGCTTGCGTCAACCCAGCAGCCAATATCGGAAACACGGTCGAAGCGAACTGTTCGGCTGCGTATATAAACGAAATGTAGGTGGTGTACGGCAGAAACCAGCGACCGGCACGTTCCTCAGCATCTTTCTGATTTTTCTGTCCGAAGAACTCCTTCAGGTTGATATCGACTGTTATTACGCCCAAGACTGTATGGTCGTCCAGCCGTACAACAGGCACCGATATCATAGACATGTTCTGGGTCCGGTAAATGTCCCCCTGGTCTTTGTAATTATCAGTCCACTCTTCTCCTGTAAATTCATGCTCAATTACGGGTCGCTGCCGGTGCCACGCCAACCCCGCACATCCTTCCCGTTTTTCAAACGTCTTTTGTTCGCTCGCGGACCTAGGCGGTGCATCGCTTGGTGTGCACCACGCTCGGTACTCTAGTTGTTGGTGTCCCGAGGCTGCAGTGACTATTTCCATAAAGGTCGCCTTCACAATGACGTCCGAAATGGGCACGTTTCGCTCTAGGCTTGCTGATTCTTTCACCGCGTGGCACATGTTACGCAAGGCGTCAACGATGATCTGAAATTTCTTGATGTCGCGCACTAACAGCGTCCCACTATCAGTCGAGCGCTTTTGGCTTGCGATCGCTCTGGTCGTCTGGCGGTAGGTAGATACCAAAAATGCGACGCCGGCGTTCGCGATGTTTAGGCTGGACTCCAATCTTGCACGCACGGCATTGTTTGCTACTACACTCGCCGCCCTTTCGCTCTGATAGTGTCGTTCGAGTTTCTCCGCCTGCTCGCGATGCTCTCGCGCAACGTCGTTTTCCTGAGCCCGGTGAAGTTCATCCAGTACGTATTCAGATACAAAAAGTCCTAATAAGATCAGTAGCGCCACAAAGTACACGATGGCGCCTATCTCATGTTTCGCGTGTGAATCGGCGAGGACCGCGATGGCCGCGCATTGGAGGCCCCTTACTGCCTTAAGCATTCGCCCTGCCCATACCATCTTCATGTGTCCTCCCGCTGGCTGCTTGAGCATTATGCGTCCAGAAACTAACATTCATCCACTTCAAGGCACCAGTCAACAAAATATGTGTGCCTCGACCCAAGGCGGGCGGCTGTGGCAGCCAAGATTAGGCGATTCTGAGTTCAGGTAGTGTATACTTACGCCGTTGCGGGTCGTAGGTCAAGCCTCAAGTGGTCCGGAGCGGATTCTCACAATAAAATATCGATGCCGCGGCGCGAGTGACGGTTACCGGTGTGGCCGGCATAATAGGGGCGAGAGAATGAAGCGAACTAGAGTAGCAGTGATCGGTGCTGGGTACATGGGTCTGCATCATGCGGTCAAATACAGATCGCTTGAGGAAGTGGACCTCGTTGCCATCGTCGATCGCCGGATGCTGCGTGCGACCGAAGTCGCCGCGCAACTCGGGTGTAAAGCATTCGAGAGCGTCGATGATTTGTTGGCTAGCGATCTTCACATCGACGCGGCAACGGTCGCAACTCCTACCAATTCGCATTACCCGATCGCAACACGCTTGCTGCAGGAGGGTATCCACTGCATCGTTGAAAAACCCTTAGCGCTTACGAGTACCGACGCACGGGCTCTCGTCGAGACCGCTAGAGGAGCATCGAGAATTCTTCTGCCGGGCCATATCGAACGCTTTAACCCAGCGGTGCGGTCAGTGCGCGATCGGAAAGGCGACTTTCACTACATCACGGCATATCGAGTCGGTCCCATGAGCTTTAGATCGGTCGACACGGACGTGGTGTTGGACGTGATGACCCATGATATTGATATCGCTCTGTTCCTAACAGGATGTGCCGATGCGAAGGTAGAGGTGGTTCGGGCGTTCTCCTCGCCTGAGAACATCAATGACATCGCTAAAGCAGAAATTCGTTTCGGCTCATGTTTGGCGGATTTGGTGGCCAGCCGTCTCGCAATCGCGAGACGACGAAAGATGAGGCTCTACGCCTCCGACGGGTACTACAGCATCGATTGCTCCCAACGCAGCGCCGTTCATCTGGACCGGGACCGATATGTAACCGGTCTAAGAGAGTTGCATCTTTATCAGGAGATGGGCCGCGAAATAGCGCCAGATGCGATTTTCGCCGCGGTGGGCGCCGAGCACATTGCCGATCCGCAACGCTACGGAACCGATCCCTTGACTGAGGAGATCAAATACTTTCTCGGTCTCGTGAACGGCACGATCGATGACGACATCCTGAAAGCCGAGGATGGTGTGACGGTAGTAGCGATCGCGGAGGCAATCCTACGTCTGTGTTCGCCTCTCAACACGTTCCAGGCAGGAGTTAGCTTCCGTGCGGCACATGACTCCTTGAGCGCGACGATTGAACCCGAGCAACCTACCGTCCAGAAACCGTAGAGCTCCGCGCGTGCTTGTCGGCGCGCGATTGGTGTGGTAGATTAATTGTATATCTTGGAGGTGGCCCTAGTTGGCGCGGAGGGGGTGGAGAGGCCGATACGATTTTCGCATGATTCAACGCTACGCACACGCGAACTCTCCTGCTGTCTACTCCGAGCCGCTTCGGAGTCAAATCCAAAACCTGCCCAAAATTGATCTCCATCGCCATCTCACAGGTTCCATAAGTGCTCGTTCAGCCATCGAAGTGGCTACGAGGCACGGACTGCCACTCCCAACTTTTGATCTGTTTGAACTCGAAGCGCTCTTGACGATCCGCGCGCAACCCGGCTCTCTTCGCGATTACTTTAAGCCGTGGAGTATTCTAAACAACCTGTTCGTGTCGTCGCAGACGACTTTTGAGCTCGTGTCGCATGTTCTTATTGATGCTGCCGCAGACAAGGTCGAATACCTAGAACTTCGAATGGCCCCCCGGTCGTTGGTAGGGAATTCTGCGTTGCCTTTGCCTGAGTTTATTAGCGCTGCGGCGAATGCAGTCACTCAGACGCCCTCACCCGTGACACGCTGCATATTGGGGTTACCGCGCCACGCATTGCTCAACAAAAGCGAGCATGAGCTGCACGCGATTTTCCGCCGGGTTATGGATTCCATACGGGACGACGGCAAGGGCGTATTTGTCGGCGTTGATCTGAATGGCGACGAGTCGTTGAGCGACGGACGTGCATTTCGTACATTTTTTGCCACGGCAAGGCAGTCGGGACTCCATGTCACTATACACGCTGGCGAACTGGGAGATTCTGAAAATGTCCGCATCGCTTTGGCGGAACTGGGCGCTACCCGCGTTGGGCACGGCACGGCTGCTCTAGGGGACTGGGACGTCGCGGCGGAACTGGCGCGACGTGGAACAGTTTTGGAGCTGTGCCCCACAAGCAACGTCTTCCTCGGCACAATTGAGAGCATCGCCGCGCTGCCCGTTTATTTTATGCAGAGCATGGGCATCCGCTACACGGTGAATACGGACAACCCTGCGCGTTGCGGTATAACACTATCGGATGAGTTGTATGCGTTTGCACGCGCTTTCGATCTGACGTTAGAAGACGTGAAGATGCTCACGGCGGTGGCGCTCCAAGCCGCTTTCGTGGACGAGGCAACGAAGCGGTTACTGGACGAGAGGATTAACGCCAAAACATCTCTCCGTTTATTAGCTTAGTCAATTTCCGTCGTCCGAATACTTTATGCCAGAAGAGCTTAGGCGCAAAGGTTCGCACCGGAGCGATGTGTCGCTTGCCAAAAAATACCAATCGCCCACCAAAATCCTGCAACGACGAGAAGTAAGGAGCCTCAGTCAGGCGGCGGCCTTCCGGCCGCCGCCTGATTCGAAGCGTGTCAGTGGTGCGCGTACGGCGAGGCCAGCGGGGCCACTTCTACGACGGTCATCATGCCGCGGTCTTCGTGCGCGAGGATGTGGCAGTGGATGACGTAGTAGCCGGAGAAGTCGACGAAGCGGCTGCGCATCTTGAAGTAGCCCGGGATCACGATCTGAGTGCCGGCGGCGTTGGTGGCCACCAGTCCGGATGGAATCGGGAAGACGTCCCACCAGATGGCGTTCTTCGATGAGGGACCGCTGCCGCTGCAAGGCTTCCAGGTGCTCGGGTCGTTTGGATCGAGGTAGCACTGGCCGGGTTGCATCGCCGTCTTATCGGTGACGTATTTCGGCGAGCCATTGGCCAGCGTTTCGTTGGGAGTGAATACCTCGACCACCTGGAACGGGTTGATATGGATGTGGAACGGGTGGGAGATGTTCCCCTGCGTCGAGTTCGTGATCTTCCACTCTTCGACCGTGTTCAAGAGCACGACCGCGCCAACCTCGCCGTCGAACTGTTTTCCGTCGATCTCGTGCCTGGCCGGCTGCGAGGGGGGATTGGTCTGCGGGATGGTGTTGAAGGCGATCGTCTTCGTCCCGGTTACTTCGCTGTCCGCAATGTCTTTGAGGAAGTCGGGGAAGGCGGGAGCGGCGGGCATGAACGCCATGACCGGAGAGAACGCCGTGCCGGAGACATTCACAGTCAGCAGATTGATCGGGAACGCTCCGACGAGGTCCGACGGATCGACCTCGTTGTTGACCTGCACCGAATACGAACAAGGCGGCTTGCTGACGTTGCACTGGGCAGGCGCCTGCACCAGGAGATCGGCGCGATTGCCGGCCGCCAGCAGGAAGGGGCGATCGTTGCTGCTCTTGTAATTCACGTCCTTGAACTGGACGCCGTCCTGTGCCAGTTGCCGCCAGTGGAAGCCGGGAGGCGGCGCGATGAAGTACGTGCCGCCGCGGCCCGATGCGTTGACGATGCGCCACATCTGCACTTCGCCCGGCCGCATGGAGATCACCGGATTGATCCGGCCATTGACGGCGAAATCGGGACCTTTGTCCTGCCCACCGCCGGGATTTTTTAAGTTGGGGGAGACTCCGAACTGGTTGATCACCAGCACCGATGGATTCCACGCGGGATTTGCGGTCTTGTAGTACGTCGAGATCTCGTCGTCGTATGAACCCTCGATGATAAACGCGCCGACAAAGCCGTTGCCTACATCGATCGCAGTCGAGCCGTGTTTGTGGGCGTGATACCAATGGGTGCCCGGCGCCTGCCCCATTTGCAGAAGATGGGAGTGCGGCGCCTCGGTCAATAGCGTCCGGGCAGCGCTGCCGGCCAGTTCGCCCGTGCCGTCATGGCTGTGCGTGCTGGTGCTCGTCGACGCCGTCGCCGCCGGATCGGGGTACGTCGGCAGCTTGAAGCAATACGGATAGGAGCCGATGTAGTACTGCGGCCAGGCGCCCTCTTTGATCTGCTTATCGTTCACCGGCGACAATGGCGTGCCGCCGCCCCTCTGCGCGTCGAACTTGAGGAGATCGGACTTCTGCTTATCCGTCCAATCGGTGGTTGGAAAGTCGCTCGGATATTGACGCGGCCACTCGCGATGCGATCCCTTGCCCAGTTCTACTTCGCAGCGGTCGAAGAACGCGTCGAAGTCCTTCTTCACGTTTTCCGGCGTGACCACCGGTTTCCCGGTCAGCCTTTGAGACGAGAGGATCTCCAGGAAGACATTGTCGCCGGTCGAATTCGGGTTCGTGTGCGTTCCGTGAAAGTGAATGTTTGCCGTCGTCGATCCGTGGAAGCAGTTGGGGAACTTGTCTCCCTTCGGATCGGTACCCGGATAGTTCGATGCCGCGGTGGCTCCGAATGTCTGATCGCATCCTCCCACGTCGCCGCTGTCGATCGACTTACCGAACACCGCCGGATCGATGTTGTTGAGGAAGGTGAGCTCGATGACGTCTCCGACCTTCGCCCGAAGCGTCGGTCCGTTGAGCGGATCGCCGACGGCGGCCTCCGTCCCCGGCGCGGGAAACGGCGGAACGGCGTCCGGACTGCGGAAGGCGCGGACCCACTGTCCATAGCAGGCCGTGTAAGCATTCGGATCGCCGGGCTGCGTCGGCCCTCCATTGATGCTGCCCGGAGTGCGCGTGCCGATGCGGTCGAACTCGCTGGTGGCCGTGACGACGGCGCGCAGCCTGCCGTGGGAGGAAACGAGCTCGGGGATTTTTACGAGCGGCTGCTGCGAACGGGCGCACGGAATCTGCGGAGTGGACGGTGCGGCGGCAGCTGATGAGCCCTGGCCGGATTTCTTCGTCCCGGCGCCACTCTTTGTTCCGGCTTTGGACGACGACTGAGCGGCCGCCGGCATGGCGGTGAATATGCAGGCCGCGACTACGGCGATCATCAGAAAACCATTTCCCGGATAGTAACGATTCCTATTCATCTGTTCTCCCTCTCGAGTTGGCGTTGGAGGAGTGAGAGAACGGTTTCACGCGGAGGGCGCGGAGAGGCGGAGAAAACCAATCCTCCGTCTCTCCGCGTGAAACCGTTCTCCTTAGGTTTGGACGCCTTAGTTCAGCACGGCGGGATGTCCTGAACGGCCACCACGTTGATCGAGCCGTTTTCCCCTTCGTGTCCGCGAATCGTGCACTCATACGTGATCGAGGCCACGATGACGTATTCGTCAGAGGACTGTTCGGCAATGATTACGTCCGTAACCCTGCCGTCACTCAGCGCGAGCTGATGGTCGTTCTCCGTCGTGTTGTTCCAGGTGACGATCGAGTTCGCAGGGCAATTCTGCGGATCCGGTGAAAAGGTCGCCGGGTTCCCTTTAACGATGCTGATTGAAAAGTTGGGCATGCTGCTTTTTTCCTCTCTTTCTATGCTGAAGCCGGTGGGTTGATCCCGATCGGCTCATAAGAATCCATTCATCACAAATGCATTGATTCCCGTGTCACCCTACAGTGACTCTGGACGCGGCCCACGGTGGCCGGCGCGGGCATCGTGAACCACGTGTCGTCGCCCTGATCGTGCCGCGCGGCCATGATGGCCTGCTTGATCGCGAAGAACACCGACGTCGACAGCACGAGCGGCGGCTCGCCGATCCCGCGCGAGGACATGACCGCCGAATTCGTCTGATTCGGATCGCCCCCTTTTTCGATTGTGACGCGGAGGTCGACCGGGATCGACTTCGAACAGGGCGGCTTGTACTCCCACGTTCCGTTCGAGTAGAGGCGGCCGTCGGGCTCGTACATCATCTGCTCGGTCGTCATCAGCCCGAGTCCCTGCACGAACGCGCCTTCGACCTGGCCGACGTCGAGACAGGGATTGAGGCTGTGGCCGATGTCGATGAGGATGTCGGAGCGAAGCACGGTCGTCTCGCCGGTGAGCACATCGACCTCGACCTCGCTGGCCGCGGCCGCGTAGACGAAGTAGAGGAACGCGCGTCCGTACTGGCTCGTCCCTTCGACGTCGCCGATCAGCGGCGTGTTGTAGAAGCCGTCGACGGCGAGATTCACGCGCGCCGCGTAGGCGCCGCCGACGATCGATGGCCAGAGCTTCTTCCAGTTCGTCTTCCAGCCCTTGACCTTGTTCTCCTTGCAGTACTTCTCGAGACGCGCGCGCAGCTCGAGACAGGCATTGCGGACCGCGCCGCCGAACAGATCCGATCCTGACGAGGCCGCGGTCGGCGTTGCGTTCGGCATCGTGTCGGTCGACGTCTGTGCGACGCGGATGATGCTCATCTCGATGCCGAGGGTTTCCGCGGCGATCTGCATCATCTTGGTGTCGATGCCCTGGCCCGACTCCGCGCCGCCGTGCTGCACCATCACGCTCCCATCGGCCGCGTACGCCACGACGTACGCCACGCCCTGATCGAGCAGGCGCGGTTGGTAGCCGACGCCATACTTGAGCGGAATCATGGTCAGCCCGCGCTTGCGCCAGCGATTCTTTGCGTTGAACTTGTCGACCGCGACGCGGCGCTTCTCGAAGTCGGACGACTTCATCAGCCGCTTCCAAAGATCGCGGATGTTGCACTGATCCAGCTCCTGCGCGTAGGGCGTCGTCTGATAAGACCGCTTCGTTCCATCCTGGTACATGTTCTTCCAGCGCACATCCTCGGCGCGCATGCCGCACGCATGCGCGATCTTTTCGATCGCCTCCTCGCAGATCAGCGTGGCCTGCACGACGCCGAAACTGCGGAAGGCGGTGTTGCTGGCGTTGTTCGTGCGCGTGACGTCCCCTCGGCTGTGCCACGTCGGCACGAAGTACGCGCCGTCCGAGTGCTGCTGCGAAAGATCCATCACCGGGAAGCTGAGGTCGTACGTCGATCCGCCGTTGGAGTAGAGCTGGACCTTGTAGCCTTTGATCTCCCCCTTCTTCGTGAACGTGGCGTGGAAGCGGCCCTGATACGGATGGCGCTTGCCGGTGACGTTCATGTCCGTATTGCGGTCGAGGATCAGCCGCACCGGACGGTTGAGAATCCACGCGGCGATCGCGGGCGCTGGATTGATCACCAGCGGGCGTGCCTGTTTGCCGCCGAATCCGCCGCCGAGCGGACGCTGGAAAACGGTGACGGCGCTGTTCTCGATCTTGAGGAGCTGCGCGACCGAGGCTTGCACCGACGATCCCTGCTGCGTTCCCGCGTAGATCGTCATGACGCCCTGCGCGTCCGGAAGCGCGAGCGCACCCTGCGTCTCCATGTAGAAATGCTCCTGGGCCTCGTTCCCCATCTCTCCTTCGACGACTTCGCAGCCCTTCATCGGCTTGGTCGGATCCTTCAGCCACTTCTCGTCGCTTCCCTTGCGCGTGATGTCCGGGATGTGCTGGTTATATTTCTGGTCGGTGAAGAAGTCCTTGTTCGCGACCGCTTCGTCGATCGTCAGCACCGGCTTCGTTGGCGCGAAGTCGATCATCTCCGTCTGGATGTAGAACGCGGCGCGTTGCGCGGTCCAGCGATCCTTCGCCACGACCAGACCGATCGGCTGGCCCCAGCAGATGATCTGTTGATTGAGTGCGAAGACGACGTCGTCTCCTCCGAGTCCGAGGTAGGGGTTCTTCTTGTTCGGGACGTCGTCGGCGGTGATGTAGGCAACCACTCCTTCGTATTTTTTCTGCGCCGCTTTCAGGGCCGCCTTCGCGTCGCTTTTGTAGCGGAACGTACCTTTGGCGATCTCGCTGATGACGAACGCGGAGTCGTAACCGTGCGGCGGCAGCGGGATGTCCTGGGTGTACTTCTGCTCGCCGGCGGCCTGCACGAACGCGGTGGTCTTGAGGATCGGCTCGCCGACAGGGCGCTCCTGGTGATAGACGCTCACCGTCTGCGTGCCGCCGGAGAGCGGCCGAACGTACACCTCGCCGCCGGAGCGATTCTCCGGCTGCACTTCTTTCGGGAAGCGCTCGTTGGCCACGTGCAAAAAGAATTTGTAGAACAGCGTTTCGGTGAGCGACTCCCGGTAGCCCTCGGGGAGAAAGTTCGCGCCCGGCATCGGACGAATCACGTCCGCGACTTCGTCCGCGAGCACGTCGAGCGCCGTCTGCAGCGTCGCGTCGGTCCACTTCGCGCCGAGGATGGCCGCCTCGGTTTTCGTCATCCGCGACGGAAGCGCCGCCAGTCCGCCGTAGAGAATCGTCGCAGACTGCACGACACCTTTTTTATCGAACCGGATGACGAAGCCGGCATTCACGATCGCGTGTGCGTTCTGATCGCGATAGGCGATCTTGAACGTCTCGATCTCGTCGCCTGCCTGCGAGTACGGTATGTGGAACGACTGCGCGATGGCGTCAGCGGGAAGTGACGACACCGCCGGCAACTCGGACATCGAGAAGGTCTTGCTGCCTCCGTCGTAATCACGCGAAGCGATAGTGATCGATGCGCCGAGGGTTTCGAGCACGAGGTACACGTCGGATGGGAATGGAGAATCCGTCTCCGCCTGCGCGCGCGTCATCATCACGTTGCCGCCGATCGAGCCGATGTTGCGCACCTGCAGATTGGCGACGTCGAGGAGATGCGTGCGGAACGCCGCAAATCCTCGGGTCTTCTCCTTCGGTTTCGTGGCGATGACGCGCTGCAGTTCATCGATCACGTTCTGCAGCGATTCCGCGGCACCGACGTCGAGACCTTGATCGGATTCGTGGAATCCGAGAAGGCTTGAAATCGCGTGGATGTCGATGAGGATGTGCGGGTCGGCCACGTCGGCCTTGTAAATGCCGATCGACGTGTTGCCGACCACGAGTTTCACGTTCTTTGAGTTGCCACCGTTCGCCGCTTTGATGCTTTGCGCTTCTTCGAGCGTGGCCGGACGGAACCAGCGATACCCTCGGCCGGCGCTTTCGAGCGCCGTTATCTTGTTCGCGTATTCGATTAGCTCGGGCGGAAACTCGAGCGCGGGACGCGGTCCCGGCAGATGCTGTTCGATCGGGACATCGGCAAAACATTTGTGGTTCGTCGAGTAGGTGTTGTGCTTCTTGAAATCGACGGCGAAGCTCTTCATCCCTTCCAGGATCGGGCGGTAGCCGGTGCAGCGGCAGAGATGGCCGTCGAAGAGATCCTCGATCTGTTGCTGTTCGGGCTTCGGATTGTTGCGCAGGAACGTGAACATGTTCATCACGAACCCGGGCGTGCAGAAGCCACACTGCGATCCATTGTTGGCGGCGATCGCGTACTGCACGGGATCGAGTTTCTCGCGCGTGCTCCCGATGCCCTCGGTGGTCGTGATCATCGCGCCGTCGAGCGAACAGAGCGGCCGCAGACACGAATTGATCGCGGTCTCAGCGACGCGCCGTTCCTTCGGCTCCCAGCGCGAAAGCATCACCGTGCAGGCGCCGCAGCCACCCTCGCCGCAGGAGAGCTTCGTGCCGGTGAAGCCGATGGCATCGCTGCGAAGCCAGTCGATGAGCAGCATGGTCGGATCGGGATCCGCAATCTCGAAGCGGTCTCCGTTGACGTAGAAAAGGATCGCGTGCGATGTACTCATGCGTTCTCCGTTTCGTTGATGACATCGAGGAAGAGGTCGTAAAAGGCATCGGCGTTGGCGTCGAGCATGACGTCGATCGATGCACCATTTGGATCTTCGACGAGCTGGCCGGAGTGGTCCGCTTCTTCGTCGAGCTCCTGAACGACGCGCAATTTCAGTGTCTTTCCGGACGCAAGGCTCGGATCGGTCAGGACGGCGGCCGCCAGCGGATCCCAGAAAAAGAAATTGCCGCTCTGCACGAATGGGATATCCGCGGTGAGCGTCTGATAGATGAACGCCGCCTGGGGCGTGGTGTGGCGCTGCTGGATGCGGTCGTAGAACGGCAGATTCAGCGGCACCTTGTCGGACGCGTCGAGCGGAATGAGCGTGACCGGCACGCCGGAGTCGAACAGGTACTGGCCGCCCAACGGATCGAGGAAGAAGTTCCACTCCGCGACCTGATTCGTGTAGTCGGGATCGACCACGTTGACGTTGCCGGGAACGTAGACCGCGCCGCCCATCATGACGATGCGGTCGATTTTCGGCGCGACGTCAGGAAACGTGTGCAGGAGCGTGCCGAGATTCGTGCCGCCGCCGATGGCGAGGATGGTCATCGGAGTGGAGGAGGCCATGAGCGTGGCGCGGAGAAAGTCGACCGCGCTCTCCGTCACCGGCCCGTTCGGATTGGCCGGAAGAGGCACGTTGTAGGTAGCGTCGATCGGACCGCGGATCGATGTCGGGAAGACGTTGCTGTAACTGAGCGGCGCGTTCGTTCCCTTGGCGACGGGAACGTCCGGTTTGCCCGTGAGCTGCAGCAGACTGAGCGCATTGCGTGTGCCCGGAGTGAGATGACACGCGCCGACGCCGGTGACGGTGATGCCGCGAAGATCGACGTTGGGATGCATCGAGAGATAGAGGATGGCCATCCAATCGTCGATGTCGACGTCGGTGTCGATGAGCACAGGGATTCGCGTCATGCGTCCGCCTTTCGTGTCGTGTTGTCGGGGGGAATGTCCCGCCATCCTAAAGCCGCTTGCCCCGGCCCGCAAGGATGTTAGGATGCAGATACATCCCAAAAAATCGAAAGGAGCACCCCATGGACGTCATCCTTCTGCACGACGCTGCGATCGACGAGTACATGTCGCAGGTCCTTCTCACCACCATGCCCGGCATCAATCTCCTCGGCGCGGTGATCGTCAACGCCGACTGCATCGACTCCGCGGCCATGCAGACGGCCTGGCAGATCATGAGCTACATCGGCCGCACCGATCTCCCGATGGGATTGAGCAGCGCCCGCGGATGGAATCCGTTCCCATGGCAGTACCGCAGCGATTGCGTCCGCGAGTCGGCCATCGATTGCCTCAAGAGTTTCCCGCCGAATCCGAAGTGGCCGCCCTTCCCCGACGGCGACTCGCTGTTCCACTCACTCATGGAAAAAGCGGCCGGCAAGGTGACGCTGCTCGTGACGTGTCCATTCACGCCGGTCATGAATCTGCTGCAGAAGTCGCCAGACCTCGCATCGAAGATCGAGCAGATCATCTGGATGGGTGGCGCGATCAACGTCGGCGGCAACCTTGACAAGTCCACCGTGCCGACGCCGCCCTGGAACGCCTGTGCAGAATGGAACGCGTTCTGGGACGCCGTCTCCGTCGAATGGGTCTTCAAGAACACGACCTGTCCGATCATCCAGTTCCCGCTGGATATGACCAATCAGGCCGCGATCACGAAGCCCTTCATGGCCACGCTGCAGGCGCAGGCGGCCAAAGGCTCCCGCTACTCGCAGCTCGCCTTCGAGAGTTACCAGCTGGTGGACGCTGAATCGTTCTACGACATGTGGGACGTCGTCACCACCTGCTGGCTCGCCAATCAGAAATTCTTCGAGCCGCCGACGAAGATGCACCTGGCCATCGACGCCACTCTCAACAACACGCAAGGCTGCATCAAGAAGACGCACGGCGGGCGTGAGGTGCATGTGGTCTTGAATTTCTCCGCGACGGGACAACAGGCGTTCTACGACTACGTTGCGGCGCAGTTCAACCGGTGAGAGGGCGCCGAAGGTATCGCGTGTTGCGGGAGGCTAATTCGCGCCGCAGCTTCCCTCCGCGTGCGCGTCGGCGATAAGCTTCGACAGAGCCTGCGGATCGACACTGGTGATCTCTGCGCCGTGATCCGTTGCCGCCAGTGAAAGCCGGGAGGCGGCGCGATGAAGAACGTCACCTGCCGCCACTGGCTCAGGCGTACCGGCTCCCTTCGTGACGCACAACGACTCGATGTATAGTTTCGGACCCCGGTCACCCTCCATCTGCATCTCAAATTCTAAGGAGATCAGCGATGCGTTCATCCTTGTGGTGTCTTGTGATTGCCTCGTCCGTCGCAATCGCGTCCCTTGGTGTTGCGAAGAGTTCCCGTTCTGCCGGCTCGCAGCAGCCGCAGCCTGCCGAATTGCAACCGTCCGTCAACTACAGTTGCCAGGTCCCGTACGACGTCGTTCTTCCCGATCCCAAGGACTTCAATCGTCAGGCAGCCTTCGACATCTACTCGTGGAACATTTTTCTTGCGCTGAACTGGCCGGCATCCACGTCGACCAGCGGAATGGCGCCGTGCAATCTGCAGAACGGCGTCGCGCGCGATTGCGGCAAGCCGTTGCCGTCCGGCGACTACGGCCCGACGGTGTGGGAAACGTACAAGCCCGATTGGGCGGTGTTCCGCGGCGACTCACACAGTGGTATCGAGCCGGCCGGGTGGAACTGCCCGCTCGATCCGCTGCCCGGCTGCGACTCGCTCGACGCACATGACGCCGCCGAGGCCAGGATGCCGGTGCTGCGGATGATCATGAAGGATGCGAATACCGCTCAGGAGTTCCTCCAGGCCGGTACGTTCGCTCCGCTCATCGACCAGAAGGGTTCCTTCGTACGCTACGAATTGCGCATGAATGAGGATGAGTTCAATTTCATCAACGCGAACAAGTTCTGGGACAGCCGCAACCTGAAGGCGGACGTCAACTTCCAGCCGGTCGGTTCAAATGAAGACAAGACGATGGGCCCAATCGAGGTCAAAGCAGCGTGGAGAATCCTCCCGGAGCCGAGCTCGCGCTACCACACTCGCACCGTCGAAATCGCATGGCCCAACAAAGAGAAGGCGGGCAAGTTTCTCTGCAAGCAGTACACGCCTGGTCGGGCTGCACATCGCGCACAAGACCAGGAATTCGCCGCAGTGGATCTGGTCGACCTTCGAGCAGGTCGACAACTACTCCGGCCCGGCTCCTTCGTTCAACAACCCGTCGTGTCCCGCCGCGCAATGCCCGCCGAACCTGCAGCCTAAGGCTCCGAAAGGCGGTTGGAGCGGCGATCCACGCGTGAAACAGACACCGCCGACGCAGATGGTGGTCGCACACGATTCGGTTGCGACGGTGAAGGCGACCGACATCAACGCACAGGTACAGCAGAAACTGGTAGCGGCGGGATCGGTCTGGCAGTACTACCAACTCGTCAGCACGCAATGGCCGTCCGTTCCCTACATCAACGGAAAACCAGCGCAAGTGTTGAAGAAGGGGACGCTGATCAACCAGGGGGCCGGTCAGATTCCGCACGATCTCGCGAATTCGACGATGGAAACGTACCTGATGGGACCGAAGACGAACGACTCGAGCTGCATGTACTGCCACACGCTCGCAACCGATGCGTCGTTTACCTACAGCACCGATTTCAGCTACCTGCTCCAGGAGGCGTTCCCAGGCTCCGCTTCCGACAAGGTTGCGTTGAAACGGCGCAGCGAGCTCACGCATCTCTTCGGCCGCAATACCGCCCTCGGCGGACAACCGACGAAATCCGTTCACTGAAGGAGAACATCATGGCTGGATCATTCAAAACAGACGTGCTTCCGCTGTTCACGCAACCATCGATCAAACACATGAAGCGCCTCGGCGTGCTGCTCGACGATTTCGCGTACATGTCCAACGCGGCGGGCGATTCGGATTTTCCCGATCACGCAAATGCGAATCATGTATACGCACGACTCGACGGCACCGAAACGCCGCAAATGCCGACGGGCGGGCCGTACTGGGACGACGACATGCTGAAAACCCTCAGCGACTGGATGAACGTCTCCCCAACGTACGAGCCGTAATGCATCCGCGCATGCTCGCCTTGCGCGAGGTCAATGCGCGCATCAACGACCTGCGGGACCTCTCCGTCTCGCAGGTCGTGCGGCGCGGCTATGATGTGGACATTGCATTCGAAGCGTCGCCGCCGTTCGTGCTCCGTCTCCACCAGGTTCTAGCGCTGCGTGAACGCGGCGTCTGTTACGCGCCCCTCGTGTCCGGTTTCGTCTTCGTCCCGGTAACGCGTTATGGACGCGTCGCCGCCGCCCGAGCCGGCGTCGATGCCGCGCAATGCGTCGAGGTCTGGATCGACGACGTCGTACCGCACGAGCGCGTCATCCACCGCCTCGCAGCGGTTGCGCTGGACGCAACGGTCGTCATGTAGAAACCTGCGGGAGCAATTCCTGACAAGATTTACTCCACCGGCGTGAGCTGGTTGAACACCAGGCGCCAGCGGCCGTTCTCGTTGATCCAGACGTGGAGGCTGCGGAAGTCGTGCGACACCTCGCGGCCGCTGTACTTGCCGACGATCGTCACGCGCGAGAGGACCAGCGTCGTCTTCCCGTGCGTCTTCACGATTGGCGCTTCCTCGTGGGTGATCGAGTCGATCGACGAGGCGCCGGAGCGGATGTCGGCGAGGCGATCCGCTTTCGTTCGGAGCTGGCCGTGGCCGTTGACGAAGACGTAGTCGTCCGTCCAGATCGCATCGAGCGCGGCGAGGTCTTTCGTCTTCAGCGCTTCACGGTAGTGGCGGATGGCGTCGTGCACGCCGGCCGGTGGCGCGGCACTGATCGTGACGGCGGCGGCGGAGAAGAGGAGCAGGGCGATCCACTTGCGCATGGCGCGTAGTGTGATGCAGAACATCGAGCCTCGCCAGGCCGGCGGCGAGTGCTCGTCACCTCCCCGAGCCGAAACGTTGCCATCACGGAACATTTGTGACAGCGGTCGCGAGGCTGCTGGCACACGTTGTGTGTGCCGCTTCTGCCTGTTTCCGGCGATCCCTATCTGATCATTTCAGCATCCGTGTCCTCGAACATCCGGTGGGAGGCGGCCGCGTCGGCCGTCATCTCTGTAGTCCGTCGTCCAACCGTTTGGAAGGAGGTCTGCTGTGATTCGTCGAGTCGTTACCGCTGCTCTCTCGTGTCTTCTGCTGTTCGTCCCGATCGAAGCATTTCCCAGGTCGACCCTGGCATCCACGGTACT
>Ga0233356_1000022_pt1 | contig 80952 bp, 67 predicted proteins | sample GEONSFMMS_FD_180700 | JGI IMG/M metagenome (GOLD analysis project Ga0233356, IMG submission 180700) | Soil microbial communities from Shasta-Trinity National Forest, California, United States - GEON-SFM-MS | ecosystem: Environmental > Terrestrial > Soil > Temperate forest > Bulk soil | place...
CAGCGAACCGCCGCCTTTTTCGTCGGCCATCTTCGAGGCGCGCTCCAGAAGGCGCGAGTGGAGATAGAAGACGTCGCCGGGGTATGCCTCGCGGCCGGGCGGACGGCGGAGCAACAGCGAAATCTCGCGGTAGGCCGCGGCGTGCTTGGAAAGATCGTCGTAGATGATCAGCGCGTGCTGACCGTTGTAGAGGAAGTACTCGGCCATGGCGCAGCCGCCGTACGGAGCCAGGTACTGCATCGGCGCGGGGTCGGATGCCGAGGCGTTGACGACGATGGTGAAGTCCATCGCGCCGTTTTCTTCGAGCGTGCGCACGACTTGCGCAACCGTCGACTTCTTCTGGCCGATGGCGACGTAGACGCAGATAACGTCCTTCCCCTTCTGATTGATGATCGTGTCGACGGCGACGGCGGTCTTGCCGGTCTGGCGGTCGCCGATGATCAGCTCGCGCTGGCCGCGGCCGATCGGGATCATGGCGTCGACAGCCTTCAGTCCGGTCTGCAGCGGCTCTTTGACCGGCTTGCGGTCGACCACGCCGGGCGCGAGGCGCTCGATCGGGTAGAACTCGGTGGTGCTGATCGGACCCTTGCCGTCGATGGGAACGCCCAGCGGATTGACGACGCGGCCGACCAGGGCCGGGCCGACCGGAACGGACATGATCTTGCCGGTGCGTTTGACCTCGTCGCCTTCCTTGATCTCGGAGGCTTCGCCGAGGAGCACGACGCCGACGTTGTCTTCCTCGAGGTTGAGGGCCAGGCCGGCGATGTCGTGCGGGAACTGCACGAGCTCACCGGCCATGACGCGATCGAGGCCATACACGCGGGCGATGCCGTCGCCGACGGAGACGACGGTACCGACTTCAGAGACATCGACGCCGCGGCCGATTCCGCTTAATTGCTGCCGAATAATCTCTGTGATTTCTTCTGCTTTCAAATCCACAGCCATAAAGTCTCCCGAAAATGGATCACGAAATATGCGTCACGCTAATGACTCGCGGAATTTCTCGATCTTGCCGGCCACCGAGGCGTCGTAGACTTCGCTGCCGATCTTGGCGACGAAGCCGCCGATGAGCGCCGGGTCGACGGTGACGTCGAGGTCGACCTTCGCTCCCACTTTGCGCTCGAGCATGGCCCGCAGCTCGTCTTCTTCCTTCGATGACAGCTTGCTGGCCGAACGGACGTCGGCGGCGACGACTCCGGTGGCCTCGCGGATCATCGTCGCCAGTCCGGCCACGATGTCGCTCAGGTCGTTGATGCGGCGGTTCTGAATGAGCACGTCGAGCAGACGGACGGCGAGGTCCGACAGGCCGAGGCGCTTGGCAATCGCGGCAGTGACCTTGGTCTTCGAGCCGTGTTCGATGCCGGGATTCGCGTACATCAACTGCAAGTCGGTCGACGATTTGCGGATCTGCTCGAACTGAGTCAGCTCGTCGCGAAGCGTTGCCGCTTTTTCCGGCGAGCCTGCGACGTCCATGATGGCGCGCGCGTACGGCCTGGCGAAACGGCGGATCATGAGCGCGCCTCCGCCACTTCGCGTACGCTCTCGTCGAAGAGGCGCTCGCGATCGTTGTCGGTGACCTTCTCGCGCAGGATCTGTTCCGCGCGCTGCGTGGCCAGCTCGCCGGCGTATTCAGTCAGCTCATGCCGCGCGCGCTTCAAACGGTTGTCGACCTCGTTCCGAGCCGACTGCAGAATCTTCTGTGCCTCGGCTTCCGCGGCCGCAATCAACTCTTTCTTCTGCTTTTCGCCCTCGGCCTGCGCGCGATCATGAATGGCGCGAACGTCATTCTCGATCTGCGTGAGCCGCGCCTGAATGTCGACCGCAAGCTGGTCCGCTTTCGCGCGACGGGCTTTGGCCTCTTCGGCGTCGGCCTGAATCTGCACGCGACGGTCGATGAGCGCTTTCTTGATCGGCCCGCCGAGGAACCATCCGAGCACGCCGAGGAAGAGCAGCATGTTGGCCAGCTTCAGGATCCAGCCGGGGATACCGAAGTACGTCTTCGGTGCTTCGTGTTCGCCGCCATGCGCTTCGGCCGGATGCGCCTGTTGGTGCTCGGCTTTCTCCACACCTTGCGCGACGTTATTCGGCTCGGCGCCTTTGGTCTGCGCCAACAGAGAGGACGCGATCAGTAATAGAAGAAGGATCAGGAGTCCGCGCTTCATCAGACCGGCCTCCCGAGGATGCGCTCGGCGGCCAGGCTCGCCAATGCTTCCGACTCGGTGACGATCTTCGCGCGCGCTTCGGCGACGTCGCCTGTCAACTTCTCGTCCGCTTCGCTGACGATGCCGTTGGCGTCGTCGTGGGTTTTGGTGACGACCGACGTGCGGTACGCGGCAGCCTCACGGCGAAATCGGTCGCGCACATCGGCGGCGGCGTGGCGGGCAGCGTGGAGCTTCTCTTCCATCTGCGTCGTTGCTTCCTGAAAGCGCAGCATCGACTGTTCGTAGATCTCGTTCGCCGAGCGCACTTCGGTCTCCCGCGCCTCGATCACCTGATTGATCGGCTGCAGGAAGAACTTACGCACGACCAGGTAGTTGAGGATGAAAATCACTACGATCGCGAGCAGAGAGTAATCGGGCGTCAGATAGATTTGCATAGACTGTGTTTGGAGCCGGAAAAACGGGCACGTGAGAGCCGCGCCCAACCCCGAGGCGGCGGTTGTATACCACAAGGGAAAGAAGGTTGTCACCTCAGCGGTTGTGCGTCGCGTGTCCACGAAAACGCCGGATGAAACGTACACGCGCATCCTCAATCGCGCCGACGATTTCTTTCGCTCCGTCGCGGAGTCGCAGCCGCAGAACCTGCAGTGCGGCCGCGGCTGTTCGCTCTGCTGCTACGGCCTCTTCGAGATCGGCTCCGGCGATGTTCCGCTGATCGCAGAGGGACTGGAGAAACTGCATCCATCGCGGAGGAAGATGATCATCCGCCGTTCGCAGGAGATCATCGAGTCATCGAAGCATCCCGATCTTCGCAACTGTGCACCATCCGTAAAGGACGCGTTCTTCGAGCGCACCGCGTCGACGCCGTGTCCGAATCTGAACAAGCGCGGCGAATGTCTGATGTACGACAACCGCCCTCTGGTCTGCCGCACGTTCGGCCTTCCGCTGCGCAATGCGGACGACTACATCGGCGATATCTGCGAGCTGAATTTCACGGACGCGCCGCAACGCGATCGCGAAGCGGCCGCATGGGACCTGCAATGGGAAGACGCCCTCGGCGCCGAGGATGTCTACACGATCCCCGAAGCGATCGTGCTGGTGGCGCGTCTTCGCGGGTGGCCATCCTGAAGGGAGCGCAGCGAGGATTCAGGATCTCCGGTGATACCGCGCTATCGGTGACAACAAGCGCAGACCGCGCGGCCTAACCGGAGATCCTGCTCCTTCGCTGCGCTCAGAGCAGGATTAGGCCTTCGCGGCGATGTTCGTTACCGTGGCCGGCTTCTTGTCGCCCATCACGCAGTTGCCCTGGAAGATGGCGCCTTCCTCGATGATCAGCGCGGGCGTGTCGATGTCGCTGTAGACCTTGCCGTTGCGGTGGATTTCCACGCGCTGCGTCGCGATGATCTTTCCGATGATCGTGCCGCTGACGGCGATGCGTCCGGCGTGGACCTCGCCTTCGATCTGCGCGCTCTCGCCGACGATCAACTCGTTCTTCGTCACGATCTTGCCGTTGAAGCGGCCGTCGATCCGCATCGTGTCTTCGAATTCCAGCTCGCCGCGAAACGACGAGCCGCGATCGAGGAAGCCGTTCAGTTCACCGCTCTTGTTCTTCATCTCACCTCCCATACTACCGCCGCCTTCCCATCAGTTCGTCGACCACGCGAATCAGTTCGTCTTCGCTGCCGTAGCGGATGTGGATCACTCCTCCGCGGCGTCTGCGGTCGATCTCAACTTTGGTTCGTAAAGTCCTTTGTAATTTATCTTCCGCGTCGCGCGTGAAGACGTCCTTCTCTTTTTCTTTCTTCTCCGCCGTCTTCGGCGAGCTCTCCGAGGCCAGCATCTCCGTCTGCCGGACGTTGAGGTTCTTGCGGACGACGCGGTCGGCGAGCTGCTCCTGCTTCTTCGGCGACTCGAGGGCCAGCAGCGCGCGGGCGTGGCCCATCGAGAGCTGGCCGGACGCGAGGAGCTTCTTGACCGGATCAGGCAGCTTGAGGAGTCGCAGGAAGTTGGCGACCGTCGAGCGCTCCTTGCCGACGCGGCGGGAGATCTCTTCCTGGGTCAATTGAAAGTCGTCGTGGAGTTGGTGATACGCCATCGCCTCTTCAATTGGGTTGAGATCCTCGCGCTGGATATTTTCGATGAGTGCGATCTGCAGCGCGTCGCCTTCCGCCATCATCTCTTTGATGAGGACAGGAACGGTGGTCAGGCCGGCTTTCTGCGCGGCGCGGAAGCGGCGCTCGCCGGCGATGAGCTTGTACTTGTCGCCGGCGCGCGTGACGACGAGCGGCTGGACGATGCCATGCTGGCGGACGCTGCGCGCCAGCTCGTCGATCGAGGCTTCGTTGAACGTCTTGCGCGGCTGGAAGGGATTCGGCTGAATCTGCGAGATCGGAATCTCGGCCAGACCCTGCGTCGCGTGCGACTCGGCAGGCGCCTCCTGCCGCTGCGGGATGAGAGCGCCGAGACCGCGGCCGAGCACTTTCTTGTGGATCATCAGATCACGTTCTCCGCGCGCTGAATGAATTCCCTGGCCAGACTGACGTACGCCTCGCTGCCTCGCGAGCGGATGTCGTAAAGAATAATCGGTTTGCCGAACGACGGCGCTTCGCTGAGCCGGACGTTCCGCGGGATGACAGTTTTGTAGACCTTGTCTCCGAAGTGGTTGCGGACCTCCTCGGCCACCTGCCGGGCCAGGTTGATCCGCTCGTCGTACATGGTCAGGACGATGCCTTCGACCTCCAGCGACGGGTTGACGGCACTCTTGACGCGATCGATGGTGGCGAGCAACTGCGAGACGCCCTCGAGCGCGAAGTACTCGGCCTGGAGCGGGACGAGCACGGAGTTGGCGGCGGTGAGTCCGTTGACGGTGAGCAGCCCAAGCGACGGCGGCGAGTCGATGAGGATGTAGTCGTACTCGGCGGCGATCGGCTCGAGCACCCGCTTCAGGTAGTACTCGCGTCCGATTGCATCCCGCAGCTCGACTTCGGCACCGACCAGGTCCACCGATGACGGGGCGAGAAAAAGCGTCGGGATCTCTGTCGGCCGGATGATCTCCCGCAGCGGCATGTTCTCGATCAGCACGTCGTACATCGAGGGATCGGCCTCGGTCACGCCAATGCCCGAAGTTGCGTTCGACTGCGGATCGAGATCAACCAGGAGGACGCGCCGCTCGCAGGCCGCGACGGACGCGCCGAGGTTGATGGCGGTGGTGGTTTTGCCAACACCGCCTTTCTGGTTCGCAAGTGCGACGATCTTCGTCATCAGTGTTGTTCCACGTGGAACGTGAGCGTTGCGAGGTAGTTCGAAGTACCCCGAGGAAGCGGAAAGACTTCGCTCTTCGCGAAACCGGCGATCGCCGGAACGTCCGGATTGCTTTGAAAAAGTGCCACGCGCCCGCCCGGCTCCATCCATGGCGCCAGCGACGGCACCCATTCCTCGGGATTTCCAACTGCGCGCGAGGTAACCAGGGAAAATCGAAGCTCAGGCGGGAACCGCGTCACGGCGCGCGCCAATCTATCACCGTAAATCACAGCGTTCAATTCGCACGCCCGCGCGATGTGTTTCAGAAACGCCCACTTTTTCTTGTCTACTTCGACGAGGTGAAATCGCGCGTCGGGCGAGACGATGGCCATCGGAATGGCCGGCAATCCTCCCCCGCTCCCGAAGTCGAGGACGTCGCCGGACGGCTTCAGAATCCCCGCCGCCGTCACCGCTTCGTCGATATGCGCGTCGATGTTTTCCTTTGCTTCCGGACCGATCAGGTTGATCCGCTCGTTCCAACGCAGGAGCTCGCGCTTGTACGTCTCCAGCGCGTTCATGCCGTCCGCGCGGCGCCGCGCCGCAGGTGCATCCGGACGATCGAGATCGCGGCGGGCGTGACGCCCGGGATGCGGCTGGCCTGTCCGAGCGACACTGGACGGACGAAACTCAGCTTCTCAACCATCTCGCTGGATAGTCCCGGCAGCCGGTACGACATGTCGCCGGGGATGCGCACTTCTTCCTCATCCGCCTGCCGCGCCGCCTCGCGCTGCTGGCGATCGATGTAGCCGGAGTAGCGAAGCTGGCTGACGACGCCATCCGACTCTTCCTCGCTCAGCGCTCGAAACGCGCCGGCGACCTCGGGGAGAATGTTCACGCAGGCATCGGTGAAGTGCGCGATTTCGAAATTGGCGCGCTGCAGGAGCCGGGCAATCGTCGACTTCTCATTCAATGTGACGTTCGCGGCAGACAGCCAAGCCAGGGTCTCGCGATCGGGCGTGACGCTCGTTTCGGCCGCGTCTCTCGCCCGCTGCATGCGCGCGATGCGCTGCTCGACGCGGCGCTTGCGCTCGTCGTCGAGAATCCCCAGCCGCTCCGCGACCGGCGACAGGCGTTCGTAAACGGAGTCGCATCCGAGGAGCAGGCGGTGCTCGGCGCGGGAGGTGAACATCCGATACGGCTCTTCCGTACCTTGGGTGACTAGATCGTCGATCATCACTGCGGCATAGGCTTGGTCGCGCCGAAGGATGACCGGATCGCCGTCGCGGATCTTCTGCAGGGCGTTGATGCCGGCCATGAGGCCCTGCGCGGCCGCTTCTTCGTATCCCGAGGTTCCGTTGATCTGGCCGGCCAGGAAGAGGCCGTCGACACCGCGAACCTGCAGCGTCGGATCGAGTTGCTCGGGGTTCACGAAATCGTATTCCACCGCATAGCCGTAGCGTGCGATGACGGCGTTTTCGAATCCCGGCAGCGAGCGCACGACAGCGTCCTGCACGTCCGGCGGCAGCGACGTGGAGATGCCGTTCATGTAGAGCCAGGGATGTGTCAGTCCCTCGGGCTCGACGAAGACCTGGTGCCGCTCCTTCTCCGCGAAGCGCACCACCTTGTCTTCGATGGACGGACAGTAGCGCGGACCGGTGGCGTGGATCTGGCCGGAGTACATCGGCGCGCGATGGAGATTGGTGCGGATCAATTCGTGCGCGACTTCGCTCGTGTACGTCAGATGACAGAGCACCTGCGGCAGCGGGAGCGCATCGGTGAGGATCGAAAACGGGCGCGGCTTGGCATCGCCCGGCGCTTCTTCCAATTTCGAGAAATCGACGGTGGTGCGATCGACGCGGGGCGGCGTTCCGGTCTTGAGGCGACCGAGTTTGAGGCCCAACTCCCGCAGCGAATCGGAGAGCGTCTCCGCGGCCGGCTCGCCGAAACGGCCGCCAACGGTCTTCACCTCGCCGGAGTGCATCAGGGCGCGAAGGAAGGTTCCGGTGGTGACGATGACAGCGCGCGCATCGAGGCGGGCATCGTCTTTGAGGATGACACCGCGCACCGACTTCCCGTCGTGCAGGAGCGATGTCGCCGAGCCTTCGATGATGGTGATGTTCGGCTCAATGTCCAGAAGTTGGTGGACAGCGGCGGCGTAGAGATCGCGGTCGCACTGCGCGCGCGGACCCTGAACGGCGGGACCCTTGGACCGGTTCAGCACCTTGAACTGGATGCCGGCGCGATCGGTGGCCTCCCCCATCAAGCCGCCCAAGGCGTCGATCTCCTTGACCAGGTTGCCCTTGGCGAGACCGCCGATGGCGGGGTTGCACGACATGCGTCCGATGGCGTCACGGAGCATCGTCAGCAACGCGACGCGCGCGCCACTGCGGGCGCAGACGCGGGCCGCCTCAGCGCCGGCGTGGCCTCCGCCGATTATGATCACGTCGAACATGTTTCACGTGGAACAGCCGCCCGCGCGCGCTCACTTCCCGATGCAGAACTTCGAGAAGATCTCCGTGAAGACATGCTCTTGGGTGATCGCGCCAGTCAGGAGGCCGAGAGAGGTGGAGGCGCGATAGAGGTCGACAAGGATGACGGGCTCGTCGAGGCCGGAATCGAGCGCGTTCAGCGCGGTCGCAAGCGCTTCCTTGCAGCCGAGGACGGCTTGCTGCTGTCGTTGATTGACGAGACTGCCTTCTGGCGCGGCAAACTCATCGCGGACCATCGTGTCGAGTCGGCTCAGCAATTCGTCGATGCCGCGCTCGGCGGTAACACTAATGCCGAGAGCGCTTTGAGGTGCGGGAGCTAAATCGGTCTTTGTGTAAATAACAATTGCATTAGGAAACGCTGCCAGTTCGTCATCGGCGCTCAAACCGGAGCTCGCATCGACCAGATAAAGAATGATGTCCGCGCTCGCCGCCGCCTCGCGCGCGCGCGCGACCCCGATCTCCTCGACCACATCGCCGCTCGTCCGCAGTCCGGCCGTGTCGGCGATCGTCACCGGTAGACCGCCAATCTCGATCGTTTCGCGGACGATGTCGCGCGTCGTCCCCGGAATGGGCGTGACGATCGCGCGGTCACTGCCGACCAGGCGATTGAGCAGCGTCGACTTGCCGGCGTTCGGGCGTCCGAGGATGACCAATGTCAAACCCGACGTCGTTGCTCGTCCGCGTCGATACGTTTCCGCCAACGCCTCGGCCTCGGTGATGGCGTGCTCGATTTCGCGGCGCGCATCGTCGCGCGTGATGAACTCGTATCCCTCCTCCGAAAAGTCGAGCGCGGCCTCGAGTCGGGAGATCACGTGCAGGAGCGACTCGCGGACCGCCGCCGCGCGCCGGCTCAAGATGCCGTGCAGGTTGCCGAGGGAGAGCTTGGCCTGGAGCGCGGTGCGGGAGTTGATGAGATCCGCGATCGACTCCGCCTGCACGAGATCGAGCTTGCCGTTCAGCACCGCGCGTTCGGTGAATTCGCCCGGCTGCGCGAGGCGCGCGCCGCATTCGACGATCGCGGCGATCACGCGCTCGACGAGCAGCGGACTGCCGTGCAGCGTCAGTTCGACGAGGTCGTTGCCGGTGAACGAATGCGGCGCGACGTAGCGGATGGCAATGCACTCATCGAGCGGCTCGCCGTCCAGACTTAGTTGCACCAGGGTGGCGAGACGTGTATCCGGCGAGACACTGCCGAGCGTCTCCAGAATCGCGCCGCTGCGCGGACCATCGATGCGGACGATGGCGAGCGCTCCCCTGCCGAGCGGCGTTGCGGGAGCGACGATGGTGTCGAGTTCAGAAGATGCCACGCAGCGGCAAACTACTCCGCCGCGTTGCGCATCACAACCGCCACGCGCTTGTAGAAACCATCGCCGCGCGACTCGGTGGTCACGTCGGCGTCTTCCTGAAGCGCGAGGTGAACGATGCGGCGCTCGATCGGCGTCATCGCCGGAAGCAGTTGCTCGCGGCCGCTGCTGCGCACGCGGTCGGCCAGTTCTTTTGCCTTCTCCGCGAGCTGTTCGGCGCGGCGCTCTTTGAACGCCTCACAATTCAGTTCGATCTCTTTTTCGACCTTGCGGCCGACCATCGCCTTGTTGCCGAGGACTTGAAGCGCGTCGAGCAGCTCGCCGTGTTCTTCGGTGAGCAAGCGCGAATCCCCACCGAACAGCCGCACGATGACCTGCGTCTCATTCTCCTCGGTGCGAATCTCGAGCTGCAGCTTGGCCAGCTCGAGCACGCGCGCATACCAGGCGCGCACGACGCCGGCCTGCTCCGACTCCGGTCCCTGCTCGGGGATCTCGCCGGCGAAACGTTCGAAGTCGCCGGTCTGAAAGTCGTCCGTGGTTTCGCGCCGAGGAGCGCGATTGCCGCCGCCGGAACGCGGTCCACGACCTCGGCCATCTCCGCCGCGGCCACGTCCACGATCGCGATCGCCGCGTCCACGTCCGCCACCGCCGCCCGAAGGACGACCGCCGCGCGGAGCTGGCGCTGCCGCCTCCTGCACCGCGGCCGCGATCGGCCTCTCATTCACTTCGGCTTCGACGACGACGCGTTTGAAGCCGCCGAGAAAGCCCTTCTTCTCCAGGACCACGTGATAGGTCAGTTGCACGCGGTCGACGCCGAACGCTTCGGACGCCATCGTCAATGCTTCGTCGAGATTCTTGCCTTCGAATCGTTGCGCCATCGTCGTCAAGTCCGTTTGATCATTTTTCCGCCGGAGCGGCCGCGGGATCGGTGAATTTGTTCATGAGGAGCTGCTGAACAATCGTCAGGAGATTCTGCATCAACCAGTAAAGCACGACGCCGGTCGGGAACTCTTTGAAAATCCATCCCATCACCAGCGGCATGATCAGGAACATCTTCTTCTGGGCCGGATCCGCCGTCGACGGCGTGATGGCCTGCTGGACGAACATCGTAACCGTCATCAGCAGCGGCGTGATGTAGTACGGGTCCTTCATCGACAGGTCGTGAAGCCAGAAGATGAAGGGCGCGCCGCGCAGCTCGATGGCGTGCGACAAGAGGCCGTAGAAGCCCCACAAAATCGGGATCTGCAGCACGAACGGGAGACAGCCGCCGGCAGGGTTGATCCCCTCCTGCTGGTAGAGCTTCATCATCTCCGTGTTCATCTTCTGCTTCTGCTCTGGGTCGGTCCTGGCCTTCTTGTATTTGGCCTTGATCGCCTCCTGCTTCGGCTGCAGCTTCTGCATCTTCTTCATGCCGATCAGCCACTTGTGCTGCAGCGGATAGAGCACGAGTTTGATGATGAGCGTCAGGACGATGATGGCCCAGCCGTAGTTCTTCGTGAACTTGTTCAGCCAGAGCAGCGCTGCCAAAAAGAAGCGGGCGATGATGCCGAAGACGCCGAGCTGCAGCGTCTTCTCGAAGCCGTAGCGGTCGACGACCTTGGCCTCTTTCGGGCCGAAGAATGCCGCGCCAGAGACGACGCCGTCCGGCGCCGCGTTGACGGCGGCGTAGAGCTCGCGGCGTTTCTCTTTCTTTTCCACGGCCGGGACGTCGATCGCGCGCAGGATTGCGCCCGAGGATTTCTCGGGACGCAACACGGAGAGGAAGTAGTTGTCCTCGATGCCGACGTACTGCACGGCCGGAAAGATGCTCAGCGTGTCGGCCTTGGCGCGGTTGATGACCTTGAGGCTGTCATCGCGCTGAACGACACCGTTTCCCGTGACGATGAACTGGTTATCCTTTTCGTCAGGCCCGAGGGTGCGGATTCCGGGACCGACGGCGACGCGGTACGGGAGCGGCGGCGTGACCGACACGGCGAAGTTGAAGAGGTACTCGCCGTTGAAGCGGAAGGTCTTGGTGATCGCGTGCGCGCCGTCGGACCAACGGTACTCGACGACATGCGCGCCCTTCTCGTCGAACTCGTGGACGGCATACAGCGCGCTGTTCGCGCGGCGCATGAAGTTGGCGTCGGTGGCCTCGATCGCGAACGGGTAGTCGGTCCGATTCGGCTCGCGCTCTTTGACCAGCTCAACGAGCGTCTGATCGTTCTTGTCGCTCGGCCTGGCTTTGTAGTGCGTGAGTTGAAACGAGACCAGCTCGGCGCCGCGGTTCGAGAACTTCGCCACGAAGTCAGGCGCCTCGATCTTCGTGATCGTCTGCGCGGACGCTGCGATCGGTTCGACAGCTGGAGCGGTGGCTGGCGCTTCAACGGCCGCAGGCGACGTGGTCGTCGACGCGGTGACAGGCGCAGTGGTCGCAGTGGTAGCCGTAGCCGTCGTCGAGGTCGTCTCGACCTTGGCCGGCACCGGCTTTTTCATCAGATCAGGGAAGAGCTTCGGAGCGACGGCCGCCCAGAGCCACAGGAATCCGATCGAGATCAGTACTGCCGCAAAGATTCTCTTTTCCATCTCAAGGGACGGGGTCCCAACCTCCAGGATTGAACGGGTGGCAGCGCGACAGGCGCCGTATGCCGAGCCAGACGCCGCGCAGTGTGCCGTGCTTTTCGATCGCTTGCATCATGTAAATCGAGCAGGTGGGATCGAAGCGGCACATCGGCGGCAGCAGCGGGGAAAGAAATCGCTTGTAGAAACGGAGCGGGGCGAGAGCGAGGGCGCGCATGGCTCATCGGGTGGCGCCGCTCTCGGTCACGACGCGCTTGAGGGCGCGCTGCAGGTCGAGGCTGTAGTCGCCCCAACTCGCCTGCACGGCATTCGGTTTGACGTTGACGACGACGTCGAGCGAGCGGCTGTCGATGTCGAGGGGACCGCGCTGACGCCGGTAAACCTCGCGGGTCCACCGTTTCAGCCGGTTGCGCACGTTTGCCTTGCCACTTTTTTTTGTCGCGGTGATGCCGATGCGCGAATACGGAAGGTCATTCGCGGCATAGAACAGTACGCTGTAGCGGGAAAAGAGTTTGCGGCCGGCTTCGTAGACGCGAAGGAACTCGCGGCGCTTGGCCAATCGTTTCTCTTTCGGCAGAGCCTCGGAGCTGGCGGAAAGTCCGCCGGCATCGGCTGGCAAAGGCTAGACCGCCAGGCGCTTGCGGCCCTTGCGGCGGCGCCGTGAAAGCACCGCCTGCCCGTCTTTGGTCCGCATCCGGACCAGAAAGCCGTGCGTGCGCTTGCGGCGGCGGTTATTCGGCTGAAATGTACGCTTCATGATTTCCTTAAGCTTCTGAAAAGAAAGCGGGGAGTATAGCGGCGGGTCGGAAGGTCGTCAAACCAGCCAGCGACGGGGCGGAACGTGAGGTCATAGCGGGCTATTCCGGAGGCCATTCAAACTGCTTCTCAACGCTGGGGTTTGTGCTATCTTCGCCTCCCCTTTTTCAGGTCCGGATTTTCCGCAGTTGTTGAAAACCTGCGGATTATTAGAGTGATTGGACCTTGGCCGTGCCCTCTGCGAATCCGTCATGAACCTCTGGAAGCAAGTCCTTGATCGCTTGGAGCAAACCATTGACAGGACTCAATTTGAGACATGGTTCGCTCCGACTCGTTTCCTCGCCCAGAAGGGCGACACGATCGATGTAAGCGTCCCTTCCCAGCGGTTCGTTTCCGAAATTCGCCAGAACTATGCGCAGCAGATCCGGTCCATCCTCGACGAGATGTCGACGGATCATCTGAACCTGCACCTCGTCGCCGACACCGAAGGCACCAGCGAGATGAACATCCCGCTTGGGCCGCCGCCGTCGGCCGAGCTGCCGCTCTCGATTTTCAATCCGCGGTATCGGTTCGAGACGTTCGTGGTCGGCAAATCGAATGAGCTCGCCTTTGCGGCGTCGAAGTCGATCGCCGAGAATCCGGCCGGCTCGTTCAACCCGCTCTTCATCTACGGCGGCGCCGGTCTCGGCAAGACGCATTTGATCCAGGCGATCGGTCAGCAGCTTCGCGACAGCACCGCCGGCTCGAAGGTCGCGTACATGTCGGCCGACTCCTTCGTCACGGAGCTAATCACTTCGATCCGATACGACCGTATGCAGCAGTTTCGCGACCGTTATCGCAAGGTCGATGCGCTCCTCCTCGACGACATCCAGTTCCTGGCCGGCAAGGAGCGGACGCAGGAGGAGTTCTTCCACACGTTCAACGCGCTTTACGAGGCCCAGAAGCAGATCGTCTTCACCTCGGATGCTCCGCCGAAAGAGATCCCGACGCTCGAGGAGCGGCTTCGCTCGCGCTTCGAATGGGGATTGATCGCCGACATCCAGCCGCCGGATCTGGAAACCAAGGTGGCCATTCTTCGCAAGAAGGCAGAGGAGCGCGCGATCGACTTCCCGAACGACGCGGCGCTCTTCGTCGCCGAGCGCGTGCGCACGAACATCCGCGAGCTGGAAGGGTTGCTGAACCGCATCGTCGTCTACGCCTCGATGGCCGGACAGAAACATCTTTCACTCGAGCTGACGAAGGAAGCGCTGAAGGAACTGTTGTCGAAGGACAACAAGCCGATCACGCCGACGGAGATCATGCGCGTCGTCGCCGCGCACTACGGCACGACGGTCACGAATCTGAAGTCGAAATCGAACGCCCAGACCGTTGCCTTCCCGCGCCAAGTAGCCATGTACCTTTGCAAGCACCTGACGGATCTCTCGTATCCGGAGATCGGCCGCGTCTTCAACAACAAGCATCACTCGACGGTGATGTACTCGGTCGAAAAGATCGACGAGAAGATGCAGAACGATCCGCAGTTCGCGCGCGTGCTCGAAGGTTTGATGAAGCAGTTTCGATGAGTGAATGTGGCACAGACACTCTTGTCTGTGTAGCTGCAAGGCTCGCGCTCAAGGTGCAAACCGCGTGCGTCAAAAGCACAGACAGGAGTGTCTGTGCCACACTTTCCACAGACCCTGCGGAAACGTCCCACGAAATCCTGCGGACAAAATCGGCTTCGCTCGCGCGGCGTTCGATGACTGCGGAAAACGGAGAAAATCTCCATCGCTTTTCCGCGACGAAACCCGCAGTTTCACCCCGGAAGGAACTGCTATACTTTCGAAACCTTTGCAGCGTGATGCCGAGTTTTTCCGCACGCATCTACTGCTTCCACTACTAACTAAAAAGACTTTTGTTCTGAAGGAAGAGACATGGAGCTGACCGTCGCAAAAGCTGATCTTCAGAAAGAACTGCAGCTTTGCCAAGGAGTCGTCGAAAAACGCTCCACGATTCCGATTCTCTCGAATGTGCTGCTCCGCGCGGCCGACGGACGGCTACAGATGGCCGCGACGGATCTCGACGTCACGATCCTCAGCTCCTGCGCCGCGCGCGTCATCACGCCCGGCGGCGTCACCATCGAAGCGAAACGCCTCTTCGACATCGTCCGCTCGCTGCCGGATGAAGACGTCCACATCACGCTTCAGGAAAACAACTCGCTGCTCGTCGACTCCGGCACCGCCAAGTTCCGCCTCCTCGGGCTTCCCGCCGAGGACTATCCGACGCTGCCGACGGTCAATGCGACCCAGTCCTACGACATCCCGCTCGAAGAACTGAAGACGATGGTGGCCAAAGTGAAGTTCGCCATCACGCACGAGGAAACGCGCTTCCAGCTCAACGGCGCGTTGCTCAAGGTTCAGCCGGCGAAGATGGAGATGGTGGCCACCGATGGTCACCGCATGGCCCTGATCAATTTCCCGCAAGGCAGCAACGGCGATTCCAAAGCCGCCGACCTGACCATCCTCATTCCGCGCAAGGCGATGGAAGAGATCATGCGCCTCGAGGCTGGCGAGGACGGCAACGTCCGTTTTGGCGTTTCCGAGAATCACCTCTTCTTCGAGGCCGCCGACCGCCGCCTGCTCGCGCGCATGATCGACGTGAACTTCCCGAACTACATGGAAGTCATCGCCCGCGACAACGACCGCAAGGTGCTCGTCGACCGCGAGCGGTTGCTGGCCACGATCCGCCGCATCTCACTCGTCGCCAACGAGCGGACACGCGCCGTGCGCTTCGATTTCGCGCCCGGCAAGCTGACGGTGTCGTCGACGAATCCGGAGCTCGGCGATGCGCGCGAGACCGTGCCCATCGACTACGCCGGCAATCCGTTCTTCGTCGGGCTCAACGCAGCGTATGTGACCGACTTCCTCAGCGTCTGCGACACGCAGCAGGTCTCGCTCGATCTGAAGGACGAGAACAGTCAGTGCATCGGCCGGCCATCGTCGAACGACGCCGATCTGGCGTACGAGTACCTATACGTCGTCATGCCGATGCGCCTCACGGCGTGAGCCGGCACGGCCGGCAGCGTTGGTTGCCCAAGGCTCCGCCAACATTAGCGCACGAATCTCGTGATTCTCCGTAGCCTCACAACCCAATCCTTCCGCAACCTCGGCGCGGAAGAGGTGGCCTTTCACGATCAGGTCAACATCGTCGTCGGCCGCAACGGGCAGGGGAAGACCAACCTGCTCGAAGCGATCTACTTCCTGGCCACGACGAAATCGTTTCGCACGGCGCGCATCGGCAGCGTGTTTCAGTTCGGATCGCCGAGCGTCTTCGTCACGGGGCTGCTGCACCGCTTCGGCGTCGACAAGACGCTCTCGATCGGCCTGGAGACCGGCGAGACGCGGCGCCGGGCGCTGCTGATCAACGGCGAGCGCGTGACGCTGCCGGCGTACGTGAATGCGATGAGCGTCTTCGCCTACTCGTCCGCGCGGCTGGACATCCTGCGAGGCGCGCCGGAAGAGCGGCGGCGGTTTCTCGACCGCGGCATTGCCAGCATCGATCCGAGCTACCTCGAAGCGGTCAGCCGCTACGGCCGCGCGCTGCGCCAGCGCAACGCGCTGCTGGCCAGCGGGAGCACGTCGTCGCTCAACGCCTGGGACGAGGAGCTCTCGAACGCCGCGGCGCCACTGCAGCGCGGACGGGCGTCGTATGCCGAGGCGTTGAGCGGTGCGTTTGCGGAAATCGTGGCGGAGTACGGGTATCACATCCGCAATCTGGCCATCGATTACAAGCCGAGCGCCGTTGATGACCTGCCGCGCATCCGCCGCGAGGAGTTGCGCGCACGGATGTCGCTGGTCGGACCGCAGCGCGACCTGCTCGCGTTTTCCGTCGACGGCAGGCCGGCCGCGGAAGTCCTTTCCGGCGGCGAGCAGAAGATGGTCATCCTGTTTCTGAAGTTCGCGAAACTGGCGCTTTTCCGGCGCCGTTTCGACGAGGCGGCGCTCTTCCTGCTCGACGATATCGATGCCGAGCTAGACCTCGAAATCCTTGAGCAACTGCTCCTGACACTGCCGGGCCAAACGCAGGTTTTTGCAACCAGCGCCAAGGAGCGTTTTCTGCGAACGCTGGCGACCGGGCCGCATCGCCGCTTAGTCATTGAAAACGGGAGAGTTGCGACCGCTACCGATTTGCCGTGAAACGTTCCGTGGAACGCAATAATCGCGATACAATTCGGGTTATCGACCGCGGCGTAAAAACCTCAGCAATCGGGCTCGTCGGGAGACGCGCCACCTACCGCCAAAACCAACGCCGGAAAGCAACTGAATGCCAGACGACTACATCCTCGACGACAGCAACGATACGGCGTACGACGCCTCCGAGATCTCTCCTCAGGCGCCGTCGATCGCGGGCGATTACACCGCCGAAGACATCAAAGTTCTCAAAGGCCTGGACGCCGTCCGCAAGCGCCCGGGCATGTACATCGGCGACACCGATGACATCACCGGCCTGCATCACATGGTCTACGAAGTGGTCGACAACGCTATCGACGAAGCGCTGGCCGGCTACGCGAACAAGGTCCTCGTAACCATCCACACCGACAACTCCGTGACCGTCGAAGACAACGGCCGCGGCATCCCCGTCGATCTGCACAAAGAAGAGAACCGTTCCGCGGCCGAGGTCATCATGACCGAGCTGCACGCGGGCGGTAAGTTCGACAACAACTCCTACAAAGTCTCCGGCGGCCTGCACGGCGTCGGCGTTTCCGTCGTCAACTTCCTCTCCGAATGGCTGGAGCTGGAGATTCATCGCGACGATTACATCTGGCGCCAGCGCTACGAAGGCGGCGTCCCGAAGCACGCCATCGTCCGCGGCGAGAAGACGACACATCGCGGCACGCGAGTCACGTTCAAGGCCGATCCGGCCATCTTCTCCGTCACCGAGATGAACTTCGAGACGCTTTCGCAGCGTCTTCGCGAGCTGGCCTTCCTCAACGACGGCGTCTTCATCGCCATCGCCGACGACCGCACCGAAAAGAAGCACGAGTTCTGTTACCAGGGCGGCATCGTCTCGTTCGTGAAGGATCTGAACAAGAACAAGGTCCCGCTGCACGAGGATCCGATTTTCATCCGCGACGAGAAAGACGGCGAGGCCGTCGAGATCGCGCTGCAGTGGAACGAGGGCTACACCGAGAACCTGTACTGCTTCACGAACACGATCAAGAACCTCGACGGCGGCACGCACCTGGTCGGCTTCAAGGCCGCGCTGACGCGCACGATGAACAAGTACATCGAGGCCTCCGGCGTCCTGCAGAAGTTGAAGCTCAGCATCGAAGGCGACGACATCCGCGAAGGGCTGAGCGCCGTCATCTCCGTCAAAATCCGCGACCCAAAATTCTCCTCGCAGACGAAGGACAAGCTGGTCTCCTCGCACGTGAAGACCTGGGTCGAGCAGGTCGTCGGCGAACGCCTCGGCGAGTTCCTCGAAGAGAATCCGAAGGAAGTCCGCCGTATCGTCGACAAAGTCATCGAAGCCGCTCGCGCCCGCGAGGCAGCGCGCAAAGCACGCGATCTGACCCGCCGCAAAGGCGCGCTCGACTCCGCATCGCTCCCCGGCAAGCTCGCCGACTGCCAGGAGCGCGATCCGCGCTACTGCGAGATCTACTTCGTCGAGGGCGACTCCGCGGGCGGTTCCGCCAAGCAGGGACGCGATCGCCGCTATCAGGCCATCCTGCCGCTGAAAGGCAAGATCCTGAACGTCGAACGCGCGCGTCTCGACAAGATGCTTTCCTCCGAGGAAATCCGGCTGATGATCACGGCCCTCGGCACGGGCATCGGAGCCGGCGATTTCGACATCGCCAAGCTCCGCTACCACAAGATCATCATCATGACGGACGCCGACGTCGACGGATCGCACATCCGCACACTGATCCTGACGTTTTTCTTTCGCTATATGCGCGAGATCATCGACCGCGGCTACCTCTTCATCGCGCAACCGCCGCTGTTCAAGGTCACGCAGAACAAGAAAGACACGTACATCAAGGACGAGGGCGAGCTGTCGCGCTTCCTCCTGATGCGCGTGTCGGCAAATATCGAGATCACGCCGCAAGCCGGCCTCTCGCTCATGGGCGAGGTGCTAGTCAACATGCTGCAGCGGATGGAGGAATACCTGCTGCACGCCCGCAAGCTGCAGTCGCGCGGCGTTCCGCGCGAGGTGCTCGACGTACTCTTTGCCGAGGGCTTCGTCGACCGCAGCGCGATGGGCGATCCCGACAAACTCGACGCGCTTGTGAAGGCGCTGACCGCGCACGGCTTCGAACACGTCCGCCTGATGACCGACGAGGAGACCGAAACGCCGACTGTGCACTTCTCCGTTGGCGGAAATGGCACCGGCAAGAAAGTCGTCATCAGCAGCGAAGTTCTTTCGACATACGAATATCGCCAGATGGCGAAGTCTTACGAGCAGCTTTCCGCGTTCGGATTGCCGCCGTACACACTCAAACACAATGACAATTCAGACGTCGTCGTTACCGTCGACGATCTGATCGAGCGTATTTATGACCTGGCCAAGAAAGGCCTCGCCATCAGCCGCTACAAAGGCCTCGGCGAAATGAATCCGGAACAGCTCTGGGAAACCACAATGGACCCCGAGCGCCGCCGGCTCCTGCAGGTCAAGATTGAAGACGGCGTCGGCGCCGAGGAACTGTTTACGGTTCTTATGGGCGACCAGGTCGAACCGCGGCGCGTCTTCATTCAGGACAATGCGCTCGAAGTGAAGAACCTCGATATCTAATGAGCGACGATTTCGACTACACAACACACAACGAGCAGCGCTATCCCGTCAACATCGAAGACGAGATGCGCAAGTCGTATCTCGACTACGCGATGTCGGTCATCATCGGCCGCGCGCTGCCGGACGTCCGCGACGGTCTTAAGCCGGTGCACCGCCGAATCCTCTACGGGATGTACGAGCAGGGAAACACGGCTAGCAAGGCTTATAAGAAATCGGCGCGCATCGTCGGCGACGTAATGGGTAAGTATCACCCCCACGGCGACAGCGCCATCTACGACTCCATCGTGCGCATGGCGCAGGATTTCTCGATGCGCTACCGCCTCGTCGACGGCCAGGGAAACTTCGGTTCCGTCGACGGCGACAATCCGGCGGCCATGCGTTACACCGAAATTCGCCTGACGCGGCTCGCCGAAGAGCTGATGCGCGACGACATCGACAAAGAGACTGTCGATTTCGTCCCCAACTACGACGGCACGGAGCGCGAGCCCGCCGTTCTGCCGGCCAAGTATCCGAACCTGCTCGTCAATGGCTCCTCAGGCATCGCCGTCGGTATGGCTACGAATATCCCGCCGCACAACCTCGGCGAGGTCATCGATGCCTGTCTCATGGTCATGGAGAATTCGCACGCGTCGGTGAAAGAGCTGATGACCGTAATGCCCGGCCCCGACTTTCCGACGGCCGGTTTCATTTTCGGCATCGAAGGGATTTACGAGGCGTACAACACAGGCCGCGGAATCATTCAGGTTCGCGCCAGGGCCGCGATCGAGACGCAGAAGAAGAGCGAGCGCGAACAGATCGTCGTGACGGAAATCCCGTACATGACAAATAAGAAGCGCCTGCTCGAGAAAATCGCCGAGTTGGTTCACGACAAGCGCATTGAAGGCATCAGTGATCTTCGCGACGAATCCGACCGCGAAGGGATGCGCATCGTCATCGAGCTGAAGCGTGATGCAATCGCCGAGGTCGTGCTGAACAACCTGTATCGCAACACGCAGATGCAGACCACGTTCGGCATCATCTTTTTGGCCATCGTCAACAACAAGCCGGAGGTCATGGACCTCCCGACGTTGCTGCATCACTTCGTCGAGCATCGCAAAGAAATCGTAGTGCGCCGGACGCGCTTCGATCTTCGCAAAGCGGAAGAACGCGCGCACATCCTCGAAGGTCTCGTCAAAGCGCTCGACGTTATCGATGAATTGATCGCCCTCATCCGTGGCAGCCGCACGCCGCTGGAAGCGAAGAGCGGCTTGATCGAGCGCTGGCAGTTCAGCGACGTGCAGGCGCAGGCAATTCTCGACATGCGCCTGCAGCGCCTCACCGGCTTGGAGCGCGAGAAGATCGTGGCCGAGTACGAAGAGGTTCAGGCCACCATCCGCCGCCTCCGCGAGATCCTCGGGTCCGAGACGCTCGTCCTCGGCATCATCGGCGCCGAACTCCGCGAGATCAAAGAAGCGTACGGCGACGTGCGCCGCACCGAGATCGTGCCGCAGGCAAGCGACATCACCATCGAAGACATGATCGCCGACGAAGACATGGTCATCACCGTGTCGCGCGGCGGCTACATCAAGCGCTCGCCGCTGTCGCTCTACCGCGCGCAACGCCGCGGCGGCAAAGGCCGCATCGGTATGCAGACGAAGGAAGAGGACATCGTCGAGCACCTCTTCGTCGCCAGCGCGCATTCGTACGTGCTCGTGTTCACCGACCGCGGAAGGCTGTACTGGATCAAGGTGCACCAGATCCCCGAGGTTGCGTCGAACGCGCGCGGCAAGGCGATCGTCAACTTGTTGACTGTCGAACAGAACGAGAGCGTCCGCGCGCTACTGACTGTCCGCGATTTCAACGACGCGAAGTACGTGGTCATGGTCACGCGCGCCGGCAAGATCAAGAAGACCGAGCTGACGGCGTTCTCGAACGTTCGCGCCACTGGCATCATCGCCATCGACATCAACGAAGGCGACGATCTCTACGCTGTCCGCCTCTCGCAGGGCGACGACGAAATCTTTATCGGCACACACGACGGCATGGCCATTCGCTTCAATGAAAACGGCGTCCGCCCAATGGGCCGCGGCGCCGCCGGCGTGAAGGGCATCTCGCTTCGCGAAGGCGATTCTGTTGTTGAGATGGATGTGCTCCCCGCGTCCGGCGAGCCGGTACCGGAGCCGCCCGCCGAGGGCGAAGAGCCCGAGATCATCGAAAGCGAGCCGGAGTCGGATGACGCTGAAGTCATCGCTTCCGACGAGCGCGGCCAGGTCCTCACCGTCACAGAGAAAGGCTTCGGCAAGCGGACGCCCGTTTCCGCGTACCGCCTGCAGTCGCGCGGCGGCATCGGCGTCACGAACATCAAGACCACCGACAAGAACGGCAAGGTGGCGGGCATCTCGTACGTCTTCGAAGACGATCAGGTACTGCTCATCACCGAGCAGGGGATGATCATCCGCACGAACGTCGCCGACATCCGCTCGATCGGCCGCAGCACGCAGGGCGTTCGCGTCATCAACATCGACGAGAACGATTCCGTCGTCGCCGCGGTCAAACTCGTCGACAAGGACGACGCCGAAGACGAGATCGACGCCGATGAAACCGAACCGACGGATTCCGAAGCGCCCGACGACGACACGATTCACTGAGCGCACGCCGAGTACAATCAGGCATGCACAAAATCTCGCGCGAGCGCGTGACGCAGCTCGCGCGCGACCTTCTGGAGGCGATGACGCGCACGCGTTCCGTCACGTTGCTGAAGGAACGCGAAGTGGTCCGTCAGTCGATCGCCCACGCCCTGGCCGACGAACTGAAACGTGAGGAAGAGCGCGAGGAAAATGTCCGCCGCCGCATCTCCACGATGAAAAAGCCGCCGGCGTCACGTTCGCGCGAGTACGAGATGCTCTTCGTTCAGTTGATGGAAGAGGAGTACCTGCGCGAGGGGCTGGATACGTAGCCGGCACGGCCGGCGGCGTTGGTTGCCCAAGGCTCCACCACCGTTGCCGCTTCCGCTGATTCGGTTGCGCGGGGTCTTAGGCGTCGGCGCGTGCTTCTTCGGGCTCGCGCACTTCAACGTCATCCGCGTCATCGCTCTGCAGATCTGTACGCCAGCGCTGTGCCTTCATCTGCTCGAAGATCCCTCCGGAATGCCCGGCTGGAATCCACGAATTGCCGCCGCACTTTGGGCAACGATTGCGGAAGGCGATGTTCTTGCCGCAGTCGGGGCAGATGATCACGAGCGAGTGCGACAGCTCGAACTTCTGCTCACCCTCGGCGTCGAGGCTGTTCAGGAACGAGGCGAGATTCGTGAAGGTATCTTCGAGAGACATGACAGCCCGGCACGGTCAAAGTGCACGCGGCGTGCCGGTTGTCAGCGCATGTAGCCGACGGCGCTGAACTGCAGCGCGCGCTGCTTATCCCGCGAAGCGCGAACGGCCAGTTGCCTCATCGGCGCGACCACCGCGGGCATCCCGGCAACATTCAGCGGATGCGCCTCGGCCGGATCCTGGCGATAGTCGTAAAGGATCTCGCCATGTTGAGGCCAAAGGATGAACTGGTAGTCGCCGGAAACGACGCTGTAGCCGCGGATCATCGAAGTCGGGCCGGTTCGCCTCCCCAGAAACTCAAACATCGACACAATTTTCCTCCGCTTTGCGGCATCGAGAAGCGGAAGCGCATCGGCATTTCGAAAGACTTCCGCGGCGCGGAGAAGCGACGCATAGAGATCCGTGATGTTCACCGGTGCCGTGACCGTTTGCGGTGGCAGGCCGGGAACGCGGAGCACCAGCGGAACGTGAATCGTCTCGCGATAGATGTCCATTCCGTGAGCGCCGCGCCCGTGCTCGAGAAACTCCTCGCCATGGTCGCCGACGATCGCGATGACGGTGTTTGGATCGCGCGACGCCGTGTCGAGCAGTGCTCCCAGCGAACGGTCCATACACGACATGGCCAAGCGGTACTGGGCATGCGCGCGGCTGACGATCGCCGCATTCGGCGGCGGCAGGTCCGGATCGGCCGTGATCAGAGCTTCGCGGTCCGCTCGGCGCACGCGCTGAAAACCGGCTGGGCGGCATTCCCGCGGAACGTAATACGGATCATGCGTATCGAGGTAGTTCACGGCCAGCATGTACGGCCGATGCGCGCGGCGAATGTAACGCTGCGCACGCGCGGTCACCTCGGCCGCCGTGAACCAGCCGCAGAGTGGGATGCGCGGGCCGTCGTTGAGCAGCACGCGGTACATCAGCTCTCCGATGCCCGACTGGCAGACGCCCGAGTTCCGCGACGTCGTGAACTCGGCGAAGCCGGTCGAGAACCCTACTTCAGCACTCAGCAATGGATTCGCAAAGATCGCCGCCGTGTCGTACCCGTGATCGCGAAACTGCTCTGCCAGCCGCGGGCCGTCGTACTCGAATCCACGTTCGCCCCACGTTATGCGCCACCAGTTCGCGCCGGTCAGCACCGCGAAGTGCGACGGGATCGTCCATGACGCCGGCGCGTACGCGTTGCTGAAGTTCGTTGCGCCCGCCGCGAATCGCGCCAGGCGCGGCATCGCCGGCGATGTCGTTTCCAGCGCGTCGTCAGCACGCGTCGTGTCGAGAAAAATTAACAGGACGTTGCGCCGATTCGGAACCGCTCGAGCCGCGGACGAAAACCAGTCCGCCAAACGGATATCAGCCGCCGCATAGAGAACGATGCCGATGCCGAACAACATCGCCACCGCATATGTCAGGACGCGCCGTGTCTTCGCCAGCGGAATGAAGGAAAGCGCGAGGCCGATGATCAGCGTCACCACAAACCACACCAGGAGAATGCGCGCCGAAGACCAGCCGGTCATCTCTTTGAACGGCGTCGCGCCACGGCTCAGCAGAAGCACCCCGGGGCCTGCCACGGAGAGCACGAACCAGCGAACGCGGCCGAAAATCGCGGAGCTGAAAACGAGACCGGCCGTGCAGCAGGCAATCACCCACGTGAAAAGGATCGCGATCGGTTCGAACGGCGCGGATTGCAGGTGAACCCACGTCTCGTGAACGATGCAGTCGATCACACCGCAAAGCAGTCCCAGAACGGCTCCAGCAGCGGGCGCACTGAACCTCCCCGCTCTGAGAAACGACAACGGCACGACCCTTTGACGGAAGTGGGGCAGAAAACGTTGACCTGAGTTTCAGATTCGCATCACATCGAACTGCTCGTGGTGCAGGGAGTCGTCCGGTTTGAAGACCAGATGCACGCCCATGTTGCGCTCGATCTCCTCAAAAATCGGATCGTTGGCGTTGTGCACTGATCCGTAGACGACGGGATTCAGACGGACGATGACGTCCTGTCCCTCGTGCAGGTCGTGCAGTTTCATCAATTCGCGCCAGATCTCGAACGCAATGGTCGTATTCGACTTGATCCGCCCGCTACCGCCGCAATACGGACAGGCTTGCGTCAGCGAGCGTTCCAGGCTTTGGCGCACGCGCTTGCGCGTCATCTCGATCAGGCCGAACTCCGAGATCTGCAGGATCTTGGTCTTGGAACGATCCTTCCGGATCTCGATCTCGAGCGCCTCAAACAACCGCTCGCGATTGGCGAGATCCTCCATATCGATGAAGTCGAGCACGATGATCCCGCCGAGGTCGCGCAGGCGGATTTGGCGGACAATTTCTTTGGCCGCTTCGAGGTTCGTCTTGAAAACCGTCTCCTCGAGGTTCCTCTTGCCGACGTACTTGCCCGTGTTCACATCGATCGCCACCAGCGCCTCGGTCTGATTGATGACGATGTAGCCGCCCGACTTGAGCCACACCTTCGACTTCAGCGCCTTGGCGATCTCCGCCTCGATGCTGAAGTCTTCGAAGATCGGCTCGTCGCGCCGATAGAGCCGCACGCGCGAAACCAGGTTCGGTTGAATCTGATCGAGGAACTCGACGATGCGCTGATATTGATCGACCGAGTCGACCCACACACTCTTGAACTCGGGCGACAGCACATCGCGAATCGTGCGCAGGACGAGATCGAGATCGTGGTGCAGCGCCGTTGGCGCCGACGCCTTCTCGCCCTTCCGTTTGATCTGCTCCCAAAGTTCGGTGAGGTACTTCAGATCGGCGCGGAACTCGTCTTCCTCGCGCTCTTCGCCGGCGGTCCGGACGATGAATCCACCGGCGCCCGCCGGCCGGATGCGGTCGAGGATTTCCTTGAGCCGCGTCCGTTCGCCTTCGTTCTCGATCCGCCGCGAAACGCCGATGTGGTTGACGGTCGGCATGTACACGAGGAAGCGTCCCGGAAGCGTGATGTGGCTGGTGATCCGCGCGCCTTTGCCGGCGATCGTGTCTTTCGACACCTGCACCACGATCTCCTGCCCTTCGCGCAGCAGGTCCGCAATCGACGCCTCGGCACGCTGCTGCGGAACGTCGTCGAGCGAAAGGTCGTCCGTCGAGTCGGCGCTGTCGAACTCCTCGAGGTCCTCGACGACGTCGGAAACGTAGAGAAACGCGTCGCGCTCCAGTCCGAGGTCGACGAAGGCCGACTGCATCCCCGGCAGGACCTTCGTCACGCGGCCTTTGTAGATGTTGCCGACGATGGTGCGATGCCGAGTCCGCTCGACCCAGAGCTCGACCACCTGGCCCTCGTCGAGGACGGCGATGCGGGACTCATGTTTGGCTGCGTTGATGACGATTTCGCGGGACATGGTTCTCTCGTACTCTATCCTGAAGGTTGCGCAGCAACTTCAGGATCTCCGGCGGCACCGCAGCCGTCGTGATGCTGCCGGAGATCCTGACGCTCGCTTCGCTCACGCAGGATGAACGACAGACTCACCATCTACTTCGCCGGCGCAATCAGCGGCGGCCGCCGCGACGTCGCTCTCTACCGCGAGATCATCGCCGCGCTCGAAGCCGAGGGGCATCACGTGCTCGCCGGTGCGGTGGCCGCGGAACATGTGACGGCGTCCGGCGAGGCGCTCGACTCCTGCGCGATCTTCGAGCGCGACCTCGCCTGGATCGCCGCCGCCGACATACTCGTGGCCGAGGTGTCGATGCCTTCGACGGGCGTCGGATACGAGATCGCCACCGCCCGTTACCGCTACGGAATCCCGGTCATCTGCCTCTATCGCCCGGCCCACACGGCGCGCTGCACGGCCATGGTCGCCGGCGACCGTGAAATCGAGTTGATCGAGTACTCCGAACCGGCCGATTTGCTCCCGCGCCTGACCTCCGCCCTCGCGAAATACACCGCTGCCCCCCTCGGTTTGCCCCCACGTTGACGGCGTGGACGACGCTTTGCTATCGTCCCCCGCCCGCCGCGCCGCAAGTACTCCGGCATAGCTCAGTTGGTAGAGCAACGGACTGTTAATCCGTGGGTCGTAGGTTCGAGTCCTACTGCCGGAGCCAGGGCGCCCTTCCCACTTACTCCTAAGCCTTGGCGTCTGTCCGACGTTCCGTGAAGATGCCGATCAGTTTCATCAGAACTGGCAGGCCCGTCGTGAGCGCCGTGGCCAGGGCGGTGGTGGTCGTTAGCATGTCCTTCTGCGTTGCGAACAGCAGCAGGATGAAGCTGACGATGATGACGAAGAATGGGACGCGGAGGGAGTCCCAAGTGCTGGCGCCGGTCTTCTCTCTCGCGACGCTGACGATGTTCTCGCGCTGGGCCGCCTCCAGCACATAGAGCCGGAAGGACTCACTGAAAAGCTCCAGGTTCGGGTTGCGGCGCACCAGGCCGCGGGCGATCAGACGGCGCAGGACGCGGCGTCCGCGGCTGTTGGCCAAGCCGTTGTGCGCGAGGTTGTAGAGCAGAAGCTTCTCGTCGTCGCGACAGCTCGACCAGAGACCGGCGAAATACGTTTCGGCGCGCTCGCCGAGCTCGTCGAGCATCCGCTGCTGGTCGGTGTCCGGATCGCTTTCCTTGCGGGTGCGGCGCAGATCCGTTTCGGTTTCCAGCTCCTTAAAAAGACGGCGCAGGAAAGAGTTGTATGCCGTCTCCCTCTCCAGCCATGACTTCGGCGCGGCCACGGTGAGCTGACTGACGGTGTGCAACGCGTTCCGCCGCAGCCACTCCTCATGGCGCAAGTCCAGCTCTTCGGCGGTCACCGTCACGAAGCAGTGCAAAAGCGCGCGCCAGCGGTCAACGTAGGGCGTTGAATCGACGCCGGCCGGAGGGGGTGTCGTCAGTACATACGACGGACTCACGGCCGATCCGACGATGACCGTCCGATCGGCAAGCGCGAGCAGGCGCTCCAGCCAGTGCAGCTTCTTGTCGTTGATGGTGCTGTCGTTGATCGCGTACTCGAAGTCGACCACGCGTACGTTGCGGCCCGCTTCGCTGCTATCGAGCGTCTGCAGAACAGCGGCCCAGCTGTCGTCGCGGTTCAGCGCCTCGAACGATACGTCAGCGAATGCAAGATCCCGGGTGAGCGTATTCAGATCCCGGTCACGGCGGACCAGAAAAATGTGCTCGCCCAGCGACGGGCTGAGAGGCTTACGGGCCAGCCAGTCCGGCTCATGGATGTCGATCAGGAGAATGCGCTTCGCGACGAAGCCGGCCGCATACCAGAAGATCGACAGGAGCGGCACGGCGATGAGAACCATTGTCACGATGTGAAGTGCGGAGGCGTTGGCCTCTTGCGCGCCCGTCGCGTCGCGTTCAGAGTGGTCGGACGATGTCCAGAACGACGCTCGCGGCAGTTGCGAGACGATCCCAATCTGCTCGTCGGTCTTGTTCGGCTTCTTCCCCTGCCAGATTACCCGCGCCACGTCATCGTCGAACTGAATCTTGCGAATCAGCGTGATCAGTCGGCCGTTCACGCACCAATGCCACAGGTTGTCCGCGGAGCCCCCTTCGAAGAGTGGCTGGATGGCGATCGAATCTTCGTAAAGCGCCGGAAGCCAGTTCGACGCCCAGCGCGGAATGGTGCGGTTCGTTTCCTTCTCGGGACCAGTTCGCGGATCGTTGCGGCACGCGTCCAGAATGTTGCTGCGGGACTGCGCGGCGCCCACCGGCGGATATAACGACCACTCACTGCCGAAGAGCATCCTCAGCTTTTTCGGCAGAACATCGGAAAAGAGGAAACGCGTGTACGCCTCCGGCGCTTCGGGAGGAAGCGCGTTCAACGTGACGATGTGATCGATGCGATGCTCCAGGTCAGCCGCGGTGCGGAGTTGACCGAACTTCACCATCAGCTCCAGTTCTACGCTGCGGCTGATCCTGAAGAAAGCGGCCACCGGCAGAGCGGCGCCGATGATCATGAGCAGTACGCCGCAGACGCGGTAAAGCGTCGAATAGCCGTAACGCGATCGAAGTCCTCCGAGTAAGAGCGAAACCCGGCCTCCGCCTTTCCGGCCTCCCATCAGAAGCAGTGTCAGCGCGGCGATGCCCACCGTGGCCATGACCAGAAATGTGTGAGTCAGGATAGGGTAGCCGCTGAATACGCGCTCCGGATGGATGCCGGCCAGAGACATGTGGATGACCACCATGGTCGTCACGATGATCCACGCCGCCGTTCCGATGGCGAGCCGCTTCGGGGCGCCGGTACGATGCAGCACGAGGTAGGTCGTCACGATCGAAAGGAGCGGGATGAGCACGACCCCGGAGAACGATGGCCACGGTGCGAGCACGTAGTTGTTGGCGCAGAACAGCAGCAGAAGCACGGTCAGAATCAGCGCCAGCCGAAGGTAATCACTGTGCCGCGTTTCGTCCGGCCAAAGGCGCGGGGCTCGATAGCGCGGTTTGAGGAGCAATACGACGATGTAGACCGCAAAGTACGGCCCCGCGTTCATGAGCAGCATCACGAGAGTGAGCAGCGTCGCTTCGACGTTGAGCACGCGGGTAAGACGTTTCGCGCGGAATGTCACCAGCGTCCAGCGTGAACCGGTGAGCGGAAGGACGTACATCGACTGGTCCGCGCCCCAGTACGTCGCGTCGATCCGTCCGGCGCGCCGCGCCACGACGGCTGCTCTCAAGTCTCGGTTGTGATCGGCTTCGGCGAAGAAGTTCTCATAGCCGATGCGCTGTGTATCCGAGTGGTAGATCACCTCACCGTTCTCGTCGATGATGGCCATCTCCACGCCCGGCGGATGAATGGCGTGGCTGATATCGATCAGTTCCGTAGCCATCGCGATCACGGTGAACGGCGGCGGAGCCGCGCCGGTCATCCTCTTCTTATCGTCCGGCAGGTTGTCCCACGCCGCTGCCTCTTTCGTTTTTTTGGCGAGAATTGCGCGAACCTCTCCGGTAGCTTTTGAGCGGACCCACTCCAGGACGTAGCTTTCCCCGCGGACCGACCACGTCCGGTCAAGCTTCGCGAGTTGAAAATAGCGGCGGGCGCTGACGTTTGTGCGGGGGCTGGCTACGATCCGCGCGAAACGCGCCAGCTGCATGCCCTTGTCGTCGATCCATGCGATCGCATCGATATATGGGTATTCGCCAACGCGCGGATCATTCATCAGCTCGGGGGGGAGGTACTGCGTCGGCTGTCCAAATTTTAACTTTGCCGGCCCGAGCGTTCGATCTTCCGCGAGGGAAAGCACGTGTACGGCGCGGACGACGTTGTCCTGGAAATCGTTGTTCACGTTGTTGCTGAATTTTTCAAGCTGTTCGTCAGCCGTCTGCGTGATGCCGCGGTACGCAAAGGCGTCGAGCAACGCCAGCGTCAGCACGCCTGCACCGACGATGGTGCAGACGATGATGAGCACGACGTCGGTGATCGTCAGCGCCTGGCCTGGGTCGATCAGGGCGATGCGGAGGAACGGCCAGCAACAGAGCGCCAGCAGTACGATCGCAACGATGATGAGGACGACCGTTGTGGAGACGGCCGAGACGTCGTACCGGAAGCGCGACGCGGAGACGAGGCCGCAGACTACCCACTGACCCGCCTTGTGGTCGATGCTTCCCGGGGCGCGGGTGAACGTGTAAGGCTGTGTGAAGAGCACATAGTCGGCACCGCCCAGAGTGACGTCGAAGTGATCGGTGGCCGTGGCCAGAGCGCGCGGATCGATGTCCTTCGGTTCGGCGCGCCAACCTTTGACGGTCTTGAGAGACTTGAGACTGGTAATCGAAATGGTCGAGCCGCTCTCGCGGTCCGCGATTGCGCCATTCGCCGCACTCGGAGAAACGGTTGTTTCCGACGACGCCTTTTTCTGGTCCTTGTTGTCCGTATTCTTTGAGTCTCCACTACCCGCGGTGGCTGTCGTGTCCGTCCTCGGCGGCTCTTCCTCCTCATCGATCCACTCCTCCTCGTGGCCGAGCAGCGTGGACGAATTGGCGGGCGGCCGGACGCTGTAGAGGACCGTACCGTCATCTTTGGCGACGAGCAGAACGTCGAACGCCGCTCCGACGCGGCGATCGAATATCGGCCGGACCAGGTCGTCGATATTCACGGTCGCGCATGTAGGCACGGGCGCCGTCGTTGCCGCCGGCTTCACCGCGGTCTGAAGGCGCAGCCGCCAACCGCGCCCGGTCTCCTCAATTCCGCGCGCGACCTCTCCAACCGGAGCGTCGCCGGCGGCGCAGTCGACGAACTTGATCCCGGAGCCGGCATACGGATCCTTCGCGGACGAACCGGCGCCGTTCGCGGTCTTGGCGAGAGACGCGGCATCCGCTTGAGCCTTTACGAAACCGGAGAACATCTCCACGCGGCCGTCGACCTGCGCGGTCAGCATCGACAACAGGCGCAGGTTGCGGCCGGTGAAGTAGTCCGCCTGTTTGCGGTAGTACGCGTAGTAAAGGCTGCCCGCCACCACCAGAACCGCGACCGTCAGCACCAGCGGAGCGCGCAGTGCGCGCGTTGCCACGTTCCGGGTGTCGCGTGTGTCGTCAGGTTTCTCCATGATCGGGATTCGCAGGTTGACGAAGGTTGCGGGACTCTTACGCGACTGATAGTGACACGAAGGTGGCATTCGTTACAGACGTACGGGCTCGCCGTCGCGCGGATACGACGCCGCGCGCTAAACTTGCGCGTCATGAAATTTGGCGTCGTCGTTCTGCCCGGCTCGAATTGCGATCACGATGCGGTGCATGTTGCTCGCGACGTGCTTGGGGCCGAGGTCGAGGTGCTTTGGCACAAGGAGACGGACCTTCGCGGGGCGGACTGCGTCATCATCCCGGGCGGGTTTGCGTATGGGGACTACCTACGCGCGGGGGCGCTCGCGAAGTTCGCGCCGGTGATGGAGCCGATCCGGCGGCATGCGGCCGACGGCGGCATGGTGTTCGGGATCTGCAACGGCTTTCAGGTGCTCACCGAGGTTGGTCTGCTGCCGGGGGCGTTGATGCGGAATGAGCATCTGCGGTTCGTCAGCCGCGATGTTTTTCTGCGCGTCGAGGAGACGGATACGCCGTTTACGTGCGAGCTGGAACGCGGTGCGGTGTTGCGCGTGCCGATCGCGCATGGCGAGGGAAACTACTTCGCGGACGACGCCACGCTCGATGATCTCGAGCGCAATCGCCAGGTCATCTTTCGCTATTGCGATGCCGAGGGCCGCATCACGGGCGAGTCGAATCCGAACGGCTCGGCGCGCAACATCGCCGGCATCTGCAACGCCGGGCGCAACGTGCTCGGGATGATGCCGCATCCGGAGCGGTGTGCCGAGGCGCTGCTCGGGAACACGGACGGCTTCGGCATCTTCCGCTCGATCGCCGCGGCGATGGCGAAGGTCTGAGCGGATGCGCGTTCTACTTGCCGCGGCGGTGATCGCGCTGACGATCGTTGCGCCGATTGTGCGCGCGCAGGAAGACGTCCCCGAGGTCGCGCGCAGTCTCATGGAGGACGCGGAGCGAGCGCGCGAAGCGAATCGGATCGATGACGCGGTCGCGAAGTATCGCCGCGTCATCGAAGTGGCGCCGTCGCTGGCGTCCGCGTATGTGAACCTCGGCGCGCTTTACTTCAAGCAGGGGAAAGTAGCCGAGGCGTATGACACGTTCGTGCGTGGCGCCGCGGCGGCGCCGGCGGACCGCACGTTGTTGTCCAACGCCGCCGCGGCCGCGCACCAACTGGGGAAATCGGCGGATGCGCTGAAGTACGTCGATCAAGCGATCGCGAAAACGCCGCGCGATGCCGCGCTGTACTCGCTGCGCGCGACGATCCTTCGCTCGCTCAATCGCGACGACGAAGCGCTCGCCGCCATCATGCAAGCGACCCAGCTCGCGCCCGAGGACGCGAAATATCAGTTCAGCCTCGGAAACACGCTCGTGCCGCTCGGCCGGAAGGACGACGCAATCGCCGCGTATCGGAAAGCGGTCGATCTCGATCGCACGTTTCTGCACGCGTACTTTAACCTCGGCGCAGTCCTCTTCGACGCTGGCCGCGACGACGAGGCGCTCGACGCCTATCGCATGGCTCTCGCGCCGATCGATCAGACGTTCGCGAATCATCAGCCGGTTGAAGCCATCAACGCCCGCGCCTACGCGAACCTCGGCGCGATCTATCTGAAGCAGCAGAAGTGGGCCGATGCGATCGATGCGTATCAGAAGGCGGCGAGTCTCGACGACAGCACCGCCGCGCATTACAACCTCGGCTTCCTCTTTTTCACGACCGGAAAGACCGACCGCGCGCAGCAGGAGTACCGCAAGGCGCTCGCCGGTGACGCGTCGCTGCCCCTCGCCTATCTCCACCTCGGCACGATCGCGTTCAAAGCCGCAAGGTACGACGACGCAATCAAACTGCTGCGCGACGGCATGCCGTACTTCGACGCCGAATCGAAACGGATCGCGTTGAAGATGCTCGGCCGCTCGCAACTGATCCGCGGCGACCGTGCCGGGGCGCGCGCGTCGCTCGAGGAGGCGTTGAAACTCGACGCGAATGACGCCGAGTCGCTCTTGCTCCTCGGACGGATTGCTCGACACGAGCAGCGTCTGGACGATGCGAAGTCGCTTCTGCAGCGCGCGCCGCCAAGCAACATCGTGATGCTGGAGCGAGCGCTAGTCGCGCGCGATGCAGGTGATCTGGTCGCCGAACGTGCCGCGCTCGAAGCGCTTCCCGATCGTCCGGCGTTGCGCGCCGAGCTCGCGGTCGTCAATTTGCGTCAGAGTCCCGGTGCCGCAAATCTGCGCGCGTTGCACGTCACCACACCCGAGGTCACGTCGGTGCTCGATGCGCTCGACGGAAAACGCGAAGCCGCGGCAAAATCGCTCGCGCAGAGCGCATCGCCGATCGCGCGCGGCGATGCGGGCATCCTCTTCTGGCAGCTCGGAATGCCGATTGATGCGAAGCCGCATCTCGGAGCTGCGCACAAAGCATTCGCCGATTGGAGCGAAGTCTCGCTCGCCGCCGCTGAGGTGGCGATCAGCGAACGGCGCTATGACGAGGCGGCGGAGCTGCTCGATTCGATCCGATGCAACGCCGACTCGTGGGGCCGTCGTGCAGCCTCGGTGCTCGAGATCACGCTTGGAAGCAATGTCGACGTCTGCGGCCGTGCAAAAAAATCGCTCGCGATCGCGCTGCTCGCGCAAGCCGCGGATGAACTCGATCGCGCCGCGAAACGTCAGGACGAAACAGCGGCGCGCCGTGCACGCGTGCTCGCCGAACGTGCGGCGTCGCTCGACGAACGGAGGCAATCGCTCGCGCTCTTCATCCGCGGGACTGCTGATCTCATCGCCGGCGGCGATGCGCGCGATGCGCTCTCCCGCGCAATCGCGGGCGATCTTTCACCCGCGGTTGAATTGGTAGCGAAGAAGAATTTCGAAGCTGCGCAACCGGCAAAGGAAGTTCTCGAGGAGCCACCCTCGTCGCAGCCGCGTCACACCGTCGTCATTTTCTTGCCCGACACCCCGGCCGAAACGGAGAAGAAACTCGCCGAGGCAGCGACCGCGATCGTCGGCAGTCTCGCTACCTCGTCGTCGCTGCCGCTGAAGACGGAACTCTTTCGCCGCGCGGACGATGCGCGAGCGTTCATTGCCGCGAATCGTGATCGCATCGGCGTGATCATCGCCAATCCGGAATTCATTGCGCACGACTTCGCGCCGCGTTTCGCGTTCACTCGCGAGGGGCGAACGACGTACGAGCGCAAGGTAGTTGTGCTCACGCGGAGCAGTGCGAAGTCGCTCGCCGATCTTCGCGGCAAGACGATCAGCGGCTCCGAAGCGTTCGGAGACGACGGCGTCGGCGTGACCACGCGCGTTGCCGACGACCTCACCGCCGCCGCCAACGCGCTGTACGGCCGTACCGACGCCGCGCTCGTCTCGGAGTCGAATCCGCTGCTCGCCGAGCATGCACGCGATCTGCGCATCATCCACACCACCGCGCCGCAGCCGCTTCCTGTGATCGCGTTCGCGCCGATGCCGGTCGCCGACCGCGCCGCGCTCGACGACGCGCTGCGCGCTCTCCCGCGACCGTCGTTCGCTCCGCTGCAGTTCAGCGGCGTCGTCCGCATCAATGAGCCGCGCGTCGCGACGAAGCGCGAAATCCTGACCCTGCCCGCCTCCGCCATCGGCTCGAAACTCGATCTCCCGATCGCGTTGCCGCTGCGGGTATCGGTTGAACTGCCGCGCGTTGAGATTCCAGAAGATCTCTTCGGACCTCCGTAGCGTTCAAGCGACAGAGAACCTTTTCACGCGGAGGCGCGGAGACGCGGAGGTTGAGAGATTTTCTCCGCGTCTCCGCGTGAAAAGCTCTTAGCCCTTTGCTGCCACCGCGCTGTGGATCGCGCCGCAGGAGCAGACATTGGGATCGGCGGCTTGCTCCGGGTCGTATGCCAACGCCGGGGCGAGCCAGCGTTCGACAAGCGGGAGCGACATGTCTTTGCGGAGGTGGTAGTCGGCGACTTGATCGCGTCCGATCTTGCCGACGGCGAAGTATTTCGACTGCGGATGCGCGAAGTACAGGCCGCTGACCGAGGCGGCGGGCATCATGGCGAAGTTCTCGGTTAGCTCGATGCCGGCTCGTTCGGCGCCGAGGAGTGAAAAGAGTGTCGCTTTTTCGGTGTGGTCGGGCGCGGCGGGATAGCCGGGCGCGGGACGGATGCCGCGATATTTTTCGGCGATCAATTCTTCGCTTGACAGATTCTCGTTCGGTGCGTACCAGCCGGCGCGCGTCTCCTTGTGCAGCATTTCCGCGAGCGCTTCTGCCAGACGATCGGCGAGCGCCTTCGTCATGATGGCGTTGTAGTCGTCGTGGTCTTTTTCGAATCGGGCCACGACTTCGCCGACGCCGATTCCGGCCGTGACGGCGAAGCCGCCGATGTAGTCGATGACGCCGCTCTCCTTCGGGGCGATGAAATCGGCGAGCGCGAGGTTCTGGCCGGTGTTCGTCTCCTGTTGCTGCCGCAGCGTGTGGAAGCGGGCGATGACGTTGCCGCGCGATTCGTCGGAGTAAAGCTCGACGTCGTCGCCGACGGAATTCGCGGGCCAGAAACCGTAGACGGCGCGGGCGCGGATCAGGCGGTTGTCGATGATCTCGCGCAGCAGATGCTGGCCGTCTTCGTACAGCTCCTTCGCGCGCGGCTCGTCGAGGATGTTTGGAAAACGTCCGCGCAGTTCCCAGGCGGAGAAGAATGGATTCCAGTCGATGAACGGCTCGATGCGCTCGAGCGGAACGTCGTCGAGAACGCGCACGCCGAGGAACGGCGGACGGTCGGGAGAAAAGGTGAGCGACGGTTTGCGGCGGCGCGCCGTCTCGAGCGGCAGGATCTTCACTTCGCTCTGACGCTTCGCCTGCGCCTCGCGGAGATGTTCGTACTCGGTATTGCGCTCGCGGACGAAGTCGTCCTTGCGATCGGACAGCAGCGTGCTGACGACGCCGACGGCGCGCGAGGCATCGAGCACATGAACGGTCGCGTGCGAGTAGCGCGGCGCGATTTTCACGGCGGTGTGGAGCTTGGAGGTCGTCGCGCCGCCGATGAGCATCGGGACCGTGAAACCGCGGCGCTCCATCTCGCGGGCGACGTGCACCATCTCGTCGAGCGACGGCGTGATCAGGCCGGAGAGGCCGATGATGTCGACCTTTTCGGCGATGGCGGTGTCGAGGATCCTGTCGGCGGAAACCATCACGCCGAGGTCGATGACCTCGTAGTTGTTGCAGCCGAGGACGACGCCGACGATGTTCTTGCCGATGTCATGGACGTCGCCTTTCACGGTGGCCATCAGCACCTTGCCGCGTTGCGAGAGGTCGCCGGCTTTCGCTTTCTCGGCCTCCATGAACGGCAGCAGATAGGCGACCGCCTTCTTCATCACGCGCGCGCTTTTGACGACCTGTGGGAGAAACATCTTGCCGGCGCCGAAGAGGTTGCCGACGACGTTCATGCCGTCCATGAGCGGCCCTTCGATGATCGACAGCGCGCTCGGATACTTCTGCCGCGCCTCTTCGACGTCGTCATCGAGGTGCTCGATGATCCCTTTGACCAGCGAGTGCGAAAGCCGCTCTTCGACGGTTCCGCTGCGCCACGCTTCCTCTTCCTTCGCCGTCGCCGCGCCTTGTCCCTTGATCGAATCGGCATACGTAAGCAGACGCTCGGTGGCGTCGGCGCGGCGGTTTAGCAGTACGTCTTCGACGAGATCGCGCAGCTCGGGCGGAATCTCGTCGTAGATCGCGAGCTGGCCCGCATTGACAATGCCCATGGTCAGGCCGGCCTTGATGGCGTGGTAGAGAAACGCGGCGTGCATGGCCTCGCGCACGGTCTTGTTGCCACGAAATGAGAACGAGACGTTGCTGATGCCGCCGGAGAAACTGGCCAGCGGAAAACGCGCGTGCAACCGGCGTACGGCCTCGATGAAGGCGACGCCGTAGTTGTTGTGCTCCTCGATGCCGGTGGCGACGGTAAGGACGTTCGGATCGAAGATGACGTCGGTCGGATCGAACCCAACTTCGTCGACGAGGATGCCGTACGCGCGCGAGGAGATTGCGACTTTGCGCTCGATCGAATCGGCCTGGCCCTGTTCGTCGAAGGCCATCACGATCACCGCCGCGCCGTAGCGTTTGATGAGCCGCGCCTGCTCGCGGAACTTGTCTTCGCCCTCTTTCAATGAGATCGAGTTGACGACCGACTTGCCCTGCGTGCATTTCAGTCCCGCTTCGAGTACTGACCATTTCGACGAGTCGATCATGATCGGGACGCGGGCGATATCGGGTTCCGAGGCGACGAGGTGGAGAAAGTGCGTCATCACGTTCTCGGAGTCGAGCAGCCCTTCGTCCATGTTGACGTCGAGGATGTTCGCGCCGCCGTCAATCTGCTGTTTGGCGATGGCCAGGGCCGGCTCGAGGTCGCCCGCTTTGACGAGTTGCGCGAACTTCGGCGAGCCGGTGACGTTGGTGCGCTCGCCGACCATGATGAAGTTCGATTCCGGCGTGACGGTGAGTGCCTCGAGTCCGCTGAGCCGCAGATGCTTCTCAACCACCGGCGGCTTCCTCGGCGGAAAGCTCTTCACCGCCTCGGCGATCGCCCGAACGAAATCCGGCGTGGTGCCGCAACAGCCGCCGACGATGTTGATCCAGTTGTTGCCTGCGTACTCGTGCAGCAGCGCGGCCATCTCGTCCGGCGTCTGGTCGTACTCGCCGAGCGCGTTCGGCAGGCCGGCGTTCGGATAGCAACTGAGGTAGACCGGCGCGATCGAGGCGAGCTCCTCGATGTGCGGCCGCATCTCTTTCGCGCCGAGGGCGCAGTTGATGCCGGCGGCGAGAAGAGGCGCGTGCGAGATCGAGTTCCAGCACGCTTCGACGGTCTGGCCGGAAAGCGTCCGGCCCGAGGCGTCGGTGATGGTGATCGAGGCGATGATCGGCAGGCGGATGCCCGTATCGGCGAAGTACTTCTCGATCGCGAACAACGCAGCCTTGAGGTTGAGCGTGTCGAATGTCGTCTCCGGCATCAGGATGTCGGAGCCGCCGTCGACGAGCCCGCGAATCTGGTCGTAGTACGCGTCGACCAGCTCGTCGAACGACACGCCGCGAAAGGCCGGGTTGTTGACGTCGGGCGACAGCGAGGCGGTGCGGTTGGTCGGCCCGAGCGAGCCGGCCACGAAGCGCGGCCGGTCCGGCGTCGAGTACGCATCGCATGCGGCGCGAGCCAGCCGCGCGGCGGCGAGGTTGATGTCGTAGGCATATTCGATCAGGTCGTAATCGGCCAGCGAGATCGCCTGGGCGTTGAAGGTATTTGTCTCGATGATGTCAGCGCCGGCGTCGAGGTATTGGCGATGGATCTCCTCGACGATCTTCGGATTCGTCAGACAGAGGATGTCATTCGCGCCTTTGAGATCGCGCGGATGATTCGCGAACTGCGTGCCGCGATAGCCGGCTTCGTCGAGCCGGTAGCGCTGGATCATGGTGCCCATCGCGCCGTCGAGGATGAGGATGCGGCGGTCGAGCAGTTCGCGAAGTTCGGCGGTACGGTCGGGTTGTGGCATTCGGAATCTCCAGAAAAGAAAAAGCCCCGCTTGAAATTGCGGGGCTTCAGTCGGAGTCGAACGGCCTACTGCCGGCTCTTTAGCTTTTTTTAACCTGGTTGCAAGCGGCCCCGCAAATCAGTCCAGGAGCGCTCAGGGTAAGACAGCGCGCGAAGCGTTGTCAAACGGCCTGCATGTTATCTTCGAAGGCGTTATGTCCACCGTTGCTGACCTCCCGATTGCCCACACCGATCCAGTGAACGCGAAGATCCTGGCGGTTTCCGAGGATCGAATTCAGGGATTCGTGCGCGATCCGATCGGGACCATCGCGGAGCAGTCGGGCGTCGATGCGGAGACGGTGATGGAGCGCATACGGGCCATGCTGCGCGCCGGCACGATCCGGCGCGTGAGGCAGACGCTGATGGCGACCAATCTCGCCGAGGGCGCGCTCGTGGCGTGGCAGTATCCGGAGGAGAAGCTCACGTCGGCGTTCGACTTCATGGTGGACGACGATCCGTTTTCCGGCCACGTGGTCATCCGCTCCACCGATGCCGCAACGCCCGGCTCGAATTACCGGCTCTGGACGACGGTGAAAGTGCCGCAAGGCTATTCGATCACGAAGCATTGCGCGCTGATCGGCCGCCTCACCGGCGCCGAACATTTCCGCGTGATGCCCGCGCACCGCATCTTCGCCCTCGGCGTCGGCCACGTCCGCCGCAAAGGGATGGAGCCGGGATCGAAATCGGACGAGTTGGCCGAGGTGAAGGACACAACCAAGGCGACGCTGAGCGAGCTCGATTGGCGCGTGCTGACCGCGCTGAAACGGGAAGTCGAGCCCGAGGAGTTCACGCGCGATCTCTGGCGTGCTCGCGCCGCCGAGGCGGGCGTGCCTCTGGAGCAATTCTTCGAAGTGGCCGAGTCGCTCAATGCGCGCAAGGTCATCGGGCGCTTCTCGACCTTCCTCGAGCACGTGAAGCCGCTGCAGACCGGCGAACGCGTGACGCGCTTCAACGCGCTGTTTCACTGGGCCGTGCCGCCGGGCCGCGAGATGGAGGCGGGCCGCGAGATCGGACGCTTTCACATCCTCACGCACTGCTACTGGCGCGAGGGTGGCCCGGAGTTCCGCAACGTGAACATCATGGCCGTGGCGCACGGGACGGAGAAGGATGCGGTGCTGGCGCACAAGGCCGCCATCGACGAGTACCTTGCCGAAATCGGCATTCCGGTGTCGTACACGAACGTGTTCTGGGGCGGCCGCAGCGAGATCAAGCCGTCCGAGATTTCGCCGTTCGCGTACGTCGATTTCTGCCGGAGCCTGGGCGTGGATCCGGAGACGATGAAAGAGTGAGTGCCGAGGGAGTCGGGGGTCGGGAGTCGGAGGTCGGAGATGAAGCCCGGCCGTTTTCTCCGACACCCGACACCCGACACCCGACTCCCATTTTCATCTCCATCGTTGCCGCCGTCGCCGCAATCGCCTTCATCCAGTCCTACGCCCGCTGGCTCGATCCGATCATCGATACGGGACGCGATCTTTACATCCCGGAGCAGATTGCTCGCGGGGCCAAGTTGTATCGCGACATCCGCTATCAATATCCGCCGCTCGCGCCGTATCTACTGGCGCTGATCACCGGCGCGATCGGACACTCGCTGGCGGCGTATGTGGCCATCGGACTCGCGCAGTCGGCGACGATCGCGGCGTCGCTGTGGATTGCGCTGCGGCGGCCGTTGCCGGCGTTCGCGGCGACGTTGTCATTCGTGGCGATCTGCTTCTGCGGCGCGTCGACGTGGGGCGCGAATTTCATCTTTCCGTACAGCTACGGCGCGACGATCGGGATGACGCTGTTGTGCATCGCGCTCGCCGCGTTCGTCCACGCGCGCAATGCGATGGCGATCGGCGCGCTTGTGGTGGCGTCGTGGTGCAAGCTCGAGTACGCCGTCGCGGCGCTGGTGATCGTGATCATCCTGACCATCGCGCGGCGAATCACGTGGCGGCAACTGGCGGCGCATTGCGGCTCGATGATCGCGACGATCGCCGTCGTCGCGTTCTACTTTCGCGATGCGCACTGGTGGAGCGAAAACGTCTTCGCGGCATGGCAGCATGGGGAACGGGCGAAACGCTTCTTCGCGGTTGTCTCCGGATTCGCTGACTGGCGCGGACAACTGCTGCAGATCATCATTGGCATCGCGGGGATCGCGGCGATTCTCTTTCTGCAGCGCTGGCGGCACTGGCTCGCGGCGGTGGCGATCGTGATCGTTGCGATCCTCATCGCCGATCACTCCTTCTTCCGCGCCTGGGCCGTTCTCCAGTGGATCGCGCTCGGCTGGGCGCTCGTGCGCGATCGTGAAAGCCCGCTGGTGATCTTCGCGGCGTTTTCCGTTGCCTGCACACTGCGAATTCCGCTGAATGTTTCGCCGTCGTGGTACGGCTTCGTGCTGACGGTTCCGACGATCGCGCTGGCCGCGTACACGTTGTTCTGTTACCTGCCGCGTCGGAACGCGATGGCCATCTTCTGGCTCGCGCCATTCATCGCTACGGCGAGCTCGGATCTGTGGCAGCAACATGTCCGCTACGCGCAGAAGCAGTACGCGATCGTTACGCCGCGGGGGACGTTCTATGACGTGAATGCGGACCGCGCGCGCATTCTCACGAGCGTGATCGGCGCGGTGCAGGGCGGGACGCTGGCGGTGATCCCGGAAGGCATCACCATCAACTATCTGGCGAACGTGCCGACGACGCTGTCATTTCATACATTCACGCCGGTGGAGGTCGACGCGCCGCAGACCGAGGATGCGATCGTGCGCGAGCTGACGGCGCATCCTCCCGACCGTGTGCTGATGGTCAGCCGCGATCTGCGCGAGTACGGCGCGCGGGCGTTCGGTGTCGATTACGACGTACGCGCCGGTGTACTGATTCGTTCGCAGTACCAGGTCGAACGAATCTGGCGGGGCGAGCGGTTCGAGGCAACCCTTTTCACCACAAAGACACAAAGGACACAAAGAGAGCCTCCTTTGTGATCTTTGTGTCTTTGTGGTGAAAGCCTTTTACGCCGCCAGCAGGAACGTCACGTCGGGGTTTTCCTTCTCCGCGTAATCGAGTTCCCACTGCGAGCTGAAAAGGACAACAGCGCGGCCGGCGCTATCGACGGCGATCTTCGAACGGCTGGGGAGGTTCAACTTCGTCGCGACCTCGTGAACATCGCGGTCGATCCAGCGCGCCAGTTTGTAGGGCAGCGTAGTCACGGTCGTCTCGACGTTGTATTCGCTCTCTAGCCGCGACTGCATCACATCGAACTGCAGCTCGCCGACGACCGCCAGAATCGGCTCGCTGCGCAGCCCTTCGTGCGGCGAGAGCACCTGCATCACGCCCTCTTCTTCGAGTTGCGCGAGCCCTTTCTGGAACTGCTTCTGCCGCGTGACCTGCTTGGCGCGCAATGTGGCGAAGTGCTCCGGCGCGAAGCGCGGAATCGGTGCGAACTCCACCGGCGCACCGGACGAAACCGCATCGCCGATATGAAAAAGGCCGGGATTGACGAAGCCGATCACGTCACCGGGATAGGCGACGTCGATCGTCTCGCGCTCGCGCGCGAAAAGGCGGTGCGGACGGGTCATGCGCACTTCGCGATCCAGCCGCGAGTGATGGACGAGCATGTCCTTTTCGAAGACGCCAGAGCAGACGCGCATGAACGCAAGGCGATCGCGGTGACGCTTGTCCATGTTCGCCTGGATCTTGAAAACGAAGCCGGTGAAGGTCTCGCTGGTCGCCTCGACGATCGTCTCCTCGCCGCCGACATGCGCGAGACGCGGCGCGGGCGGCGGTGCGAATTCGAGCAGCGCATCGAGAAACGGCTGGACGCCGAAGTTGTTGATGGCGCTTCCAAAGTAGACCGGGATCACCCGTCCGTGATTGAACTCGTCGCTGCTGAACAAGACGCCGGCGCCGGACAGCAGCTCCGCGGCTTCGCGCAACTCCTGCCAAGCCGTCGGTCCGATCTCGTCTTCGAGCATCGGATCATCGAGGCCGCCCACCGTCACGGCCGCGACCGAGGCGCCGTGCGCGGCGCGGGCGAAACGGAGCACCTGCTGTTTGCGCAGGTCGAAGACGCCCTGAAAATTCGGACCGCTGCCGATCGGCCAGTTCATCGGCACTGCACCGACGTGTAGCTCCTTTTCGATCTCGCTCAGCAGCTCGAACGGGTCGCGGCCGGGATGATCGAGCTTGTTGATGAAACAGATGATCGGAATCTGGCGCATGCGGCAAACCTCGAACAGCTTGCGCGTCTGCGGCTCGATGCCTTTCGCCGAATCGAGCACCATCACCGCGCTGTCGGTCGCGGCCAGCGTGCGGTAGGTGTCCTCGCTGAAATCCTCGTGGCCGGGCGTGTCGAGCAGGTTGAGGCAGTAGCCCTCGTATTCGAATTGCAGCGCGGTCGAGGTGATCGAAATGCCGCGCGTCTGCTCCATCGCCATCCAGTCGGACGTCGCGTGGCGTTGCCCTTTGCGCGCGCGGACAGCGCCGGCCATCTCGATCGCGCCGCCGTAGAGCAGCAGCTTCTCCGTCAGCGTCGTCTTGCCCGCATCGGGATGAGAAATGATGGCGAATGTACGGCGGCGGGCCACCTCGCGGCTCAGCTCAGCGGAGGCGGCTGACGATGCCGCAATGATTGGAAGTGCTGTCATTTGAGCCTTTTAAGAACGTTCTCGATCGACGAACATTCCGGCTCAGTCTCAAGGCCGTCTTCGGGCGGCCTTTTCACTTGCGGTGAGATTGCGGCGGTGGAAGAGGCGCAGTTCGGTCGCGTAGCGGCGCTCCTTCGGCGAGAGGCTGGCCGCTTTTTCGAAGTAGTCGCGCGCGGCGTTCAGATCGCCCATCGCTTCGGACACCGCGCCGAGGTTGAAGTAGAGCGGCGCCGAATCGCGATGACGGACGGCGGCGGCCTGCCAGATCGCGCGAGCATCTTCCAATCGCTCCGAGCTCACCATGGAGTAGCCGTCGTCGAACGACGGCGCGTTCTCATCCAACTCAATCGTTTCACGCACCGATCGCGGCGTGATCCCTTCGGCAGCACTCACGGCGGCAAAGCGGGTGGCCTGCTCGAATGCGACATCGCGCTCGTCCGCGGACAGCGACACCGATCGCGGCGACGTGCCCTCACCTCGGGCCGTGTACGAGAACAGCTTCTTTCCGTCGGAGCTCAGCACGTCGATGCGCGCCGAGCATTGAGCGTCGATCCAGTGATGCATCCGCTTCACGCGATCTCCGCCATCGAGATGCTCGCTGCCTTCGGCGCTCTTCTCATCGCCGACGCAGGTGAAGCGGTTGATGCCGAGGTACGCGTCGGCCGGGTGTTCGCGCCGGACGGTGCGCAGCGAGAGATCGTCGACGAGCATGTGGTGATTGTTCTCGACGGCATTGACGATGCGCAGGACGCCGGCGCGCGAGACGAGATCGACGAAGTGTTCGACGAACGATTCGATCTTGTTGCTGTCGCCGATCGCGTAGATCACAGCGAGGCTCTCCGCCGGCGCAAGATCGTGCGCGGGGGCCATCGTCCGCATGAATGTGATCCGCGGTGGATTTGCCAGCGCGGCCGTCGCGCAAAGCCACAGCGCCGCGGCGATGAAGAATCGCGATTTCATGGTGACGCTTCCGATTTTACTCAACGCGACAATTACGCACCAGCAGTCTTGCCGGATGTGAAAAATCGGCCGCGATAGAATGTTGCCCGAATGCGTCTCAACGTGACGAGTGAGATCGGCAGGCTCAAGAGCGTGCTGGTCCACCTGCCAGGGCGGGAGATCGACGTGATGATCCCGCCGATGATGAATCAGCTCCTCTTCGACGACATTCTTTACGGACAGGTCGCTCGCGAGGAGCATCGCAGGTTCCAGCAGCTGATCCGATTCATCGCGCCAGACATCTACGACATCCAGGATCTGCTCGAAGAAGTCCTCGAGGACGAGGAGCTGAGGCGGCGCATCGTTCGCGACATGGCCAGGCGCCGGATTTTCGGCCGCAAGCTGGCCGCGGAGCTTCTCGAACGGCCGCCGGCCATCCTCGCGCAGACGCTGATCGGCGGCATCCCGCACGAACGCGACGGCAAGGGCGAGCTGCCGACGTTCGATCTTCTCCCGGTGCCGAACTACTTTTTCATGCGCGATCCGCAGGTCGTCATCGGCGACGGCGTGGTCATCTGTGGCATGGCCACGCAAGCGCGGCGGCGCGAGTCGCTGCTGTCGAAGTACGTCTTTCGCTACCACCCGCTGTTTCGCGACTCGGGCTGCTGGACCGATTTTATGGAATCCGCTGATGATCCGCATCGACGCACGCCGACGATCGAGGGCGGTGACATCCTGGTGCCGTCGCGCGATCTGCTCCTCGTCGGCGTCACCGAGCGGACGAATCGCGCCGGCGTGCGGCAACTCGCGACGTCGCTGCGCGAAGCAAACAGTCCCGTGAAAACGATCATCGTCGTCGAGCTACCGCGCCAGCGATCGTTCATGCATCTCGATACCGTCTTCACGTTTACCAGCCGCAACGAATGCCTGATCTATCCGCCCGTGATCCTGCCCGGCGGCAGTCAGGCCGCGAGCGTGACCACGATCGACCTGACGAAGAAGGGCATCTCGTACACGCCGCAGAAATCGCTCCTCGGCGCGCTGAAGAAACGCGGATTCGATCTCGAGCCGATCTACTGCGGTGGCCGCACTGCCGTCGATCAGCAGCGCGAGCAGTGGACCGACGGCGCGAATGCCTTCACGCTCGCGCCGGGCATCGTCCTGCTCTACGAGCGCAACGTCCGCACCGCGGAGGAGCTGGCCGCGCACGGCTACCGCATCGTTTATGAAGACGATCTCCTCCTCGGCCGCACGGAGCTCGAAACGTGGACCGACACGAAGTACGCGATCCAGATGGCCGGCCACGAACTGTCGCGCGCGCGCGGCGGGCCGCGCTGCATGACCATGCCGCTGGAGCGTGAGGAGCTGTAGCGTGGCCGGCGATCGAAAACTGGCCGTCGTCGCGTTCGGCGGCAACGCGCTGCTGCGCTCCGAGGACCGCGGCACGCAGGAAGAGCAGATCGCGCGCGCCAAGCAGGCCGCGCGATGGCTGGCCGAGATCGTCCGCCACGGCTACAAGCTGATCGTCGTCCACGGAAACGGGCCGCAGGTCGGCAATATCCTCGTGCAGGCCGAGGAAGCGTCGACGAAGATTCCGCCGCAATCGCTGGACGTCTGCGTCGCGCAGACCGAGGGCTCGATGGGCTTTCTGCTGCAGCAGGCCATTCGCAATCGCCTCGACAGCATCGGCCTCGCGGGCGACGTTGCGACCATCCTCACCGAGGTTGAAGTCGATCCTGTCGATCCTGCATTCAAGCGTTCCACGAAACCGATCGGCCCGTACTTCACGCGCTACCGCGCCGAGGCGCTCGAACGCGACCTCGGCTGGACGATGCGCGAGGAAGCCGGCCGCGGCTGGCGGCACGTCGTTCCGTCGCCGCGGCCGCTGCGAATTCTGAACGTTGAGACGATCGTGCACATGCTCGACAGCGCCGCCGTCGTGATCGCCGCGGGCGGCGGAGGAATCCCGGTCGTACGCGGACGCGATGGCCAGTGGCGCGGCGTCGAGGCGGTCATCGACAAGGATTTTTCATCATCGCTTCTGGCCTCGGAGCTCCGCGCCGAGATGTACGTCGTCCTCACGGGCGTTTCAAAAGTCGCGATCGATTTCGAAAAACCGACGCAGCGAACTCTCGACCGCATCACCGTCGCCGAAGCTCAACGCTACCTCGCGGAAGGCCAGTTCCCCTCCGGTTCGATGGGGCCAAAAATCGAAGCCGCCATCCAGTTCGTCACCCGCGGCGGCGGACAGGTTCTCATCACCGACGTCGAACACCTCCGCGACGCGCTCGCCGGGCGGGATGGGACGGTGATCGTCGCGTAGCTCCAAAGCGGGTGTCACTCAAACCACAAAGGCACAAAGGACACAAAGAGAGCCTCCTCTGTGATCTCTGTGTCTTTGTGGTGAAACGCTTTAAGAAAGATTGGCTACACTGGCCGCATCCGTGAACGTCAAATTCATCTACAACCCGGCGGCTGGACGCGGGCGGGCGGCGCGGCATCATGCCGAGGCGGAACGGCATCTTCGAGAGCTTGGGGCGAACGTCGATGCGCACACGAGCAGCAGTCCATCGGATATGACGCGCGCGGCGGCGGCGGCATCGCGCGGCGCGTACGACCGCGTCATCGTCAGCGGTGGGGATGGGACGCTGCATCTCGCCGTTCGCGAGTTCGATCTTGCCCGCGGCACACTCGCGCTCATCCCGCAAGGCTCCGGCGATGACTTCTCGAAAGTGCTCGGCATTCCGCGCGACGTTCGCGCCGCGTGCGAGCTCGCGCTTCGTGGGAACGCGCGAGAGGTCGACGTTGCTCTCGCCAACAACATCCGCTACCTCGGCGTGGCAGGGCTCGGATTCGACTCCGAAGTCGCGCGCTATGCGAATGAGAACGCGAAGTTTCTGCGCGGCTCGCTCGTCTATCTCTACGCCATCATTCGCGTCCTGCCGCGGTTCACGCCGCATCGCGTGACCATGAATGAGACTCGCAGCGAAGAGATCATGTTCGCCACTGTCGGCAACTCGCGGCAGTACGGCGGCGGAATCCGCATCGTGCCGGATGCGCTCATCGACGACGGCAAGCTCGACCTCTGCATCGTTCATCGCATCTCGCGGATGCAACTCCTGAAGACGCTGCCGAAGGCCTACACCGGCGCGCATGTGAAGATGCCGTTCGTCGAAATCGACCGCGGAACATCGTTCTCATTCGATTCCGAGCGGCCGTTGGACGTCTACGCGGATGGCGAGCGCATCACCGCCACGCCGGTGCGGTTCGCGCTGGCGAGCGAGAAGCTCCGCATCGTCGCTCCGTGAGGCCGTCCACACTGCCGCGCTAGCGGCTTCAGAAGGTAGCGAGGGGTGCGAGCAGCTTCATCGCGAGCACCCCTCGTTCGAAAGGCAAGAACGAACTGTGCCGCGTTAGCGGCACTGGATGGAGTGTGACATTTTCCAGTGCCGCTGACGCGGCACGAATTCGGGACACACCCCACGTTCGAGGGGTGTTCGCTTCGCTCTCACCCCTCGCTATCTTCTGAAGCCGCTCCGCGGCGAGGAGCAACGGGTCGCACGGATATCTGTTTGCCTCGGCACGATGCAGTGCTTGGGCAAAGTAAGCCAACGCCGCCGCCGTGCCGCCCAACCTACCCAAACGGTCAGGAAGCCCTGCGGACTTCGGCGCTAGACTCCGGAACATTGCAGCGGTTCCAGGAGAACTAAGCGAATGGTCCTTATCCCGATGGTGGTCGAGCAGACGAGCCGAGGCGAGCGCGCCTACGACATCTACTCCCGCCTCCTCAAAGACAACGTCGTATTTCTCGGTCAGACCATCGATGACACCGTCTCGAATCTGATCATTGCCCAGCTTCTTTTCCTCGAAGCGGAGAATCCCGAAAAGGACATCTCCATCTACATCAATTCGCCCGGCGGCTCGATCACGGCCGGATTGGCGATCTACGACACCATGCAGTACGTCAAGCCCGACATCCAGACCATCTGCATCGGGCAGGCGGCGTCGATGGCGGCGGTGCTGCTCGCGGCCGGCAAGAAGGGGAAGCGTATGGCCCTTCCGAACTCGCGCGTCCTCATCCACCAGCCGCTCATGCACGGGCTCGGCGGGCAGGCCTCGGAGATCGATATCCACGCCAAAGACATCATGCGGATGAAGGCGCGGATGAATCAGATCCTCGCGCATCACACCGGGCAACCGGTGGAGAAAGTCGATCGCGATACCGACCGCGACTACATCCTGCAGGCCGCCGATGCGGTCGAATACGGTCTCGTCGATCAAGTGATCGCAAAGCGGGAATGAGTGTTTGTTATGGAAAATGCACCACTCAGCAATAGTACGGTTCGGTGGTCGAGCCTTCGGCAACCAACGCCGCCGGCCGTGCCGGCCCGGCAGGAATGCTGTCCTGACGGCTTCACGTTCACGACAGCGCAGCGTAGAATCTAACGACCTCTAAAAGGATCCAAGCAACCCATGTCGAAGAAGGGGAACAGCGGCGACGTCCTGCGTTGCAGCTTCTGCAACAAGAGCCAGCGCGACGTAAAGAAGTTGATCGCGGGCCCGACCGTCTACATCTGCGACGAATGCGTCGACATCTGCCTCGACATCATTGCTGAAGACCGCAAGGACGAGCCGGGCACGATGGAAGGCTCCGGCCAGCTTCCGAAACCGAAAGAGATCAAGGAGTTTCTCGACCTCTACGTCATCGGCCAGGAGCGCGCCAAGAAGAAGCTCGCCGTCGCCGTCTACAACCACTACAAGCGCATCGATTACCACACGCGCAACAACCGGCAGGACGTCGAGCTGCAGAAGTCGAACATCCTGCTGATCGGTCCCACGGGCACCGGCAAGACGCTCTTGGCGCAGACGCTGGCACGCATGCTCAGCGTGCCGTTCACCATCGTCGACGCCACGACGCTCACAGAAGCTGGTTATGTTGGCGAGGACGTCGAGAACATCATCCTCAAGCTCTACCAGGCCGCCGGCAACGACAAAGACAAAACCCAGCGCGGCATCGTCTACATCGACGAAGTCGACAAGATCTGCCGCAAAGGCGATAACCCCTCGATCACGCGCGACGTCAGCGGCGAAGGCGTGCAGCAGGCGTTGCTGAAGATCCTCGAAGGCACCGTCGCCAACGTTCCGCCGCAGGGCGGACGCAAGCATCCGCATCAGGAATTCATCCAGATCGACACCACCAACATCCTCTTCATCTGCGGCGGCGCATTCGTTGGGCTGGAGAACGTCATCGAGCGCCGGCTGTCATCGACCTCGATGGGCTTCGGCGCGAAGATCGCCACGAAGAAAGAGAAACGGACCGGCGAGCTGCTGTCGCAGGTTCATCCCGAGGATCTCATCAAGTTCGGCCTCATCCCGGAGTTCGTCGGCCGGCTGCCCGTCGTGGCCACGCTCAACGAGCTCGATAAGAGCACGCTCATCGAAATCCTGCGCGAGCCGAAGAACTCGCTCGTGCGGCAGTACCAGACCATCATGGGCTTCGAGAACGTCACGCTGAAGTTCCACGACGACGCCCTCGAAGCCATCGCCGAGGAAGCGCTCAAGCGCAACGTCGGCGCGCGCGGCCTCAAGATCATCATCGAAGAGCTGATGCTCGAGATCATGTACACGATCCCGTCGCAGGACGCGATCAGCGAGTGTGTCATCACCCGCGAGGTCGTCATCAACCGCAGCCAGCCGATCACGTTGTACCGGAAAGCGGGATAGAGAAGTCTCCCGACACCCACGAAAAAAACAAATCTAAATGGCCAAACAACCAGAAACCACCACACTCCCACTCGTACCGTTGCGGGACATGGTCGTCTTCCCTTCGATGATGGCGCCGTTCGTCGTCGGACGCCGCGCTTCGATCCTTGCGCTCGAAGCGACGCTCGCCACCACCGAGAAGAAGATCTTCCTCGCCACACAAAAAGACCCCAAGATCGACGATCCCTCCATCGGTGAGATTTATCCGATCGGCGTCGTCGCCACCGTCGTCCAGAACCTCAAGCTTCCGAATCAAAACGTCAAGGTGATGGTCGAAGGCCTCACGCGCGCCGAGATCGTCAGCACCGGCGAGGCCGACGGCTACGTCACCGTCACCGTCCGCGACATCGACACCAGCGTGCCGCTGACCTCAGAGGTCGCGCAGTACATGCAGAAGCTCGTCGAGATCTTCGAGCAGTACGCGAAGATGTCGCACCACCTCGCCTTCGAAGGCGTGATGTCGACGCTCAAGCTCGATGAGCCGGACCGCTTCGCCGACACGCTCGCCTCGCACATCCTCATCACCACGCCCGAAAAACAGCAGCTCCTCGAGACCATCTCGCCGTACGAGCGCCTCCAGAAGCTGCAGGACTTCCTCGAAGTCGAGATCGAGAAGATCAACATCGACAAGCGCATCAACTCCAAGGTCAAGAAGCAGATGGAGCGCGCGCAGAAGGAGTACTACCTCAACGAGAAGATCAAAGCGATCCACCACGAGCTGGGCCGCAAAGACGATCGCTCCGACGAGGTCGAAGAGCTCCGACAGAAGATCGAAGAAGCCGGCATGCCGAAGGAGACGAAGGAAAAGTCTCTGCAGGAGCTGAAGCGTCTCGAAGCGATGCCGGGTGTTTCCGCCGAGGCTACCGTTTCGCGCAATTACATCGAATGGCTCGTCTCCGTTCCCTGGAAGAAGACCACCAAAGAGATCAAGGACATCGATCTCGCCGAGCAGATCCTGAACGAGGACCACTACGGTCTCGACAAGATCAAAGAGCGCATCCTCGAATTTCTCGCGGTGCGCCAGCTCATCAAAGGACCGAAGGGCACCATCCTCTGCTTCGTCGGACCTCCCGGCGTCGGCAAGACCTCGCTGGCGAAGTCGATCGCCCGCGCCACCGGCCGCAAGTTCGTCCGCCTCTCCCTCGGCGGCGTTCGGGACGAGGCTGAAATTCGCGGACATCGCCGGACATACATCGGCGCGTTCCCCGGCCAGATCATCCAGCGGATGAAGAAGGCCGGCACGATCAATCCGGTCTTCCTCCTCGATGAAGTCGACAAGATGTCGATGGATTTCCGCGGCGATCCCTCGGCCGCCCTCCTCGAAGTCCTCGATCCCGAGCAGAACAACGCCTTCACCGATCACTACCTCGACGTCGAGTACGACCTCTCCAAGGTGATGTTCATCGCCACCGCGAATGTGACGCACACGATTCCGGCGCCGCTCAAAGACCGCATGGAGATCATCTCCCTCTCCGGCTACACGCACCTCGAGAAGCTGGCCATCGGCAAGCAGTTCCTCGTGCCGAAGCAGAAGCAGGAGCAGGGCATCGAAGACGGCCAGGTCGACTTCATCGACTCGGCGATCGAAGAACTGATCGATTCGTACACGCGCGAAGCCGGCGTCCGCAGCCTGGAGCGCGAAGTCGGGTCGGTGCTGCGCAAAGTGGCGCGTCAGGTCGTGAAGAAGGGTCCCGAACTGAAGGTCACCATCGACCGCCCCAAAGTCCGCGAGCTCCTCGGCAAGGCCAAGTTCCGCTCGCAAACGATTCACGACAAGAGCGAGATCGGCCTGGCAACGGGTCTGGCCTGGACCGAAGTGGGCGGCGAGATTCTCTCGACCGAAGTGGCGATCTCACGCGGCAAGGGCAACCTGATCCTGACCGGAAAACTTGGCGACGTGATGCAGGAGTCGGCTCGCGCCGCGCTCTCGTATGTCCGCTCGCGCGCGGAGCTGTTCGGCCTCGATGCCGACTTCCACGCCAATATGGACATCCACATTCACGTCCCCGAGGGTGCGATCCCGAAGGATGGACCGTCGGCCGGAATCACGATGGCCACGGCGCTGCTATCGGCCGTCACGCGTATCCCGGTGCATCGCGACATCGCCATGACCGGCGAGATCACGCTGCGCGGAAAGGTGCTCCCGGTCGGCGGCGTGAAGGACAAGATCCTCGCGGCCGCGCGCGCCGGCATCACGCGCATCATCCTCCCCGCCGAGAATGAGCGCGATCTCGACGAAATCCCCTCCGATGTTCGCGGGAAAATGGAGTTCAACCTGGTCGAGTCGATGGACGAAGTCGTCCTCCACGCTCTCGATGGCACGATCGTCCCGCTGGTCAAGAAGCTGCCGGACGCGGTCGTGTCCGAGCCGCCGATTCACTGAGTTTGCGGGTGTAGGGGGTCGGGTGTGGGGTGTAGGAGTAAAACCCTGCATCTCACCGTCGGTCTCCCGGTTGGGAACGAAGCCCTCACCACCGGCCACGCCGCTCCGACCCCCTACTCCCTACACCCCACTCCCGCTCATGGCACGGATGTTCCATCCTTGCGGCCATGCGCTTCGTGACCATCCCTTGACCGCTACCGGAGAATACCGGCACAATCTCCACCGTTACCTCCCCAAACCACACGATCACCTCTTCGCAGTACCTCTGCTTTTGCATTTCCCTGGCAACAACATCACTTGGACATCCGAACAGTCGAGTTCCACCGCGCGGCGTACAAAGCCGACGACTTTCCGACTGACCGCCGTCCGCAATTCGCGATGGTCGGCCGCTCCAACGTCGGAAAATCGAGCCTCATCAACGCCGTTTTGAAACGGAAAGCAGTGGCGCGCGTCAGCCAGACACCCGGGAAGACGCAGGCCATTCAGTTCTATCTCATCAACGATCGCTTCTACATCGTCGACTTCCCCGGTTACGGCTACGCCAAGGTCCCGAGGGACATGGCCCGTTCCTGGGGCGAGCTCGTACGCGGCTATCTCGAGAGCGCCGATGCTCTCCGGCTGATCTTTATCCTGCTCGACGTGCGGCGAACTCCCAGCCCGGAGGATCGTCAAATGCATGACTGGACGACCGCGTCCGGCATCGACGAACGCATCCTTCTCACCAAGAGCGACAAGCTATCCAACAACCAGCTCGTGAAGAGCCGGACGGAGATCGCCCGTGATCTCCAGATTACCGAAGAGCGGCTCATCGCCTGTTCCGTCATGAAGGGGAACGGCATCGAGCAAGTCCGGCGCGAGATCGCATCGCGCCTCTGAATCAGGGTCATTCAATCAACGAGGTTTGAACCAATGTCCGAAACAGAATTCGAAAACGAATCGAACGTCGCCGTAGTCGAGCCGCCCGCCGAAAAGGCCGAAAAGCCGGTCCGCAAGACCACGCGCAAACCGAAAGCCGACAAGGCTGCCATGGTTGAACCGACCGCCGAGGAAGCTCCGGCAATTGCAGCCGCGGAACCGGAACCGGAGAAGCCCTCCGAGCCGATCGTCGACGTCGCCAACGACGCGCCCGACGAAATCGCCGCCGTTCCGCAGCAGCAGAGCCGGCGCGATCAGACCCAGGCCGCCGAGACACTCGACATCCGCGTGCTCAAAGAGATGAAGCTTCCCGACCTGACCAAGGTCGCCAAAGAGCACGGCATCGAAAACGCCACCGGCATGCGCAAGCAGGACCTGATCTTCTCGGTCCTCCAGGCACAGACCGAAAAGTCGGGCCTGATCTTCTCCGAAGGCGTCCTGGAATGTCTCCCCGACGGCTTCGGCTTTCTGCGCGCCCCCGAGTACAACTACCTGCCCGGCCCGGACGACATCTACGTTTCGCCGTCGCAGATCCGCCGCTTTGACCTGCACACCGGCGACACCGTCTCCGGCCAGGTCCGCCCGCCGAAGGAAGGGGAGCGCTACTTCGCCCTCATCAAAGTCGAAGCGGTCAACTTTGAGCATCCGGATGTGGCGCGCGAAAAGATCCTCTTCGACAACCTCACGCCGCTCTATCCCGAGCACCGCATCAAGCTCGAAGTGCCGGACAACATGTCGTCGCGCGTGCTCGACCTCATCGCTCCGGTCGGCAAAGGGCAGCGCGGCCTCATCGTCGCGCCGCCGCGCACCGGCAAGACCATGATCCTGCAGGCCATCGCCAACTCGATCACCTCCAATCATCCCGAGGTCACGCTGATCGTGCTGCTGATCGACGAGCGTCCCGAGGAAGTCACCGACATGCAGCGCAGCGTGAAAGGCGAAGTGATCTCATCGACCTTTGACGAGCCGGCCTCGCGCCACGTGCAGGTCGCCGAGATGGTCATCGAAAAAGCGAAGCGCCTCGTCGAGCACCGCCGCGACGTGGTCATCCTGCTCGACTCCATCACCCGCCTCGCCCGCGCCTACAACACCGTCGTGCCGCCGTCCGGGAAGGTCCTCTCCGGCGGCGTCGACTCGAACGCCCTGCAGCGCCCGAAGCGCTTCTTCGGTTCGGCCCGCAACGTCGAAGAAGGCGGCTCGCTGACCATCATCGCCACGGCCCTCATCGACACCGGCTCGCGCATGGACGACGTCATCTTCGAAGAGTTCAAAGGCACCGGCAACATGGAAGTGCACCTCGACCGCAAGCTCTCCGACAAGCGCGTCTTCCCCGCCATCGACATCAACAAGTCCGGCACCCGCAAAGAGGAGTTGCTCCTGGAGCGCAACGAACTCAATCGCATCTGGGTCCTGCGCAAAGTCTTCTCCCCGCTGTCGACGGTCGAGTCAATGGAGCTCCTGGTCGAGAAGCTGGAGAAAACCCGCACGAACAACGAGTTCCTCAACTCGATGTCCTCGATGTGAGATCCCTCGCCATCTGCTTCGCGATTCTCCTCGCGGCCGCGCCTACGTACGCCCGCGGCCGCGACGTCTCCGGCCACTACGAACGCAACGGCGAAAACGACCAAGCCACGCTCGACGTCAAGATGCTCCCCGGCAACCGAGTAAAAGTCACTGGCATCGCCCTCTGGAACACGAAGAACGAAAAATACGGCCCCAACCTCGGCGAGCTCGATTTCTCAGCTGACCTGAGAGATGACACCGTCTCCTGGACCGACGCCGACGGCTACCGCATCGTCATTCGCTTCTCCCGACACGCGCTCGACGTCACCGAGCACGGGGTGGGCGGCCACTTCGGGATGAATGTGACGTTCGCGGGGCATTACAGCAGAACGGCGGATTGACCCATGACGAAGAAACCGACAACCGATACCTCACAACTTCCGAAGGAACTGCATCCTTTGTTATCCACCCGAAGGTCGTCGTGACGAAACGATCCGGTGCGGCGATCCTGAAGCAGATGAGAACCGGCAAGGCTACAAAGCGCTGCGCGACCTGATGCGCGATGGGAATTAGGCCGCCCCGCGAGGGAGACGACCGCTCGCGGTTCCACTCCGACGATCCCGACCTCGATCGCTTCTTTCTCCAGTTCGCAGGACTGAACGGATTCATCGCGGCGGATGCCGTGGAGGGACGCGTGGCCGCAGCCGATGATGATGTCTTTGTCCCTTCGCGAGATCGCGGACGGGCTGGCCACGTGAAGGGGCGTGTTAGCGGCGCGTTTCGAGATTTGAAAGATTTCTTGCTCTAAAGGAACTTATCAGCGTCATAATTTCTTCTTAAGAAATAATGGCTTTGACTGTCGCTCCTGAGGAAACCGACCACGCGTCATTTTTGTCGCTCCGCGACCTAACGTCGGCGCCGATGGAAGCGATCGACCGGCTGCGGGTCGCCGTCAAGGCGAGCGGGATGAAGCAGACGCATGTCGCGGCGGAGGCGGACATGACGTCGTCGAAGCTGAGCAAGATCCTCCAAGGGCACCAGGTGGCCACGGTCACCGACTTCATCGCCATCGCCCGCGCGATCAAGCGCGATCCCGCGACATTCTTCAGCGACGGCGAGCTGGTGGTCGCTGCCGAGCATCTGCGCACCGCCCGCGCGGCTGCCGAGACGATCGGCACCATCCTGTCCGGCTATCTTCCCGAGGCTGCCGCTGTGCCGTTGCCGCGCTCGACGATCGTTTCGCAGCCCAAGCGCGCGCCCTCAAGAAGAGCGCATCCTCTTCGCGCCGCCGCAAGCTCGAACGTCGAGCTGTATCCCGAAGTGGAGAAGAAGCGCGTCAGAATTCCGCGCGATGAGTGGAACCGAAAAGCACGCAGGATCGGCCGGGCAGTCGGCGACTCGATGAGCGGGCCGGACGGTATCGAAGACGGCGAGCTTGTTTATCTCCGGCCGACACGCGACAGCAGAAAAGGGAACGGCCATATCGTTGTCTGCACAGTCGGCGACGCGGTGTATCTGAAACAGCTCGAGATTATCGGCCGTGCCGTGAGGCTCCTGAGCATCAACACCGACAATGATCCGATCGAAGTCGACCGCCCGGAGGATCTGCGCATGGTTGGCATCGTGGTCGGCCACCGCATGGCGCCGCGCTAGAATGCTGCTGCCATGTCCGCGCACATTCAACTCGATCGCGGGTTCGTTGCTGACTTCTGCCGGCGGCATCACGTCCAGCGTCTCTCGCTGTTCGGATCAGTGCTGACGGACAGCTTCCGGCCCGAGAGTGACGTTGATGTCCTGATCGAATTCGAACCCCAGGCCACGCCGGGATTCTTTGCCTTAGCGCGCATGCAGTTCGAGCTCGAAGCGGTCGTCGGCAAGCCGGTAGACCTCCGCACGCCCAAAGATCTGAGCCGCTACTTCCGCGATGAGGTCCTTCGATCGGCAGAGGTGCAGTATTCCGCCACCTGACCGCGCGCGGTTGGAACACATGCTCGAAGCGACGCGGAAAATCGCGCGATTCACGAGCGATGAAACGGTCGTTTGGCGTACGGCCACCGAAGACATACCGCAACTTGCGCAAGCCCTCGATGCATTCTTTGATCGCGAAGCAAGAGGAGAGTGAAACATGACCACCCTCATCAAAAACGGCCGCATCGTTACAGCGGTCGATGACTACCACGCGGACATCCTCATCGATGGTGGAACCATCGTCACGATCGGGAGGTCGATCGAGGCGAATGCGGACAAGGTCATCGACGCCAAGGGGCGGCTGGTCATCCCTGGCGGGATCGATCCGCATACGCATATGGAGTTGCCGTTTGGGGGGACGGCGGCGTCGGATACGTTCGAGACGGGGACGATTGCGGCGGCGCACGGGGGGACCACCACCATCATCGACTTTGCCGTGCAGTACAAGGGGCAGTCGATGAAGCAGGCGGTCGATGCGTGGCATGCCAAGGCGGATGGGAAGACGTCGATCGACTATGGGTTCCATCTCATCTGCACCGATCTGCCGGACGAGCGGTTGCCGGAGATGAAGTCGATGATCGATGAGGGGGTGTCGAGCTTCAAATTGTTCATGGCGTATCCGGGAGTGTTCCTCGTCGATGACGCCACGATCTTCAAGGCCATGGGGATGGCCGGCGAGAACGGTGGGCTGATCTGCATGCATGCGGAGAACGGCGTCGTCATCGATGCCATCGTCAAGAAGGCGCTGGCCGACGGCAAGACAGCGCCGAAATATCACGCGCTGACGCGGCCGACCAAGGCCGAGGCCGAGGGCGTGCATCGGGCCATTGCGCTGGCGGAGATGGCCGGGTCGTCGGTGTACATCGTCCACCTCAGTTGCGACGACTCGCTGCAGGAGGTCACGCGCGCGCGCGACATGGGCATCAACGCGTATGCCGAGACGTGTCCGCAATATCTCTTCCTCGACTACAGCGTGTACGAGCAGCCGGGATTCGAGGGCGCGAAGTACGTGATGACGCCGCCCATTCGCGAGAAGTGGAACCAGGAGAAGCTGTGGCGCGGGCTGAAGTTCAACGACCTGCAGGTGGTGGCGACCGATCACTGTCCGTTCTGCATGAAGGAGCAGAAGGAGTTGGGGAAGAACGACTTCTCGAAGATACCGAACGGCGGGCCGGGCGTGGAGAACCGGATGTCGCTTGTGTTCAACGGCGGCGTAGCGGAGGGACGGATCTCGCTCAATCGCTTCGTCGAGATCACCTCGACAGCCGCGGCGAAGATCTTCGGACTGTTTCCGCGGAAAGGAACAATCGCCGTCGGCAGCGACGCCGACATCGTCATCTTCGACCCGGATGAAGAGATGACGATCAGCGCGAAGACGCACCATATGAATGTGGATTACTCGTGCTACGAAGGGTGGAAGGTTCGCGGAGTCACGAAGACGGTGTTGTCGCGCGGCGAGGTTGTGATCGAGGAAGGGAAGTACGTTGGGAAACCAGGCAAGGGACAGTTCCTCAAACGCGGACAAGCTTTTTCTCCGCGGTAGTTGCGCGTTCGCAGGGTCTGGCACAATGTCCGCCACATCATGCAAGACCAACTGATTCACCACCCTGACGGACGTGTCGAGCTTCGCTCCGACGAAGGCATCCGCACCAGCGCGCTGTACAACCACGACCTGGCGCCGGTGCCGGTGAGCCAGCGCAACTGGACGACGTACAACTACGCCGCGCTGTGGATCGCCATGGCGCATTGCATCCCGACCTACATGATGTCGTCGGGCCTCATCGGCGCGGGGATGAATTGGTGGCAGGCGCTGCTGACGATTCTGGTCGGCAACACGATCGTGCTCATCCCGATCCTGCTCAACTCGCACGCCGGCACGAAGTACGGCATCCCCTTTCCTGTCTTCGCGCGCGCCAGCTACGGAACGATCGGCTCCAACCTGCCGGCGCTGATGCGGGCCATCGTCGCCTGCGGCTGGTTCGGGATTCAGGCCTGGATCGGCGGTGAGGCGCTGCACACCTTCTTCACCTCGATCCTTCCCGTATGGCCGTCGCTGCTCGGCAAGTTCGCCGGCCATCCGACGACGGAATGGATCTCGTTCCTGCTCTTCTGGGCGCTGAACATCCTGATCATCTACCGCGGCATGGACCTCCTCCGCCGCTTCGAGAACTGGGCCGCGCCCTTCGTCCTGGTGATGACCGCGCTCCTCCTCGGCTGGGCGGTCTGGCGCGCGCACGGCCTCGGCTACCTGCTGCATGAGAAAGGAAAGTTCGAAACGTGGGCGCAGTTCCGGCCGATCTTCATCCCGTCGCTCACGGCGATGATCGGCTTCTGGGCCACGCTCTCGCTGAACATGCCCGACTTCACCCGCTTCGGCCGCAGCCAGCGCGAGCAAGCGATTGGACAAACAGTCGCGCTGCCGACGACGATGACCGTCTTCGCGGCCATGGGCGTGATCATCACCTCCGCCGCGTTGGTCATCTATCCGACGATGAGCGTGAACGAGCTTTGGGATCCGCTGAAGTTAGTAGCTCAGTTCAAACAGCCGCTGGTGATCGCCATCTCGATGTTCACCGTCGTCATCGCCACGCTCTCCGTCAACATCGCCGCGAACGTCGTCTCCCCCGCGAACGACTTCGCGAACGCCTTCCCGAAATGGATCTCGTTCCGCACCGGCGGCCTGATCACCGGCCTGCTCGCGATCGCGATGCAGCCGTGGCGCCTTCTCGCCGATCCCTCCGGCTACATCTTCACCTGGCTCCTCGGCTACTCCGGCGGCCTCGGCTCGATCGGCGGCGTGATGATCGTCGACTACTGGATCGTCCGAAAGAAACAGCTCGCGCTCGGCGACCTCTATCGCACCGATGGCATCTACCGCTACATGGCGGGCTGGAACTGGCGCGCAGTCTTCGCCACGCTTCTCGGCTGCGTGGCCGCGTGGATCGGACTGGTCGTTCCCGCGTTGCGTCCGCTGTACGACTACGCCTGGTTCGTCGGCTTCGGCGTCGCGGCGATCACGCATCTGCTTCTGATGAAAGTCTTCCGTCCGCGCGACATCGTCGAGGCGGAGCCGGCGGTCGCGTAGGGGTCTCGGTGACGATCTCCAACTTCTTTCGCAAGTTGTTCGGCTTTCTCCTGTCGGCAGCCAAATCCGCCGAGCGCCGGCCGCCCGCCGAGCCGGTAACGGTCATCGAGGTGGCTGGTATCGAGCTGCCGGCGCCCGCGGTTTCCGTCGACGTGCCGACTGTCATCGAGTTTGCGGACGTCGAAATGCCGGCGCCACCTCCACCCGAACCGACCCAACCGCCTACCGATCCCGAACCGCTGCCGGATGGTGATCCCGAACCGGTGCCGATCACCGAACCGGAACCGATGCCGCAACCGGAACCGCCTCCACCTGAACCCGAGCCCCAGCCCACGATCATCGTTGCGGAAGAAAATCAGCGTGAAGGTGTCGATCACGCGCGAGTTGGGGCCGAGCCGGAGGCAACCAACGCCGCCGGCCGTGCCGGCCGTGAGATAATCGCCAACCCCAAATCGGAGAAAAAACGCATGTCCCGAATCGTCAAAGGTGGTTTGATCCAGACATCCCTCGCTTGCGATACGAGCGAATCGCTCGAAACGATTCGCATCGCGCAGACCGAGCGCACGCTCACGTACATCGACCAGGCCGGTGCGGAAGGTGTTCAGGTCCTCTGCATGCAGGAGATCTTCACTGGGCCGTACTTCTGCGCCGAGCAGACCACGCGCTGGTACGACTCTACCGAGAAGATTCCGGACGGCCCGACCACGAAGCTGATGCAGGAGTACGCCAAGAAGTACAGCATGGTCATCGTCGTGCCGCTGTATGAAGTGGAAGAGACCGGCGTCTACTACAACACCGCGGCCGTGATCGACGCCGATGGCAAGTACCTCGGCAAGTACCGCAAGAACCACATCCCGCACGTCGCCCCCGGATTCTGGGAGAAGTTCTACTTCCGCCCGGGCAACCTCGGCTACCCGGTTTTCGACACGGCCTATGCGAAGGTCGGCGTCTACATCTGCTACGACCGTCACTTCCCCGAAGGCGCGCGCGAGTTGGGATTGGCGGGAGCGGAGATCGTGATGAATCCCTCGGCCACCGTGGCCGGACTCTCCGAGTATCTCTGGAAGCTCGAGCAGCCGGCGCACGCGGTCGCAAATGGCTACTTTGTCGGAGCCATCAATCGCGTCGGTTTCGAAGCGCCGTGGAACATCGGCGAGTTTTACGGACAGAGCTACTTCTGCGATCCGCGCGGCCAGATGCTCGCCGTCGGCCCGCGCGATCAGGACGCGCTCGTGACCGCGGACCTCGACATGGACAAGATCCGCGAAGTCCGCAACACGTGGCAGTTCTATCGCGATCGGCGTCCGGAGACGTACAACGGGATCGTTAGGCTGTAGGTAGTCCATCCTGCGCGTAGACGCAGGATCTCCGGTGGTGCGCACGACTGTTTGTTAGCAACGAAGACTGCGCGGTCTCACCGGAGATCCTGCGTCTACGCGCAGGATAGACTTCGCGAAACATGCGCGATCACATCCTCATCAACATTAACGGAACGACACATCGCATCGAAGGCGATGCGTCCTTCCAAACGCTCGCGAACTACCTTCGCCAGGACGTTGGCGCGACCGGGACGAAGATCGTTTGCGAGGAAGGGGATTGCGGCGCTTGCACGGTGTTGACGCGACGCTCGGCGAACGATGACTACCGGCCCGTCAACTCCTGCATCCTGAATCTGGCGCAGCTCGATGGATCGTCCATCGTGACGGTCGAAGGATTGTCACGCGGAGCCGCGGAGACGCGGAGAGAAGAGGATGTTCTCCGCGTCTCCGCGCCTCCGCGTGAAACCGTTCTCCATCCCGTCCAGCGCGCGATGGTGCAATGCCACGGCGCCCAATGCGGCTACTGCACGCCGGGATTCGTCATGGCCATGGCGGGCATGTTCGAAGTCTGTGATCGAGTCAACGAAAAGCAGGTCCGTGACGGATTGACCGGAAACCTCTGCCGCTGCACCGGCTACGAACCGATCATCAAAGCCGCGCTGGCGGTCGACGGCAGTGCGTCCGCGAAGATGCGCGATCGCTATCCGGCGCTTCCCGATGCGAACGACTCCGTCACCGTCGCCAACTTCTGTGCCCCGGCGACGCTCGACGAAGCGATCGCATTCAAACGCGATCATCCCGGCTGCGCGATCGTGCAGGGCGGCACCGACGTCGGCGTCTGGGTCAACAAGCGCAACTACGCCGCGCCGGCGATGTTGTCGTTAGCGAAAATCGCATCGCTCAACGAGCTCCGCGAGGAAGACGGCGTCATCGTCGCCAGCGCGAACACGACTCTGGCCGATTTCGAAACGTTCATCGCCGACCGCATCCCCGAACTGGCCGGCATCATGGCAATCTTCGGTTCGCCGCAGATCAAGAACGCCGGAACGCTCGTCGGCAACATCGCCAATGGCTCACCGATCGGCGACACGCTCCCGTATCTCTTCGTCGCCGGCGCCGTGCTCGAAATGAACGACGGCGCCCGCACCGTCCCCATCGACCGCTTCTACCTCGGCTACCGCAAGTTCGATCTGCAGCCGGACGAGATCATCACCCGCGTCCGCATCGGCATCGTGCGCGACACGCTCAAGCTCTACAAAGTCTCGCGCCGCAAAGACCTCGACATCTCCGCCTTCACCGCCGCCATCCGCCTGGCCATGACCGGCGACCGCATCGACCGCGCCGGCATCGCCTACGGCGGCGTCGCCCCGACCGTCATCCGCCTCCCACGTACCGAGGCGTTTCTAGCGGGCAAGTCCGCCACGCTCGACACGTTCGAACACGCCGGCCGCATCGCCCGCGACGAAATCAAGCCGATCAGCGACGTCCGCGGCTCCGCCGACTACCGCCTGCAGCTGGCCGAGAACATCATGGCCAAGTTCTGGCACGAGACATTCGCCGGAGCCTCACTCGCCCTCGCGTAGCGGACCGGCTAGTCGAGCTCTAACAATTCGTTCGCCGTTACTCGCTCGCGAAGAATGAGGCCACAAGCGCGCGCTAGTGCGACGATCGCCGGACGCGTTGGTTCCATCTCACCTTTCCGGAGGCGGAGCAAATGCTGTCGGCTGATCCCGGCAGCGCGAGCCAGCGCCGTCGGCCGGATACCCTTTCTGCGATGAACTGCTGAAGTTTCGCCATGCGAAGCGACAGTATACTGTCTGGCAGCAAGCAACACAATCGTGTCCCCTGTCTCCGTCGGCCATGCCATCGGAGACAATCCTGCTTCGCACCCTCGGCGCGAGAATCCGGGCGATGCGGAAGGAGCGTGGCCTTTCGCAGGAACGCCTGGCTGAGCTTGCGCGCATTCACGAGAACCACGTGCGAAGGATTGAGGCAGGCACCGCCAACCCGAGCTACGTCGTGCTCCACCGGATCGCTCGCGCGCTCAAGATCGCTTTGCCTGAACTCGTGGCTTAACGAACGCCTGCTTCCGGAATCACATCCGCCGACCGGCCCGCGCGATAGAGCAGCGCGCAGATGGCGATGACGATCGCAATACCGACGGTGATCGCGACAACGCCGGTGAGGTGCGTGAAGTCTTTCGCCGCGAAGTGCATGCTCTTCAGCGCGCTGCCGAGGGCGGGGAACTTTCCGGAGGAGCCGATGAGGAAGGCGATCAGGACGCCGACCAATCCTTCGCCGGCGATCATGCCCGAGGCGGCGAGAACTCCCGGATCGCTGTCAGTCGGCTTGCCGTTGCGCTTCGCGTCGACCATGCGGCGCACGATGCCGCCGAGGAAGACTGGGGCGAGCGTGCCGAGCGGGAGGTAGATTCCGACGGCGAAGGAGAGGCCGGGCAGGCCGGCGATGATGGCGCAGATCGAGAGCGCGGAACCCGTTCCGACGAGCGCCCATGGAAGCGATCCGGAGAGCACTCCTTCGATCACGGTCTTCATCAATGTTGCTTGCGGCGCGGGCAGTTCGGGCGATCCGAACGTGAAGGCGCGGCCGAGGAGGAGCACCGTTCCGGCGATGGCCCAGCAGGCGCAGGCCGCGCCGAGGAATTGGCCGAACTGCTGTTTCGCGGGCGTGGCGCCGACGAGGAATCCTGTCTTCAGATCCTGCGAGATGTCGCCCGCTTTCGATGCGGCGATGCAGACCACCATGCCGACGGTGAGGATGGCCGCGCGCGCGGACGGATCGGTCCAGCCGCAGAGCACGAAGACCACCGACGCGCCGAGGAGCGTCACGAGTGTCATCGCCGAGGTTGGATTCGACGAGACGCCGATCAGTCCGACGATGCGCGATGAGACGACCACGAAGCAGACGCCGAAGATCGCCACGCCAAGCGCCGCCACGAGCCGCGGACCGAAGGCCATGTTGCCGGCTAGCAATCCCGGAATCGCCACGAGCGTGACGACGACCGCCAACGGAACGGCGACGACGATCCACGACGGCACATCGCGGTCGGTGCGCGGCGCGTTTTCGCCGTCGGCCATCGACACGCCGCTTCGGCGCAATCCGCGCATCACGGCGGCGAACGAGCTGGCCATCGTCGGCAGCGCTTTGATCACCGCCACGATTCCCGCAGCGGCCACCGCGCCCGCGCCGATGTAGCGAACGTAGCGCGACCAGATTTGTGCCGCCGTCATCGCAGCGATGGTGAGCTTCATCTCCGGAAACATCGGCGCCGATAATCCGGCGCCGAACGTAGCGATGAGCGGCGTCAGCACGATCGCCGAGATCAGGCTGCCCGACACCATGATCGACGACTGTTTGTATCCGAGGATGTAGCCGACGGCGAGCAGCGCCGGCGCGATCTCCAGCGCCAGTTCCGCTTTCGCCAGAACCGGCAGATGCATGGCCAGGCCCGACGGGATCAGCACGAACGCGCCGATGGCCAGTTTGATCGCGGCGCCGGCGGCCAGTCCGATGAAAATCCAGCGGCCGCCGGACGTGCCGGTGGTCGTAGCGCGCAGAACTTCCGCGCACGCGGTTCCTTCGGGATACGGCAGCTCATCCGCCGACTTCACGATCAGCAATCGCCGCAACGGCACCATCGCCGCGATGCCGAGGAAGCCGCCGAGGAGAGCGAGGATCGCCACCTGCCAGAACGGCGGCGCCATCCCCCACAAAAACAGCGCGGGAATCGTGAAGATCGTTCCGGTGGCGAGCGACGAGCTCGCGGAACCGATCGTCTGCGAGATGTTCGCCTCGAGCATCATCCCCTCGCGCCGGCTCGGCATCAGCTTGAACAGCGCGACCGTCAGCACCGCGATCGGAATCGACGTCGAGACCGTCAGTCCAACTTTCAGGCCGAGGTACGCGTTCGCCGCGCCGAAGAGGATGCCGAAGAAGATGCCCGCGATGACCGCGCGCGTGGTGAATTCGATGACCGATTCGTTCCGTTCCGGCGCAATGCTCATGCGCGATCGTGGCGCGCGCGGTCGCGCATGTCAACGCAGTTCATGGCACGGGCGGGTCCCCGTGACCAGGGTCCCGCCGGTCCGATATGATCGCTAGTTGCCGCACTCCAATTTGTCCGCAGGGAGGTCGGCAACGCCAACCGGCGGCCACTTCGTGGCCGGACAGGTACATCCAGACGGCTTCGATACCTTCGTCTCCCTCGCCGGACAGGTGATTTGCTCGACGCTCCTGGCGTCGCCGTCCATGGCTGGCCAGAGATCATCATCCGTCATTGTGTAATCGGCGTACTGCCACGCGGGGCAGTACTCGTCCTTGATGATCTTGTCGATCTTCTCCTGCGGCGCATGCAATCCCTGGAGCGCGCGCACCTTGCCGTAGAGCGCGCGGCCGCTCGCCGGATGGCGCTTGAGCGCCTCCTCGAATACGCCCAACGCATTGCCGTATTGCTTGGCCTGCAGGTAGGCGCCGCCGAGGGCCTCGCGGGCGGGAGTGAACCACTGCGGCGGTTCGTCGTAGCTCAGATTGTCCTCATCCTTGAACGCACTAATCAGAGAAACAAAGGCTGTGTTCTTGTCTTTCCTCGCCCAGTTAATGCGCGCGTTCAGTATCCACTCGGCGATGGACAACACCTTCGCAGCGTCATTGTTGCCCCATGTTCTCGGCGGGTGTTTCTCGATCCTTCCCTCCTCGTCCGTCATGTTCTTGAAGGCCGTACTCGCCGCGCCGGGGTTCCCGCCCGTGGCGAACGCCATCCCACGCGCCCAGAACCAGATGGAGCGGACGATGTGACAGCCGGAGCCTTCCTTGAACGGCGGCTGGCGATAGCACTCCTTGGGCGGCTCGGGATACTTCAGGATCTTGTCCCAGCTGCGGTTCACCACGAGCGTCATCAGCGGCGCGGTCATATATCGCTGCAAGCCCGGTTCATAGATCAAGAAACGCTCGACGTGCGCACTTGTTGCGCAGGCCAGTTTCGCGGCCTCTTTGCTCTGGCCGGTGAACGTGGCGGAGACCGAGCCGAAGAAGTAGTTGTGGCTGAGATAGTGGCCGTAGTAGAGCTGCGGGCACGTCGAATCCTTGGTATACGCCCCGTACGTACCGCGGCACGCGTCGCCGTATTGGTCGACGTCGTTGGTCACCGCCTTCACATTGGCATCGAGGGACGTCTCGTACTTACCGAGGAGCAGGTAGATGTGCGACGACATGTGCACCAGATGCCCCGACTTTGGCACCCGAATTTGCAGCAGGTTCGCGCTGGGCTCGGCCTTGGCCTCTTCCGGTTTGGTTGAGCCTTCTTTTCCGTGAATGTAGTAGTGATTTGCGCCTACGGCATCCGGCGGATTGCCGATGGACTTTTCCAACACATCAACGATTGCAGGAGTGTACGGTTTGGGTGTGCCGTCCTTTTCGTACAGGTCCCACGGGTGCACATCCATCATGCTCTCAGCGTAGAGCGCGCCGACGTTCTGGTCCTTCTGATACTTGTCCCAGATGACTTTCATGGCGTCTCTGTATTGTCCAGCGTGGTCAAGAGCGGCCCTTTTATCCCCCACCGGATAGTCGTAACGCTTCCTGAGCGCCTCGATCAACTCTTTCTCCAGCGCGGTGATGGATCCTCCTTTCTCACAGCCCTCCTTGTGAGGCCCCTCACCCAACTGACTGAGCGCACAGTTGATCTCGTGTTTTGCCAGCAGATGGCAGGCGTCGGTCATGTCCAGGTTGATGTTCGAGCCGGCCCCGAGCGCGAGGCCCCAGGAGGCCATGGCCATCGTTTTATCGATCTTCTGCGCCCCCAGGAAGTTGCGCAGCGCCTCTTCATAGTTCAATGCGTAGTACTGCGTCATCCCCTGGCTGAAGAACTTCAGGGCCTCCTCCGACTTGCTCTTGATGTCAGGCCAGTACACCTTCTGGAACTCCGGCTGGGAAACCGCCGGTTTGAAATACAACAACTTGGCGCACGGCGAGATCCGAAGGTTATCCTCGGGGAAATGGAGGGCCGGGCCGTGGTGCATCATCTGGGCGAGGGCGATCGGGCAGACGAGTAGAAACAGTGTCGCAAGTGCGAGACGTCGCATAAAGATTGCCTTCCTCTTTTGTTGATGTACGGCCAATATAGCATTTCTGCCGCCGTATACTCGTCAACCCATGTCCTCGGTCGGAAAGAACATCCCGCATGATTCGGCGGCCGGTCACGTCAGCGGCGAGTCGGTTTACATCGACGACATGGCGCCGCTGCGCGGGGAGCTGATCGTCGACTTCGTCTGGTCGCCGGTCGCGCATGGACGGATTCGCGGGATCGATTTCGGCGACGCGGCGTCGTTCGCGCATCTCTTCACGTATCGCGATCTGCACCACAACCTCTTCGGCGCGATCATTCAGGACGAGTTCCTGCTGGCCGAGGAGGTCGTGTCGTTCATCGGGCATCCGATCGTGGTCGTGGCGGCGGAGTCGCGGGCGCTGATTCGCCAGGCGAAGGCGGCCATCAAGCTCGACATCGAAGAGCTGGAGCCGGTCTTTACGATCGATGAGGCGAAACGGCGCGGGCTGTTCATGGGCAAGACGATGACCATCAAGCGCGGCGACGTCGACTCCGCCTTCGCCTCGGCGAAGAACGTCCTCGAAGGGACGTTCATCAACGGCGGGCAGGATCACTTCTATCTCGAGTCGCAGGCGGCGCTGGCGGTGCCGGGCGAGTTCGATCAACTCGTTGTTCACTCATCGACGCAGAATCCTTCCGAGGTCCAGGACGTGATCGCGCACCTCCTCGGGTTGCCGATCAACAAGGTCACCGTCGTCACCAAGCGCATGGGCGGCGGCTTCGGCGGCAAGGAGTGTCAGGCCACGCATCCGGCCGCGATCGCGGCGCTCGTCGCGCACAAACTCAAGCGTCCCGCGCGCATCGCCTACAACAAAGACGACGACATGTGCGTCACCGGCGGCCGGCATCCGTTCCAGAACGACTACAAGGTTGCGTTCGATGACGACGGCGTCATCACCGCCGCACAGATCGATTTTTTCTCCGACGGCGGCGCGTTCGCCGATCTCTCGACGTCCGTCCTCGGACGCGCGCTCACGCACGCGGACAACGCCTACTACCTGCCGAACGCGCTGATCCGCGGGACGGTCTGCCGGTTGAACCTTCCACCGAATACCGCCTTCCGCGGCTTCGGCGGTCCGCAGGGGATCGCCACTATCGAGAACATCCTCGAAGAGATCGCGGTGCTGTTGAAGATCGATCCGTTGGAAGTGCGCCGCCGCAATTGCTACGGCATCGACGATCGCAACATCACGCCGTACGGCCAGGTCGTCCGCAACAATCATCTGCCGCGGCTGTTCGATGAGATTGCGGAACGTGGCGAGTACAAAAACCGTGTGGCCGAGGTGGCGCAATTCAATGCAACCTCCCGAACGCACCTGCGCGGCATGGCCTGTACGGCGGTGAAGTTCGGTATCTCGTTCAACACGAAGTTCCTCAATCAGGCCAACGCGCTCGTCAACATCTACCTCGACGGCTCCGTGCAGGTTTCGACCGGCGCGACCGAGATGGGGCAGGGCGTGAATACGAAGATCCGCCAGATCGTGGCGGACGAATTCGGGATCGACGCGGAACGCGTTCTGCTGATGCCGACCTCCACCGAGAAAAACAACAACACCTCGGCAACAGCAGCCTCGAGCGGCGCGGATTTGAACGGCAGCGCGGCCGCCGATGCATGCCGCAAAATTCGCGCGCGCATGGCTGGCGTGGCCGCGGAGTATTTCGAACGCGTCGGCTGCGGCGAAGCATCGGTCAATGAAATCGTTTTCGAAGACGGCGAGATCTTCGATCGCCGCTCACCCGATCAACGCGTCCCCTTCGCCGCGCTCGTGAAGATGTGTCACCTCGAGCGCGTCTCCGTCGGCGAGCGCGGCTTCTATTCGACGCAAGGCCTCGACTGGGACGTGGACAAAGGCTGCGGAGCACCGTTCCTCTACTTCACGCAAGGCACGGCGATCTCCGAAATCGAGATCGACCGCTTCACCGGCATGATGCACGTCCGCCGCTGCGATCTGCTGATGGACATCGGCAAGCCGATCAATCCCGGCATCGACCGCGGCCAGATCACCGGCGCCTTCATCCAGGGCATGGGCTGGCTGACGAACGAGGAGATGCGCCGCGACGCGAAGGGCAACCTGCTCTCGCACTCGCCAACGACGTACAAGATCCCCAACATTCAGGACGTGCCGCCGGTCTTCAACGTCGACTGGATCGACGCCGAGAACCCGCTCAACATCCGCTCCAGCAAAGCCGTCGGCGAGCCGCCGCTGGTGCTGGCGATCTCGGTCTGGATGGCGGTGAAGAACGCGCTGTCCTTCCTGACGAACGGGGAAATCCCGAAGCTCCACGCGCCCGCGACGGGAGAAGAAATCCTGATGCGGATGACGTCGCACCGCCACGCGCAGCGCGGCAGCGACGCGAGGGAAGTGGCGGCGCCGCAGTTGTAATCACCACATTAGAAGGCGAAGGATTTCAAGCTGTGTTGATGCTTGCGCGACTCGCGGCACATTTCGCGAAGCTTTGGAGTGCGGTAGCGATCGAGCTACCGCTTTGGGAGGGCGGGGGACGGTAATCATCGCAGACCTAGCAAGCATCACACGCTGCGGGGCGTCACGATTCCGCCGCCCTCCCAAAGCGGTGGCCCTGCCACCGCAGTCCAAAGTGCTGCGCACGAAACCGGCGCCACATTTCATCAGCTGCACGCCCCGGCGACCGGCGAAGAAATCCTTATGCGGATGATGGCGTACCGGCACGCGGAGCGCGGCGGTGACGCGCGCAAAGTGGCGGCGCCGCAGTTGTAATCACCACATTAGAAGGCGAAGGATTTCAAGCTGCGTTGATGCTTGCGCGACTCGCGGCACATTTCGCGAAGCTTTGGAGTGCGGTAGCGATCGAGCTACCGCTTTGGGCGGGCGGGGGACGGTAATCATCGCGCAGACCTAGCAAGCATCACACGCTGCGGGGCGTCACGATTCCGCCGCCCTCCCAAAGCGGTGGCCCTGCCACCGCACTCCAAAGTGCTGCGCACGAAACCGGCGCCACATTTCATCACGCCCTCTTCAGGATGACAGCCCTGGCACTATCATCGCGGCGTGATTCTGCGCAGCCGCAACGTCGTTACGCCGGAGGGCATCCGCGCCGCGTCGATTCACATACGCGACAGCGTCGTCGAACGCATTGCCGACTTCGACGATGCGTCCGAAGCAGTGGACTTCGGCGAGCTCACGCTCATGCCGGGCGTCGTTGATTCACACGTGCACGTCAACGAACCGGGGCGGACGGAGTGGGAGGGATTCGAGACGGCGACGCATGCGGCGGCGGCGGGCGGGGTGACGACGATCGTCGACATGCCGTTGAACTCCATCCCGCCCACTACCTCGGTGGCCGCGCTCGAGGCGAAGGTGCACGCGCTTCTTGGCAAGTGCCGCGTCGATGTGGCGCTGTGGGGCGGCGCGGTTCCGGGAAACGTGGAGCAGCTTCGGCCGATGCTCGATGCCGGAATCCGCGGATTTAAATGTTTTCTGGTTGATTCGGGCGTGCCGGAGTTTGGATGTCTCGACTCGACGGAACTCGAAGCTGTATTGAATGAGTTGAAGGGAACCGGCGCCCCGTTGCTCGTGCATGCCGAGCTGCCCGAGCACATCCACGCGCCAGCCGGCGATGCGCGCTCGTATGCGAGCTATCTGGCCAGCCGTCCCGCTCAGGCCGAGGATGAGGCGATCGCGCTCGTCTTCGCGCTGGCGCGGAAGACGGGAACGCACGCGCACATCGTCCATCTTTCTTCGGCCAATGGGTTGGAAGCGCTGCGGCTGGCGCGCAAAACGGGCGTGTCACTCACTGCCGAAACTACGCCGCACTACCTCTACTTCGACGCCGAGCGTGTGCCCGAGGGCGCGACGGAGTTCAAGTGCGCGCCGCCGATCCGTGGGCATGCGAATCGCGAGGAGTTGTGGCGCGGTGTTGAAGAGGGACTCTTCAACGCCATCGTCAGCGACCACTCGCCGTGTACGCCGGAGCTGAAGCGGATGCAGGAAGGCGACATCGCGCGCGCGTGGGGCGGGATCGCATCGCTGCAGCTAAGCCTGTCGATCGTGTGGACCGAGGCGAAGCGGCGGAAGATCGCGTTCGAGAAGATCGCCACGTTGATGACGAGCGGACCGGCCACGCTGGCGGGACTCGGGCATCGCAAGGGGAAGCTCGCGGCCGGCTACGACGCGGACATCATCGCCTTCGATCGCAACGCGCAATTCGTCGTTCGGACGGAGCACGTCCAACATCGGCACAAGGTCACGCCGTACGCGGGCGAGACGCTATCCGGAGTGGTTCATGCGACGTATGTTCGCGGACACAAGGTATGGGAGGATGGGCGGCACCTGGGAAATGCGGTAGGAGAGTGGGTTCGGAGATGAAGAAGGTTTTTCTCCGCGCCTTCGCGTCTCCGCGTGAAAATCTTTTTGAATCATGAGCAACTTTCAAGACCTGCTCGACCTGGCATCCGAACGACTCGGCGCCGCGGTGCTCTACGCGACCGACGACTACTTCGCCGAAAAGGAAAACCTTCTTCGTCCGGAGAAGCCGGTGTGGAAGGAGCACGAGTACACCGACCGAGGGAAGTGGATGGATGGTTGGGAGAGCCGCCGCAAGCGCACGCCCGGCCACGACTTCGCCATCATTCGGCTCGGATTGCGCGGCGTCGTACGCGGCGTGGTCGTGGACACCGCGTTCTTTCGCGGCAACTTTCCGTCCCATTGTTCGATCGAGGGGTGTCAGGCGCGGCCGGAGAGCGACGTCGAGTCGTTGCTCGATGCGAACTGGATCGAGATTCTGCCGAAGTCGGAGCTGAAGGGCGATAGCGAGAATCTGTTCGCGATCGACTCGCCGTATGCGTTCACGCATCTGCGGTTGCACATCTATCCCGACGGCGGCGTGGCGCGGCTGCGCGTGCACGGCGACGTTGCTCCGGACTGGCGGCGCGAAGGTGGACTGTCGATCGAGACCGATCTCGCCGCGGCGGAGCACGGCGGCGATGTGCTGGCGTGCAGCGACATGTTCTTCGGACCGAAGCACAACCTGATCATGCCCGGCCGTGCGGCGAACATGAGCGACGGCTGGGAAACGAAGCGGCGGCGCGGGCCGGGAAACGATTGGGTGATCGTGCAACTCGCCGCGGAAGGATCGCTGCGGCGCATCGAAGTCGATACGAATCATTTCAAAGGGAACTATCCAGACACGTGCTCGATCGACGGGACGCGGGCTTATCCAGAAGACGAATGGTTCGAGGTGCTGCCGCGTACAAAACTCCAGGCGCACACGCGCCATCTCTTCATCGACGAGCTGTCGAACCTCGGTCCGGTGACGCATCTGCGGCTGAACGTGTTCCCGGACGGCGGCGTGAGCCGGTTGCGCGTCCATGGCGTGGCCACCGAAGAAGGCCGCGGCGAGGCAGTGACTCGATATATCAACACATTAATCGACGATGTTATCACCGTACAGTTACACAGCTGCTGCGGATCGAGCGAGTGGGTGCGGAAGATGATCGCGGCACGGCCGTTTGCCTCCTGGAGCGATCTCGTTCGCGACGCGGAAACGATCTGGAACGCGCTGACGCCTGACGACTGGCGCGAAGCCTTCGCCGCGCATCCGCGCATCGGCGAGCAGTCGCCGTCGAAATGGGCGCGGCAGGAGCAGTCGGGAGCCGCGTCGGCATCGAGCGACATCCAGGACGCGCTGGCCGAGGCGAACCGTGAGTACGAGGCGCGCTTCGGTCACATCTACATCGTCTGCGCCTCGGGGCGAAGCGCTGACGAAATGCTGGCGATCGCCTGGCAGCGGCTTGAGAACACGCCGCAACACGAGCTGCACGTGGCAGCCGAGGAGCAGATGAAGATCACCAAATTGCGGCTGATGAAACTGGTGGGCTGATGGGGATTTCGACGCACGTCCTCGATACTGCAAAGGGCCAGCCGGCGGCCGGAGTCGCCATCACGCTGGAAGACGATCGCGGTGTTATCGCCCGGGGCGTGACGAACGCCGACGGGCGCCTGAAGCTGATCGATGATCCCCCTGCGGCCGGCACGTATCGCATTACGTTCGACACAGGCGCTTACGACCACGACGGATTCTTTCCGCGCGTGGTCATCGAGTTCACGGTCCGCGGCGGCGCGCAGCACTACCACGTGCCGCTGCTGCTTTCGCCGTTCGGGTATTCGACGTACCGGGGAAGCTGAACCACAAAGGCACAAAGGGCACAAAGGGTTTCCTCTGTGTCCTTTGTGTCTTTGTGGTGATAAAGCTTTTGTACTCAGCAGCTTAAAACAGGAATCCACCTTGCACTTCATTACCCCCGGAGGTGCAACGATGAATATCTCGAAGACACTTCAGGCTGGTGCGTTGACGCTGTTGCTGGCGTCGACGCCTGTCGATGCGGCGACGCATCACCGCGTCCACCGCAGCGATGTGAAGGTGGTCGACGTCAACGCGCACGCACTACCGCCGCTGCCGTCGTCGCGTCACGTCGTGGTCGTCAACAGCGCGCAACACGCGAAACGGCATCACGGCGTAGTGGGCATGTTCCAGCGTCTGCACAAGTGGCACATGCGCGAGCGCGCGAAGATGTATCGCGCGATCTCGAGGTAACGAATCCGGCGAGGGCGCTAGGCGTGCCCTCGCCGCCCCTTCATGATCTTGACGAAGCTGCGGCTGCGCAATTCATCCAGCGTGAGCCCCGTCGCCAGAGCTTCCTCTTCCGTGATCGCGCCGCAGTTGAGGGCGCGCAGGAAATAGTTGAGCAGGCCCTGGCCGGTGGCGGCATCGTCGAAGACGTCGCCGACGAGCGTCGCTTGGCCCGCTTTGGCAATGAAGTTGTTCAAACGATCCGTGGCCGCGCGCAGGCCCTCGAGGAAGAACGAATAGACGGCGGCGTAGCGCGTGGGGAGCTGCGCGGGATTGAGATCCCATCCCTGGTAGTAGGCGTTGATGAGCGAGTGGCGGATGTGATCGACGTGCAGCCGCCAGGCGCGGTGGACGACGGCGCGGTTCTCGGCGATCTGTTCGGGCGTGAGGTTTCCGCGATGCGGCGCGATGGGCATGATGTTCGTGGCGCCGTCGGAGAGCCAGAGGCCGGTGCCGGCGTACGCCACCTGCATCATGTGCCGCGCGAAATCGCAGGCCGGATGGTCCATGCGCTGGTGCTCCGCGGTGATGTTGCAGCTCGCGGTGTAGTCATACGTGCCGAAATGCGCGGCCACGGCGCGGCCGCGGGCGGCATCCAGAAAGAGCGGCAGGTTGGAGACGCCGTTCTCGCTGAGGATGGCCTGTGTCGTCTCGATCATGAACTCGAAGCGAAGCGCGTGTTTACTGAGGCCGAGCTTCGGTTCCATGGCGTCGAAGAGATCGGCGAGCGCGGTGACCTGCTGCGGAAGCTGGATCTTCGGCAGCGTGACCACGAAGTTCGGCGGCAGCGCGCCCGCAATGTCGAGCAGCGTTGAAACGAAGATATCCAGCGTGCGCATCGACCTCGGCATCAGCTCCTGCGAGAACTGTTTGATGCGGATGCCGATGAACGGCGGCAGCGTACCGTTCTTCATTCCCGCGGCTACTTCGCGCGCGGCGGCGGCAGCATGGCCGTCTTCCTCATCGTCCGCGCGGTTGCCGTAGCCATCTTCGAAATCGATGCGGAAGTCTTCCGCCGGCTCGCGGCGCAACTTCTCGATCACGCGCGCATAGACGACCTCCCAAAAACGCGGATCGGCGCCGATGGCGCTGCCGAACGTTTCCGCGTTCGGCCCGTACTCGTCGAGGGAGCGGAGAGCGAGCGCGCCGAGTTTCTGGGTCGTGTCGCTTTTGAACAGATGCGCGCCGCCGTAGACGGTGTGCACTGGCTGGCGCGCGCCCGACTCGCCGGGGAAGCGGGCCATGAACTTCTCGAGCACCGGATCGAGCTTCGATGCGGCGGATTTCAGGTCGTCGTCGGAAAAGGTTCGTTTCATCGCGTCCGGATCACTTTCGCCACGCCCCAGCCGACCAGCACGAGGAGGGAGAGCACGAGCCAGTTGTATTGATTGCTGTAGGTGGCCACGGGAAAGTGATTGCTGATCATGATCAGAACGACCGGCAGGACGATGAAGGTGTTCTGCTTGGAGCGTTGCTTGGCGAGGTCGGCCAGGCGCATGTCCGGCTCCGTGCCGGCCTTGACCGCCGCGATGAGCTGCCGTTGCGCGGGCAGGATGCGCACCCACACATTCAGAGCCATGAAACTGCCGAGCATGGCCCCGATCTGCATGTACGCGGCGCGGGAGGCGAAGAGATGGACGCAGCCCACGATCGCGCCGACGAGGAGCAGATAGGAAAGGACCGTCCCCGCCGCCTCATGTTTCCGAAGCGGCGAGATCCAGAGAAAATCGTAAAGGAACCAGCCGGCGGCGATGAGGGCCAGACTGAGCCCGGCGGCCTGCCAGGCGGTCATCTTCATGACATCTTCGTCGACCATGATGCGGCCGTCGTAGTAGACGAGCGCGAGCAGCACGAAGCCCGATACCAGCGTGAAGAAGGCCTCCCACTTGAACCAGTGCAGCGTCTGATTCAGCAGCTCCGGCCGCTTCTGTTTGTCGACGATGTAGAAGCCGCCGCTGTGGACCATCCAGACCTGCTTCTCGCCGTTGAAGGCGTGGTCGAGCCAGGTGAAAAAGTAGGTCTGCCCGACCCACATGATGGCCGCGAAGACATGAGTCCAGCGGACGGCGAGATTCAGCCACTCACGAACGACGTAACTCATCGATCTCCCTCGATTTGCGTTGAGGCGCGAATGTAGCAGAATCGCGCCCCATGCGAGAGATCGAACGCATTCTCGACCAACTCAACCGCGCCTGGGGCGGTCCGTCATGGACCGGCGTCGACATCGGCCCGCTGCTGGAGGGCATCTCCGATCAGCAGGCGCGCGCGCATCCGATTGCGAACGCGCATTCGATCATCGAGCTGGTCGCGCACAGCAGCACGTGGATGGATGCGGTCGCGCGTCGCCTGGCCGGCAGCGAGCGCGAACTGACGACGGAAGAGGACTGGCGCGACGTCACCGAGATGCCTTGGCCGGACGCGATCGAAGAGATGACCAACGCCATCAGCCGCCTGTCCGACGCGATCGCCCGCCTGACCGTCGACGACCTCGACAAAAAAGTCGCCGGACGCAAGTACACGATCTACGTGATGCTGCACGGCGTCATCCAGCACACGATCTACCACGCCGGGCAGATCGCGTTGATCAAGAAGCTGTTCTGACTCTCTCCGCTCCTCCGCGTCTCCGCGTGAACCCGTCCCCGTTGTAAGCTCGCGCGTCATGAGTGACATGCAAACGGATCCCCGCTATCCCGTAGGCAAATTCAACCGCCCGGCCGATGTTCTAACACCAAACGAACGACGCGAACTCGTCGATCAGATCGCCGCAACGCCCGCGCGCATGCGCCAGGCCGTGGCCGGTCTGAGCGAGTCGCAATTCGACACCCCGTATCGCGATGGCGGCTGGACCGTGCGCCAGGTCGTCCATCACGTTCCCGACTCGCATATGAACGCCTACACGCGCGTGAAGCTGGCTCTGACCGAAGAGCAACCCACGATCAAGCCGTACGACGAGGCCGCGTGGGCGAAATTGAATGACGTCCGCGACACGCCCATCGAGACCTCGCTCGTCCTGCTCGAAACGCTCCATCAGCGCTGGGACACGATCCTGCGCGCGATGACGGATGCCGATTTCGAACGCACGCTCATGCATCCCGAGCATGGCGTCATGACGCTCGACGCGCTCGTCGCCATGTACGCGTGGCACGGCCGGCATCATGTCGGGCACATCACCTCGCTGCGCGCACGCAGCGGATGGTGACGTTCACTTCCCGTACATCCCGACCAGCTTCGCCTGCGCCACGACGTGGCCTTTGATCGCGTTCTCGAAATCGTCGCGGCCCTGCGAGGCCGTCAGTACGAGGGTGTTGTCGAGCGCGTAAAGATCGAAGACGTAGTGGTGGACGCCGCTCGGCGGACACGGGCTGCCCCATTTGCTCGTTCCGAAACCGTTCAGGCCTTGGATCACGCCCGCCGGGACGTTGTCTTCCTTGAACTGCGTCACGTTCGTTGGGATGTTCCACACCAGCCAGTGCGTGAACGTGCCGTTCGGCGCGTCGGGGTCGGTCACCTCCAGCGCGACGCTGTGCGCGGTCTGCGGCACGTTCGCGAAGTCGAGCGGCGGCGTCACGCTGGCGCCGTTGCAGGTGTATTTCTGCGGGATCATGCCGCCGTCCGCGAAGGCCGGACTGGTGATGGCCATCGCGCCCGTGGCCAGCGGCGGTTCGGAGGGCTTGCCGGCCGGCGCGGCCTCCCGGTTCGGATTCGTACAACAGATTGCGAACGCCAGAGTCAGGATCACCGCGATTCGTGTGCTTCGCATAACGCCTCCGATGCGAAGCTACAATCGTTCCATGCCCACCTTCTTCGATGCCCTGAACGAGCTGATGGCCGCCGAAACGCCGCTGGTCGCCGTCACGGTCGTCGACACGATGGGCAGCGCGCCGCAGGACCGCGGCGCAAAGATGATCGTCACCTCGGAGGGTTTGCGTTTCGGGACGGTCGGCGGCGGCAAGGTCGAGACGAAGGCGATCGCCGAGGCTCAGGCGATGTTGCGCGGCGAAACGGCAGAGACGACGAAATTCGCGCAGTGGAGTCTCAACAAAGACGTCGGCATGACCTGCGGCGGCATCGTCAAACTCTTCTTCGAATCGCACAATGTCGGCCGCTGGAAGATCGTCGTCTTCGGGGCCGGCCACGTCGCCAACGCCGTCGTCAATCTGCTCATCCATCTCGACTGCGCCGTCACCTGCATCGATCCACGCGAAGAGTGGCTGGCGAAACTCCCCGACTCCCCCAAGCTGACGAAAGTCCTGACGTCCGACATGCCCTCGGTCGTGAAGACGCTGCCCGATGACGCCTACATCGTCTTGATGACGATGGGTCACACCACCGACAAGCCGATCCTGCTCGAGATCCTTCGCACGCGGACCTTCCCCTACCTCGGCGTGATCGGCAGCGATGCGAAAGCGAACATCCTGCGCCGCGACATCGCCGAGGCTGGGCTGCCGGAGGAAGCGAAACGTGCGTTCTACTGCCCTATCGGCCTTTCGATCGGGACGAACCATCCTTACGAGATTGCGGTGAGCGTGGCCGCGCAACTGCTCGAGGTGCGGGACTCGCGGCTTGCTTCACGCTCTGTTTCAGCAAGTCCAGATTCATCGCCTCGGTGACCAGCGCCCGCATCGTCTCCGACGCATTCTTCTTCGACTTCAACCACGCCACCTGCGACGGCGTCAAAAACACCGCCACCCGCTCCGTCTTCTTCTCTTTCGCTGAGGCCATCGGTTACCTCGGAATGCGTATATCACCACAGAGACACAGGGGGCACAAAGGAAGTCCTCTGTGTTCTTTGTGCCTCTGTGGTGATTTGTTTTTTGCTCAATCGAGCGTCTTGATCGGCCCGAGTTTCAAATTCAGATCGTCGTCGGCCAAGCCGAAGACCTGCTTCATCTCGGCCATCTTCTCCTCGAGCTTCATCAGCGCGGAGCCGAGCCGCTCGATCTCAGCATCGCTCAAACTTCCCGCGTCCATGCGACGCAAGGCCTGCTTCTCCAGCAGCCGGCGCACGAGCTCGATGATCGACAATACCAGCCTGGCCAGCCCGTTCTCGACGATGTCGGAGTCGGCGGCGATGCGGTCGGGGATCGTCGACTCCGTGAACGTGAGCGACGCGCGCAGCCGCTCTTCGTCATTCGTGATCATCGGCGAATACCTCCAGCGGCCACGGCCCGGAAAGAAGAAACGGAACGGATGGAAAATCGCGCTTCAATGCGGAACCGGCATCGTTGACCGCGGCGACATCCTCGCGTTTCACGAGCACCGCGAATTCGAGCGAAGATGTATCGCGATTCGACCAGCGATGCTTCACCGCCAGCGGCGCCAGCGTTTCATCCACCGCCTTGCGAAACTCCGGCGTAACATCCGTCGCGCGCGTAGCGTCGTGCAGCGCGTGAATGTACGCGGCTCCTGATTCAAATTCACGCCGGTCCGGTCGCGCGCGCGGCGCTGCGGCGGCGACTTTCAATGTCATCTCGACCATTCCTCGGCATTCGTGTAACACGCGCCGCCATCGATCGATATGCGCCGCGCATTTCGACATCGCGTCGCTCGCGCCATGCGCCGTGAATCCGTAGCGGATAGCCACGAACGTGGCGCGGTCGAGCAGCGCCGCGCGCGTCTTCGCGACGCGCAGCAGCAGGTCGCGATCGCCGATAGGCTGCGACTCCTCCACCTCCATCCCGCTCAACCACAGATCGCTCACCGCAATCGCCTCGGCCACCGGCTCGATGTCGTTACGTTCCAGATGCGCGCCGATCACGACGAGCTTCATTTGATCTGCTTCGGCTGCGAGGTGCGGATGATGGCATCGACGTTCGCGAGCACGACGTTGAGGCCGAGGTAGAGGAGGTCGACGTCGCCGATGGAGACAACGGCTTCGCCCGCGATGACCACGCCGCGGTCGAGCAGATGGTCGAGCGTTTCGAGCAGGCTCAGTTCTTCTTCGCTGGATTCAGTCATCGGTCGTTACGGCGAACGTATACGGCGGCCACGGCCCCGTCAACGCAAGGGTCACGCCTTCGGCGGCATAGCGGGCCGCCAGCTCGCCGCGAAGCTCCTCCAGCCGCGCCTCTTCATCGCGTTCGAGCAGCACGTTGATCTGCGGAAAGCCGCCGGACCGCTGCTGCCGCGTTTCGGCGACCGTGTCGCACGCGAGTTTGTCCATGACGGTGCGCTCGACCTCCGCCATGACCTGCTGCTCGGTCTCACGCGAAGCCTTCTTCTTCTCGTCATCCAACTTCTTCCGCAGCAGAAACGCCTTGCCCGAGGATGCCGACGCGATCTCCTCCGACAGCGCGCGCAGACTGTCGACGCGCCTCACCAGCGCGTCGCTCCAGAGCTGCGGATCGAACTCGATCCGCAACGTCCACTCCTGCTTGCCGTCCAGCCGGTCGAGCAGTTTCGCGAGACGCGCGCTCTCAGTTTCCAGATGCCGCCGCAAATTTTCGTCCGAGGCGAACAACGTGAAGGCGCGCAACGGGATGATCGTGCCGCCATGCATCAACGCATTCATCACGCTCTGATGCCGATACCCGATCGCGCCCAGCCACTCCACGTCCTTTGCCTGCGCATCGATCACACCCTGCGAGAAATCGACGTCATCGACAGGCGTGACGAACGCCGTCAGATCCGCAGCGGCCACAACGTCGATCACATCCGATCCATCGATCGCCTCCACCCGCTCCGGCAACGGATGCCCCGCGCGCGCGATGGCGTAGACGTAGAGGATTTGCGGCATTCGCGCGAAGTCTGACATAGGAACAGACATGCGTGCCGCGATCTCGTCGGCAAAGCCGGCGTAAGAACCGTAGCCCACGCTTTCAAGCGTGGGTCAGCCGGCGCACATGAATTTGTGAGCCCGCTTCAGCGGGCGAAAGAAAGCTTTCTCTCGCCCGTCAAGACGGGCTCACAAATTCGCGGCGGTTCTTACGCCGGCTTCGCCGACGGAGATTCGCGTCAGCGCTCAAGTGTCTGTGGTGCCACACCGCCGCGGAGCGGCTAAAGGGAGCGGCAAAAGAAGGTAGACAGTATGGAGTGACCCGCTCGCTCATGTACCTTTTCGTGGGTTACACCCCGAGGGGTGCAGAGCCACATACAGGAGGAACGGGTCATGAAGATTATCCATTGGATTGGGATCGACGATCAC
>Ga0233356_1000023_pt1 | contig 77860 bp, 66 predicted proteins | sample GEONSFMMS_FD_180700 | JGI IMG/M metagenome (GOLD analysis project Ga0233356, IMG submission 180700) | Soil microbial communities from Shasta-Trinity National Forest, California, United States - GEON-SFM-MS | ecosystem: Environmental > Terrestrial > Soil > Temperate forest > Bulk soil | place...
TCATGTTGAATCGCTTTCATGTTCGTTTTGATGTGGCCTCCATGCCGACCACGCCGTTTCTCGCTGTTCTGCTCGTTACGTTCGGAATCGTTGTCGCCATGTGCGTCTGGGTGTCGGGCATGGGCGGCATCCACGACGGCGGCGGTGAGCTGCGAGCGACACCGCGTTCGTCATGGGTCGCGGTCTTCCCCTTGCTCGCCGCGATGGCACTGGTGCTGGTTCCGCTGAGAGCGATTGCATCGCAGTGGCTCGGCATGGGTTCGTTTCGCATCGGCGCCTGGGTTCCGGTGGCGTTCATGTCGTTTGCGGCATTTGTCGCGAGCACCGCGATGGCCAGGAGCACGAGTGCGATATTGCGCCTAATAGCTCCGATGGCGCTGCTGGACACACCGGCGCCCGTCTACGGTTTCCGTGTTTTCTGGCGCGACTTCTACGTCGATCTGTCACAAACGACACTCGCACTCGCCGCGGCTGCGGCCATGGGCGTGCAGGTCGTGGCGATGCCGTTTTTCGTTCTTGGCGCCGCATTGCTGCTGTGGGCCGTGCGCGGCGTGCTCGACGCCCAGACAGCACTGGCCGTCACCTCTTTTGCCGCGGTCGGCGTGATGGCCCTTTTCCTCGTCATTCCCGATCGGTATGACGCATACAGAGGTCCATCGGCGCGCCTGCTCGATACGAACCGCCTCCATCTGTTCGAACGACTGCTGGCCGCCGCGCGTACCGCAAGTCCGGTCGCGGCGAGCCATCTGCACGCATCACTCGCGCGGTGGCTTCGCAATGACCGTTTCCCTGATGCGATCCTGCCGCAGCCGGAGGCGGTATGGCCGCTCGAGCCGCTTCTAATCCTGGTGCGGCTCGCGCGCGCGACAGGTGAGCACGCCGTGCTGGAGCGGTGGCGGGGTCGCATCGAGCACGCTCTTCGTCAGATCGTCACGAACAACTTTGTTGCGGTCGCGCCGCGCCAGCCTGCATCGATGTACTGGACGGTCTTCGCCGCGACCATCATCGACGAGACAGAGCTTCGTGACGCCTTTCCATTCGAGAGGATGCTCGACCGCATCGAGACGTTGCTCGACGAGCGTTTGGAGCACGGAACCGCGAATCTCGTAGCCGACGTGGTTGCGGCCTGCCGATTGCTGCGGCGGCATGGCCGGCCGGGGCCGGATCCGCAGCGCGTCCGCAAATTTGTTCGTTCGTCAGCGCTCGTGTCGCGTCCGCTGTTACGCCAGTCGTTGGCGGAGCTCGCTGCGGTGGCCGAGCTGACCGGCGATGCCGAATTCCGGGAAAGGCTCGGGCCGATCGTCCGCTCCCGCATGTGGGAAGGTTTGCAGCTGAATCCACGGAAGGATGTGCTGCTGGTGCTCGACTGCTATCTCGCCGCGTCGCGTCTCGGCGAATTGGATGCACGTCACGCAGCGGTAGGCGTCATCGTCACAGAACTCGCGGAGCGTATCTCGGATGAGCTGATGGCGGTCGTGAACGGATGAACGACGCGCGTCAATACTCCTGGACACCGCACGACACCATGAGGGTCAGGGCCACGCGCGGCGACTGATGGATGCTCTGTTTGATGAGCTCTCTGTCGAAGAAACGCTGATCGACGTCCGGAAATACGGGCCGCACGGCGCCGGCTATGCATCGGCATTCTTTCTCCTCATAGCGCGGCGTGTAGATCTCGACACAACCTGCAACGAAGAGGGAGATTCCGGACGTTCGCTTCAGATAAAGGACAAGGCCGCGTGCAAGGAGTGCCGCTTCCGGCCCGTTGCAGCTCAGGTCGTCCATCATTGACTTCCCGGCGGCAAACGCTGATGCGCGGCCGGGGTGCGACGGCATGCCGTTGTAAAGGCGTTCCTGCCGCTTCTGTAAATCGAGAGCCAGTGCTGCCGCCTTTGTGAACCGTTCCAGAAGCGCGCGGCCCTCCCGATCCCGCGGCAGTTTGCAGGTCGATCGGAGACGTTGTGCCATCCCCGCAAGGAAAAACTGCTCGTCTTGTGTAAAGGTGTGCCGGCAATCTTCCTCGACCGCAAAGCGCGCCTCGCCAAACTCGAGATTACGGTATGTTTCCGGTGTAGGAGCGCATGCAGTCTGTGCGTCGACTGTGACACTGAATAGAGCGGCTACAGCGATGATCGACCAACGAATACAGCACGAGCTCATCATGGAGACTCTCGAGTCTGCAGCGCAGAGGGATTGCGAACGAGAACGTCGTCGACCTGCCTGACGGCCTTGCCCAGATCCCAGAAACAGCGCTCTGCTCGCGGCTCTTCTCGGAAGAGCGCGCAGTTCCCCGCCGACAGCGCGTCGGGGCACGTCGTCGCGCACCAGAAGTTGGCGACGGAGAGGAATCGAACGGTCTCACTCGCCTGGGCGGACGTTTGCGGCAACCGCTGGTCGAGGTCGCGCAGCACGGCGACGCAGCCATCGCGCCATCGCAGATACGACGCGATGAATTGGTCGGGTGCGCGCGGGTCGTATAGTTTTCGGAGCGTCTCGCCGTCGGCCCTGCATTGCGCCAGAAGCGGTCGAAGCGGCGGCCGGTGTGTGGGGAGAGTTGAAAGCGGAACCGCTCCCGGCTCTTTCGCGATCACGGGAGGATCGGGTGGCGGCCGTCGTGAACAGGTGGCCAGCGGCATCGCGCGCGCCGCGCCGTCGATGTTGGCCTGGGTGGCGTTGCGGATCGACGGGTCCCGATTCGTACGAATCCAATGGAGCACGTTGCGCTCGACCGCCTCCGAGAGCTCGTTGACGGTCACGAGGCCGTTGCCATCGGATCCTGCGCGGCATTGAAGAGCGTCGAGCACGGCGCCGGTGAATACGCCATTCTGACGGATGTCGTCGTCGTATGCCCATCGTCCCGCGGCGGCGCCGTACAGCACCACCTGTCCGGCCGTCAGCCCCATCCGCTGAATGAGCGGCGCGGCCGAGAGTGGCTCCGGCACCGGTGACCGCTGTTTTCGCATGCGTTCACGACAGGTGTCGATCAGGACGAGCGAGCGTGCGGCATTGGACGCCGCAACGAGATCGAGAACTCTGGCCGTCGGAAGGGCCGTGTTGATCTCGCCCAGGAGCGAGTTCGTTGCCAGCAGGTATTGGGCGCCCTCGTCGCTATAACCGTGCGTTGCAAACGAGACGATGAAGATTCCATCCACGCCCGCCGACCCCGCCTGGCGGTTCAAGAGCTTCAGTATCTGCGATTGGGTCCCCATCACGACGACCGCGCCGTTTCGTTTCAATTGCGCGAGCCGCCGTTTCGAGATCTCTTTCCGTGGGTTTTCGTCCGACAGTGCGAGCGCTACGCGATTCGGGCGGACGAGCGCCACGCGCGGGTCGAGCGCAAAGAGATACGCGAGATCGATCGCGTCGTCTACCGCATACGGCACGTCCTGAAGTCTTTCGTCATCTCGGAAGTTGCGGATGCCGACGAACAACGCCACGGATTGCGCGGGATCGAATGCCGCCTGCGCCTTCGGAGGCGTGACGATCACAGACCGGACTGACCCCGTGTCCTGCCCTTTCGCTATGTCGCCCACCACGGCAATGCCGGCGAGGAGCAGGATCAGCGTAAGCGTCTTCATCCGAGGACGGACCTCGGCGTGACGGCTCGACCGGCTCGCCTTCTGCCTTCTCGATCTCCGTCGCCACGCATCATCTGTCTTCGATAGACACGGAACAGGAACCAAGGTGGGTGAGCTGTTGGGAAGAAAGTGGCGCCGGGCCACGCCACACAACGAACGATTCGGTGTCCTTGAAGAGAACCGCGTCTCAATTCAGGCCAGGAGGTTCCGATTGCCGCGTTCGATTCTGGGGACGGAAACACGTAGTCCCGCGCTCACAGTTGGCGGGAGCCCGGCTGTCGCTAAGACACAGCTCTCTCCGGCGCGGGTCGCGCAGCGTCTTCGTCAGACGCGCTCATCGGCATATCTGGAGCGCATGCAGCGGCTCGATGCGGGCACGCATCAACAGGACGCCGCCGCTCTTCAGGCGTTGCTCGACGCGATCGCCGCGGAATTCCCCGAGCTCGGAGTCGATGAGCGTCCGCTCGGAGTCGTCTCGAGATGCTTCCTCGGGACTCCCTACGAAGTACACGTCTGTGACCTTGCCGGCGGGATCATCGAGCACTTTCAGCACGGGCGCTCGATGCCTCCGCTCTTTGAACGAGCCCGGTCCATCGCCGCGCACGGCGCCTACGCATTCATCGAGATCTACGTCAGCACCATCCGCGCGGTGGCGGCCGATGGTGCTGTGTCGGTTTTGAACGCTTGAGCAGAGGAGACCACACATGTCCGATGTCATTGATCTCAGCAGCGTCCATTCACACATCAGCCGGCTCGAGCACAACCTCGACGTCGTCAACGCGAACGTCGGAGCTGTGTCCGAACAGGTGATCGCTGTTTACCGGCAGCAGGAACTGACGAAAGATCGCCTCGATGACCTCCATCAGCAGTTTCAGGAATTCGTGGCGACCGATCGGAAGGACAAGCAGAAACAGTTCGCCGCGACCGAGATCGTTCGGGTACGGCAGGAGATCGAGCAGAAGTTCGGTCACCACGACATCGTGCGCCGCACGACGACCGGCATTCTGCAGGCCACCGATCTTCAGATGATCCGTCAGAACACGATTCACACCGTGACGGAGCAGTTGATGGTCACGACGCCGAACTACTGGCTCGCCCCCGCGCTCGTGGCGCTGTCCGCCTGGATCAAGGACGATCGGTCGCTCGCCGAGCGTGGCGTCGCCGAGTCCATTCGCCGCGACGACAACAAGACCTCGCTCTTCTTCGCACTCGTCTGCCGCCGCGCACGGCGCAGTGAAGCACTAACCCGTTGGCTGAGCCGCTACTTCCAGATGCAGAACCCGATGGCCATCGATCGCGAGGTGGTGGTCATGCTCGACGGACTCGCCAACGGCGTGTTCGGCGGCGGTGCCCTGCTCGCCTGTTCGAACGTCATCGAGCAGTGGTTGACCGAGCTCGAGGAGCAGGCGGGCTTCCTCGACGATCAGCGGAAGCGCTGGGCTGCGCAACTCGACGTGATGACTCCCAAGCCGGGAGACCGCGATTATCCGACGCTCCGCAAATACGCTGGGAACGCGCCGCAGCTGATGAAAGCGCTCTGCGCCGCGCGTCGCAATCGGGCCGTCCACGATTTCTTCACGAATCTCTTTATGGGAGAGCTGATCGTTCCGCCGTCGATCGAGGCCGCATGTGATTCTCTGCTCGACTCACTGGTCGCGAATTTCGATGACGAAGAGCTGCCATATCGCTCCGAGGAGCGCCTGCTCGCGCTCATCAAGGAAGAGGACGGGGACAAGGATGCGGCGAAGGCCCGCTTCGATGCGGAAGCCGAGATTCATCAGGCAAGCACGAATTTCGCGGCGGTGCTCACTAACTCGGCCATGAATCCCGAGCAGCTCGGCGCTACGCGCGCCACCCAGCGCTATGCCGTGTCCCGGTCGCGAGAGTGGATCATGGCGGCACACAATGACCTCGTCGCGCGCGATCGAATGGAGATTCCGCGGCAGGCCGGCCTGACGATTGCGTCGTGGTCCGGTACGAGCACCGACGGATCGAACGAGAAAATGCTCGCGGCGGATCTTCGACAGCATTACAACGCGAAGATCGATACGGCCGTCAGCGCGGTGTCGCTGACCTCCGCCGCATGGATCGTGCTCATCGCCGGCATTCTCATCGGCGGCCTGATCATGACCGGCGGCGGTACGGCGATTCTGATCGGGCTCGTGCTGATCGCGGCCGCCACAGCCTTCTTCTTCTGGAAGTTCAAGGATCTCGACCGCCAGCGTGACGCGGCGCGGCAGGCCCTCGAGAAGGAGCATGACCAGTCGGCCGCCGTCCTGAAGGCGGTTCTCGCGGAGCTTGCCGACTATCGCCACGAAGTCGCTATCGAAGACGCGCGTTCCGCCGATGTCACGGCGCTTCTCGAATCTCTCAGCTCTCCGCAGTTCGTTCTGCAGCGCCCCGAGCAACGTGTATCAATCGCGTGAAGGAGAAATTGTCATGACCACACCTGCACGACCGATTCTCGGTACCGAGGTCATCCCGCCGAAGGCTGAGGCGCCGCAGAACAGTGCCCCGCCGGAGTTGCCGATTGCGAAGGAGCTTCCGCCGTGGGATCTCGTTCCCTCGGACCTGCTGCTGGTGCGGCGGCGGCCGGTGAATAAATGACGGCCGTCTCTGTACCGGCGAGATATGCCGAGTGGGTGCCGCTCCTCGATCGGTTCCGCGACGGCGACGATTCTGTGCTCGAGCTGCTGCTCGCCGGGACCCTCGATTGGACAAACGTCGTCGCCGAGCGCTGGACCGCGCGTGTCGCGGAAGCGTTCGATGCCCGGCTGAAAAAGGTCACGTCCCGTTTGCAACTTGCACTCGATCGTTCTCGCAGCGACGCGTTTTCAGTTTCGCAGGCACTCCTCGGCGCGCGTCGCGCCCTCGCGCCGCTCCACGCGGCCGCCGCGATGTCGTGCGCGCCCGAGAGCGTTCGCGAGCATTTCGCGGCCGAGGTGGCGCGCTTCGCGGCAGGGACGCAGGAGTCGCTCGAAGCCAGCGCAAAGCGCACTCACGCAGATGTCCTGCTCAAGGCGCTCCGCGACAATCCGTTGACCATCGTTGTTCCTATTCCTCTTTCCCGCGAAACCGATTCCGCCACGGTCACGACGGCGCAAGCCGGACCGGGCCGTCGCATTCTCTTGTGAGTGAACATGCCTGACTTTCAGTCCTGCCAACAAACCATGCTTCTGTACCTCAAAGCGAGGATTCCGTTCATCTCGTTCCGCACAGATGAGCGTGACCGCGCGATCGATCTGCTTCGACTGCTCGCGCCGCAACTGAACATTCCGATCTACGTTCACACGCTGTCACAGGGGACGCGCGACCTCGCGACCAATCGCATCGTCAATGACGATCGGTCCGTGGCCGGCGCCCTCGATTTCGCCAGTCAGCAGATCGTGCAACGTCAGAACCTGACGTTCGTGTTGACGGAGACGCAGGATCTTGGCGACGACACGCCGACGAGTCGTCAGCTGCTCGACGTCGCGGCGTCGGCAACCGAGCGCGGGGGAGTGATCATCGTCACTACCACGTCTCCGATCTGGGCGCGTCTGCAGAGGCAGGGAATGAGCCTCACACTCGATCCGCCGAATGAGGATGAGATGCGGGCCATCGTCGCCGAGTGCCTCACGCCGTATCGTGGCGGGCTTCCGATCGACTGGCAGGATGCCGAGCTGACCGAAGCTGCGGCGATTCTGGCCGGCGTGACACGGATCGAAGCGGAGAACGCGATCGCCACATTGCTGGCCAAAGGCTCGATCACGAAAGCGGATCTGAGCGACCTTACGAAAGTGAAGGACCGCATTTTTTCCGATATCGCGGGACTGGAACGGGTCAACGTCACGGCGGGCGAGGTGTCCGTCGGCGGTCTCTCGGGCTTGCGCGCCTGGCTGGACAAGCAGCGACCGTTGTTGACGATGGATTTGCGCGACCGGGGGTTGCGTCCGCCCCGCGGTGTTCTGCTCGTCGGCGTTCCGGGTTGCGGGAAGTCGCTGTCGGCCAAGGCGATCGCGGACAATTGGAGTCTGCCTCTGTATCGCCTCGATCTTTCCAACATTCACGGCCAGTACCTCGGACAGTCGGAAGGTCGTTTGAAGGAGGCGCTGGCAACGGCAGACCGCGTCGCACCGTGCGTTCTCTGGATCGACGAGATCGAGAAAGGGCTCGCCGGCTCCGGCGGCGACGGCGGGACTTCGTCGCGCATCGTCGGACACTTCCTGTACTGGCTGCAGGAAGGCCGCGCGCGCGTATTCGTGGTGAGCACGGCGAACGACATTACCAAGCTGCCGCCGGAGCTTTTCCGGCGCGGGCGATTCGACGAGCTGTTCTTCGTCGATCTGCCGACTGCGCCGGAGCGCGGCGAAATCATTGCGCTCTACCTGGAGAAGCACCTGAGGCGCACGTACGACGACGCGATCGTCTCGGATCTCGTCGAGCTCTCCGAGGGATTCGCCGGAAGCGATCTTCAGGCGGCCGTAGCCGAGGCCGCGCGCGAGGCGGTATTGAAGGGAGATGCGGTCGTCGACGAGGAGTACTTGCGGAAGGTGTTCCGAAACGTCGTGCCGCTTTCGAAGACGAATCCGGAAGCCATCGAGAGCATCCGCGCCTGGGGACGCGAACGGGCCGTGCCGGCATCGGGCGTTCACGCACCCGCGAGTGAAGGACAGCCACGCGCACGCAGATCGGTGCTGGTGTGACCTAGGGAGTCCCCTGGCTCAGACCCGCGACGTCCGACTCGCATGGATTTTTGTCATCTCATCGGCCATGCGTGTGGCCGCGTCTCCGATCGCGGCCTCCGCAAGAGAGAGACGTTGCGAGTCGCTTTCACCCAGCGATACGGCCGCGAGATAGCAGTCCAGGAGGAGGCCAACGTCGTTCCCCGGGTTCAATTGCAATACCTCCCACATTCGGGCGCGAACGATGCTCACCAGCCGGTCCCGCACTGCCGTGTCCTCCAGCGGCGCGATGTACGCTGCGATCTTGCAGAGTTGCCACCGGATCGTCGGACCGGCGAGGAAGTACTCGACGGTCATGAGGCTTCGCATCCACATCTGCTCGACTCCGGGGTTTGAGTTGCCATTCGCGGCGAGCAGCAGGCAAGCCGATGTCACTGCTTCGATTGAGAAGTCTTCCCCGCCGTTCAGGCACCGCTCTAGTCCATCGGCGATCGAATCGAAAATTGGTTCCAGTGGAATCTCCGCGGCCAGGTCTGCTTCTTCGATGACTTGCGCAGCCAATACTGTGTATGCAAGCGACGGTCGCGAACCATTAACGGAAACCGCGCCGTCCGAGATGATTCGGCGCAGAGAAGCGGCGATCGCCGAGCACCACATCGCGACCAGCTGCTCCTCCCCGACTGCCCGCGCAATCCGGACCAGCAGTAGAAGCGAATCCAGCTTCCAGATCGCCCGTGGCTCCGGCAGGATCGTGGAGGGAATGTCCGGGTCGGTGTTGATCCATCGAGCCAGTGTGTCGCTCAGTTTCTCAGCCATGGGCAGGTTCGCTATTCGCACTGCGGTCAGAAGGCCGTCGAGCATTCGCAGGTGCCCGAGATCGGTCAGGTGTGCGGTGTTGTCGACGCGCTGCGGAACGAAAAACATCACACCGACGAGGACGGCGCTCATCAACATCAGCATCTCGTGAATCACGTAGTCCGTCGCAATGCCGCTCATGAGCCTCGCGGTAAGCGCTCCACCGCACGCAAACAGGAACGCCGTCCCGGCAGATGTCGACAACCCGAGCAGGATGATGACCCTGTTGGATGTGATGTGGCGGTCGTAATAGATCTCGCGCCAGAAGATACGAATGGCAAAGACCTGTCCGGAGGACTCGAGCCAAGCGATGGGAGGAAAGGCGCGCACCACGGCACTCGTGCTTCGGCTCATGGCGTAGGTAGTCATAGCTCCCGCCACCGCAACGATCCATACGTCGATCCAAACTCTGCTCCCGACTCCACCGAGTCCGAAGGCCCAGGCGGCGGCAGCGCTGCAGCCGGTGAAGATGCTGAGGGTGACGAGAAGCACAGGGACTTGTTGCAGTAGGGGATGACGCAGAGAGACCGTCGCATTCTCCGGATCCCATTCGGCCCCGCCCGCTGCCATCAAGGATCCGAAGATGACTGGCGCAGCCGACATCCACACAGCCAGCGATAAGAGAGGGTAGGACAACACTGCGGAGATCCCCGAAAAAGCCGGAAGGAAATAGAGCAAGAGCGCGGAGGCGCTGAAGGAGCAATAAAAGATAGCGCCGACCGACCGTCTGGTGGGAACTTTGATGAGGTCGTGAAGGCGCACGAGCGCAGGATCGACACGCATGCCGCAGTAGGTTGCAGCCATGGAGCACGTTATCTCCATCAGGATCACGGCCACAGTCAACACGACGCCGGGCCGCCAGAATGGCAGGCCGCTGAATGCCGCAGAAGCGCAGCCGAGAAGCGAGATGCACAGTAGCCCACACTGCATACCCATGAGGGCGGCCCACTGATTCGGCTGCGGCATGCGTCTGCCGTGGCCCAGTGCCAACATCTCGCAACGCTCATGGATGTCACCCGACTCGGGCCAGATCCACTGAACGGTTTTCGATGACCAGCTATCGTGCGTGACCGGTCGCTGTACGTGAAGATCCGTCATCAACTGCTCGAGCAGTGTCGGGTTCTGCCGGTCCGTCCGCCGCCCACGTCGCGTTTCTAGCAGCGAGGCATCGGATGGATCGAGTGTCTGCATGGCTCGCAGATCTGCCACTTCTTCGCGCTCGGCAAGGAACCGCCGCGCAAGACGCCATTGCCCCAGGAATGCAAGCTCAAGGCAAAGGGTCGTCACTAAGACGGTCTGCGCGTCCGGCACTCCCCAAGGTAGCAGTGCGGTGGCGATCACGGGGGCAGGAACCCAGCAAAGGTGTGCCAGGAGCACGCTGCGCACGAATCGATAGGTAAGGTGGTCGCCATTCAGCACGTGACCGATCTCGTGAAGGATGGTGAATCGGAGGAATCCTTCCACCGCTGCCGATCCCGCACCGCCCGGGCGTCGATGCCTCTCCAGCCACGCTATCAACTCCCTTTGTATGCGGACGACGACGTGCCCTCGCCGGGACACGCTCACGCCGATGAGAGGGCCGGTCTTTTCGACGATCACCGCATTCACCGATTTAATGCCCACTCGCAGTGCGCCATCGAGGATCTGCTCCATCTCGCAAATCATGGCCTCGATCGTCTGAGGCGTCTGAAGGTCCGTGATGCGTCCGTCGTTGCGGCGAAAAAACAGCCAGAGGGTTGTGAGATTGGTGGCGAAGGATGCGCAGGCGAGGATCGGCGAACCTTGCCGAAGGGAACTGGCCAGAACCGCCTGGTTGAGGAGAATCAGCGCCCAAGCGCCGACGGCACTGATGAGTTGAATCGGAGCGACGTTCCCGGGCCGGTGCTTCGAACGATCAGCCGCGATGGGAACAAACACAAACGCCATCCCGGCCACAAAGACCATGAGGCCGAATGGTTCCGCGAGGAATCGCAAGAATTCGTTGCTTGCTGCAGCATCCGAAAGCGTGAACATGCTTGTGGTAAGCGTCGTTCTTCTATAGACACGGTGGTTCGACAAATGTGCTCTGCTCTTCGCTCCGAACCATCAGAAGACACGAAGCCGCCTTGCGGCGGCTGGTGAGCGACTTAATTAGATGCCCTAATAGCGCGCGCTACTTTCGCAGCAGCGCGGTCACGTTGAGCTTGTCGAACGGTGCGAGGAGCGCAGTCGGTTTGCAGTCCAGTGCTGCAGCAAGCCGTAGCATCGTGACGAGGTTCGGTACTCGCGAGCCGCTTTCGATTTCACTGACGCGGCTCTGGGGTACACCGAGGCGTTCAGCCAGATCGACCTGCGTAAGTCCGCGTTTTTGCCGCAACTCGCGCACTCGATCGCCGAGCATTTTACCAGGTTCCCCAGTTGCCATCACCCGAGCACCCTACGATCGACAATCCCGCTTGCGGGATATAATATTGTTGGGATGAACGCGAGACGGCAACTGGTTTCCGATCCAAGCCTCATCGAACGCATCCGCTCCATCTTCCTACATCACGAGCCGCGCGTCACTGTCGCCGTCGCCGCACGCCTGCTAGGGCGCTCGGAGGACGCGATGACCGTGGCCATCGACGAAGGTGTCATCGAGACGGTCACCACCTGCAGCGGCCCGATGATCGACATTCGCGAAGTTGCCGAAGAGGCAGTACACACATGGCCGCTCGTGATGATCGAGGAGGCGCTAGGGGGCGGAAGCATCGCTGGTCCTCCCGCCAGACGTTCGCACGCGCAAGTTCACGTTGCGCCTTCCGCGCTACATCATCTCCGCGTTGCATCAGCTCGCAGAGGATGAAGGGGAAACGATCGAGACGCTGGCTACGCGGGAGCTGCACGGCCTCGCGTACGCATACAGAAAACGGCTCGCGGCTGTGATCCCTGGGTTTACCGAAGCGCTGGAATGGCCGCTCGTCGAAGCTGCCAAGCCAGATTGCTAGCGCTGTTCACTTCAAGAGGTGATGACTATGCGTCCTCGTTTCGTTACTGCTCTCTGCCACCTCCCGGCGCTAGCCCGCCGTACAAACTCGCGCGCCGCGCGCCGCCACCGCCGCAGATACGCTGTTGCTCCGGTGACAGCCCCACGAAAGGAGAAGCGGCAGCGCCGCCGCGATGGCGTGCGCGTGTTCAGCATGGCGTCACTGTATCGGCCGGCGCGGCTGTCTGGCTCGCAGGAGACGAAGGTGCCGTACCTCCGAATGTCCGGACGCTGGCTCAAAGAGTGTGGTTTCGAGATCGGTGCGCGCGTCTACCTGAAGGTGGAGCACGGCCGCCTGATCGTAACGAACGTCGATCCCACCGTTGCGGCGGCGCCGCTGAGCTGATCGGATGAAATACAACGAAACGATATCCTGTGCGTGCGTTCAATCGATCTTGTGATTCTGGTGAGACGTCACCGAGGCTTCGGCGCACCCGTGCCTCGCGTGGCATGCGCGACATCAACGAGACTCGCGAATCGTTCGAAGCGGGCGGTCGCGCCGTCACGAATGAGGCGGCCGAAACTCCGGCCCGATCGGACGTACACGGGAAGAGAGTTCGCGGGCATCGAGCTGAGCGGTTTCCAGCGCGTTTCGTCCGGCGGCATCGGTCGAGCCGTTGTCGCGATGTCGACGAACGTCACTCCGGATCGCGCCAGCAGCCGTGCGAGACGGTCGCCGTCGCGGGCAGGGTCGATGGCGAGCACTGGACCACCGCGGTCCGCCAGCAAATCGGGTGAGGACTGGAGCCCCTCGATAATTGACTGAAGGTCGGCGTCGCTGAAGTTCGCGAGCGTCAGCGAGCTCTCCGCGGCGGAGGCGATCACCGCGCTGGCGGCCGTGGCGTCATTGTTCATCAGGGCGGCGGAGAGAAACATCGCGACACGTGCCGGCAGGGCCTCTTTCGGCGTGCTCGTCGCGATCGCCCGCCAGACTTCCGGCGTGCGCGCGGCTGCGGCACGCATGCGGGCACGCCGCAGGGTTTCCGTGGCGGCGGAGCCGAGGGTCGAGTCCGTGCGCGCAAGCTCCTCCAACTCGCGGACCGTCGTATCGGCAAGCTCGCCGGAGTCGGCGGCGAGGAATGCTCTTGCGATCGCTTCCGTGGGCGAAGGAGACGAAGCGACGGACGCGGCGGAGGCCTTCGACGAAGTGGACGTCGGAGGGGCGGTCGCTGAGGCCAGGAATGCGAATTCTGAAGGCTGTAGCAAGGCCACCGAGTTGTCGATCGCGAGGGTGTCGACCCAGCGCTCGAGTTGCGTTTCGCGCTCGGCGATGGCCGCTTTCCGCCGCGGTTCCGGCGGCAACGGCGTTCGAAGCTCGAACGCGAGGATGTACTGGTGCCGCGTCTTCGTCGAGGGCTCGGAGTACGCGAGTGGCACCTGTTCCATCAGAACCAGCGTCGGCGTGGATCCCCCGGCCGCGAAGGTCATGCCGTTCCCGCTCCCGACGAGTCTCACGTGCGCAACGCCGAGCCGAGACGACGTCTGCCTCGTCGCGAACCCAGAGCTCTTTTTCTGCACGTGCCACGACCCGGGCAGTTGTTCCTCGGCCCCGCTAACGAGCGCATCAACCGAGTAGCCGGTACGTGAGGTCGACAGATCAGTGAAGGAGAGGAGCAGCATCGCCCCGCTGTCGTCGCGGCAGGCGAGGAGCGGCGGCGTCGTGACTCCCTCCGCGACAAGCCACGCCGGCGCCTCGGCAGGGCGCTCGCACTTCCACAGTGACGGCGGATCGGAGACGCGAACCGGAGCCGGAAGCGTCGTGGACTGAGCCGCCGCACCGAGGGCGAGGGCGGACAAGGCGGCGGTGAGAATCGCGAGACGGTACATGTTCATCGTTGGGTTCCTGCATTGGCGGGACATGGTGCGGATGAGTCGAGGGGGAGTGAGCTTCGGGCGCGAACGACGGCGTCGAACAGCGTGAGCCCTTCTCCCGATCGCCCGGGGAACACCCAGGTGCGCCATTCGTCCCGCGTAAGTTGATCGAGGATCACGGCTTCGAGTGCGCCCATGATCGAGAAGTACGGCACCATCGTGAGATCCGGCACGACCCCGTAGTCGATCGTCTGTTCGAGAACGCTCGTGTCGGGACGACCGAGCAGGGTCGCGGCCTCGCGCTCAAGATAGAGTGGAATCCCTTCGGTTCGCTCCCAGATGTCCTCCTCCATGGCAGGAGTCGGCAGGTCGCGATGGCGGATCCGTCTCAGCTCGATGAACTCGTCGACGCAGGCGCATTCCTCAGCGTCTTCGGTGCGCTTCTTCGCGCCGGCTCGCGCGGCCCACGCCAGCACGCGGATCTCGCGCGAGAGAAGCCCGGTCCGTTCCGCCTCGGTGGTGTATGCGTTCTGAAGCTCGGAACGCGACGTGTAGGCACCGGATTGCGCGTTGTCAGGAAGGCGCATCTCAAGCGGCACATCGTCCTCGCGGTCGGTCTGGTAGTAGGCGTGAAAACCTTCGTGAATCGCCGTGAGGACGATGTCCTTCAGATCCTCGCGAGGGTCGAGCTGCACGACGAGAACCGTCTGCTCGTCCGCGAGCCCGACCTCGGTGCCGCGAACGAACGAGTAGCGCGCGGTGAAACGGCCGGCGATCTCGTTTGCCCGCAGGGGACCGGCCAGCCCGGGCACGCAACGGCCGATGCAATACAACGCCTCGCCAGTGACATCGATCAGTAGCGGATGCGCTGCGAGCGTGTAACCGGGCCACAGACGGCCATGGAGCAGGAGTGTGAGATCGGCGATCACGGCGGCGGTGTGTCCAGGCAGTGATGCGATCCCGACCGCATACCAGTGGTTGGCGTTGCGGTCGGGAGTCGCGATCGGTGTCGGCGGTTGGTCGGGGCCGTCCACCGATTTGCATGAGAGAAACGAGAGGACTCCGGTGATCGCTGCAGCGGCCGCTCGCACGGAGAGACGGCCGAACCGGCCGGAGCGCTTACTGACTACGGGCCGGTGCGGCATAAGCTAGTCTTTCTTCTTGTAGGCCCACCCCCGCTTGACCACCGCAGGTTGCACCTCGTGCGTCTCGCGCTGAGCGACCAGCGCCGCCGAGTTGTCAAGCACGTTGGTTGTTGTGGTTGTGCGCGCCACCGTCACGGACTGCTTCACCGCGTACGCGTAGAAGTTGCTATCCGAAACAGGCGTGCGATCGATGCGATAGACGGCGTCCTTCAGGTATTCGTTATGCGTGTAGAAGTTGTAGACCTGAACGTTCGACTCAGCGGACGTGCACTTGTACTCGTACTGGTCGTGCGTGACCGAGCCCGAGTCGAGACAAGGACGCAGCCACGGACGCTGGACGACGGTTCCCGGTGGTGGGTCATCCGCAAACGCCGCAAACGCACCCAGAAGAAGGAGCAGTGAAACGAAAAGCCTCACACGAGACATAGAAAACCCTCCAAATGATGATTTATGGTGGACGACCCCGATTTCGTGCTGTGTTTCTGCACCGTCTGTGCCCGCAAATTCACGGCATTTCCGGTTCAAATCGCCAAGTCACTGGGCGTCTAGTGTCAACAATGTGCGCAGAGGTGCCACGATCCTGCACAATGTCAACCGCAGGCTCGTAATGCGCGCAGTGCCGCGCGATGTCGTGTAGTACGGCGTTGGCCGAGACATAGCGCTTTCGCGGTTGCTTCTCAAGAAGACACGCGATCAGCGCGGAGAGCCAACGAGGTATCGCGGGGCGCAGGTTCCGTACATTCTGGGCCGGCTCCTGAATGTGCGCGAGCAGCGTTCCCAATGAGGATGCGCGGCAGTGAGGTACCGCTCCGGTGAGCATCTCGAACAGGACGATCCCGAGGGAGTAAAGGTCGGTGCGAGCGTCGACGCTCCCTCCCAGCGCCTGTTCCGGGGCGAGATATTCGAGCGTCCCGAATAGGTTCCCGTTTCCATCGGTCTCTGTGCATGCATTCGTTTGACGGGCCAGTCCGAAATCGCCGAGCAGGACCCGTCCACCAGCGTCGAGGAGAATGTTTCCCGGCTTGACATCACAATGGACGATGGAGCGGTCGTGCAGTGCAGACAGCGCACGAAGGACCTGCCTGGCAATCTCGATCGCTCGGCCGATGGGCAACGATCCGTCCTTCAGAGCATGCCGAAGCGATCCCTCGTGCGCGAGCTCCATGGTCAGATACGCAGGCGGTCCCTCGGCGTAGTCGAAGAAACGCACGAGGTGCGGACAATCGACGGCCCGCGCAACCGCCGCCTCGTACCGGAAGCGCACGAGCGCCGCCTCCGTCGACCGGTCCGGCCGTAGGACTTTCACGGCGACGGCACAGGAGGTCCTGGAGTCGTCGGCGGAATAGACGACGGCGGAGCCGCCGATGCCGAGGACGTTGCGAATCGTATGACGGGACCCGAGACGCGTCCCGGGCGGTATGATCGCAACCGTTGCGCCGAGGCTGCCGCGGAAGCCATCGACGGTTTCCGTCTCGGCGCGCCGGTTCATCACGAGAGTCCGAGCCTTCGCATCTTCAGTGCGAGTCCGTTGCGCGTGATGCCGAGCAGTCGTGCCGCGGCGCTGCGGTTCCCGTTGCACTGGACGAGAGCTCGGGAGATGGCGCCGCGCTCGAGCGATTCGACCTGCAGTTGCAGCGGCGCAAGCGGTTCGGCCGGCGGGGATTGCACCAGCACGGCGTTGGGAGCGTCTGGCGGCGGATTCGGGGGCGGCTCCAGTTCGAAGTGCGATGCATCGAGAAGCCCGTTCGGCTCGCAGATCAGCATCGCCCGCTGGACCTGATTGCGTAACTCGCGGATGTTCCCCGGCCAGTCGTAGTCGATCAACGCCGCGAGCGCGGAGCGGCTAATGCCTCGCACGTTCTTGTGATGACGCGCAGCGGCCTCGTTCGCGAATGTCAACGTGAGACCGGCGATATCCTCGCGCCGGTCGCGCAATGCGGGAAGGTCGAACCGTAGAGCGCTCAGGCGATAGTACAGATCGGGCCGGAATGCGCCGTCGCGCGACAGTTGGAGGAGATTGCGGTTCGACGCGGCGATCACGCGAAGATGAATCGGACGCGGATTGACGCCACCGAGCGGTAGGATCTCGCGCTCCTGAAGCACGCGCAGCAGCTTGGCCTGAAGGCGGTCCGGCAGCTCGCCGATCTCGTCGAGGAAGAGCGAACCGCCCTCCGCCTGCGCAAAGCGGCCGGGCCTCGGGTCGACGCCCGTCGCAACGCGGCCGTGCACTCCGAACAGCTCCGCTTCGAGCAGTTCGGACGGAATTGCGGCGCAGTTGATGGCCACGAACGCGCCTGACGCATTCTTTCCTGCTGCGTGAACGAGCCGTGCAAAGAGCTCTTTCCCCGTGCCCGTCTCTCCCGTGAGCAGCACGTCCAGATCGCTCCCTGCAGTGGCGCGGAGCTGGTCCATCGCAGCGCGCATTCGCGCCGAGGATCCGATCACCATCGAATCGGGAACGGGCAGGGGCGCGTCGAGCGAAGCGCCCGCAGCCGCCGGCTCGGATTCCGGCCCAAAGGATTTGCAGGCCAGATATTCAATGAAGTCGAGTTGCCATTGTGCGGGACGCTGATCATGCCCGAAGACGGCCATGCACCAGCGCCGGCCATGAACAGACTCGATGACGTTGGCGGATTGTCGTCTCGTGATCTGACGTCTGCGCCGGCCTGGGACGATTCGTTTCAGAAACTCTTCGTCTGGAAGCGAGCCGGCAATCGATCGAATCGAGATTCTGCCGTCTTCGGCCCAGTTCCCGAGCGCCATCGTTTCGGCGGAGAGGACTTCGCGCGCTTCGTCCAGTCTCATGCTAAGAGTTCGTAGAAACAAGCGGTGCGACATTCCCTCGTAATTGCGAACGAGTTGCAGTGCCGCCGCCGGGCCCCCGGTCGAGGAGTCATGCTCGGTGCGCGTCTCCTCGGATGGCGAGCTGGTGGCGGTTTCCGCGACCTCGATCGCGATCTGCAGATCGGCTGTCTGTGCTTCTTCGAACGACAGCGTGGCGCGGCCGATGCGAAGCGTCGCGTCGAGAGGCAATTCCACCATGGTCACCGCCGCGCCGTTGACCACGAGCAGGTTCTTGGATCCGAGGTCGCGAATCAGAGCGCCGCGCTCCGTCCGCTCGATCTGTGCATGCCGCCGCGAAATGCCCGGGAAGGGGATGCACAGGTCGTTATCGGGCGCCGAACCCAAACGAAGGCGTCCCGGTGGAAGCTCGAAACGGAGAACCCGGCCCTCGTAGCGAGCCACGATGCATAGCATCCTGCCGATCTCCTCAATACGAATTCTGATCATGGACCGGGACGTGGATCCGGGCCGAAGCGTCGTCTCTTATGGGTTGCACCATGTAAAGACACCGCATCGATGACAAGGTGGCTTCTTGCGGACAGAGGGCCTTCCAGCTCCTCCTGGTATCCCCGCGCATAGTGCAATTGAGAGTGGCACTTGACGAGAGGGAGCGGCGCAATAGAAAGAAGCCGTCAAGTGGCGGCTTCTCGAGTCTCAATTCAATTTCGGCGAGGCCGATGTGGCTGGAACCCACGACCTCCGGAGTGACAGGCCGGTGGGCTAACCGGCTGAACTACCGCCCCAGGTTAGAAGCTACTGCGGGGCGCATGCGTACGTTCACTCGTACGTGTGACATCGCAAGATCGTAGCTGCGGCGTGAAGGGCCCTCATCCGGCTTCGCCACCTTCTCCCCCGCAAGAAACCGGCAGGGGAGAAGGACTCTCGACGAAAGAGCGTGGCAAGGATTCAAAGCAGACAGAGAAATGGGGGTTAACCCGATCTGACGTCGCCGCGGATGTCACCACTACAATCGCCGTGTGGGCTCTTCGGTATTCATCGATCGAGCGACTGTGGCCGGATCGAATGGCAATGCCATCGTGCGCGGCATCTCGCTGCGAATCGATCCGGGCGAGTCGGTGGCTGTCATCGGCAGGAGCGGGGCCGGCAAGACCACGCTGCTCCGGCTTCTCAACGGACTGGCTACGCCGCAGAGCGGAACGGTGGTCATCGATGGCCTTGCGTTGACCGGGTCCGGTCTGGCAGCGAGAAGGCGGCGCATCGGAACGATCCTGCAGGCTCCGGCGCTGTTTCCTCATCGGACGGTGTTTGAGAATGTGGCCACGGTTCCGCGTTTGCTGGAATGGCCGGAGGAGCGCATCCGGCGGACGAGTGCGGAATTGCTGGAACGGCTGGATATGCCCTTCGACCGCTTCGCCGGACGGTTTCCGCGCTCGCTTTCCGGAGGGGAACAGCAACGCGTAGGGATCGCCCGGGCCATGGTGGCCGCTCCGCCGCTGCTCCTCTGCGACGAGCCCTTCAGCGCGCTCGATCCGATCGTTCGGCGCGATCTCCAGGATGCCTTCGTGGCGCTCCGCGATGGCGGCGACGTCACCCTGCTTTTCGTCACGCACGATGTCGCCGAGGCGCTGCGGGTAGCGCGGAGAATCGTGCTGGTCGATGGAGGCGCGATCGTCGCCGACCTCCCCGCCGACGAATTCGTTCGCTCCGCGCATCCGCTCATTCATCGCTTTCTCGACGCTGCCCGAATGCCGGAGGCATCGTGAACGACCTGACCAGCGAGATCGTTCACGCCACGGCGCAGCACCTGCTCATCGTCGGCGTGGCCATGCTCGTGGCCACGTCGGCCGGCATTCCCATTGGCATCGCCTGCGTCCGCAATCGACGCTCCGGGCGCATTGTCCTCCGCCTGATCGACATGATTCAGACCATCCCCTCTCTGGCGCTGTTCGGGTTTCTAATCCCGTTGCCGCTGATCGGCGGCATCGGCATCCGCACCGCCATCGTGGCGCTGATCCTCTACTCGCTCCTGCCGGTAGTGCGGAACACGGTGACCGGAATCGCCGGCGTCGATCCGTTGATCGTGGAGGCGGCCACGGCGCTTGGGATGACCGAGCGCCAGCGATTGATGCGCATCGATCTCCCTCTGGCCCTGCCGTCGATCTTCGGCGGGATTCGCATCGCCACAGTAATCGCCATCGGCGTAGCCACCATCGCCGCGGCGGTCGGCGGCGGCGGGCTGGGGACGTTGATCTTCCGCGGTGTGGCCATGGTCGACAGCACCCGCATCCTCGCCGGCGCCCTGCCGGCCGCAGCGCTCGCCGTCGCAGCCGATCTGCTCTTCGGCGCCTTGGAGCGACTGGCTGCCAGACGGCTTGGCGTGTGAACTGCCAGAATGTCCGCCATGCGCCGAGTCCTTGCAACTCTCGCCATCCTCGTCTTGGCCGCCTGCTCGAAACAGAAGCCGATCGTCGTCGGCTCGAAGAACTTCACCGAGTCCGTGCTCCTCGGCGAGATCGTCGCGCAACGTCTCGAGCGCGCCGGATGCACTGTCGAACGCAAACTCGACCTCGGCGGCACGCTGGTCTGCGATAAAGCGATCACCGCGGGAGCGCTCGATGTCTATCCCGAATACTCCGGAACCGCGCTCACGGCCATCCTCCATCACGACGCCATGCGCGATCGCGCCGCGGTGATGAAGAAGGTGGCGGCTGACTACGAGGCACGCGGACTCTCGTGGGGGCCGGCGCTCGGGTTCGAGAACACCTTCGCCATGATCGTTCGCACCGCCGACGCGCAGCGGCGTTCGCTGAAGTCGATCTTCGATCTCGCCAAGGTCAGCGCCACCTTCCGTCCCGGCTTCGGCTACGAATTCGTCGAACGGCCGGATGGCTGGAACGGACTGCTGCAGCACTACGGACTCCATTTCGCCGAGGCGCCGCGAACGATGGATCTGGGACTGACGTATCGCGCGCTTGCCGCGGGCGAGATCGACCTGATCGCCGGCAACTCCACCGATGGCCTCATCGATGCGCTCCACCTCACCGTCCTGGCCGACGACCGCCACTTCTTTCCGCCGTACGATGCGGCGCTGGTCGTGCGTCATGACTTTGAAAGAAAATGTCCAGCTGGGCCGGCGGCACTGCAATCGCTGGCGGGGCGTCTCGATGCCCCGACCATGCGCCGTCTGAACCTGGCCATCGACCGCGATAAAAAGAGCCCCTCCGAGGTGGCTAGAACATGGCTGAAGGAACGGTGAGATCGAAACGCAGCCGTAACTGGACCCTGACCGCGGCCATCCTCGGCTCCTGCATGGCCTTCATCGATGGCACGGTGGTCAACATCGCCATCCCGGTGCTGCAGCGATCGATGGGAGCGACCGTCAGCGATACGCAGTGGATCGTCGACGCGTATCTGCTGGTGCTCTCCTCGCTCATGCTCGCCGGCGGATCGCTCGGCGATCACCTCGGACGCCGCAAAGTGTTCGTCATCGGGATCGCCATCTTCGCCGCCGCTTCCGCCGTTTGCGGCGCGGCGGTGAACCCCCAGCAGCTCATCGCCGCGCGCGCGCTTCAGGGTCTGGGCGCGGCGTTGCTGGTGCCGGGCAGCCTGGCGCTCATCACGGCCACCTTCCCCGCCAACGAGCGTGGCCGCGCCATCGGCACGTGGTCGTCTCTCACCTCGCTGGCCGTCATCGCCGGCCCTCTCTTCGGCGGCTGGCTGGTGCAGGCAGTGTCGTGGCGCGCGGTCTTCTACATCAACGTTCCGATCGCCGCGCTCACATTGCTGATCGTCTGGTACTCAATGTCGCCGGACAAGACATCGAAGGATGCCGGCCGGATCGACTGGGGCGGCACGATCCTGGTGACCACGGCGCTTGCCGCGCTCACATTCGGAATGATCGAAGCGCCGTCACGCGGAATGCGGAGCTCCCTCGTGATCGGATCGCTGCTCCTTGGGACGATTGCATTCATAGCCTTCATCGCACTCGAGCGCCGCGTCGAGAATCCGATCATGCCCCTCATGCTGTTCCGCTCCCGCGCCTTCTCGGGCGCGAACCTGTTGACGTTGCTGCTTTACGGGGCGCTTTCCACGGTGACGTTTCTAATGCCCTTCAACCTGATCCAGGTGCAGCACTACTCGCCCTCTCAGGCAGGAGCGGCGTTTCTCCCGTTCGTGGCCACGATGTCGATCCTCTCGCGTTGGACTGGCGGCCTCGCCGATCGCTTCGGCCCGCGGTTGCCGTTGATCGTCGGCCCGCTTCTGGCGGCTTGCGGATTCCTTCTCATGGCCAGACCCGGCATCGGCGGTTCCTACTGGACGACGTTCTTCCCCGCCGTCCTCGTCCTCGGACTGGGCATGGCCACGACGGTCGCGCCGCTGACGACGACGGTCATGACGTCATTCGGCGAGGAGAAGCATGCCGGTGCGGCGTCCGGCATCAACAACACCGTCGCGCGCGCGGCCGGTCTGTTGTCGATCGCGCTGTTCGGCGCGCTGTCGATCATGATTTTCGCGCCGGCACTCGACGCGCGTCTGGCATCGGAAGGGGCTGCCCCGGCAGTGCGCCAGGCGATGGCGGCACAGCGGCTGCGCCTGGCCGAAGCCAAGCCGCCGAAGACAGTCGACGCCGCCACGCGCGCCCGCGTGACCGCGGCCGTCGATCAGGCTTTCGTCCGCGCGTTTCGGATCAGCATGTTGGCCGCTGCCGTACTCGCCGCCGCAAGCGCCGCGGGAGCGCTGGTAATCGGCCGGCCTGCAAAGGCCGGGCAGGGAGCCTAATCCGCATTTCTCACGGCTTGGTTGAATCCTTTGCCACGCCGATGCGGCTTGAACGACGGTCCGGCCTTGTGGAAAGTCCCGACGCTGTGAGGCGCCTCGTGAACCCAATTTTCTCTATCGGTTCGCGGACATCAAAAAAGCCACCAAATGGTGGCTAGTGAGTCACTTAATTTGGCGGGGCCGACGGGACTCGAACCCGCGACCTCCGGCGTGACAGGCCGGCGTTCTAACCAACTGAACTACGACCCCGCGTTGGGAACTGGCTCGCTAACCTGCTGTGTGCAGGTGGCATTCCCGAGAACGGCGCATCCTACGGGCGGGTTGGCGGGGTGTCAAGATCACGTCAGCGCGAAATCGAGACGGAGCGTGAAGAGCGCGACCAGCCAGCCGAGGAGGATGACGAAGGCGGCGGTGATGGTGCGGTCGCGCGATGGGCTGCGTCCGATTGCGGCCAGCCAGTAGAAGAGCGGGAAGTCGACGAGTGCGTAGCGCGCCATCGATTGCAGGGAGCCGGAGCTGAGCGGCACGGCGGCGGACAGCAGCGTATACGCGGCAAAGGACCACTGGCGCCGCAGCAGGAACCAGACACCGGCCCCGATCATTAATAGTGCGGCGACGGCGTTGAGGGCGACGAAGTTCCACGGCTTGCTTACCGCGAGCCCGGTGTTGGGGAAGGCCATCGCAAATCGGCCGGCCGGAGAGCGGCCCCACAACGTCTGCGCGTGGACGAAGGCCAGCGGATCGCCGGTGTGGACGTAGAGATACGCGACGAAGGCGAGCAGGCTGAGAGGGATTGTCAGGAGCCACAGTTGCTGCATCGAGAGGCGTTGTCGCCGTTGCAACGGGAGCAGGAGGAGCGCGGGGAGGAGGCAGATGCCGATCACGCGCGTCGCCGCGGCCAGTCCGCCGAGGATGCCGGCGACGGGCCAGCGCTGGCGGGCGGCGGCGAGGAAACTTCCCGCGGAGAGCAGCAGGAAGAGCGACTCCGTCATCGGGAGTGAGAGGAAGTAGCTCGTCGGAAAGAGGGCGACGTACCACACCGCGCGTTCGGCCTCATCGTCCGAGGCGCCCATCGCGCGGGCCGCGGCAGCGACCGCGAAGAGGGCGCCGAGCAGCGCGAGGTTCGAGACGAGCACCGCCAGAATCCAGAACAAACGGTCGCTCGTCCCTCCCAAAGCCTTCAGCAGGATCGGATAGACGGGGAAGAACGCCCACGTATTTTTCGGTGCGCCGCCGGCCGTCGGCGGCTCGTATCCGGTCCCGGCGATCTGGCGGTAGTACCAGGCGTCGCCGACCATGATCATTCGCTGGAGTTCAGGCCACACGCGGCCGGCCGAAAGCGACACTTCCGTTCGCCAGATGGTGCCGTAGTCCTTGGTTACGAATGTGATCTGCGAGCCGATGATCAGCAGGACGAGGACCGCGGCGCGGCTGACCGCGAAGGCGCCGAGAACGCTGTAGTAGATGGTCCGGTCGGTACGGCCGACAGCGCTGGTTGCCTCCGGGTCGGCGCGGCCGACAGCGTTGGTTGCCTTCGGCTCGATCGGCACTGAGGCATGATTTCACGTTCTGGCGTTTTCTAGTTGTCGCGGCCGAGGGTGCCGCCATCGTCCGGCGTCGCGATGGACGCGACGATGCGCGCGGTGCCCGATTCCGCGGGAAACACTTCGACGTGGAAACGCCCCGTCGCCTCATCGAAATGCACTTTTCCGACGCGGCCTTCGCTGGCTGAGACGAGCGGCGAGGCAGGAGCCCAGCCGTGCACGATGATCGAGTGCTCCGAGGGCGCGAATTCGAGGGTGGCGTTGAGGACACCGTCGTCGGATAGTTCGCTGACGCGTTTTTTTCCGAGCGGGACGAATTTGCCTGCGTCGCCGACGAAAGCGATGCCCGATTTGCCGATTGGAACGGCAACGAGGTACGACGGATCGCCGTGAATGGTCTGCGTCCAGGGCTCGTCGCCCTGAATGCGGCGGCCGCGGTCCGATAACCAGTTGTAAACATAAACGTTGCCGCTGAGGCCGAGCGCTGACGGCGTGAAGGTGAATGTGCGGTCATCGGTGCGCGGGTGCGCGAAGATGTAGAGCGCGCGCATCGGACCGTGATCGGTGTAGGTGTACGAGACCAGCGGCTCGCCGGCGTTGTGCGCGTCGTTGAGGATGCTCTCGTCGGTCGGGACCGCGGGGACGTCAGGTTTGACGATGAGGCCGTCCGGCCGCACGGCGTAGAGCAGGTTCTCGGCGTTCACTTCGCCGAGGCGGTCGCCGACGCCGACGATGCCGGCGGAGAGGGTGGCGATGAGCGTGCTGACTTTCTCGTTGCTGCCGAAGACGTCGGTGAACGGATAGACGCCCAGTGCCGAAGCGAGGCGCGAGCTGTAGAAAAACTGGTCCCATTTGTCGCGCGTGAAGACGTCTTCGCTCACGCGGATGGTGGTCAGGTTGCCGTACTTCGTGCTCTGCAGGAAATGGCGTGGGGTGGCCATGCAGTACTGCATCGAGAGGCCGAACATGTCGCTCATGCGGGCCATGTTGTCGACGAACGCATTCTGATCGTCGAGGTTGTAGGCGGCGGTGGCCCATTCGTCCAGCCAGTCCTGTTCGTAGCCGAAGACGCCCCAATCGCGGAGGTTCGTGCCCACCGTCATCCAGTAGGCAGGATCGACGATGACGTTGTTCGACATCTTGTACTTCTGGCGATACGGGCTCTTCGCGTCGATCCAGCGGGCGTGCGTGATGAGCGGCAGGCCGAGGTCCTTCTGAAAGCCGCCGAGGCCTTTGGGGAAGATGTCTGGGTGTGCTTCGTAGCGGGTAATCCCTTCCGGGGTCCACGGCGCATAGTGATTCCAGTGGCCGTCCTCGCCCTTCGGATACCACCAGCTGTCGATTTGCATGTAGCCGAGCGCGAGGCCGGCTTTGGCGAATTCGTCCTTCACCGCCAGGAGCGTACCGGTGTATCCCAGCGACTCCTCGAAGGCGTAGTAGTAGCTGGCGCCGTTGTCCGTCCAGTATCCGAGGGACTTCAGGCTGGGATCGGCGTCGTTCGGCGGACGGACTTTGCCATTCAGATCGGTCAGGGCGTGACCCCAGTCGTCGAACGCGCGATTGATGCCGTTGGCGACGACGAGGAGGGTGCGATGGGCCAGTCCGCGCGGGATGTCTTTGATGCGCGGGCTGATGCGGCTCTCGATCTCGTTCGCATCGGTGAGGTTCAGATTCGCGACCATGAAATCGGACGCGGGGGAGAGCAGGAACGAATGACCCGCGTCGTCGAAATACACCCACGGCCCTTCGGCGCCGGACAGGTCGAAGTGAAACTGCGACCACTTTCCGCGGAACGAGAGGCGTCCGGGAACTTCGGGCGAAACGGAGAGTTTCGGGAAGCCGGGACCGTTCGCGGCGGTGGTGGTGTATCGATCGGTGAAGAGCACGGTGGGGCGGCCGGGATAGGTGCGAATCGAGCCCTCGCGCGCGCCGAAGTTGAAGGTGATCTCGTGATAGTCGCCGATGCCGTCGTGGCCGGCGACAGTTTTGAGCGCGGACGGCGATGCCGGCAGCGTCCCGGTGAAAACCCAGAGGGGATCGGCGGTCCGGATCGAGTAGTGGCCGTTCTCTTCGACGGTGACGGTGATGCCGGTGGAGGCCTCGTGAATCGTCTCCGCCCGAAGAGGGACGATCGCCAGGAGAAGCAGCGTCGCGGCGAGTGCACGGAGCACACGCGCAGACGAACACAAAGGGGCTGCGAGCCCTGAGATCGCGCCTGTCATCGGGGGAGTTGGTTTTTGGAACCGGTGCGATTGTAGAGGACGACTTCGGCTGCGTCCAGACGAATTATTGGGCGCTGACGCCGAACGCGTAGATGTTGCCGTAAAGGTCGCCCACGTAGATGCGGCCGCGGGCGATGGCCACGCCTCCGAATCCCCACGCCTTCATGTCGAAGGACCAGAGGAGGGAGCCGGTGGCCGCGTCGAGCGCTGCCACGGTCTTGCCGCCCGCGGCGAAGACGACGCCATTGGCGAAGGAGACGGGACCGACCACGGGACCATTAAAGGTGTGCCGCCACATGATTCTGCCGGTTCGAGGATCGACCGCGCTGACTGCGCCGAAGACGGTGGGATCGATGGTGTCGCGCGGGATCCCGCCGCCGACGTAAAGCCGCTTGCCGTCGAAGGCTGCCGTCGATAGCGTCCCCTGGCCCTGTTGCGGAACATCGCCGCCGACGGCGATGGGCGCGATCCATACCGGGCCGGCAGCGAGGTCGTCGCGGTCGAAGGCATAGTAGCCGCCGTCCTTCTGTCCGGCGCCAACGAGTTGGCGTCCCTTCGAGTCGGTGAAGAGGGTGGGCGAGGAGCCCCAGTCGCCGTCCCAGTACGCACCCGTATCATTGGGGAGCTTCCAGCGGTCTTCGATCTCGAAAGTCTCGAGGTTGAGGCGGACGATGGAGAAGGAGTCGCCGTCTTCCCACGAGTGCGCCGAGCCGGTCGTGACGAAGATGTCGCCACGCTGCGTATCGACCGCCGGCGACGTCCATACCCCGCCCCCCACCTTATCCTCGGGGACAAAATAGCTGGACTTGAGCTCGACTCCGGTGGCGGGATCGAGGGCGACGATGGCGCCGCGCGGGAAGGGGTTGTCGCAGTTGCTGGCGATGCCCTGGATCACTTTTCTGCCAGCCACCGCGGGCGAGCACCAGCCGTAGTAGCCGCCTGTGGCGGAGTTGTCGCCGAGCGATTTCCGCCAGATGACGCTGAGGGTGTCCGCGTTGAGGGCGTAGAAGGCGTCATCGCCGCCGGCGACGTAGGCGATGTTGTCGACGATGTTCGCCGAGGAGGTGATGCCGAGAACGGCGGGATTGCAGGCGTCGCTCTTGGTCTGTCCAAGGTCGATCGACGCGATGACGTCGCCATTGGCTGCATCGAGCGCCCACTCGCTCCCGCCCCAGTCGCCGATATAGACCTTCCCGCGAGCGACGGACGGCGCGGACGCGACCGGACCGCTGAGCGTCCGCGACCAGAGCAGGTGGAGATTGGCTACGGTCGCCGTGGAAAGGATCTGTTCCCCGACGGCCACGCCGTTCATCGAGTTCGAAGCGCAGTAGCGGGGCCAGTCGTTATCCGGACCGCGCGACAGGCGCCGCCGTATGATGCCCCCCGACCTCTCCGCCCCGACCGTCAGCGCGCCAAAACAAAACAGCAGAGCACCGGCGGCTGCAATCCTCCAGCGATTGTTCTTCCCACGCATCACCCGATCTCCTGAGTAGTCCCCGCTCTCTGCTGTGCCCGGATGCCGCACTATCAAGAGACTGGCCAACGACACCTCCGTTGACGCGGAAGGTGTGGCGATTGGGTAACAGTGGTTATTTGCGAGGCCGTATGGCCTGCAACGCGTGATCAAAGTCACATGCTGACCGTAGCTACTTCGAGTCGCACGCCAGCGTTGTCGATGTGATCTGGATGTTCCACTCCGCGAGCTTGTCGAGGTCGCGATCGATTGGTGTCGCGACGCCGACGCTGGCGCCAGCCTTCTTCGTGATCCCGATCAGGGCGCCACAACCGTTGAACAGACCGCCGCCGGAGCTTCCGCTGTCGGCGATCAGGCTCTCGAATTCCAGATCGGACGAGGCGCGCCGCGAGAACTTTTCCGGCGTCGCGGCCATTTTCCAGAGGACGCCTCCGGGATGTCCGACGCTGCGGACAGTCGCGCCCAGCACGAGCTCGTGTGGATTGCCGACCACGAGGTTGGCGAACTCCGGCAGTCCAGCGGTTGTGGTCGGGATGGAAAGCACGGCGAGATCGAGCGCGTCATCCGAGAAGTCCAGCACGGTTACGGGGAACGATTCGCCCGCCAGCGAGAAGAACGACACTGTCACGTTCTCTGCCTTCCTCTCGCCCGACCAAACTACATGCTGCGCGGTGAGGATGTAGAGGCGGCTCATGGTTTTGCCGACCACCACTCCCGCGCCGAGGGTCTGCGCCTTCGCGTTCCGAATGTTGACGACGCGCTCCCGCGGATCGACCTTTTCGACCGCTGCGGGCTGGGGCGCTGTGGGCTGCGGCGCCACGCGCTCGGGTTGGGGAGCGGGGACTTCGCCCTCGATCGAGATCACCAGCTTCAGGAACAGGCCAACATGGCTGCGGCTATTGTCGTTATCGTTATGAACTTCGCATGCCTCCGCGTCGAGCTTGCCGATGCCGATCTGCGGCAACCGCGTGGTTTTCACGGGCCGGTCGACAATCAACGGGGCGGCGATCGCCTTCAGGATCAGGTCGTCTATCTGAGCCGTCGTGAGCTGCTCGGCCTCTGCGTAGGTGGTGGCCAGCTCGGCCGGCGCCAGATTCCTGTTGATCACCAGCCGGGGCCCGCGCGTCGTAAAGACCATCGCGCCGAGGTAAAGCCCCTCGGGCAGCGCACCCATCCGCGTGCCTATCCCGGCCACTTCCACGAAGGACTCCGTTTTCAGAGACCCCTCCATATTGGTGATCGCGCTGCCGACGGTGCAACGAATCCCCTGGGCATCGGTGCGGGCCAGCTCCCGCTTTAGCTTCAGCCGAGGCACTGGCGACCCCGGCGATGCCGCAACGCGCCCCGGCAGCAACAGCAGCACGCACATTCCGAAAGTCAATATCCTGACCATCGCCACATCCTCCTATCCGCGCGGGCGGAACCACTGCAGAATCGAGACGAGGAGTCCGGCCAGCCACATCGCCGATGCCCAGTAGACCGCCAGACCCGAATCGGCGCGCAGGGTTTCCAGCTCACTCGGCATGAGTGACTGCCGCTCTTCTCCGATGCGCAGGTCGTCGACCCGGCCGACCAGCGCCACATGGAATCCTGCCGGCGTGACGAGCAGCTCGTGCAACCGCCCTTCGAAACCGTGGAGCTCTACGCTGTCGCCGCGGACCAACGCCGTGGTCCTGTCGACACGCCGGAGGTGGACCGAGCCCTTGCTGATGCTCGACCGACGCACCGTGATGGGGCGCCCTTCGTTTGTAATCTCGATCTCTTCGTCGAAGTCGATCGCCGAGACGGTGAGCGGCTCGAGCGGGGTGTTCTCCGCGCTTTTCGTGATGACGTTGAAATCCAATCTCGTTGCGCCACCGCGAACGGTGAAGACGCCGGGTGGATCGATGGTGAGCGTATTCGCCGATCCGTCTTCGTACTCAGCGTGCAGCGTTCCCTCGGCCACGACCTGAATCGACAAGTCCGCACCCGTGGCCGCGATGCCCAAGCTCCCGACCTGGGGCACACGCCGCAGATCGAGCTGTTTGACGTTCGTCAGATCGAGTCCCTTCAGCAGCAGCGTGCAGTCGGCGGAACAACTGAGCTTTTCGATCCGGGCTTTCGACGCGGCCGGTCCCTTCTCCTGCAAGGTAGAGTGACCGCGCGGAGCGATTTCCGTCACGGGGAGCGACTGCAGCAGGGAGCGGAGCTGTCCTGACGGCGCGAGGTGGACCGCGCCTGCATCGATCTGCGCGTCGACTTCGGCGCGATCGACCTTCTTCCATACCAGGATGGCCGAGGTGACGAAGCAGACGATGAATACCGCCGCAGCGGCGATCGACGGTCCTCGCGCTTTCCTTGGGAGACGCGAGCGGAGGTCCTGGAGCAGCATGACGAGGCGGGCGTGCTCGGCGGGATCGCGCGGCTGTTCGGCGCTTTCGAGATGCGCCTCCAGCGCGTCGATCGCCGCGCGGACGTCGCCCGCGAGCTTCACTTCGCCGGCTCGCACAGGTACAGCTCCTCGGCTGCCGGAAGGCCGTTGTCGCCCTTGCCGCTCATCTCGAAGTAGAAGCAGCGGCCGGGCTGCAGCGAGACGTCGGCGTAGACCAGTGTGTCCTTGTCGAGGCGGCCGCTGAACCGCGTCCAGCCGGTCGTGCTCTCCACCGTTTCGCGATCAGGGGCGTACGTGGAGATCTGCCAGCTCAACTTCTGAAACGATGCGCCGAGGCAGAACTGCAGGCGGCGTTGGCGCGCGCCGGCGCCCGGCGCGGCGGTTCCCGTCGTCACCGGCAGATAAATGCGCTGTGGCGTGCCGCCGACGTTCAGCCGTCCCGTGAGCACAGCTCCCAGATCGCCCTCGCGCACTCCTCCGGCGGCAGCGGTGTGCGTGTCCCAACGGAACTCGCGTTCGCCGCGCGCTGTGCGGCGGTCCATCCGATACAGCGACGTGCGGCGCAGGTTCTGCGCGGTCAGCCACGAGTCGCCGTCCGCGCCCATGCTTCCCCACCGCAGCACGACCGTCGTTCCCGGCGTGAGCTCCTGCTGCGAGGCGTCGAAGGCTACGAGCGCGATGTCGGACGCGCTCACGTTGCGCGAGCGGTATCTTCCCTCGCAGCGGTCGCCGCGCTCCTGATAGCCGCTTGCCGACTGCGCGTCCAGCGGCAGCGCCGGATCGCAGTGGTGAGCCTGTTGGGCCGCGGCTGCGAACACGAATGCCAACGCCGCGAGCGCAGCCCATGGCGCAGTTCGGGAATGCATTTTGTACGTAAGGATTTTGCGACGGTAACAGTCACCGCAGAAGCTGTCAAACCGCCCGCGTTTCAAGAATAAATGGGAAGTGCAGTGGCGTCGGCGAGCCGCGGCGCGTTCGCATCCTTCGTCGACAGTACCGGCTGCGCGATGGGCCATTCGATTCCGATGGCCGGGTCATTCCAGAGGATTGATCGGTCCGATGCCGCGTCATAAAGACTCGTGCACTTGTAGACGAGGTCCGAGTTGTCTTCCAGGGCGCAGAAGCCGTGGGCGAAGCCGGGTGGGATCCAGAGCATGAGTTTGTTCGCGTCGCTCAGCTCGAGGCCGAACCAGCGGCCGAAGGATGGCGAGCCGCGGCGGATGTCGACGGCCACGTCGAAGATCGCGCCGCGCGTGCAGCGCACCAGTTTGCCCTGCGCGTTCGGCTCCTGGTAATGCAGGCCGCGCAGGACGCGGCGGGCGGAGCGGGAGTGATTGTCCTGCACGAACGCGTCGGTGATGCCGGCCTCGCGGAGGACGTCCGCGCGGTACGTCTCCATGAAAAATCCGCGGTCGTCGCCGAAGACTTTCGGCTCGATCAGCAGGACGCCGGGCAGGCTGGTTTCGTGGATGTTCAAGGCCGGCGGATGATACGACAGCTCGTTTGCGGTATTGTTTCCCCATGCGCGCGCATTTCGCATTCACTTCGAACGCTGTTGCGAGCCAGGCATCGGACGCGTTACGGGTCGTCGTCGTCAGCAGCGCGCCGCTGGTGCGCTCCGGTCTTCGGACGATTCTCGGCGCATTCGATGACCTCGATCTGACCGAAGCCGATCCGACTCGCTTACGCATCGTCAACGCCGACGTGATGCTCTGCGACGGCACGCTGCCCGATGTCGACGTCCCCGCGCTCGTGCTCGTCGTCGACGCGGCCGGCGCCGCGGATGCGCTGGCGTCCGGTGCGCGCGGCGTGCTCGCGCGGACTGCTGCACCTCGGCGGATGCACGCGGCGTTGCACGCGGTCGCCGAGGCCGAAATCGTCATCGATGACGCGTTCGCCGATCATCTGCTGCGGCAGACGCGCGCCGAGGTCGAGATGATCGAGCCGCTGACGGCGCGCGAGCGCGAAGTGCTGCGCCTCCTCGCCTCCGGCCTGACCAACAAGGAAATCGCGCAACGCCTCGGGGTCACCGACCACACCATCAAGTTCCACGTGAACGGCATCCTCGGCAAGCTCGGCGCGGCTACGCGCACCGAGGCCGTGGTGGAAGCGGCGCGGCGCGGCATCATCGCGGTGTAGCAAATGCCGGAGATCACGCCGGACGCTGATGAGGCGAGAGAACGGCACGAGTGGCATCTCGCCGGCGTCATCTTCTTCGCACTGATCGCGCTCTTCGTCCTCTACGAGACGTTCGTGATCCTTGAGCCGTTCCTCGCGCCGATCATCCTCGGCGCGGTTCTGGTCACGGTGACGTTCTCCATCTTTCAGCGCGTGCGCGATCGGATGCACGGCCATGCCAATCGTGCCGCGGCCGTGATGCTGTTCCTGATCACGTTCGTAATTCTTTTGCCGGCGCTGCTGATCATCCTGCTCCTGGTGCAGGAGGCGAACGTGCTCGTGAAACATCTGCAGTCGGGTGATGCCACGCGTGCGTTACAGCGCCTCGACATCAGCAATCGGATGCCGTGGCTGAAGCGCATCGCGCCGAATTTCGATCCGGCCGCGATCAACCCTTCTCGCGTGATCATGCCCATCGTGCAGAAAGCTCCGGCGTGGGTCGCGGAGCATGGCGCGGGTCTCATCGGAGGCATCGCCGGCGTGGTGATCGCGCTCTTCCTCGTGCTGCTTTCCGCGTACTTTTTCTACGTCGAGGGCGAGACGATCGTGGCCGAGGCGGCGGCGCTTTCGCCGCTGCCAGCGCGCTACAACCATCAATTCGCGGAGAACTTCAAAGCGGTCGTCGACGCCACCTTTCGCGGTCAGGTGATCACGTCGCTGACGCAGGGCATCTTCATCGGCATTGGTCTCGCGATCGCCGGAGTTCCCGGCGCGATTCTTTGGGGCGCGGTGGCGACGGTGTTGTCGTTGCTGCCGATCGTCGGCTCCGCGGCCGTATGGATTCCTGCTGCGCTCTGGCTCTACATCACCGCGACGATGGGCGAGCGGACGTTTTTCGGCGTCATCTTCCTGACCATCTGGGGCGTCGTCGTGGTTCCGATCATCGAGCACGTGGTGCGGCCGTGGGCGATGAAGGGAAAGATGCAACTCCCCGCTATCCCGCTCCTGGTCTCCGTCCTCGGCGGGATGGAGGCCTTCGGCTTTGTCGGTCTCGTTGTCGGCCCGCTGGTCTTCTCGCTGCTGATGTCGATCATCGACATCTACAAGCGGTCGTTCCGGATTCCGATCAGCGAAGGCGACATCGCGTAGCCGCACGGCTGGCGGCTTGGGGAGGCTTTGAACCACAAAGACACAAAGGACACAGAGAAATCCCTTTGTGATCTTTGTGTCTTTGTGGTGAAACGATTTTCTTGCCCAAGGCTCAGTCACGGGTACGTACGAATCGCGCGGCCGTGATGCGTTGCAGCAGCCACAGAACGCCGAGCGCGGCCATCGGCAGGATGAGCGCCTCGACCGAGAGCCGGTGCCGTCCTTCGACGTAATAAACGCTCTGGCCGCAGGAGACGAGAAACGCCATCGCCGAGAGAAACCAGACGTCGACGCGACGGCAGACCGCCGCTCCCGCGATCCAGAGGAACAGGAGCGTCATCCACCACATCACGTAAACGAGTTTAGCCGCCGGCGAATACAAGAGGCCCCACTGCGGCGAGAACCACCAAAAGTACGCGAGCCGGTTGCCGATCCGGACGATGGCCGCGGCCGGATCGCGGCGGATGTACCTCTTCGCTTCCTCGAAGAAGATCCGGTCGCGCGCGAGCTCGTCGGCGGCCCGGATTCGTTTTTGAAATTCGGGCGGCGCCTGAAGGTGGATCGGAGTTCCCGCGCCATCGATCGCTGAACCGGTCGTGGATGGATTGTGGCCGAGCCAGAATACGAAGCCCGATCCGCTGCGGGTGAGCACGAAATCGTGCAGCACGATGGCGTTCCGGATCGTCCACGGCGCGATGACGGCGAGCGTCAAGGCGATCACGGCGGCCGATCGCATGAAGCGCGTTTTCAGCGTGTCGCCCGTTCGCCATGCGATCCACACCAGCGGCAGGAGAAACAGCAGGATGGTCGGACGGGTCAGTACGCCGAGGCCGATGACCGCGGCCGCAATCAGTCCGCGGCGGAGCGTGGGAAGCTGGCGATACCGGATCACGGCACCTCCCGCGGCGACGAAGAAGAACGTGTCGAACACGAGCGGATGCAGGATGCAGCTGTAACGGATGAAGCCGGGATGCACCGCCATCAGCAGCGCCGCGACGACGCCAACATCGCCTCGGCCGCTGGCCAGCATTGCGACGCGCCCGAGCAGCCATACGGTCGCTGCCGCGATCAAGAGCTGCAACAAAACCATCGCCATGAGGCTGTGGTTCGTTACCAGATACACGCCCGCGGCGACGAACGGATACAGCGGCTCGGCATACGCCCGGGCCGTCAGCGGGTCGTGCGGGTACTTGAATGAGAACTCGTGATGCTCGACGAGGTTCGTAGCGATCTGCTCGGTCTCCCACACCTGCGGTGCGCGCAGCTCGCCGCTCGCCGTCGCGTACGCGAAGCGCAATGCGAACGCGAAGATGGCGATGGCGATGAGAGCGCGTTGAGAGTTGAGCATGCCGAACCTTAGATGAGGACCGCCCGAAGTCTACTGCCGTACGAAATTTGCCGTCGTTGGCCGCGTTTCGGGATCTAACCTTCGTAACTGTTCTCCGTCCAATACGTCGAATCGCATGAACGTGAAGACTTTGATCTCGTGCGCAGTGGTCGTGCTGGCGTCCGGATGCTTCTCGGGATATCGCTCCGAGGCTGACTCGAAATCGCTGCGTGTGCGGCGGGGGACGTTTGCCAGCGACGTCGTCATCACCGGCGAATTGCGGGCAGCGCGCGGCGAGGAGCTGGCGGTGCCGCGGTTGCCGCAGTGGCAGACGTCGATCAAGTGGATTGCGCAGGACGGGATCGAGACGAAGAAGGGCGATCGCATCGTCGAGCTCGACAACTCCACGTTCTCCACCAACCTCGACGCCAAGCGCCAGGCCGTTGCGCAGGCCGAGCAGCAGTTGCAGCAGAAAGAGGCGGAGTGGAAGGCCGACATGCTCGACAAGCAGCTCGACGTCGAGCGGAAGCGGGCCGATTACGACAAGACCAAGTTGGATGCGGCCGTGCCGAAGGAGATCGTGTCACAGCGCGACTTCAACGACCGGCAGATCAAGTTCAAACGTGCCGAGGTCGAGTTCGCGAAGGCGGTGGACGTGTTGAAGTCGCAGCGGACTTCGGTGAAATCCGATCGTGACAACCTTCTGCTCAGTCTGCAGAAAGCGCAGCGGGAGTTGGGCGTCGCCGAGCGCGCTATCGATGAACTGATCCTGCGCGCGCCGCACGACGGCATCGTGGTCATCCGCGATCATCCGTGGGAAGGCCGACGGCTGCAGGAAGGCGATAGCGTCTTCATCGGCCTGCCGCTGGCGCAGTTTCCGGAGATGTCGTCGCTGCAGGTCGAAGCGGATCTTCCCGACGTCGACGATGGCCGGATCGGCGCGGGGATGCCGGCCACGATCGTTCTCGATGCCTATCCGAACATGGCCTTTCCCGGCCGCGTGTCATCGATTTCCGCGGTCGCGCAGGAAAGCAGCCGCACGTCACTGCGCCGCGCCTTCCGCGTGATCGTCGCACTCGATCGTCTCGACGCGGCGCGCATGCGGCCTGGCCTCTCGGCGCGCGTGGTCGTGCACGCGATGAAGCAACCGAATGCGCTGCTGGTCTCGCGCGCGGCGATCGATTTCTCGGGCAAGAAGCCGCGCGCGTATCGAGCGGACGGAAAGTTGATCGACATCATCCTCGGCGCGTGCAACGCGCAGGAGTGTGTGGTCAAGAGCGGATTGAACGAAGGGGAGACGCTGGGCCATGCGTAGCATTGCGAAAAGCAACGCGTCTGAAAAAATGAGGATTCGTGCTTGCCTGACTCGCGGCACATTTCGCGAAGCTTTGGAGTGCGGTGGCGAACGAGCCACCGCTTTGGGAGGGAGGGGGACCGACCCTCGAAGACGGAGCAAGCATCACACGCGGCGAGTGGTCACGATTCCACCGCCCTCCCAAAGCGGTGGCCCTGCCACCGCACTCCAAAGTGCTCCGCACGAAACGGGCGCCACATCCTCACAGCGGCTCAGGAAGACAGCGTATGCGTAAGAAATCTCTCCTCGCCGTCGGCATCGCCATCGCCGCCGTGCTCGCGGGCGCGGGGTGGACGCGCAACAAACTCGCCGCCGATCGTCAGGGCGATTGGGTGCGCGTCACGACCGGCGATCTCGTCACCGGCATCGACGTCACCGGCACGCTGGCCGCGGTCGATTCGGGCAGCTTCGGGCCGCCGCAGGTGAATGATGTGTGGGACTTCAAGATCTCGATGATTGCGCCCGAGGGGACTGATGTGAAGGTCGGCCGCCCGGTGCTCGGATTCGATACGACGGAACTGCAGAAACGCCTCGACGAGAAGAGCGCGGAGAGCGAGCAGGCGCGCAAGGAAATCGAGAAAGCGCACGCTGACCTGGCGCTGCGCCGTGAAGACGAAAAGCTCAAACTCGCTGATGCCGAAGGGCGGTTGCGCAAGGCGCAGTTGAAGTTGGAAGGGCCGTCGGAAATCGTTAGCAGCAAAGACCGCAGGCAGGTCGAGCTCGATTTCGGATTGGCGAAGCAGGAAACCGAGTCGATCCGTCAGCGCATCGCGTCGTTTGAAAAGGCGGCGGCGGCTCAGATCGCGCTGCTGACCAGCAAGCAGCAGACGGCGGCCGCGGTGGTGACGGATACGCAGAACGCGATCAAGGCCATGACCATCCTTGCGCCGCGCAACGGCACGATCGTCTACGTGACGAACTGGCGCGGCGACAAGAAGAAGGTCGGCGACAACTGCTGGCGCATGGAGCGCGTCCTCGAGATTCCGGACCTGGCGCGGATGATGGCCAAGGGCGAAGTCGACGAAGCGGATGCGGGGAAAGTCGCCGTGGGACAGCGTGTCATTTTCAATCTCGACGCGCATCCCGACGAGGAGTTCGCCGGCACGATCAAGGAAGCGTCGCGCACGGTCGCGCAGCAGCAGGGGACGAAAGATCCGATCAAGGTGCTCAAGGTCAACATCGTCCTCGACCGCACCGATCCCGCCAAGATGCGTCCGGGCATGCGCTTCCACGGCACGGTGGAACTGGGCCGCGCGAAGAGCGCGTTGCTGATTCCGCGCAATGCGGTCTTCGTCACCGATCGCGGTCCGGTCGCGTATCGCCGCGGAACGTTTTCGGTGACCGCGATTCCGCTGAAACTCGGGCGCGAGAGTGAAAAGTCGGTGGAAGTGCTCAGCGGGCTTACCGCCAGCGATCGCGTGCTCGTTCCGAAAAGTGCAGACAAGGAACAGGCGAAATCGTGAGCTGGTCTGCCGTCAAGCACGACGGAGCGCTGGCGTCCTCGCCGGCTGGCCCGGCGGCGTCTCGCCGCCGAACCGGCAACCCCTCCACATTCGCTGGTAACACGACGCCGGCGCAAGCCTCCCATTCGGCGGCGGGGACGCCGCCGAGCCAGCCGGCGAGACGCCAGCGCTCCGGCGCCGCGAACGCTCTGCTTGCAAGCATCTTTCTATTCGCCGGTTGTCATCAAGCCAGCGACATCCCCACCTTCCGCGTCGAAGCCGTTCGTTTCGCGCGCCGCGTCACCGCCGACGGCAACCTGAAATCGACGAAGGCCACGGTTCTTTCCGCGCCGCACGACGCGCCCGGCCAGCTCAAAATCGCCTGGATCGTCCCCGACGGCGCGCTACTGAAGAAGGATGAAGTCGTGGTCCGTTTCGATCCGACCGATTACGAGACGCAGTTGCAGGCCGGACGCGAGGATCACGACACGGCCGGCAACAAGCTGTTCAAGACGGACAGCGAGTCGTCGACGACGCGGACGAACCTGCGCCGCGACGCGCGTCAGGCCACCGACGAGTTGCTCGCGGCGCGGCAGTTCAAATTCGACGACGCCGAAATCTTTTCGCGTTTCCAGCGCGTCGAATCGCAGATCGACGAGACCCTTGCCGGCCATAAAAAAGAACACGCGGAAGGCGTCCTCGGCGTTCGCGCCAAGCTTTCCGCCGCCGATCGCGATCTCGTCAACATCGAGCAGCGCAAGGCCGACCTCAAGATTCGCAACGCCGAGCAGGGACTGCACGCGCTGGAGATGCGCGCGCCGTACGACGGCATCCTCGTGCTGCAGCACGACTGGCGCGGCGACGTCGTTCGCGTCGGTGACACGGTCTGGCCGGGCAGTCCGATCGGCGAGATTCCCGATCTCAAGTCGATGAAAGCCGAGGTCTTCGTGCTCGAGGCGGATGCCGCAGGGCTGGCGGTAGGCGAGAAGGCCACACTGACGATCGAAGGAAAGCCGGGCTCCGTCATCACCGGGAAGATCTCGCAGGTCGACAAGCTGGCCCGCCCGCGTTTTCCGCGCGTGCCGGTTCAGTACTTCGGCGCCACGATCACGCTCGATCACACCGACCCGACGCTGATGAAACCGGGCGCCCGCGTCCGAGCCGTGCTCGACGTCGAGAACCGCGACGGCGCCTTCTCCATCCCGCGCCAGGCCATCTTCGAAAGGCAGGGGAAGAAGCTCGTCTATCGCAAGCACGGTGACAAGTTCGATGCGGTCGTGATCGAGATAGGGTCGTCGTCAGCTGGTCGCGTCGTCGTGACGAAAGGTCTCGCGAAAGGCGACGAGATCGCGTTGCGTGATCCGACCGAGGAAAAGGATGCGTAGCGCATCATGACCACACCCGAAACCTTCACCGTCGCGCTGCAAAATCTCGCCACGCACAAGCTGCGGACGGCGCTGACGATGCTCGGGATGATCTTCGGAGTCGGCGCGGTCATCGCCATGCTGTCGATCGGTGCCGGCGGCGAAAAGAAAGCGCTCGAAGCGATCGGACGCCTCGGACTGCGCAACGTCATTGTGCGCGCGAAGACCGTGAAACCCGAGGAGCGCGCCGAGCTGCGCAAGAAATCGCTCGGCGTTTCGTTGCGCGATGGTGAGGCCATCAGCGAGGCCGTGCCGCGCGTGGAGATGGTTCTGCCGCGCGTCGAAGTCAAGCCGTACAAGATCATCGCTCCCGGCGCGAAGGCGAAGGGGAAAGTCCTCGGCGTCTCCTGGCGCTTCCCGCGCGTGGCAACGGTGTCGCTCGCGGACGGGCGCATGTTCGACCAGCGCGACGAGCAGGAGTACGCGCAGGTCTGCGTCATCGGTCAGGAAGTGCGGCGGAGTTTGTTCGGCTACGGCCCGGCCATCGGCAAGCACCTCAAGGTCAACGATGTCTGGCTCGAAGTGATCGGACTCTTCGCCGGCGAAGAGCCGGGCACCGCGTCGTCGAAGGATGTGCCGGTCGCCTCGAACGCGCAGGAAATCTGGATTCCGGTATCGACGGCGATGCGGAAGTTCGACCGCGATCCGCTCGATGCGCCGGTCGACGAGTTGCTGGTGCAGGTGCAGGACGGCGTCTCCACGCGCGACGCTGCGACGCTGATCCGGCCGCTGCTGGAGCGCCTGCACGGCGGCGCCGACGACTACGAAATCGTCATCCCCGAGGCGCTGCTCGAACAGAGCCGGCAGACGCAGAGGATCTTCTCGATCGTGATGGGATCGATCGCCGGCATCTCGCTCCTCGTCGGCGGCATCGGCATCATGAACATCATGCTGGCCTCGGTACTCGAGCGGACGCGCGAGATCGGCATCCGCCGCGCCATCGGCGCGCGCAAGCAGGACATCAAAGCGCAGTTCGTGATCGAGTCGTTCACCATCAGCCTGATCGGCGGCGTCTCCGGAATCATCATCGGCGTGATCCTGGCCAAGCTCGTCGCCGCATACGCCGGATGGCCAACCGTGATCACGATCGGATCGCTGCTGCTGTCGTGCGGCGTGTCGATCACGGTCGGGCTGGTCTCCGGAATCTATCCGGCGGCAAGAGCCTCGGAGCTGAATCCGATTGAGGCGCTTCGGTACGAGTAGGTGTGGCACAGACACTCTTGTCTGTGCTGGTGAGGCTCGCGATGGCGGAAAAATTTAATAGGTTCAAGAGTGTCTATGCCACCCCGCCGCGAAGCGGCTTCAGAAGGTAGCGAGGGGTGAGAGCGAAGCGAACACCCCTCGAAATCGAGCGCGGCACGCTCCTTTTCGACTCTTCGTACGAGGAGTGCTCGCGATGAAGCCGCTCGCACCCCTCGCTACCGTCTGAAGTCGCTGCGCGGCGGTAGCCGGCGAACCCGCGGCCGGTTTTCTCGTAACTAACTTCTCGAACCCACCGGCGTCCAAGCGCCCAGGAGGAGTTATGAAGCTTCTACGCGTCGTTGCCGTCCTCGCCGTTGCCGCCGTTTCCGTGGCGATGCTTCCCAGTGTGCAGGCGCTCCCGTACCTCGGCCTGGATTGGCCGGACGCGCCGCCGGCGCCGCCCACACCACCGGCTCCGCCTGCTCCACCCGCGCCTGCCATGGCGTCGATGTACGTCGTCGCGCCGGCGGTTCCCGCTTCTCCCGCCCCTCCCGCGCCGGCGATCGCGTCGATATACGTGGCCGCGCCGGCGCCACCGACGCCGCCCGCTCCTCCCACACCGCCCGAGCCGTGGACGTACGAACGCGATGACGACGGCGACAAGTACGTCCTCTCCGCCGGCGACATGAACGTCGTCAACGGCGACGGCGACACCGACATGGACGGCATGCGCCGCGCGTACGGCCGTCATTTCTTCTGGTTCCGTCACGACGGTCACGCGTACGTCGTCCGCGATTCGGCATCACTCGACACCCTCATCGATCTCTATCGTCCGCAGAGCGACCTCGGACGCGAGCAAGGCGCGCTGGGACGGAAGCAGGGCGCGCTCGGCCGTCGCCAAGGCGACCTCGGACGCCGTCAGGGAGAGCTCGGCCGCGAACAAGCCCGCCTCGGCATCGAAGAAGCGCGTCTGGCCATGCGCTTTCACGATGACGACGATCCCTCGATTCAGTCGCGCCGCCGCGAGCTCGAACGCCGCCAGCGCGAAATGTCGCGGAAGCAGGGCGACCTCGGCCAGCAGCAGTCAGAGCTCGGACGCGAGCAGTCGCGACTCGGCGAAGAGCAATCGCGCCTCGGCGATCGCCAATCCGCGCTGGCCCGCGACATCGAGCGCAAGATCCAGCCGATGCTCGATGACCTGATCCGCAAAGGCATCGCCGAAAGAGTGCGTTGATATAGTCGGGTCATCGTAGCGCCGTCGGCTCGACGGCTCTACGCTCGTCGTTTGAAAGGTGCTCACACGTATGCTCGTTCGCCGCCTCACGATTGCTGTCCTTCTCATCGCCGCGTCCGCGGCAGCCGCTTCTTTCCCGCCGATCAATTACCGCCATCGCACGCTCGCGAACGGACTCGAGGTCTACTCGATCGAGGACCACGCCACGCCCACCGTCGCGATCAATGTCTGGTATCGCGTCGGCTCGAAGAACGATCCCGAGGGGAGAAGCGGGTTCGCGCATCTCTTCGAACACATCATGTTCAAGGCCACGGCGCACATGAAGTCGGAGATGCTCGACCGGCTCACCGAGGACGTCGGCGGGATGAACAACGCGTACACGCACCCCGATCGGACGGTCTATTACGAGGTCGTCCCGTCGAACTACCTCCAGACGCTGCTGTGGGCGGAGGGCGAGCGCATGGGATCGCTCACGGTCGATGACGCCAACTTCAAGTCGGAGCGCGACGTCGTCAAGGAGGAGTACCGCTTCCGCGTCCTCGCGCCGTCGTACGGCCGCTTTAACAACTCGCTGGCGAAGGATTCGTACGCGGTGCATCCGTACAAACGGCCGGGTATCGGCTCGATCGAAAATCTCGATGCATCGACGCTTGCCGATGTGCAGGCATTTCATTCGACCTACTACCGGCCCGACAACGCGGTGCTGATCGTGGCCGGCGATCTCGATCCGAAGCAGTTCGACGCCTGGGTCGACCGCTACCTCGGCGCGGTGCCGAACCCGTCGACTGATATCCCGCGCCTCACTGTGAAAGAGCCGGCGCGCACGGAAGAGAAGCACTTCGACGAGCATGGCGCGAACGTGCCGCTGCCCGCGGTCGGCCTGACCTGGCTGATTCCGGCGGCGCAGAACGACGACACGGAGGCGCTGCAGGTGGCGTCGACGATTTTGTCGGAGGGCGATTCGTCGCGGCTCTATCAGGCGCTCGTCTACAAGAAGCAGCTCGCGCAAAGAGCCAGCGCCAATGCCGATACGCGCGAAGACACGGGACTCTTCACGGTTACCGCGGTCATGGCCAGCGGCAAGAAGGCGGAGGACGGCGTCGCCGCGCTGCGCCAGGAGATCGACGCGCTCGGCGCGAAACCGGTTGGCGCGGCGGAGTTGGAGAAGGCGAAGAACCTGATCATCACCGGCGCGTTGCGGGAGCGCGAGACGAACGACGGCAAAGCCGGCGCGCTCGGCGAAGCGATCACGCAGTTTCACGATCCGACGTATGTGAATCGAGGATTGGAGCGATTGCAGGCCGTCACTGCCGCCGATGTGCAGCGAGTCGTGAAGAAGTATTTGATCGACGCGAAGGCCGTAGTCATCACGTACACCCAGGAGGCGAAATGAAGACGACGTTCCTCACCGCCGCCGCCCTGACGCTCGCGCTGAATCCCGCGTTCGCGCAGGTTGAGACCACGCCGCCGCCTCCGGCCGCGCCGCGGCAGTTGCAGATCCCGAAGCCGGTCGAGAAAACGCTCGCCAACGGATTGCGCGTCATCGTGATCGAGAAGAAAGGCGTGCCGCTCGTCGCGGCGCGGCTGCTCATCAAGAACGGCGGCGAAGCCGATCCCGCGAATCTGCCCGGCCTCGCCGACACCACCGCGTCGCTGTTGACGAAGGGAACTACGACAAAGTCCGCCGAGGAGATCGCGCGCGGCATCGAAGCACTCGGCGCGACGCTCGATACCGGCGCCGGATGGGATGAATCGTCCGCCGACGTCAGCGTGATGTCGTCGAAGCTGCCGCAAGCGCTCGGATTTCTCGCCGACGTCGTCCGCCATCCGACGTTCAAGCAGGAAGAGATCGATCGCCTGCGCCAACAGAACGTCGACGCGCTGTCGGTGGCGATGAAACAGCCTGGCCGCCTAGCCAGTTTTGTCATGACGCACGCGATCTTTGGTTCCAGCGCGTACGGCCACAACCTCGGCGGCACTCCGCAGTCGCTCGCGGCGATCAAGCGCGACGACATCGTCGCGTTCCACCGCAACTACTACCGCCCCGACAACTCCATCCTCGTCCTCGGCGGCGACATCGCACCGGCCAAAGCGTTCGCCACGGCGCAGGAGTTGTTCGGCGGATGGAAAGCTGCGGCTGATTCGCAACCGGCGCCCCTCGCGTCGACGAAGGAGTTCCCGTCGCCGCACGTGATCGTGGTCGACATGCCCTCCGCGGGTCAGGCGGCAGTCGTCGCCGGCCGTCCCGGACTCCGCCGCGCCGATCCCGCCTATCACCTCTCGCTGGTGACGAACTCGATTCTCGGCGGCGGCTACTCGTCGCGGCTGAATGAAGAGATTCGCATCAAGCGCGGACTCAGTTACGGCGCCGGCAGCTCGTTCGATCTGCGCCGCGACGTCGGTCCCTTCACCGCGACCGTGCAGACTAAGAACGAATCGGCCGGCGAGGTTGCCGGTCTGGTTGTCGACGAGTTGAACAAACTCGGGACGACGCCCGTGGAGGACGCTGAGCTCGGACCGCGCAAGGCCGTCCTCATCGGCGGTTTCGGACGCCGGCTCGAAACGAACTCGGGCATCGTGGGACGTATCGGCACGCTCGCGCTGTACGGCATGAGCCTCGACGAGATCAACCGCTACATCAGCGGCGTGCAGGCCATCACCGCGGCCGGCATCCAGAAGTTCGCCGCGGCACATCTCGCAGGCAACGACGCCAGCATCGTCATCGTCGGCGATGCGAAGAAGTTCCTGCCGGTGTTGCAGCAGCGCTTCAAGAATGTCGAAGTGATTCCGATCGACGAGCTGGATGTGAATTCGGCCACATTGCGAAAGGCGAAGTAACTGCGCCGCTACCTCTGGATCAGCCTCGGCCTGGCCGGGATTTTCCTGGCCTGCTTCGGCATCGCCGAGGCGCTCGGCGTGCCGCTGCTCACCGATCCGATGCCGGCGCTGAAAGCAGCAGGCCCGCTCGCTGGCGTCATCGGCGTCGCGCTGCTGATCGCGGACGTCGTTCTGCCGGTGCCGTCGAGCCTCGTCATGATCGCGCACGGCGCGCTCTTCGGCGTCTGGACCGGCACGCTGCTCTCGCTCATCGGCTCGGTCGGCTGCTCGCTGGCCGGCTTTGCGATGGGACGCGCCGGACGCGATACCGTCCGTCGCTTCGTCACCGATGCCGAGTACGCGCGCGCCTCGCGCCTGCTCGACCGATGGGGCATGGCTGGAATCGTGGCCACGCGGCCGGTGCCGATCCTGGCCGAGGTCATGTCGATCATCGCGGGGACGACGCCGGCCATGAGTTGGTGGCAGATCACCATCTCCTCGATCGCCGGCTGCCTGCCGCCGGCAATCGCCTATGCCATTGCGGGACATTTGGCCACGAAGACGATCGGGATGATCTGGGTCTTCTCCGCGCTGATGCTGATGTCCGCCGCGATGTGGTGGTTCGACCGCGGCGCGAAGCCGGCCGCTACTTAGCCAAGCCTCGTCCCGTAGTCAGGTAGACGGCGAACGATCCCAACCAGTGTCCGCCTTCGTAATGCTCGCCGGTGACCGAGGCGAGGCCGGCGTTGCGATGCGCGGCGGCGATTTTTCGCAACGGCGTCAAACGCGGATCGCTCTTCGGCAATCCGGACGCGATTCCCTCGATCATCCACGCGCGGCTGAGATTCAATCCATCGAGATGTGCGAGCTTGGGATCGCTCGGATCGACGACGACCTCGGGGCGCAACGAATCAAACTTCGGCAGAAAGGCGCTGAGCCAAGCCGCATACTCCTTCGGCGGCAGCACGCGCCGCATCGCATCCGCCTCGGCAATGCAGGGCGAGAGGAAGTCTTCACCCGAGGGCTCGTACGCGAGCGGACAGGTTTTGTCGTTCGTGTAGAAGCGCTTCGCGGCATCGCGCGCGAGCTGCTTCAGCGCCGCATCGTTGGTCGAATCGACGATCAGTCCGAGCGCGAACGCCGTCTGACTGTGCTCACCCGATCGCACCGGATGCGACAGCTTCGGCAGCCACGTCGCCAGCCGCTCGTTCGCCGCCTGCTCGAGCGGACGCAGATTCGTAGACAGCTCCCGTCCGAGCGGGTCGTCCCATTCACGCAATTCGGCGGCGAGCTGCAACAGCCATGCGAGTCCGTAAGGCCGCTCGAAACTGGCGCGCCCATCGCCGCGCAGATACGCGGCCTCCTTCGCAACGTTGTCCGCGGTGAGGCTCTGCGCCAACGCCGCCCGCGCAGCCGACGCAAATGATGCATGCGGAAACGTACGCGCCAGCCGCGCCAACAACCAATGACCATGCACGGACGAATGCCAGTCGTAGCACCCATAAAACGCCGGCGTCAGCGCCCGCGGCGGCGCCACATCCTGATCGCTGTTCAAGTTGTGCGCGATCTTGTTCGGATACTCCTTGTGGACGCACGCGAGGGCGAGGTTCGCAAACCGCTCCGCGGCTTTCGAATCAAAGTCGGCGGCGTGAAGGGAGGTAGCGAATAGTAGGACAGCAGCGATGGAGAATCGAATCATCAGCGCACTTTACAGCGCAGCGGACGGAACGCTGGCGTCCCGCCGGCTGGCCCCGGCGGCGTCCTCGCCGCCGACCCAGCAAGACTCCAAACATTTGCAGGTAACTCCGTCGGCGAAGCCGGCGTAAGAACCGTAGCCCACGCCTTTTGAGGCGTGGGCTTTCGAATGCGCAGAGGTTTTGTGAGCCCGCTTTAGCGGGCGAAAGAAAGCTTTCTATCGCGCGCCAAGGCGCGCTCACAATCGTGATTCCCTCCGCCGACCCACGGCTGAAAGCCGTGGGCTACGGTTCTCACGCCGGCTACGCCGACGCTCGGAGCCTTGAGCAGCTGAGCTCGAGGACGCCAGCGTTCCATCCGGTGCGCGCATAATCGTTGGGAGCAGATGAACGACATCGAAATCATCGGACGTGATCTGCGAACACGCTTTCCTGGTGCCGCCGTAACGATCGATGCTCCCTCGGATCCGGCGGGGATCTGGTATGTCGACGTTCGAGGCAAGCAACAAGCATTGACGATTCAATGGCGCCGCGATCGAGGGTTTGGCGTTTCCACCGCACCCGGCGCTTTCGGCGAAGGAGCGGAAGAGATTTACTCGACGATCGCGCAAGTCGAAGACCGCGTCGCAGAGTTGCTCCATCCAACGCCCGCGGCAACGCGGTAGCGCCCTCAATGGTGCACGTGCATGAGGATGTAGCCGATCAGCGCCAGCGCGAGGACCACGATCACGATGATGGTGATCATCGCTGAATGTGAGGAGCCGCTCGTGGCGGTGTGCTCGTAGACGACCTTGCGAGACACGCGTTCGTCGTCTTCAGGTGGAAGTGTTGACATGCTCGGGTTCGGCAGCAAGTGAAGTGCCACCGAGCCGCGGCGACGTCAGGGCGAAGATCGGAATCGATAGGCAGCTCACTGCCGCGGCGATCAGAAACGCATTCCCCAGGCCGTAGCGCTGGCCGATCGCGCCGATGCCGAACGATCCGAGACCGATGCCAGTGTCGAAGGCCCAGACGATCGAGCCGAAGGTCCGCGCGCGCCGTGCGGGATCGGTGCTGCCGAGGATGATCGTGACGAAGGCCGGATAGACCGCGCCGAAGCCGATGCCGAAGATCGTGGCCGAGGCGATCATCTCCCAGCGTGTGTGCGCGATGCCGAGCCAGCCGAACGCGAACGGGATGAGCATCAGACCCGGATAGAGCATTCGCTTCGGTCCCATCCTGTCGCCGAGGTGCGAGAAGCAGACGCGGAAGAGGACGAGCGAGATCGCGTAGGTCGTCAGATAGATCGCGGCCGGCGTGATGTGGCGTTCGATGGCGATGATTGCCGCGTAACTGGTCATGCCGCCGTAGCCGAACGAGGCGACGGCCAGCGACAGCGCCACGGCGATGACGCGCCAGTCCCAGGCGTCGGACACCGCCAGCCGCCGTTCGGCGGGGCGTTTTTCGTCGGAGCGCACCAGCAGCGCGCCGAGGACCATCATCACGGACACGATCGTCAGCTCCGTGCAGAGCGTTGTCCACCCGAAGTGGAAGACCCATAGGCCGACCGCCGGCGCGACCGCGATGGCGCTGCTGCTCGCCAAACCCCAGTACGCCATCCCCTGCGTCCGCCGCGATTCGGGGATGTATTCGCTCATGAGCGCCGATGCCGAGGCCATGAGTCCCGACCAGACCGCGCCGTGAATCGCGCCGATGACGAACAGCAGCGGCAGGTGCCGGACCACGCCGTAGGCGGCCGAAAATGCGACGAAGAGAATCGATGCGGTGATCAGAAACCGCCGCCGTCCGAAGTGGTCGGCCAGGCTTCCCATCACCGGCGCCGAGAACGCGCTCGCAAGCGTGTACACCGACAGGAACCACCCCGCCTCGGCCTTCGATCCGCCGAGGTCGAGGATGCGAAACGGAATGGCCGGCAGCAACTGAAACGCCGAAAAAAACGTGACGAACGCATACACCCACAGCATCGCGAAGCGGGGCGTGAACAACGGATCGCGGGCGGGTGGCATGGGCGGGGATTGTAGAGTGCGGCGCGTAGGCTCAAGGGAACGTTTTCACGCGGGGAACGCGGAGAGGCGGAGAGTCTGTACGTACAGAGTCTCCTCTTCACCTCCGCCTCTCCGCGAGCTCCGCGTGACGCTTTTAGGTGAACTCGGCAGAATGTCCCGCTGATCGCCAGCGTTCCTCCCCCCGATATGAACGTCAAACGCGCGGCCAAGTACGGATTCTGTTCCGGCGTCCGGATTGCCGATCTCAAGGTCAAGCGCTTCGCGGCTGGAGGCGGACGCGGGGCAATCCTAGGGCAGGTCGTGCACAACGAGCGCGTGGTCGAGGAGATGGAGCAGCTTGGCGTCCGGACCATCGACGAGATCGATGCCGTGCAGGAGCCGACCATTGTCTTCTCCGCGCATGGCGTACCGCCGTCGTTTCATCATCAGGCCAAGGCGGCCGGCCTGCAGGTGCTCGATACCACCTGCAAGTTCGTTTACGACATCCATCGCGAGGCCGCGAAGGCGCTCAGCGACGGCTATCACCTCATCTTCATCGGCGATCCGAAGCATCGCGAGGTGATCGGCTACACGCACGACCTCGATCCGAGCTCGTATCACATCGTGACGACCGTCGAGGGAGCCGACGCCATCGACTGGTCGCAGTACGCGAAGCTGAAAGTCTTCTACCAGACCACTCTCAACGCTGAAGAGTTCGAGGACGTCGTCAACGCCATCGAGCGGAGGGCGAACTCCGTCGAGCGCGGCGACACGATCTGCTACGCCACGAAAGAGAACCAGGATGCGGCGCGCGTGCTCGCGCATGACCCCGAGGTCGATGCCATCGTCGTCATCGGCGGCAAGAAAAGCGCGAACACGAAACATCTCTGGGAGATCTGCCGCGAAGCCAAGCCGTCGTATCTGGTGCAGGGAGCGGACGATCTCGATCCGGCGTGGTTTTCGGGCGTTCAGACCGTCGGTGTTACCGCGGGATCATCGACGCCGGATTACGTCATCGTCGAGGTCGAGGAACGGCTGAGCACGATGGATCGTCAAACGGTGCAGATGTCGGAGTAAAGTCAGCACTACCCTCGTTTTATCCCGCGTTCATGAGGCCGATCCGTCACGCGATGCTCGCGCTCGTCATTGCCTGCGCGATTCCGACCGCGGGCGCGGTCGAGCTGAACTGCCGCGGTCCCGCGAACGTCGAGTCGTTCAAGTATTCGTGGAAGCTGCGCGGCGGACTCTCGTGGATTGCCGGCATCATGTTTCCTACGTCCGGCATCGGCGAGCTGAAGACGACCTATCCCGCTGCAGGCCGCGCCGCCATCGACAGCTCGCTGCTCATCACCGCTCCCGCCGGCAAGAGCGGCTTCTATGCGTACGAAACGCAGATCGAGGCTTCGGGGCAGCGCACGTTGATGACCTACCACGCGTATTCGTGGAAGGACAAATCGCGCAAGGAGCGGACGCTGTTCGACTACGCCACCGGCGTGGCGCGGCTGCACAAAGAGACGCCGGAGAAGCAGTGGGACAAGGTCGACCGCATTCCGGCCGGCGCCTTCCACGACGTCGTCAGCGCGATCTATTACCTGCGCCAGAACGCCGCCACGATCCGCGGCCCCGTGTCGACGACGATCTACTCGGATGGCAAGTCGTATCCGGTGATCATTCGGCCGGCGAATCGTGAAGTGTTCGCCATCGGTGGACAGCAGGTCGGCGCCAGCGGCTTCGAGATCGTCGACGCGCCCGGCGGCAAGAAATGGCCCGGCGGCATGAAGATCTGGCTCTCCGATGACGCGCGGCGAATCCCGTTCCGCATCGAGATCATTCAGAGCATGGCCTCGCTGCAGCTCGATCTTCAGTCAATCGATTCGTGCGCGTTTATGCAGGCGTCGAAGTAGCCCGCTAAACCCAGAACACGCCGGAAGTATCCGTCGCCACGGCCTTGAGCAGCACGCGGATGTCCTTCGCCGTCTTCGCGCTCGACAGGCGATGCCAGCGCTGGTTCGTGTCGGGCCAGTAGAGCGACCAGACTCCTTTCGCCGGCGAGTAGCGGAACTTTGCCTTCGGCAGCGAGGTCCATTCGAGATGATTGAGGAACGACGGACGCCGCTCGATGAGCACGACATGGTTCTCGGCGATCTCGAATTCAAGCCGTGATGATTCAGCAACGTCCGCCGACGAGCTCTGCGCACAGAACTCCTGGAGCGCGGTTTCAGCGTCGGTACGAACTTCGGGGGGGATAGCCACGCGCGAATATTACCTTGCGAGGAGTGGGGGATGGGGAGTGGGGAGTGGGAGATAGGCCGTGACGCTCTCGTTTCCTTCGCCATTCCCCACGCCCAACTCCCCACTCCCCAAGCATCATTTCCCATCCGCGGTCGTGTACCCGATCAGCGCCAGGCACATCTCGTCCGTCGTCTGTTCGCCCCAGCGCACATCCTTCGGTGGCGAGCTCGGGTTGTGCCAGTTGTCGGTCGAATTGTCGAAGTGCGACTCGATGTGAATGACGCCGCCGACGGCGATGTGCAGCGGCGTCTTGTAAACGTATTGGCCCTGCCAGTTGAAGTCGTATTGCGGCACGTCGATCATGCAGACCGTCGTCCCATCGGCCAGCTTCGTTTCCACCTTCGTCTTCGTGCCGAGGAGGTGCATGTGCGGGTAGACGGAGACGACGTCGATGGAAGTGTCAGCGGCGCCGTATGCATCCACCTTCGAATCGTGATCGCCGGCGCGGATGACGAAGTCGGCGTTGAGGATGAAGTTGTAGTGCAACTGCTTTTTGACGGTCGCCGTCGTCAGGTACAGCCCGATCTGCGTTTGATCGGGAGCGACGCGGCCGAAGTGAGGGTGATAGTGAACCTGCATCACCACACGCGCTCCTTTCGGAATCCGCAGCGCCGTTCCCTCGGGCAGCGGAGTCGGACGCGCGCCTGGCGACCATGCGCCGAGCGGCGTGGCGGTATCCAGGCCCGGACCGCCGAAACATTGGAAGCCATCGCCGTTCTTGTCGAGCTTCGCGCTGGCGCCAGTCGTGTCGAGATACGGGACGATGTGATGCACCGTCCCGCGGTCACCCGGACGAAAGTCGACCATCGTCACCTGCATCTCTTTCGTCGAATCGCCGGGGATGGAGAAGCAGCGGTACTCGTCGACAGTTGCCGGCGGCGTGAACGCCTTCGGCATGGAGAGGATCACGTCCGGCTTGCCGGCCGGCCAGCCGCCGTCGAACGTGCGCGCCGCGGGCAGGTCGGCTGCTTTGCCTTCCTGCGTTCCGCCATCGACCCAGTGCGAAATCGTATCGATGTCGTTCTGCGCCAGCGCGCGAGTGCCGACGAAATCGCCGCAGCCGGCGGCGGCCTTCCACGGCGGCATCTGTCCCGTCTGCGTCATGTACTTGATCGCGTCGGCGTGCAGCACCGCATCGCCGTACGTCATCAGCGAAAACGGCGCGATGTCGTCCGGGTGATGGCACGACTGGCAGTTCTGCTGAAGGATGCGAACGACCTCGCGATTGAACGTCGGCCCGTCCGGCGGAGTCGCCGCGCGGCGCCGCGCGCCGATGAGCGTGATGACCAGCAACGGGAGGAGAAGAATCGTTTTCTTGCGCATGTGGCGCTCCTTGCAGAACTCAAAACGAATACGTGATCCCGAACGACGGCACCACGCCTAAGACGACTTCGATGTGCCGGTGTCCGGTAATGACGCCGTGCGCGTCGAGGTTGAATGAGTAGCCGTCGACGCCGGACACGTTCCGGATACCGAAGACGTTGAACAGCTCGACGAAAAAACTCAGACCGCCGCGCGAGGTGTCGATGGTGTGGCTGGCCCGCAGATCGACGCGCCGGTATGCCGGCAGGCGATCGCTGTTGTACGCACCCAGCACCGTGTGAAACACGTTGTTGACCAGGACGCCGTCGACCGGCGTCGTCGGCCAGCCGCTGTGGTAGACGCCGGCCACGTCAAAGTTCCAATGCGTGCCGAGGCGATAGTCGATATTGAATGTAGCGGTGTGGCGCTGATCCCACGCGCGAGGCACGACAGTGGGCGAGATGCCTCCGCTCCCAGGCGCGTCGACGAGGACGTCGTGCGCCGAGGCGCGCGCGTAGCTGATCCAGCCGCTGACCGAAGTTCCGGCTTTGCGGAACAGCAGCTCGCCGCCACGCGCCTCTCCGCTGATGGCATCGATGCGCAACCGGTCGGCGTGCAACTCCGGATAGATCACGACCCTGTCGAAGATGTTCTCGAACCTTGGCCGCAGTTGCGTGAAGCGCTTGTCGTACACCTCGGCACGCGCGCTGTAGCCGCGGCCGAAGTCGTACTGCGCTCCCAGCACGCGGTGATCGGCGCGTTCCGCCCGCAGAAAGGTCGTGATGCCATCTTCCACCTGCAGTTCATTGATCCCTTGTGCCTGATAGAAACGCCCCCATGACGCGCGAAGCGTGGCGTGCGCACCGAGCGCGTAAGCAGCGTTGATCCGCGGAGCCACGTGCGTCCCATCCGGCGCGTAGCTCTGCGCATCGACGCGCGCTCCCGCTTCGACGACCAAGTGCGGCGTAACCGCGATGCGGTCGGAGGCGTAGGCAGCGACGTCATTCCCGTTCGCGCGTGCGCTGGCATCGCGCTCAATCGTCTGAATCCCTTCGTTGACGTGCAGCAGCGACACGCGAATGATCGAATGGCCGACGTAGTCGTAGCGGGCGCGCAGTCTCTTCACCGCGACGCCGGCCTTGAGCACGTTGCGGTCCGACACGTCCCACGACGAATCGTTCCGCAGCGCGACGAAATCGAAGACATGGTCATCATTGACCACGCCCTCTTCTTCCGCGCTGGACGAGCCGTAGTTGCCAACGCGATGCGTAGCGATACGGCCGACGGAGCCAACCGTCTGTGCGAACAACTTCGGCAACAAGGCGTTGCGAAGGTTCACCCACGCGTAGCGGTCGCTGTAGCTTCCATGCGCCTGGCCGCCGTCCTCGTGGATTTTCAGCGCGTCTCCGGAGACGAAGACGTCGGCAGAGACGACCGTGCGGTCGTTCAGCGTCGTCTCCACCTTGCCGAGGAGGTCGTAGTAACTGGGGTTGATCCCCCCGTTGTTGCTGTCGATCAGCTTCAGAAGCTCGTGTAAATAGCCGCGTCGAAATGACAGCAAATACTCGGATCCGTCGTCGTGAAACGTGCCGTTTGTGAGGATGCGCTGGTTGAGAATGCCGATGCCTAGCTCGGTGTGATGCCGCGCCGACGGTTTGAGCGACGAGATATCGATGACGCCGCTCATGCGTCCGCCGTACTGCAGCGGAAATCCGCCGGTGAGCACATCGACCGCTCCGATGGCCTCGGCGTCGATGGTGCTGAACGCGCGGTAGAGATCGCGAACATGAAATGGGTCGTAGATCTCCGCACCATCCATCAGCACCTGCGTTTCGTCTTCCTGTCCGCCGCGAATGTTGAAGCGCGCGCTGACGTCGAGACCGGTGATGCCCGGCAGCCGGTCGAACGCGCGATAGACGTCGTCGCCGAGGTGCGGAACCTTGCGTACTTCCTCGCGGGAAAGGAACTGATGCCCCTCGGGTTCCGAAGTGAAGATGGTGAAGTGACTCGGAGTAACCACGATCGACTCGAGCGCCACCGGCATCTGCGGCGGCTTCGCCTTGACCGCGCGAGGCGCCGGCTTCTCCGCGTCACGCACGATGACGATGCTTCCGTGCGGTCCGCTCGTGGCGTGCAGATGATGCTCGCGCAGCAGTTCATCGAGCACTCGCCGCGGATCGGTCGATTTCGGCTCGGTTCCGACGATCATCTCCGGCCGCACGACGTCGGTGCTGTAGATGATCCGCAGGCCGCGACCTTCGAGAATGTGCAGCGCCTCGGCGAGGCTGTGGCCGCGCAGCGAAGTCGTTTCTGCCGTTGCCGTGACCGCGAGTAGACACAGCACGGCCATGAAAAGCAGGTTGCGGCGCATCATTTTCTCCTCGCGATGATCAGCCGGTCGCCGTCGGTTCGCGCGGTGAGCCCCGAGGCAACGAGCGCCGTGTCGAGCGCCTCCTCGGGTGTGAGCGGGACATCGCCATGCAGCCGCATCGAGGCCGCATTGCGCGATGCCGAATCGGACCACACCGGCGTCACGCCTTCGTCGCGCGTCACGCTCGCAACGACCTCGCGGAGCGTGCGGCCGTCGAGATGAATCGGAGGCGCGGCGCGCACGACCCAATCCCACTCCGCGCCATTCCGCGCGATGCTGTGCTCCGTCACGCCGCCGCGCGCGTCGGCATCGAGCTCGACGCCTGCCTCGGCCGAATGCGTCGCACCGCCATGCTGCAGATCAACGCGCCCTTCACGAACGCGGACGCGCATCCGATCCGCTGCCAGCCGCACTTCGAACTGCGTCCCGATGTCGCGAACGCTTCCGATGGGAGTGTGGATGACGACTCCGGAATGATTCGAATCGACATAGACCGCACCGCGATCAAGCGTGAGCTCCGTCGGCGACGTGATCCGCACGCGCGTCCCGCCGTCGAGCCGCAACGTTGCCTTGCCCCACGCCAGCGACGCGGTGTTGCCGTTCGCGACTTCGTAAACGTCATTCGCGTAGATGACCACCCCATTGGTCTGCCCGCCCGCGACGACCATTCGTTGCGGCGCCGATTGCGGAGACGGAGTCGTCAGTTGCAGGATGAAAAACGTCGCCGCTGCCGCCGCAATCACCGCCGCCGATCCAATCCAGTGCGTCCGCCGCCGCCGGCCGATCGTCTCCATCCATTCGTCGTGCACCGCTTCGCGAACGCGCCGCGCCGCATCCTCGGGGACAGGCGGCCGCCGCCCTGCCAGCCGCACGAGCGCGGCGATCGCGTCGTCGGAGTTGCTGTTGCCTGTGTCGTCCATCGTTAAACCTCCGCCTCGCTCCACCGTCCACCATGCGCCGCCGTGAACGCGTCGCGGAACGCCGTCCGGGCCCGCGTCAGCATCGACTCCGCCGCTTTCGTTCCGACGTTCAGCCGCTCCGCGATCTCCGCGACCGACAGCCCATCGATGTACTTCCACTCCAGTGCGTCGCCGTAATGTCCCGGCAGCCGGTCGAGCACGAGCTGCACGAGCCGGCTGGTCTCATTCCGCCGCAACGTCGCCTCCGGCCGGTCTGCCGGTCTTAACGACTCCAGCGCCGCCCGCACCTCAGGAATGTCGTCCAACAACTCGACCATCGGCGGCACCCGGCTGGCCTTCTCGAAATACGCGCTGATCTCATGCCGGCAGAACGTGCACAACCAAGTCAGCAGCGCCGCCTCCCCGCGATACGACCCCAGCTTCCGCACCGCCCGGCAAAGCGCCGCCTGCACGACGTCCTCCGCCACCTGCGCATCGTTCGCCACGCGCGGCATGGCAAACCGAAACAGCGGAGCAAAGTGGGATTCAAAAAACTCCCCAAACGCAACCTCGTCCCCCCGCACCAAGCGAGCGACAAGAAAGCGATCCGGATGTTCCGCCACGAATTCAGCCATTCACCGCGTTAGAGGGGGGAGGTTAAGGAAATCCTTCGCAGATGAGCCAACGCACATGAGGACGATCACGACCAGCCACGTAGAATGGTTTCGTGCGAGTCAAAAACAACAAGATAAACCTTGAGGTCGTCGCGTCTCACTTGGAGAAAGGGAAACGTGCCCAAAATGGACGTCTGGTCTATGACGGGTGGACCTTGGATCTTGCCTCTGCTGCAATTTTCAGTGCCTTCGAGTTCGATCCGAAAATTGTCGATTCTGCCCGGCAACGCATCATCCACGAGGCGCTTTTTAGTCTTGATCCCTCCAAGCGAATCACGAGTAAGCTCGTTACATCGGCGCTCGCTCGATCCGAAGAAACGTATCTAAGACTACCGGAACAGCGATACTCGCTTCTCACGAGCGTCTCAGCAAAGTTCGGCGATCACTTTAAAGATATCCGGGATGGGCGAGTGCGTATTCGGTTTCTTCGCAATCGCCCTGCGAGATTTGATCGAAGGCCGTTCGAGAAGATTCATAGTTGGCCGGATCAGCCCGACGTCCAAGACTACACAATTGTAATCGTGACTGTGGATGCTCGGACTGCTAACGAAGCATTTGAGCGGGCCGTCCGGGACCTAGACTTTCATCGCGGGATGTGGAACTACGCGTTGACCCAATCCACAATCTCTCGCTCGTCAGGGTCACCTCAGCCGCTCGGAGACATTGGTCTTGGACGAGTCCATACCATCCATCGCGCAACGGGAGCTGCAGTAGGTGGCACGTTTTGGTATCAGACATCGTTTACTCCCCAGCCGGTTGTCGATGTACGACGCGATTGGGAGCGGGTCATCGACATCGCTGCGGTAGTTCGGCGGAAGAGTCGTCAGGACGGATACGGCGCGGAACTTCGAGAAGTTTTTGTACGCTATACCCGCGCTTTGGATGGCGTGGACTTCGATTCTACTTTCCTCAAGTTGTGGTCGCTGCTTGAATTGCTGACCGCCACCACGAGTGCTCGTTACGATCAGACGATCAACCGCGCGCTGTTCGTTTTTCAGGAGCAAGAGCTCAATCGCGTTCTGTTGGAACATCTTCGAGACTAGCGAAACGCAACTGTGCACGATGCGACGTCGACGGATCTCGTACACGACTTCAACTGGCAACTCAAACAATATGTCGATGAGCTTATGAGGTTTCACATTATGTGGAGTGGCCGTTTTGCGACATGGGCAGAAGCGGGCGCATTCCTTGATCTTCCTCGTGACCCTGAAACCCTAAGAAAGCGTCTAGCCTCGATCCGAGAAGCTCTGAGATATCGTGGTGGCGGGAAAACTCGGCGGTGAGTAAGCAAGCTATGAAGAAAGCCTCTCCTAAAAGAACTTCAGATGGCATGCGCACCGAGTACCGCCTCGACTACTCGAAATCGAAGCCGAACCGCTTCGCCGCTCAGATCAAAGAAGGTTCTGTTGTCGTCGTGCTGGAACCTGACGTGGCGTCTGTTTTCGACAACTCGGAGACGGTGAATCAGGTGCTCCGGGGAGTCATCGCGGATCGTCCTCGCTGACAGGGTGTTCTCCGCTCCTCCGCGTCTCCGCGTGAACCCGTCCCCTCGTGAATTCGAGCGCGGCTGGCAACTTCCGGACAACCCGTTCGCCTACTCCAGGTAGTTGCACCACGATCCCACCCCTCGGCACACGCACTCCGCTGATGCGCACAACGATCCGTTTCCCCTCGCGTTGCGCGGAGAAATTCAGCGGCCCGTAAATCGTCCGCAGTCCGCGCACGCGCACTCCCTTGTCGAGCCATGATGATGGGATGCCGGCGCCGAGGACCAGCGCGTCGTCGGACTCGCGTTCGTAGGCGAGCATGTCGATGAAGGAGCGGGCGAAGTCGGAGCCGACCCAGAGGTGGGGGATGTCGCCGAGGTATGTCGGGCTGCGGTAATCCTGGGCGGCGACCTCGGCCCATTGTTTCCAGCCGAGGGGGCGGCGATCGTCGAGGAAGAAGGCGAGGAGGCGTTGGGCGCGATCGCGCCAGCCGAGGTGGATGAACGTGCCGACCTGGCGCAGTTCGTACGGCGTGTAGTCCTTCCATTCGCGGCGGCCTTCCATGCGCGCCAGCGACTCGGTCCAGGCGCGCTCGAATTCGTGGATGACGGCGTCGTGCGGGAGGTTGGCGAGATCGCCGCCCGGTTCGATGCCGATGGTCGTCGAGGTCGGATCGAAATCGCCGAGGTCCGCGGCGCCGGGGATGTAGTCGATGTGGTGCGTTTCGATCGAGCGAAGGATCGAGGCGTGGAAGTCGCGAGAAAACTCATTGCGGCTCTTCGCGAAACGGATCGCCGCATCGCGATTGCCGAGTTGCTCGGCCAGCCACGTTGCGTCTTTCAGTCCGCGCAACCCGAAGAAATCGTCCCAGTAGGAATGCATCGGTTTCGCGGAGTAGCCTTCGTGGCTGATCGACGGCGGGAGAAGTCCCTTGAAGAGATTGGGAGTGGGGAGTGGGGTGTGGGGTGTCGGAGAATCAGTCGTGGTTCCCACCCCCAACTCCCCACTCCCCACACCCTTGCGAAGGAAATCGATGTAGTCCGCCGCTTTCTCGACGTGCGGCCAGACCTCGCGTGCGAGAGACAAATCACCTGTGAGCCGCGCGTACTCGGCGACGAGGTAGATGAACTCGCCATGGCTGTCGTGCTCATTGACCGGATCGGCGCCGCGCGAATCGACGCAGCAGGGGATCTTGCCGTCGGCGAACTGGTAGGGCGCGAACCAGCGGATGTAGTCGCGGACTTCGTCGCCGAGGCCGAAGCGAAGCAGCATCGTGGAGGCGAGCGAGCCGTCGCGGATCCAACTACGTCTGTAGTTGCGCGCGCCGCCGCGGATGGCCGGACCGTCGCGTCCGAGGAGGTTGTAGGCAACGTTGGCGCGGGCGGTGTCGATGAGATCGCGCGCGGCAGGGATGTCGATGCCGACGTGATCGACGATCTTGCGCCAGTACGCGATCGCGGTTGCGCGCTGGTGCGCGACGTCGCGCGGGATCGGCTGCGCATCGTGCGCGTGCAATGGCGTGGCGACGTCGATGATTTTTTCTTCACCGGGTGCGAGAGTGAGATCCCAGAGCATCAGTGCCGAGGCGTGGCGTTGGGGATCGATGACGGAGTGCGTCGCCGGCGGCGAATCAAACAACTCGCTCGCATCGCCGCTGTCGAACGTCGATGCCGCGACGGACGCCGGCTTCGTTAGTGGAACGACGCGCGTGTCATCGACGACGAGTTCCGTGCCGGTCCAGGTGATCGACCGGATCGGTGCGGTCAGTTCGTTGATATTCAGTTCGAACCACGGCGGGGTGACTCGCAGCGGACGGACGGCGACGTAGAACTGCGCGCGTTCGGGATGCGCGCTCGTGTTGCGGAGGCGATAGCGCGCGTAGCCGATCGGCGCTTCAGCAGTTCCAGCACCGAACGGAGCAATTTCCAATATGAACTTCGGATGGTGCCATGTCGTCGACGGCAGCGGCAGCGAGTTCTGTTCGAGCGATTGGGTGGTGTTCACATCCGCCCACGTCATCAGTCGGCCGTCGATGCGCACGAACGGCTCGAGCGTGAAACCCGCAGGCGTTTCGATCACGCCATCCTCGGATAACAGCGGCTTCGCGCCGGTGTCGCGATCCACGCCGAAGATGGTCCAGTAGGCAAGCTCGCCGATCAGTCCGCGCGGGTAACGGCCGCGCAGGCTGTCATGCGCCATGCGTTGATAGACATTAATGATGCGATCGCCGAAACGTGACGGCTCGATGGTGATCTCGTCGATCGCGTAACTGTCGCCGCCGTCCATCTTTACGCGGATGTAGCGCGCGGCGGCGTTCGGCGTCTGCAGGTAGTCGCGTCCGCCGTTACTGTTTTTCACCGATCGAACGACGGTCCAATCGTTTCCCTCGATGGATGTCGATACGTCGTAGTCGCGCGCGGCCGCGCTCCACTGGATGACCAGTCCACCGAACTCGCGGACGCTTCTCAAATCGACATTCAGCCACTGCGCGCCGCCGGCCGCGGAACGCCATGCGGTATCGGTGCGGCCGTCCATGGCCCGATCCGGCGTCTGGCCATCGATCGAACTGGATGCAGTGACGAGGGGAGTCGATGCATCGAGTGGCAGTTCATCGAAGCTGATCCGATCGAGCCACACGCTCCCTTTGCTGCCGCTCGCCGCGGTGACGGTGACCTCGATCGCGCCGATCTTCGTCAGCACATGATTCGGCGACGGCCCCCACGCAAACTCGATGTTGCGCTTGTCCGCCACGACCTCCGCCCAATCGCGCGGAAACGCCCACGCCACGCGGCGCACCCACCAGACGTTCTCGCCGGACGGATCGATGAACTTGATCTCCAGCGTGTTCGGCGGCGTCTCGCCTCGCACGCGAAATGCGAACCGGTAGTTTGCGGGCAGATCGATATTCACATTCCGGCGCGCCGCCGCCCAACCACCATGCCCGCGAAAATCGAAATCCATGCGCATCGCGCCGTAGTCTTCGGCGAGGTTCAGCGACACGCCATCGGACGGAGCGGCAGTCCACTTCGAAACGTCGTCGAGATCGTCGATGACGCCCGCCGAGGCGGCGGCGGAGAGGAGAAGGATGAGGATGGCGATGCGCGAACGCATGACGCGAAGTCTAACCGTCAAAACAAAACCATCTCACCACAGACACACAGAGATCACAGAGATGCCTCCGTGTCCTCTGTGTCTCTGTGGTGAGGTGCTTTGCCCTGCCACCACGCAACCCCCCGCCGCCCTTCCCGTATACGCCTCTACGTTCGTTCAACGAGGAGATCCTTCACATGAGGCGTCGCACCAAAATCATCATCGGAATCGTCGTACTGGTCATCGCTGGCGTTCTCACTGCCGGGTTCGCGTCGCGACGCGGCAAGGACATCACGCCGGTCACGTACGGCAAAGTGGCGCGGCAGGATCTGACCAGCAAGGTCTCGGCGAACGGGCGCATCGACGCCAAGCGCAAGGTCGATTTGTCCGCCAACGTCATGGGCCAGGTCGTTAACCTCGCCGTGCGCGAGGGCGACGTCGTCAAGAAGGACGACTTCCTCCTGCAGATCGATCAGAAGCAGCTCGCCGCCACCGCGCGTAGCGCCGATGCCGCGTTGCAGGCTGTTTTCTCCGACCGCGATGCCGCGAAAGCGATGGCCATCGCCGCGGACCAGGACTACCAGCGCGCGCAGAAAAATTACGAGCAGAAAATCACTCCGCGCTCCGAGCTCGATCGCGCGCAGAGCAGCCGCGACTCCGCACGCGCGAACGTCATGGCCCTCGAGCAGCGCATCAGCCAGGCGCGCGAGAACCTAAACGCCGCGCGCGACACGCTGCAGAAAACCACCATGCGGGCGCCGATGGCCGGCATCGTCACCGCGCTGCCGGTCGAAGAGGGTGAAGTAGCCGTAATCGGCACGATGAACAATGCCGGCACGGTGCTGATGACCATCGCCGACATGAGCGTGGTCGAAGCGGTCATGGAGGTCGACGAGACCGACGTCCCCTCGGTGAAAGTCGGCCAGCGCGCCACCGTCACCATCGACGCGTATCCGAACAAGACCTTCCCCGGACTGGTGACCGAAGTTGCCTCCAGTCCGATCAAACGGAACGGAATCAGCGCCGCCAGCAGCACCGAGGCCGTCAACTTCGAAGTCAAGATCCAGATTGAAAATCCGCCGGTGGGAGTGCGGCCGGGATTCTCCGCATCGGCCGACATCATCACCGGCACGCGTCCGAAAGCGCTGGCCATCCCGATTCAGGCGCTGGTCGTGCGCGAGAAACCGGGCAGCACGCCCGGCAAGCCGCTCGACGAGGAAGGCGTCTTCGCGATTCAGAACGGCGCGGTGAAGTTCCATCCCGTCAAGACCGGCCTCTCCGGCGACAGTTCGATCGAAATCGTCACCGGCGCGAAGGAAGGCGAGCAGATCGTCACCGGCCCATTCCGCGCGTTGCGCGAGCTAAAGGATGGGACGAAGGTGAAGGAACAGAAAGAGGAAAAGGACGGCGGGCCGGGCGGAGATAAGAAGAGCTAGCGCTGGAGTTCCGACACCCGACACCCGACACCCGACACCCAAAAACAATGGATACTCTCCGCATCGCCGCCGGCGCGCTTACGACGAACAAACTCCGCAGCTTTCTCACGCTGCTCGGAGTGATCATCGGCGTGATGACGGTCATCGCCGTCGTCTCGATCATCGCCGGACTCAATTCGTACATCGCGGAGAAAGTCTTCACTCTCAATCCGGACGTCTACATCGTCACGCAGTTCGGGATTATCACCAGCCGCGAGCAGTTCCTCGAAGCGGTGAAGCGGAAGAAGATCGACTGGAAAGACTACGAAGCGATTCGCCAGCACTGCTCGCGCTGCGCCGCGGTCGGCGCGCAGGAAAACTCGAACCTCACGGTGAAGCACGGCGCGCAGAAACTCGGCGGCGTGCGCGTGCAGGGCGGCACGGCCAACGTCGGCGAGATCAACAACGTCGATGTCGAAGAGGGACGCTTCTTTACGAATACGGAAGACCAGCACGCGACGATGGTGGCCGTCATCGGCTCCGACGTGAAGGACCAGCTATTCGGCAAGCTCGATCCCCTCGGACGCACGATCAACATCGCCGGCCATCCCGCGCGCGTCATCGGATTGCTGCGCAAACAAGGCTCCGTCCTCGGCCGCAGCCAGGACAACCAGCTCTTCATCCCACTGACGGCATATGAAAAGGCGTTCGGATCGAAGCGCGGACTCAATCTCTTCATCCGCGCGACCGACGGCGTTCCGGGACTCGAGAAATCGCTCGATCAGGTACGCGTGCTGCTGCGCAACCGGCGCAAGACGCCGTTCCGCGGCAACGATCCGTTCGGCGTCGTATCCGCCGAGGCGCTGCAGCAGTTGTGGAAGAGCATTTCGGCCACCAGCTTTGCGGTGATGGTCTTCATCTCCGGCATCTCGCTCGTTGTCGGCGGCATCGTGATCACGAACATCATGCTGGTGTCGGTCGTCGAGCGCACGCGCGAGATCGGCATCCGCCGCGCCCTCGGCGCGCGGAAGCGCAACATCCAGCTCCAGTTCCTCACCGAAGCGGTCCTGCTCTCCCTTGGCGGCGGCATCGTCGGCGTGCTCCTCGGAGTCGCGATCGCCTTCGGCATTTCCGCCGCCTTCCCGCTGCCGACGCTGGTCCGTCCGTCGCTCGTGATCACCGGACTAGCGATTGCCGTGATCACCGGAGTCACGGCCGGATTTTTCCCGGCGATGCGCGCCGCAAACCTGCCGCCCATCGACGCCTTGAGATCGGAGTGAACCATGCGCGCACGTGACCACATCCTCGCCGCCCGCGAAAACGTCCGCTTCGCTGCCCGCGCGCTGACCGCCTACAAACTCCGCTCGGCGCTCACCGTCCTCGGCATCGTCATCGGCGTGACCACGGTCATCGCCATGGTCTCGATCATCGTCGGTTTCAACAACAACGTCACGCACGATTTCCAGTCGTTCGGCGCGACGCTCGTGCAGTTCCAGAAATTCGATCCGCAGTTCGGGCCCGGCAATTCCGATGAGTCGCAGCGCCAGCGCAAGAACCTGACGTACGAGGACGCGCTCGCGCTCAAACGGCAGTGCCCGTCGATGCTGGCCGTTTCGCCGGAGCGCTACTGGAACGGCGACGGCAACACGCTCGATGTGATCTTCAAAGGGCAGCAGGCCACTCCCGACGAATTTGGCGGCGTGACGCAGGATTACCCCATCGCCAACAACCACTACGTCGGCGAGGGACGCTTCATCGCGGACGGCGACGTCCGCTCCAACGCGCAGGTCGTCGTCATCGGCTCCGGCATCGCCGACACGCTTTTCGCGCGCCGCGATCCGATCGGAAAAGAAGTCACGGTCGGCGGACGCAAGTTCACCGTAATCGGCGTGATGGAGAAGCAGGGCGCGACGTTCTTCGAGTCGACCGACTCGCACATCTACATCCCCATCACCACCTTCGACTCCCACTTCCCCTCGGTCAAGAAGAACGTCGGCGTGAATATCGCCACCGTCCCGCGCAAGCCGGAGTGGGTGCAGAAGATCACCGAGGAGGGGACGGCCGTGCTCCGCGCGCGCCGCAAGGTGCCGTTCAACAAGCCGAACGATTTCGGCCTCCTCACTCCCGACAAACTGATCGGCAACTTCCAGGCGATCACCGGCGGCATCACGCTGGCGATGATCTTCATCTCCTCGATCGCGCTCCTCGTCGGCGGCGTAGGCGTAATGAACATTATGCTGGTCTCCGTCACCGAACGAACGCGCGAGATCGGCGTCCGCAAAGCCATCGGCGCCGTCCGCCGCGACATCGTCATGCAGTTCCTGACCGAGGCCATGACCCTCTCCGGCATGGGCGGCGCCATCGGCGTCGCCGTCGGTATGCTGATCGCGTTAATCGTCCGCAAAGTCAGCCCCCTCGCCACCGCCACGCCCCTCTGGTCGATCCTCGTCGGCCTCGGCGTCTCGATCTCCATCGGCCTGTTTTTCGGCATCTACCCCGCGTACAAAGCGGCGAGGTTGGATCCGATTGAAGCGCTCCGGTACGAGTAAGGAGAAGCCGTCGGCTTCCGGAATGCTCCTGTGATCCGCCGGTCGCATGAAGCCGAGATTGGTTGTGCCTCGGGGGTAATAGTCACCGATTTCGCATCCGAAGCAGTCTCGCCGTCCTTGCGGCCATCGTCTCTTTTGGACCGAGCGCGTGCGGCGGCGACATCGATCATAAGACCTGCTGATTGCGGGATTGTCGCTGAAGTCGATACGGCGACGGTTGTCGCTAATGCAGGAATCGTGGCGGCGATGCAGACGAAATTCGGCGGACGGATAAACGACGACGCGGCGGATAACGGGATGACCGCGATCGGCAATCTGACCCGCATCGGATACGCCGATCCGTTTCGTCACGAAGCTGGCCATCTGTTCCGGTTGTCGTGCTCAATGATTTTAAGTATTGATCATGTTCCGGCAGCCTACCGCTGAATAGTCAGATAAATGTCATAATAGGGCCGCCATCCGTGCCGTCGCTGAAAGTGAGCTTTCCACTTGTACTGGTTGCCATATTTGTCATGACGGCCCGTCCAAGTGGGCTGTACTTCCAAAGCGGTGACACCAGCGTCGTTGAGACCCATGATTTCGGAAGGATCAGCCTTTCCATCTCGATTTCGATCAAACCAGAGACGAAGGCGTAGCCACGCGGGGTCGCCCTTCTTTATTAGGCCATCGCGGTCCGTATCAAACTCGGCCAGAGCCTCGAAGCCATTTGAGGCACGCTGTCCATTGCGCAAGCGCGTCTCGTTACCAAACAATTGGCTACCTTTGCTTGGAAGCGTATTGCCGGTTGGGTCAAAGAAAAGAAACGCGACGGCGCTAGGATCAGTAGGCCACGCCACGCGGTCGGGAGCGCCATCTGCATCGATGTCGAACATGACTCCGTCTCTTGCGGAATTAAATTTGTAGCTTCCCTCGTCGAACGCGAGTACTAAAGGCGAACAATCATCCCCACATCCATCAGCCCCATGTGGGTTTGGATTGGGACCCGGATCCGGCGGGGGGGCGTTATCGCGATGATCTTCATACGGCGTATACCACTCGTAATCGATCGCATCACAGATGCCCGACGGCCACCGCCTAGCGTGATATGGATCGTAAGCGCCCATAATAGTGCCGTCGCACGATGGGTCGAATGCGTCGCCCAAGCCGAGAAAATGTCCAAGTTCATGCTGAAGCACATCCTGAACGGGGCACGGATTACCATCTCCGTCTTGTTCAAATAAGACAATTTCACCGGCCACAATCGCGGGTGAATGCTGACCGTTTATGACATGTGTCCCGCCGCACGATGGAGGATTTCCGTTTAGGGCCGGGAGTGTTGAGCGGCCATGTTCGTAATATACATCTACCGGTAAGTCGCCCGAGCCGACTTGGATTCCTGGAAACGTCTGACCGTAACTTTCCGGACAATTGCCAAGCCATGCAGCCGCTGCCTGAGTCGCATCAACAGAAGTAATGTCGCCGTGTAGTTGCAGACCGATTGTTGCGACACCGCCCGTACAGTATCCCCAAGGAACAACGCATTGATCAGCTGCGGCGCTGCCTGAGAATATGAAGATACCGACCGAGAGTAAGAGAAGTCCCGCTTTCCTCATCTCTCCACCTTCTGGCCGAGAAGCTGAAGCTTAGTAGTGATTTCTCCGAAAGTCGATAGGGATTGTAGATCGGGATCGTGCGCGAGTTGCTGTGATATGAAGAGCTGTCCAGCGTGCTCTCGGATGATCTCGTGTGATTTAGGAATGAAGAGTTGGCCACCGGGATCTACTGTGGCGGTGCCGAAAAGTACGACACGGTCGCCTATGATCGGCATGTCTATGTACTGCGGATCAATCCTGCAAAAGACGCGACCATTCGCGGTGAATCGTGCCGATGGGTACACGAAGAACGCGTCGTTCTCGTTGGCGCCGCTCGCAGAACGAGCCGACATGCGGATAAGAGATGCCGGCAGACCGTCGTAGAACCCAGGAATGATCTCGACGACAGTGCCAACGGCAAGCCGTTTTGCTATACGAACTAACCCTCGAATTGACGTCGCGGTCGATCCGAACCCCGACTCGTCGAAGACGCTCACGCTCTGACAGGGCTCGTCGGTGTCTGAATGTCCGGCCGTGGACGCAGATACCGAACGTTCTGTTCTGTCGTGCCACGGAGCGTTGGTCGGTAGTTTCTGGGGGTCGAGAACTCCTGAGCTATTCACGGCTTCGCTCGCCGGTACCCACGCCGGCCACGAACGGGCGGAGTTCGTGGAGAAGATTGAATGGTGAGGATCAAGAGCGATACCGTGAGCGGTTAGAGCGAGCATAGAGAAAAGAAAGACTAGATTCATAAGAGATCCTCTTCTGAGAAACTGTCGTCGTTGAGGCGGAAGTCGATATATCGGCGGATAACGTAGGCCCTGACGAAGGTCCTGTCAAGCCCTACACTTGGTCGCAACCTACGTTGCCTGTTAACTGGTAGTCAGCGCCCGCCACAGATACCGCACAACGGCGAGTCACCGGCTGCGCCGAAGGGCCGATTCAACACGTTCGAATACGTATCCCGCGCTTCCACGGGCGTCCCACACGCATAGCCACGGCCGTTCGCTCGCGCGCGTGGCGGCCGTCGCCGGAATGCCGAGTACAACAACCGCTCTCAGTTGACACGAAGACCTGCGTCATGCGTAAAGACTCATTGGCCGCGGGGAAGTGCTGCGGCAGGACGTAATCGTGTGTCTAAGTGCGTTCCTCGGAGCTGGCACGCTGCGCGGGCCGCTCCGAAATCCAGCGTGAGGGCCGGAAACTGGGGATGGATTTCGCTCTCGCCAGCTCCTTCCGCGACATCTTCGGCAGCGGCAACCCGAGCAACGGCTCATACGGCGCGTACCAGATCCGCGGTACGGTCGACTCGGTCGACACGCGCAGCCAGTCCATCTACCTGACCAACGTCACCGGCTACAACACCAACCTCAATACCGGCAGCGCGAGCGCGGTCCGCGTCTATTACGACAACCGCACCTCACTCAACTATCAGGGTCGGAGCTACCGTCCCGATCAACTCGAACGCGGCGATGAGGTCACCGTCAGCGTCGATCAGTCCGGCAATCAGCGCGCGGCGGCATGGCCTCGGGGTCGAACTATCCGTCGTCGCCCTACCCGTCATCGTCGCAATACTCGACGATCCGTGGCACGGTGCTCAACGTCGATGCCAGGAACCAGACCATCGAGCTCGAAAACACGAACTGGGTCTCCGGCTTCCGCACGAACAACAGCAGCAGCCGTTTCGTCGTCCGCTACGATCCGAACGCCACCGTCGACTACAACGGCCAGATGTATCCGCTGACGAACCTCGAACGCGGCGACGTCGTCGACGTCCAACTCCAGGACCTCGGCTCATCGAATTACATAGCCCAGCACCTCGTGCTCGTTCGCAACGTCCGGTAGTTTGAGTTCACGCGGAGGTTCTCTCCGCCTCTCCGCGCCCTCCGCGTGAACCCGTCCCCCATGCGACAATTCGCCGACTTCCCCATGTCCGGCGAAAACGATCCAACCCTCCTGCTCGCACCGCCGCCGCCGTTGCGCGCGATCGCGGCGCTCCCGCAGAAACGCATCGGCCGCTACCAGATCCGCGGCCTCCTCGGCGAAGGCGGAATGGGCAGCGTCTACCTCGCCGAACAGCACGAACCGATCGCGCGCATCGTCGCGCTCAAGCTGATGCGCTCCACGCTCGCCGGCCCCGCGGCCGTCGCGCGATTCGGCGCCGAACGGCAAGCGCTCGCGCGGCTCTCGCATCCGAACGTCGCCGCGATGTACGACGCCGGCGCAACCGAGGAAGGCTTCCCGTTCTTCGTCATGGAGCATGTGCAGGGGAGGCCGCTGGTCGACTACTGCGACGAACATCGCCTCTCAATCCGCGACCGCATCAAGCTCTTGCTCCAAGTCTGCAAAGGAGTCCAGCACGCGCATCAGAAAGGCATCATCCATCGCGACCTGAAGCCGTCGAATGTCCTCGTCGCCGACGTCGAAGGCCGTCCGCTGCCGAAGATCATCGACTTCGGCATCGCAAAAGCGATCGACGACAACTTCGTCGGTGAATCGACCGCGGTGCTCACCGGCATCGGCGTCGTCGGCACGCCCGCGTACATGAGTCCCGAGGCGCTGAGCGGCGACGATCTCGACACGCGTACGGACGTCTACTCGCTCGGTGTGATGATGTACGAGCTCCTCACCGGCGCGCGCCCGCATCGCGTCGACGACCTGCCGCTCGCCGCCGTCATCCGAACCGTCGCCGAGCACGACGCCCTTCCGCCGCACACGCTTTTCCGCACGATGGACGACGCCACGCGGCACAAGACCGCCGCTGCGCGCGACGCCGACGAGCGCTCGCTCGCGCACGTCCTCGCCCGCGACCTCGGTTGGATCGCCCGCAAGGCCACCGCGCGCGAGCGCGAGGAGCGCTACGGATCGGCCGCCGATCTCGCCGCCGACCTCACGCGCTTCCTCGACGACGAGCCGGTGCTCGCCAGTCCGCCGTCGCTGCGCTACCGCGCCTCGAAATTCGCGCGACGACATCGCGGAGCCGTCGTCGCCGCTGCGCTCATCCTCCTCGCGATCCTCGGCGGCATCGCCGGAACGACGATCGGAATGCTCCGCGCGCAGCGCGCCCGCGCCGAAGCCGAGGCCGTGTCGACGTTCTTGACGAACCTGCTCGACTCCGCCAGTCCGTGGAATCGGAAGAACGAAACCACCGTCCGCGAGCTCCTCCACGAAGCCGCCGGCCGCATCAAGACGGAGCTGAAGGACCAACCCGCCGCGCGCGCCGAGTTGCTGTCAACGATCGGCTCCTCCGAGTTCCACCTCGGCCACCTTGAAAGCGCCGAATCGCTGTTGCGCGAAGCGCTCCGCCTCCGCCTGCAGACCGATGGACCCAACAGCCCGCTCGTCGCCGGCGTCCTCAACGACCTCGGCCTGGTCCGCAAGCATCAGGACCACCTCGACGACGCCGAACGCCTCCTCCGCCAAAGCGTCGCCATCCGCGAAAAATCCCTCGGCCACCTCAACGGCGCCACCGCCCGCGGCCTCTTCGACCTGGCCAGCGTCCTTGCGATGCGCGAAAAAAACGCCGAGGCCGAGGCAGCCCTGCGCGAGAGCCTCAACCTCCGCGAAAAACTCTCCGCCGACCCGCGCAACGGAGTCGACCTCCCCACCGTCGCCCTGACCATGAGCGGCCTCGGCCAGCAACTCGCCCGCATGAACCGCCTCCCCGAAGCCGAGTCCCTCATCCGCCGCAGCCTCGCCCTCCGCCGCCGCGCCGAACGCCCCGGCTACGCCTACGCCCTGGCCACCCTCCAACTCGGAAAGGTGATCGCCCGCGAAGGCCGCCTCGCCGAAGCCGAAACCCTCGACCGCGAGGGCCTGACGTCCCTCCGCAACTTCGTCGAACTCGGCGATCACCGCATCGAAGAGGCGGAGGGACAACTATCAGAAGTGATCGGAGCAGAAAGAAAAGGGCATTGATTCAGAGTTCGTGACCCCCGTCACCCTTTTGCAAGCGAAATACTTTAAAATCCGGGACGCAAACAGCAGCACCACACCAAGAGGGCGTACCCGGGTACGTCCTCTTTTTTTTTCATGGAGGAAACGTGAAACAACATCGAGCTTCATCACTCATTTTCTTGATCATTGTTTGGGCGGGCGTGGCGGTGATGCTGCCGCAGGGGCTGGCGGCGCGGCAGCGTGCGACGGCGAAGACGGACGAGATCGTCGGGATCGTTACGCAAGCCTCGGCGAATTCGGTGACCGTGAAGACCGCGGACGCCAGTCGCGATGTGAAGCTGACGTCGACAACCGTCGTGCGTGTGGACGGGCAGGCAGCGTCGATCTCCGCGATCGCGGTCGGCGACAAGGTCGAGATCCATGCGCAGAAAGAGGCGGACGGCACGAGCACGGCGCTGGCAATCGAGATCGAGTCGCATCCGTCGACCGAGGTTGAGGGGACGGTGAAATCAGTCAGCGCTACGTCGCTCACCGTCACGACCACGACCGGCGACGTCGTCATCGCGCTGACGTCCTCCACTCATTTCTTCGCGAACGGCCAGGCAGCCACCGCAGCCGACGTTCATGTTGGAGATCACGTCGAAGTCGAGGCGCGCGAGCAGACCGACAAGACCCTCGCCGCGTTGGTGGTGAAGGTTCAGAACGAATCGGTTCACGTGCGCGGCACCATCACCGCCGTGAGCGCGTCATTGATCACGGTGCACACGACGAGCGGCGACGTCGTCGTGGCGCTTACCAGCTCCACGCTGATTCGGATGCAGGGAAAAGTGACCAACGCTTCCATGCTGATCATCGGTAGCCGCGTGGAGGTCGAGGCGGTGCGCCGGCCCGATCAGAGTCTGGCCGCCGTCACGATCACCATCGAGCTCGCCAACTCGTTGAGCGAGATCGAAGGGGCGGTCACCGAGGTCGGAAATGACCACATCAAGGTCCACACGAAGTCGGGCGACGACATCACCATCGCGGTGAATGCCGACACGATCATTCGCGCGAATGACCATCTGGCCGGCCTTACCGACATCAAGGTTGGCAACCGCGTCAACGTCAACGCGCGCGTGAATGCCGACGGCACCCGCACGGCCCTGCGGATCGAAATCGAGAACGATCACGGCAGCGGAAACGATCCGCATAGCGTCGACGTGACCGGCGTCATCGCCTCGATCTCCTCGGGTGCGATCAGCGTCACCATGAGCGGCGGCGCCGTCACTGTGAAAATCAGCTCGACGACGACCATTCGCCGCGGCAACACGACACTGGCCGCATCTGATCTGAAGGTCGGCAATCAGGTGGAGGTGAACGGGGCGCTCAACGCGGACGGATCCATCGCCGCCACCTCAATCAATGTGGAGGACACGTCGGGCAACAACGATCAACACGAGCAGATCGACTTCAGCGGCACGGTGAGCGCGGTGTCCTCGACATCGCTGACGGTCGGTACCAAGACGGCCGCGTTGAATTCATCGACGGTCGTCAAGAAGGGCGACCACACTGCGTCGATCGCGGACATCAAAGCCGGCCAGCATGTACAGGTGAAGGCCGATCGCGACTCCGCCGGCCATCTGACGGCGACATTGGTCAAGATCGAGGACCACTAGTTCGATCGGGCGGCCGCCGCGCAACGCGGCGGCCGCTCCTTTTTTCAAGGTAGCCCGCAGAATCGCTTGAACTCCGGCTACTCCTCTTCTTTGCGCTCGGTAACCTTCGTGGTTTCCTTCCGATCACCGAAGATGCCTTCCTTCGATTTCGTCTCCTTCGTCACAGTGTCACGTTCTGTCGGAGTGCCGAACGCATCGCTCTTCGTCTTTGTCGTTGTCTCGGTAACCTTCTTTTCCTCAGCCATGAGTGGTTCCTCCGCGAGAGAAAAGAGCAACCGGCGTGCCGCGAACAATGTCCAGCTTGCTGTGATTGTTCACCGCAATCCTGCCGCCATCCGATCCGCGAACGTGGCCAGCGCCTGGCTGGTGCAGCTCGCAACATTTGCGCTATCGAGCGATGCGATATCGATCGAAATCCGCTCGTGATGCGTGACGTCCGGTTGTCCGGAGATGCGCACGATCCACCGCCCGTCGAGCACCACCTTCGCATCCGGTCCGGCGGTGAACTCTTCGAAGACGACGTCGATCGCGCGCAACATGCCCGAGGGACGCGAAGCGCCCGGCAGGATCACCATCCCTTCCGGCAGGCGGTCGGCGAGATCGAACGCCAGCGTATGCAGCACCAACGGCTGCAGCGACGCCGACCACTGCTCGTTCGATCGCACCTGCAACTGCTGATTGGCGAGGCGGACCACGATCTCGCGGCGATCGAGTCCCGGCGGCAGCTCGACGCCATCGATCGCGATTGGCAATCCGTGCGTGGCAACGGGCGGAGAAGCAGGCGGCAGACGATCCAGCGAGTAGAACTTGCTTTGGGACTTAGAAAAAAATCCACAGCCAGCGAGGAGAAGCGTCAAAAGTAGTGCGGCCCTTCGGAGGATCATTTCCCTTTTCCTCTTCCCTTCAGCAACGCGTCGGGATTCTCCTCGAGGTACGACGCCATTCCGCGCACCGCCTCGGCCGCGCGCGTGAGTTCTTTGATGAGCGTGCCCAGGTCGTAGTTTTGCCGCGGCTGGCTTCCCATGAGCTCCTCGGCGCGTTTCGCCGCGGCTTCCGCCGATGCCGCAGTGTTGCGCAGGCTATCGACGATCGGTCCAACCTTCTGACTCGCGGCCTCGGCGTTTGCCGCGGTGTTGCGCAGGCTCTTCTCGATCGGACCGACGTTCTCGCGCGTCGTGGCCGTGATCTTCTCGACATCCGCCAGCGAACGATTCAGACGTTTTAGACTGTCATCCAGTGTCGGATCGTGAACGAGCGAATCGAGACGCTGGGCCGTGCTGCGCAGATGTCCGGCGATCTCCTCGATCGGCAGATTGCGAATCCGTCCGGCGATGTCTCCGACCGCCGACAGCGCCCCTTCCAATCCGCTGCCTCCCGATGCCGCCGGAATGATCGGAGGCTCGGTCGTCGTGATCAATCGACCCGTCCCCGGCGCCGCCACCGTATCGAGCGACACGCCGCTCGCTCCCGGCAACACGAGGCTCGTCATCAGCGTCGCGCGCATGCCTTTCTGCACCAGCTTCTGCAGTACGTCGTTCATCGTCGCGCGCAGTTCGTCTTTCGTCGTCGACTGTGACACGCCGATCTCCAGTTTTCGGGGATCGATCTCGATCGTCACAGGCGTTTCCAGCGACGCCGTGGCCGGCACGTAGCGCAGGCGCACCTCGCGCACATGGCCGACCTCGATGCCCTTCATCTGCACCGACGTTCCCGCCATCAGCCCGTGTACCGGTCCTGGGAAGTACGTCACGTACGTGAGCTGCGGCCCGTCCGCCGCCGCCATGGCCATCCCCTCGGAATCGTAGAGATCGAAATGCGTCCCCTGCGCGACCTCGTCGCCGGCCAACACTTCCGGCGTGTAGAACGCCACCGGCGCATTGAGCAGCGACGAGATCGACGCGCCGCCGGTCGAGACTCCGCCGCCGCTTAGCGAGATGCTCAGACCTCCTGCACGCCAGAACCTCGTGCTCTGCCGCACTTCATGTGCGAAGCGTTTGACGATGAACGCGTGGACGTCCGTGATGCCGCGCTTCTCGTCGTATTCCGCGCCGAGGATCTGGCCGACGCGCAGGCCCTGGAAGGTGAGGGGAGAGCCGACCGCAATCGATCCCAGTCCGTGAGCTTCCAGCACCACCGACTTCCCATCCTCGGGTGGCGAGAGCACCGGCGCGTACTCCTGTCCATCGAACACTTTCGTGCTGTCGCCCTCGCCGGGCGCGATTCCGACGTAGGTGCCCGACAGCAGCCCGCCCAAGCCGCCGCCCTCCAGTGCCGGCTCCACGATCCAGAATCGCGTGCCCTTGTTCAGCGCATGATTCATCGAGGCATCGAGCGTGATCCGGACCACCACCTGCCGCAGGTTCTGATCGATGGTGATCTTCTGGATCGTGCCGACCTTCGCTCCGCGGAATCTGACGGGACTGTAGCGATCGAGCCCGCGCGCATCGGCAAAGCGGACGGTGATGTCGCCGCCGCCGAAGAAGCCGTAGCGGACGATCAGCCAGCCGGCGAAGAAGATGGCCAGCGCCGGAATGATCCAGAGCCACGGCGACCACTTCGCCAGATGCACCTTCGCCCGCGGAGCAGCGGCCGCGTCGGCATGATCGATCGGATTTTCTTGCTCGTTCACGCTACTTCCCCCGCCGTCTTCCACATCATCCGCGGCTCGAACAGTCGCACCGCCAGCATGATCAGCGCGATGACCAGGAACAGCGGCGTCGCGCCGGGCCCGGTCTCAATGTCGTCGATGCCCTTGAAGTCGACGATGGGCGCGGCGATGGCGGCGATGAACGGAATGATCATTGGCCACCGCGCGAGGCGATGCAGCACGCGATACATACGCGTCCGCCGCACCAGCCCTTTCGTGTTCGGGAACCGCACCCGTCCCAGCAGCCACAACATCCCCGCCAGCTCCACAACCGGGATGGCCACTCCCGCCACCAGCACGACCACTCCGAATTGCCAATATCCTCGGTCCGCCAGCAGTTGCACGGTGCCGAAGACGGTGTGCTCCAGGAACGCGGTGAGGTTCTGGTTGACCATCACCGACCCGACGTAGGCCGGGAAGCAGAGCGGGATGGCCGCGGCGACGGCGGCGACCGCCGGCACCCATCGCGGCGCGATGGTGTGATCGAGCGTCTCGCCGCATCGCGGACAGGATTCGCGCGGCCGCGCCGAAGCCAGCGTCATCTCACAGACATCGCACGACACCGCAAGCGGACCGGGATAGGTCACCGGATCGGGGAGGATCGCGTTCCAGACCGCGCGCCGGTCGAGCAGCCGATCGGAGACGATCGACAGGAGGGCGACGACGAGGTAGATCCAAGCGCCAAGCTCGATTTCCACGGTGGCCGAAATCGACGCGCGGTAGTAGGCGATCACGGCGGCGATGCCGACGACGTCCGTCAGACTCCACAACCGAAGCTCCTCGCTCCACCGGAACAGCTGTCCCCGATTCCGGATCGGCCATCCGAACCGGATCGCGCCGAGGACGATCACCTGCAGCAGTGCGCGAACGGCGGGGAAGAGGAACGCGAAAAAGAGGAACCCGAACGCGAACGGAAACCACACCTCGCTGTAGATGACCGGCACGCTCGACACCAACCGGCTCTCGCCATAGACGAGATGCCTGATCGTGGATGCCATCAGCGGCAGAAACACCGCCGGCGGCAGCAGCACGAGGATAGCAACAGACAACGCCAGACTGACCCCCGCGTCCGCCCCCGACCGATGCTCCAGCGTCCGATCGCACCGATGACACTCCACCACCCCTCGGCCCCGCAACTCCGGAACGACCTGCGTACTCCCGCAGTCCGCGCAAGTGATGGTCACGCCAGCCATAGCGAGGCGAGCGGTGCAAGGAGGATTCCTGCGCGTCATCGGCAGGGAGACGGTTTCACGCGGAGGGCGCGGAGAGGCGGAGATTCGATCTCCTCCGCGGCTCCGCGTGAAATTGGTCTTTTTCAGCGAACTGCGCAGCGCGAGTTGCTACCAGGTACCAACAGGGCGAAGCGTGGGACCGGTCATCATGCAGCCCAGTCCTTGATCGTGACGGACGGAAACGCGATACCAGAGCACCACATCCTGACTGCTGATCGACTCTCCGTTTTCAAAAGGACTGATGTGCTGGGCATCTCCCATCGCTCCTCCCGTTGCCCCGCCGTCATCCTCTTCGTTGAAGTGATAGCGAAGCATCCAGCCGTCGGAGCCCGCCCAGGCGTCTGGGGCTTTTCCGTCGTTGGCGCCGGGCGATACTTCGTAGCCGCGTCCCGCAACGTCCATCACGCGCCAGCGGTTGCGGTTCTGATGAGTTTCCGTAGGAATCGCAAACCAAAGCGTGAAGAAGACGAAGTTGACGGCGCGGGAGATCGTATCGTTCGGAAAGCCGTCGACATCGAAGTCGAAACGGTAGTAGCCGTGATGCGTGTGCGCGTGGTTGACGCACGGTGCCGCGACGGCGCTGAAACCCATGCGTGGCTCGATGCGCCCATCCAGATAAAAGCTCCACTTCTGGATGTAGCGATACCACCCGGCACGGGCAACCGAGGTAAGGGTGAGGTGATCGGCGAGCTTCTCCATGGCCACTCCTGTGAACGTTCCAGGATCCGATCCGGGGATGTCGCAGGTGGTCGTCGGCGGCTTGGTGGGCTCGGCGTATCCTGGACTGATGACGTTGTTCGCATCAAACACGCTCAACTGGTTGAACCAGTCGCGGTAGGGACCGCAGGTGTTGCCATCGTAGAGGACATTGAGCACCGGCATGTTTGCCTTCCAGAAGACGCGCTTTCCTTTGTAGAAGACATTGCGGAGCTCGATGCCGGATCCGTCAGGTCCGCTGCTCGTGTCCGGCGGAACCCAGCAGAAGGTCCACACGGGGTTTGCCGCAGGCCATGAGACCTGATGAATGCCGGTGCATTGCGGATATGCAGAGACGGCGCACAGCATGAGCGAGAGAAGAAGGATTGTTCTACGGATCATGGCCGCCTCCTCCCTGCGATCACCCCTCGGGCAAGATCGACCGAGATGACCTCGATCAGCTTCCAACGATCAGGTCCGAGAACCTGCACGGTGAGGTAGCGGCCTGCCGGTGGTGCTCCTTCCGGCGGGTCGGTAACGAAACCTCCCTCCAGAGGCACATTCGCGCCGAGATCGAGTTTGTCGCGGACAAGTCGGAACGCCTCCTCCCGTTCTTCCGCCGATGATTGCGGCCGCCCGGCCAGCCTCTCACTGGCCAGCATCTCTCGCGAAGCGGGATCGAGCGCGAGACGGAACGCGACGTTCGCCGAGTAGTTGTAGACCACCGCGACCAGCGTGGTCCGCCGCGAGTCCTTGTCACGCTCGGCGCAATAGACGTGCAGCACGCGTGTTCGCCCTTCCCTCACTGCCTGGCGCGCTGCCGGAAGCCCTATTGCTTCCTCAGCCACGCGCCGCTGCGCGGCCGCCGTTTGGGGACACTCCTGCGCCCTTGCGGCCACCGCGGTGAGCTGTACAGCCAAACTGAGTAGGATGATTTTGTGCATTCCTGACCTCCTCAGTGATGGAGGGGCGTGGGCCCGGAAAAACCCTACCATCACATTCGGAAGGCGTTGGATAAACTACGGACGGCGCAGTGGTCGAAAAAGGCGTTTGCCGCGTCGGAACGCGCGCGCTCGCTGGGGGCGCATCTTCCCCAGGTCCAGGTCGCCCAGGTGTCGATCTGACATTCGGATGGCCGTCACCATCCCGGTCCGGCAGAAACGAGGCAGCCGACATCCGAGTGGCGAGGCATCAGATCAGTAGGGCACTGCAACGGCGCTCGTGAGTACCGGCAGAATTAAACGAACGATCGAAAAGAAGGACCCACGGGTAATAGTGAGAAGGCAGGATCTCGACCGCTGTCAGCTTCGGTCGCATTGGACAAGGCTGACAATAACTCGTAGTCTGCTGACCGCCATGACCCGCATACCGATTCTCCTCTGCTCGCTCCTCTTCGCCGGCTCCCTCTTCGCCGACTCCGCGGACGTCTACTTCTTTGCAGCGGCGCAGAACCCGTTGACCACCACCATGGCGGCGAACAATCAAGGTCCCGATGTCGCGCGAAACAGTTTCATTACTGTCGATATCCCGCCCGGTCTCGTGCTCAAGCGGTTCTACGGAATCGAAGGGGACTGCGATCTCACACGGCGGCCGGTGCGCTGCTCGCTTGGGGACCTTCCGGTCGTCGATCTTCCGAACGCCGTTTATCCGCATTACCTGGGGACCGAATTCACAGCGCCGTTCGCCGATGCGACCTACGTGGTTACGTTCACGGTCTCGTCCGACACGCCCGATCCCAATCCTGCGACCAACACAGCCTCCGTCACATTCACCACGAAGCTGGAGGCAGACCTCAGTGGCCTGATTGACCTGCCGTTCCGCGTCGACCGTATCGATCCCGGACAAACCGTGGCGTTCACGAGTTACATCGACAACAACGTGCGCAACAACAAAGCGCCGAACGTGCGGATCGACTACGCGGCGACGAACGGCGTCATCGAGAAGATCGATGCGCCGGCCGTCGTCTCGTGCTCCATCGCCGAGGCGACGGCCGTCTGTACCGTCAATGCGCTGCCTCCGAATCTGGACCACATCATCGTCACCGTCAGAACGACGCCGGACAGGCTGGCGGGAAAGGCCACCTTGACGATGCGCTTGACGGGCG